>Ga0302276_10002637_pt1 | contig 15693 bp, 17 predicted proteins | sample III_Bog_N2_3_FD_198768 | JGI IMG/M metagenome (GOLD analysis project Ga0302276, IMG submission 198768) | Peat permafrost microbial communities from Stordalen Mire near Abisko, Sweden - III_Bog_N2_3 | ecosystem: Environmental > Terrestrial > Soil > Wetlands > Peat | place: Sweden: Abisko...
TCCACTCGGGCGAGGCCAAGGTCAAGGCCGCGGCCACCGCCTAGTCCCCCGTCGGGAGACGCTCTCGGGCGTTTCCCAGGGTGAACGACGAGCCCCTCACTCCCTCCCGGGAGTGAGGGGCTCGCGCTTTTTGTTCCTGAACGGAAGGGTGTCGCGGTCGCGGAGGCCTGCATTATAGTGGGCACATGCGTGCCCTGTGCCCGTCGTGCGGTCTGCATCACGAGGTCGTCCAGGTGATGGACGACGGTGTCGGAGACAACCACAAGGACGTCTACCAGGTCGCTCCGCTGGAGAGCTGCCCGCGCTCGTGGCTCTCCGACAAGGACATCCTCGACGCGCGCGCCCGCTTCGACGTCGAGGCCATCGTGCCCGACGACAACGACGAGTAGGTCTACTTCAGCTCGTCGAGCGGACCGGGCAGGGCGCGCTCCGCCTCGTCCTCGAGGCGCCGCTCGTGCTTCTTGACGAAGGCGATGGCGGCGACGACGCCCGCGACCGCCACCGCGAGGAAGACCCAGCCCACGGCGCCGGTGAGGCGGCCGGCCTCCTCGCCGGAGTAGTACGCGCCCAGCCCGATGGCCGTCGCCCAGACGATGCCCCCCGCCGCGTTGGCGACGAGGAAGTGGGGCCACGGCATGCGGTTGGTGCCGGCGAGGATGGCCGCCCACGCCCGCAGCACGGCCACGAAGCGGCCCAGGAAGACCACCACGCCGCCGTAGCGGCGGAAGAGCCAGATCCCGAGCCTGAGGCGGCGCTCGTCCAGGCGCAGCACGCGGCCATAGCGGCGCATCAGGCGGAAGCCGCCGGCGCGGCCCGCCATGAAGCCGGCGTTGTCGCCGACGATGGCGCCCGCGGCAGCGGCGGCGATGATCCAGGCGATGGAGAGGTGATGCGTCCTGCCGGCGTAGCTCGCGGAGAGGACCAGCACGGTCTCGCCGGGGAAGGGGATCCCGGTGCTCTCGACGGCCACGATGAGCGCGACCGCCCAGTAGCCGTAGCCGTCGATCAGGTGGACGAGGAGCTCGGTGGAGAGGTGGGGCACTGCCGTCCGGTGTAGATGAGGGCGCCCGCGCTCGCCACCCAGCCGGCGCCGATCCTCACCACCTCGGGCTCGGGCGACGCTTCCCTCGCCGAGCTGCCCCCGCTCCTCGGGTTGACATCGTCGTACCCCCACGACATGGTCGTGCCATCCAGAAAAATTGAGTAATTTTAGCAAGTAAGCATGTCCCGCCGGGCCCCGCAGTCACCGCCATCATGACCTTCTCCTCCCTCGGCCTGTCCGAGCCGCTGGTCCGCGCCGTCGCCGGTCTCGGATACCTCGCGCCGACGCCCATCCAGGCGGCCGCGATCCCCGCGATCTTGCGACGATGCGACGTGTGCGCCTCGGCGCAGACCGGCTCGGGCAAGACGGCCGCGTTCGTCCTGCCGATCCTCGAGATCCTCGGCCGGGCGCCGCGCGCTTCGTCGCGACCCGTGCGGGCGCTGGTCCTGGTGCCGACCCGCGAGCTCGCGGCGCAGATCGCGGAGGCCATCGCGGGGTGCGGCGCCCACCTGCCCAGCCCGCTGCGCACGTGCCTCGCCGTGGGCGGCGTCTCGGCCAACCCGCAGATGATGGCGCTCCGCGGCGGGGCCGACGTCGTCGTCGCCACGCCGGGCCGGCTCCTCGATCTCGTCGAGCAGAACGCGCTGCGCCTCTCCACCGTGGAGGTGCTCGTGCTCGACGAGGCCGACCGGCTCCTCTCGCTCGGGTTCGCCGACGAGCTCGCCCGCGTCTTCGCGCTCCTCCCCCCGCGTCGCCAGAACCTCCTCTTCTCGGCGACCTTCCCTCCCGCCGTCCTCGCGCTCACCGAGGATCTCCTCCACGAGCCCACGCGGGTCGATCTGGACCGCGACGGGATGCCCTCACCCGCGCAGATCGTCCACCGCGCCATCGAGGTCGACGCGGGCAAGCGGACGATGCTGCTGCGCCATTTGCTGGAGACCCACGCGTGGTCCCACGTGCTCGTCTTCGTCGCGAGTCGATACGGCGCCGAGCACGTCGCCATGAAGCTCGCCCGGGCTGGGATCGCGGCGACCCCGCTCCACGGCGAGCTCGGTCAGGGGGCGCGCACGAAGGCGCTCGCGGACTTCAAGGCGAAGCGCGTGCGGGTGCTCGTCGCCACCGATCTCGCGGCGCGTGGCCTCGACATCGCCGAGCTCCCCGCCGTGGTCAACTACGATCTCCCCCGCTCGCCGGTCGACTACGTCCATCGCATCGGCCGCACCGGTCGCGCCGGCGAGCCGGGCGTGGCGACGAGCTTCGTCAGCGCCGACACGGACGCGCATTTCAGGCTGATCGAGAAGCGCAACCACCTCGGCATCGAGCGCGAGCGCATCGCCGGGCTCGAGCCGACCGAGCTCGAGGCGCCGGCGCCGCAGCGCGATCCGAGCGGCGGCGTGAAGGGCAAGCGCAAGAGCAAGAAGGACAAGCTCCGCGAAGCCGCTGCCCGCGAGGTAGCGAGCCCGCGTCGCGGGTGAGCCTCGTCACGCGGGTGGTGTCGGCGCGCCCATGCTGGGGAACGCCGAGAGCGTTCCCCGGCAGAGCGGTCAATCACCAGACGGTGCAGGCGTTGGGGCGGCGCATCGGGGTGCCCTCGCCGCAGGAGAACGCGGCGGCGAACTCCGGCGAGTTGGAGAGGGGGCCGTTGACGCGGAAGCGCGAGGGCGAGTGCGGATCCGTCTGCGCGCGGAGGCGAGCCATCTCGTCGCTCTGCTTGTAACACCAGGACTGACCGACCCCGAGGAAGAACTGCTGGTCCTCGTTGAAGCCGCTCGCGTCGAGCTTGGGGCTCGCGTCCTTGCGCATGGCCCGGTAGGCCGCGAAGGCGAGCTTGACGCCGCCGCTGTCGGCGATGTTCTCGCCGAGGGTGAGCTGGCCGTTGAGCTTCACCCCGGGCAGGGTCTCGTACTGCCCGTACTGGTCCGAGATGCAGTCGGTCTTCGCCTTGAAGCGGATCACGTCCTGATCGCTCCACCAGTTGGCGAGGTTGCCCTTGTCGTCGAACTTGGCGCCCTTGTCGTCGAAGCCGTGGGTCAGCTCGTGGCCGACGACCATACCCATCCCGCCGAGGTTGACGGGGACGCTGGCCGCCGGGTTGAAGAAGGGCGGCTGGAGGATGCCGGCCGGGAAGACCATGTGGTTGAGCTGGGCGTTGTAATAGGCGTTCACGGTGGGCGGGGTCATCCCCCACTCCTCGCGATCGAGGGGCTTGCCCACCTTCTCGAGCCGCTCGTGGAGGTGCCAGGCGCGCGCCGCGAGCGCGTTCTCGACGAAGCTCTTGGGCTTGATCGCGAAGCCGTAGCTCTTCCACTTCTTCGGGTAGCCGATGAGGTAGGCGAGGGACTTGAGCTTCTCGGCGGCGCGCGCCTTGGTGGTGGCGTCCATCCACTCGAGCTTCTCGACCTCCTGGCCGAAGGCCTGCCCGATCTCGTGGACGTAGCGCTCGGTGGCCTGCTTGCTCTCCGGCGTGAAGTGGTCCTTCACGTAGGGCTGAGCGACCAGCTCGCCGACCGCCGCGTCGGTGGCGGCCACGCAGCGCTTCCAGCGGACGCGCTGCTCCTTCTGGCCGGTGATGGCGGCCTCGAAGGCGAAGCCCTCGTCGACGAAGGCCCTGGAGAGCGAGGGCGTCAGCGAGCGCACCACCTGCCAGGCGAGGTAGTTGCGCCAGGCAGGGGCCTTCTCGCTGGCGAAGAGGGCGTTGACCTCCGCGAGGAACTTGGGCGCGGTGACGTTGATCGCCTGGAGGTCGGGGACGCCCATCGCCTTGAAGTAGTCGTTCCAGAGGAAGCGGGGGGTGGCCGCGGCGACGCCGGCGCGATCGAGCCGGTTGTACATGGTGGTGGGCTCGCGGCGCTCGACCCGGGTCTTGGAGGCGCGGGCCAGCTCGGTCTCGATGCGGACCACGTCGGCGGTGGCCTGCTTGGCGTCCTTCTCCGACCAGCCGGCGAGCTTCATGGTCCGGTGGACGTGCTCGGCGTACTTCTGTTGGAGCTCCTTCGATTTGGGGTCGTCCTTCAGGTAGTAGTCGCGGTCGGGCATGCCCAGGCCGTGCTGATCGATCTCGGCGATGACCTTGGTCGCGTCCTTGGCGTCCTGGGTGTCGGAGATGTCGAAGAGGGCCCAGATCTCGTGCTTGTGCAGCTCGGTGACGACCGCGGAGAGGCTCTTCTCGTCGGTGACCTTCTTGACCAGCTCGAGGAGCGGCTTGAGGGGCGTGGCCCTGGCCGCCTCGACGGCGCCCTCGTCCATGCAGGCGCCGTAATAGGCGCCGATCTTCTGCGTGACCGGGTCGGCGCTCTTGGCGTGGGACGCGTCCTCGAGGATCCGGTGCAGGGCCGCCTCGTTGCGCTCGGCGATGACGCTGAAGCTGCGGCTCCACGCCGGCTTGTCGGCGGGGATCTCGGTCCGGGCCAGCCAGCCGCCGCAGGCGAACTGGTAGAAGTCCTTGCAGGGGTCGACGCTGCGATCGAGCGCGGTCGAGTCGAGGCCGACCGCCTCCATGGTGGTCACCAGGGCGATGGTCGAGCGCGGCGCGGCAGCGGTCGCCACCGGCGGGGGCGCGGGCGGGGGCGCCACGGGCGGCGGCATGGCCGGGGGCGGGGCCACCGGCGCGGGCTCGCAGGCGGCGGCGAGCGTGAAGAGGGCAGCTAGCGCGGCGGGAGCGGCCGGCGCGGCGCCCCACCCGAGGATACGACGTGATCGCAGCATCAGTTCTCCGTGGTCTCGAGGGCGGCGGACCCTACCACGGAGGGGGACGCAGGGGAGGGGGTGCGGTTGGCCGCCTCACCCGGGCGTGATCGGCTACATTCGGGCCGTGCTCACGCGGCGCTCCGGAGCTCCGTCACGCTTCCTCCTCTACCGTGCCCCCGAGCACTGGGTCCTCCGCGGGGAGCACCTCCTCTTCAACGGGCTCCTCGGCTTCCTCCCGCTGCTCGGCGCCCTCTACGGCTTCACGAGCTGCGGGACCGAGGCGGCGCGCGCCCTCCTCGACCCGCGCGATCCGGTCCACCTCCTGGCGCGGCCACTGTCGCCCCAGGACCGCGGCGCCATCCACGTGCGCGCGCGCATCCAGGGCGGCGACGTGTGCCTGGTGACGCACGAGCACCTGAACAAGGGCTGGGACGAGGACTGGCACGGGACGGCGGAGCAGGGCGGGAGCCTCGTGGTGGAGCACGCCGAAGGGGCCGGGGCGCCCGCAGCGGGCACGACGATGGCAGTCGCCTGGCGGAAAGCGCGCTGGGAGCCGCGGTTGAAGGTCCACATGACGGCGCGCGAGGAGAGCTGGCGGGCCCACTTCCGCGGCGTGGCCACGCCGAGCTCGCCCGCGATCCCCTCGGGCGGGCGCGTCCTCGAGGGCTGCCTGCGCGCCGGGGATCCGGTCTTCGTCGATCTGCCGGTCGATGCAGCCTCACCTGCCGTGCTCACGCCGGGCGACGGCACGCCCCGCCTGCGGCTCGCGGAGCTGCGCGCGTCGCGGGCGGGGGAAGCGTCGCTGCTCGGCCTCGCCGTGATCGTGCTGATCACCTACCTCTGGCGGGCGGTGGGGGCGCGCCCTTTCACCGCGACGCTCTTCCAGCGGCTGTCGCAGCCGCTCATCGTCACCGTGGCCCCGCTGGCGCTCATCCTGTCGGCGCTGACGCCGCTCCTGCTGCTCGGCGCCCTCCGGGTGTTCCCGGGGCCGCGCGCCGATGGCGCTGCCGACGTCGCCCGCGAGCTCTGGGTGTGCGCGCACGCCGCTGGCATCGCCGGAGTGATCGTCGCCGTGCGCATCCGCGATCGCCTGGCGGCGCTCCGCGCGGCGGTGAACGTGGTCCGGGCCGGCACCTGCCCGCCGCTCGAGCGTGCCCGCGAGGGCGAGGCGCTGTGCTTCGACGCCGCCGTGTCCGCCGGAGCCCCGGTCTCCCCCGGGATCCTCACGGCCAGGGCCCGCGCCCACTGGGTGGTGGCCGTGACCCGGATCTTCGTCGCGTCCCGCAACGCGTCCTCGACGCCCGCGCCCGCGTGTACCGGCCCGCTGCTGGTGCCCATCCGCGGCGCCGGCGACGGCATGGCGCTGCTCGATCTCACCCACGTCGCCGCCGACCTGCGGGCGGTGCGCCGGATCGTCCGCCCGCGCGCGGTGCGCCGGGGGGCGTTCGCGGCGATCCTCGGCCCGACGCCGCCCGCCAAGAGCACCTACCTCCTCGAGGAGCGCTTCCTCGAGCCGGGAGAGCAGGTGCTGGTGATGGGGCGGGTGCTCCGCTTCGGGGTCATCGCCGGGCGTCCCGGCGAGGTGCCGGTGATCGGCGGGACCGCGGCGGAGCCCGTGCTGGTCCACGCCGGGACGCGGCGCTCGCTCCTGCGCGGGCTCTCGGTGGAGCGGGGGTACCTGGCCGCGGCGCTCCCGATCTGCGTCGCGGTCTCGCTGGCGATCGCGGCGCTGGCGGCGTGGGCGATCTCGGCGTAGGCGCGCGTCCTCTCCCTGGGGTACCCTCGCCTCATGTCGATGGACGCCCAGCTCCTCGCCGTCGAGCCTCCCCCGTTCGCGGCCGAGGTCGACGGCAGCGCCCTGGTCGAGGAGATCCTCGCCGCCGGCCGCGTGGCCCCCGCCGACGACCGCTTCCCGCTCCTCGCGCTCGGCGTCCGCGCCGTCGCGCGCGCGCTGACCCAGCCCGGGCGGGAGGAGGAGATCGTCGACCGCGCCTTCGTCGATCTGCTCATCTGCGAGATCGAGGCGCGCATGAGCGCGCAGATCAACGAGATCCTCCACAACGGCACCTTCCAGCGGCTGGAGTCGGCGTGGCGCGGGCTCAAGTTCATCGTCGACCGCATCGATTTTCGAGAAAATACCCGGCTCGAGTTCCTCAACTGCTCCAAGGACGACCTGCTCGCCGACTTCGAGGACACCCCCGAGGTGTCCAAGAGCGGCCTCTACAAGCTGGTCTATTCGGCCGAGTTCGGGCAGTTCGGCGGCAAGCCGGTGGCGGCGATCCTCGCCAACTACGACTTCGGCCCGGGGCCCCAGGACATCCTCCTGCTGCAGAAGGCCGCGAGCGTGGCCACCATGGCGCACGCGCCCTTCCTCGCCGCGGCGGGGCCGCGCTTCTTCGGGCTGACCAGCTACCTGAACCTGCCCAACCTCAAGGACATCCACGCTCTCTTCGAGGGGCCGCAGTACACCAAGTACAGCGCCTTCCGCGACACCGAGGACGCGCGCTACGTGGGCCTGCTCCTGCCGCGCTTCCTGCTCCGGCTGCCCTACGGCGCGGGGACGGTCCCGGTGCGCGCGTTCAACTACGAGGAGGACGTGGTCGGCAATCACGAGGCCTATCTGTGGGGCAACCCCACCTTCGCCTTCGGCACGCGCCTCGCCGAGAGCTTCGCCCGGTATCGCTGGTGCCCGAACATCACCGGGCCGGCGTCGGGCGGCACGGTCGCCAACCTGGTGCTCCACGAGTACGAGGCGATGGGTCACCTCCAGACCAAGATCCCCACCGAGATCATGCTCACGGAGCGCCGCGAATACGAGCTCTCGGAGGAGGGGTTCATCGGCTTCACCTACCGCAAGGACTCCGACGACGCCTGCTTCTTCTCCGCCAACTCGACGCAGCGGCCCAAGACCTTCGGTATCAGCGAGGAGGGGCGCAATGCCGAGATGAACCACCGCCTCGGCACCCAGCTCCCCTACATGTTCATCGTCTGCCGGCTCTCCCACTACATCAAGGTGATGCAGCGCGAGCAGATCGGGACGTGGAAGGAGCGCGTCGATCTCGAGAAGGAGCTCAACGACTGGATCATGACCTACGTCGCCGACATGGACGTCGCGTCGGCCTCCGTGCGCGCCCGCCGGCCGCTGCGCAAGGCGCGGATCACCGTGTCCGACGTCCAGGGGGCCTCCGGCTGGTACAAGGTCGACCTCGCGGTGCGCCCGCACTTCAAGTACATGGGCGCCTACTTCACGCTCAACCTGGTGGGCAAGCTCGACAAGGAGTGAGGTCGTCCGCCGGGCACCCGGGAGCCTCGTTTACCCCCCTTTCTGGGAAGGCTGAGCGGGTCGTGCGATCATCGTCCGCACCCCGTGAGCCGCAAGACCCCGCCCCGCCCGATGGTGAAGAAGGCCACCAACCTTCGCGGGAGCCCGCAGGCCGTGGAGAAGCGGCGGGCGGCGCGGCTGTTCAACCAGATCCTGCTCGGCAAGGGAGGCGGGGCACCCGACGGGCGCACCGAGCGGCGCCGTCGCCGGCTCCTCGACGAGCTGGCCAACGGGGCGGCCCGCGGGGGGAAGCGGGAGCTCAAGCCGATCGACGTGCTCTCCCGGGTGCAGGAGCTGCTCGTGCTGGGCGAGCCCCTCGCGTCGATACGGAGGGCGTGCGCCCGGCCGCGCCCGGTCGAGGCGACGCCGGAGGTCATCGAGGGGATCCGCCGGATCCACCGAGCCTACGACTTTCCCGCCGAGGCCTACGCCTTCGTCGGGCTGGACGCGGCAGCGCTGGAGCAGGCGGGCGTGCTGCCGGACCCCGCCGAGCCGGCCGGTCCCGGGCTCCGGAGCGCCCAGCCACGGCGCCGCTTGACCCGCGCGGCCGCCCGGGGCTAACACCTCGCTCGATGCGATCGCTTCCGTCCTCTCCCTCCCGGTGGCTCCTCGCCGCCGGCCTCGGGCTCCTGGCTGCGGCATGGGAGGGGCGCGCCCCGCTGGCCGACACCCCGCCGGTCGTCGTGGTCGCGCGCGTCGGCTCGATGACGATCACCGCCGCCGATCTGGAGCGCCGCCTCGCCGCCGTGCCGCTCTTCCAGCTCCGCACCTTCGGCTCCACGCCCGCGGCCGTCCGCCGGGCGTTCCTGGACCGGGTGCTGGTGCGCGACGCGCTCCTCGCCCAGGGCGGCGCCGAGCACGGTATCGCCGACCGTGAAGACGTGCGCGAGCGCATCCGCGGCATGCTCCGCAACGAGACGCTCGCGCACCTGCGCGCCGAGGTCACCCACGCGACCCCGATCTCCGACGGCGACGTCAAGGCCTACTACGACAAGAACGCCGCCAAGTTCCGCTCCCCGGAGCGGCGGGCGCTCTGGTTGATCGCCACCAAGACGCAAGGAGAGGCCAAGGAGATCATCGACGATCTGCACAAGGACGCCTCCCCCAAGCACTGGGGGGAGATCGCCCGGGCCAAGTCCATCGACGCGCTGAGCGGGATGCGTGGCGGCAACGTCGGCTTCGTCAACCCGGATGGCACCACCCCCGAGCCCGGCCTCAAGGTGAGCCCCGCCATCCTCGAGGCCGTCGACAAGCTGAAGGACGCCGAGATCAGCCCCGAGCCCGTCCACGACACCGATCGCTGGGTCGTGGTGTGGCGGCGCCAGACGATGAAGTCGGTCGAGCGGCCGATGGAGCTCGAGGCCGGATCGATCAAGCAGATGCTGCTCCACTCGCGCACGGACGCCAAGATCAAGGACACCGTGGCCAAGCTGCGCGAGGAGCACCTCACCGAGCACAACCCGGACTTGCTCGAGCTCGTCGAGGTGACGCCGCAGGGGGAGCTCACCCCCGTGCGCCGCCCCGGGTCGATCCCGCCGGCCCGGCGCACGGTGGCGAACCCCGTGCCGGTTCCGGGCGGGCTTCGCTAGGCTTCACGGAGAACCAGGCCGGGGAACACCCCGGACCGTTCCCCGACTTCAATCGGCGATCGCCGCGGCCACCACCGCGGCGACTAGGCCGGCCGAGGTGACCGCGAGCAGCGCTGCCGCGACCGAGCCGGCACGGCGTGCGCGGGCGACCTTGTCCGGGGTGAGCTGATAGACGCCCTGGAGCAGGGCTGCCGAGGCGCGCCCGGGGACACGCATCGCCAGCTCGGCGAGCTCGATCGCGTCGTGGAAGCCACGGGTGAACACCATGACCAGGGCACCGAGCGGGCCCGCCATCAGGTCCCAGCCGCAGGCGTAGAGGCCGAAGCGCATCGCGCGACGGCGCTCGGCGCGAGCACCTTGACGGCGGGCGCTGGCGTCGAGGGCGGCGCCGTGGGTGACGTGGGCGAAGACCATCCACAGGGCGAGCGCGGGGACGCCGAGGCCGAACCATTGCAGCGCGCTCACTCGCAGGGTCGGGCTCCGCACGATCTCCAGCGCGAGGTTGGGGAGCGCCAGGGCGACGAGCGGGACGAGGAGGGCGGCCATGGAGAGCACCGCCAGCAGCTCTGCGAGCAGGGCGAAGCGCATCGCTGGAGTGATCTCGCCGTCGGGCAGGACCGCGAAGAACGCCTCGGCCCCCTGGGTGGTGGCGTTGGCCGTCGCCCAGAGCCGCGTCCACACCGCGCCCCGGCGCTCCCAGGGGACGATGGCCACCACCCCGGACTCGTGGTCGGTCCCCGGCGTGCAGCCCGGGCAATCCGCCTGACCGCAGGTCGCGCAGAGGACGGCCGCAGGGATGTCGAAGAAGGAGTCGATCCGATCGTCGTGGAACGGGGGCTTGGGGGCAGAGCCCGCATCGTCTCGGAGCGCTCGACGACGCACGCCGCCGGGGTTCTGGGCCATGGCGCACCTCGGGAGGAATCGTACGCTCCCGTCCGCCCGCTGTCGACCTCGCGCCCGGCCGGTCAAGATGTGACGGGAAAAGCTACTCGCGCCGCGAATCGTCGGTCGGCTTCCCTCAAAATCGCAGAGGATTCCTCGGTCAGCCTCCCTAGCTTCGCGGCGCTCCCGACGCTTTTCCCGTCACATCTTCAGTGGAGCGTCTCGTCACCCTGCCGGAGCTGCTTGGTCGGGACATCGTCGACGCGGCCGCCGAAGCCGAACGAGGCGAGCAGCGCCGCGAGCGCCGCCGCGCCGGCGGCGTAGATCCCCCATTGCCACTCGATGCGGACGGGGCGGAGCGCCGCCGCGTGCGGCGGTCGGGCGAGCAGCATGGCCACCGTGACCAGCGCGATGCCGGCGAGGAAGGCCACGGCCACCCGGGCGCCGCGCATCTTGTAGATGGACCGGCGGGTGAGGACGAGCGGGATCAGGACGAACCAGGCGACCGCCGGCGCCCAGAAGAAGCCGGTGAGCCGGGCCAGGCCATAGCCCGTGAGGACACGCAGCTCGGGCGCGGTCTCGTGGACCCACGGGGCGAAGAAGGCCGCGAGCCCCACCACCGCGACCGCGAGCAGGAGGGCACGGTTGCGGCCAGCGTACGTCCACGGCAGGGTCTCCATGTGCGGCGGCACCGGCTCCTCCGGGTATTCGAGCTTGGCGTCGTAGGAGGGCGGGAGCTTTCCCAGGTCCTTGAGCCCGAGCCCGCAATCGGGGCACGCGCTCGCCTCGCCCGGCTCGAAGAGCTGGCGGCAGAAGGGGCAGGCAACGAGATCACGCATCGGGGGGGCGACGAGAGCATAACTCATGGGCGAACAGACAACGGCAAGAGCGGGAGGTTCCCGTGTCCCTGCTAAGATGATGCGCCAGCGGAGCGAATACGGAGATGACCAAGCGGCAGAAGCTTTCGGACGAGGCCGTCGGGGCGTTCCTCGATGGCCACCCGGGGTGGGAGAGGGCGACCAACCCCGACGGGACCGGGGCCCTGGCGCGGACCTTCTCCTTCCCCAGCTACCCGGCGGCGATCGCCTTCGTCGTCGGCGTGGGTTTTGCTGCCGAGGCGCGGGATCACCACCCTGACCTCCACGTTGGCTGGCGCCGCGTGCGGGTGGTCTGGTGGACTCACGATGCGGCCGGGAAGGATGGCGGGTCAGAGAGCCCCGGGGGCATCACCGCGGTCGACCTGGAGATGGCCGATCGGACGGACGCGCTTGCGCGCTAGCTCCATGCCCGACCTTCACGAAGGAGACGTCGCCCCCAAGCCTGCGGTCGAGAGCCCTGCCGAGGAGGAGTCGCCGGCGGGGCTCTTCGCGAGCCTCGGCCTCGATGGTGCACTGCAGCATCTGGAGGAGGCGCTCACCCACCCCAGCTTCGCCAACGAGCAGCGGGGGCCGTGTCTGGACAACCAGCGCCTCGAGTTCCTCGGCGATGCGGTCCTCGGGCTGCTGGTGGGGGAGATCTTGATGGAGCGCTTCCCCGACGCCAAGGAGGGGGAGCTCTCGCTGCTGCGCTCGCTCCTCGTCAACGCCGAGGCGCTGGCCGCGTGGGCGCGAGCCGTCGGCCTCGGGCCCCTGCTGCGCCTCGGTCGCGGCGCCGACGGGGCAGGGGAGCGCGAGCGCGACAACGTCCTCGCCGACGCGGTCGAGGCGCTGCTCGGCGCGGTCTACCTCGACCGCGGGATCCCCGCGGCGCGCGCCATCGCCCTGGCGGTGGTGGCCGAGCCGCTCGCTCGCCGCGAGCTGCTGGGCGCCGTGGGACGCGACGCCAAGAGCGAGCTGCAGGAGCGGGTGCAAGCCGAGGGCGGCGCCTCACCCCGCTACCACATCGTCGCCGCCGAGGGCCCCGATCACCGGCGCGAGTTCGTGGTCGAGGTCGAGGCCTTCGGCGCCGTGGTGGGCCGCGGCCGCGGCCGCTCGAAGAAGCTCGCCGAGCAGGCCGCCGCCCGCGCCGCCATCGAGGCCCGCAGCCAGGTCCCCGTCGAGGTCCCCGCCGCCATCCCCGGAGATCCCTGATGACCCGTCGCCCCTTCACGCTCCTCGCCTTCGCGTTCGCCCTCGCGCTGGTCACGCCGGCGTGGGCCGGCAGCTATCTCGATCGCGCGGCGCTGCTGCTCGACGAGGCCCATCGCGAGGGCGACATGCTGCAGCCGCGCACCAACGACAAGGAGATGGTGCTCATCGTCAAGGCGCTGGCGGAGGCCCGCGCCAAGGTCGGCCGCAAGATGGAGGTGCCCGCGGCCGTGATCCGCGCCCACCCCCACCTGCTCCTCGTGTTCGAGGACTGCGAGCGCGCCGCCGACGCCGCTGCCGAGGGCAACTTCAAGCGGTTCATGGAGTTCCTGATGGCTGCCCGAGACGAGGAGCGCACCTTCCGCGCACTCATCGCCGAGCTCGGCTACACGCTTCCCGAGCCCGGCACGAGGCGCTGAGCCGGGTCATCCTGGGCACCGCCCGAGCGCGGTCCCCGGAGCCCCCATCTCATCCGAGCGCGGAGCCCATCTCAGAAGACCGCGCCAACGTCGAACGCGAGCGTCATCTGGCGGTTCACGCCAGCGTACGGGTTGACGTTGTTGTAGACCGTCGAGAGCGTGGTGGCGTCCACCGTGGTCGCGCTGCCGGGGTCGACCACGTCGTAGAGAAACTGCCCGCCGATCTTGATCATCTGCACGCGGAGCTCGAGCCCGGCCAGGATGCGATGACGGTTGAGCCGGGCGGAGTTGAAGACCACCGTGTTGTTGAAGTCGGCGCTGCTGCCGCCCTTGCACACGGGCTGCCCGTCGTAGACGCCCTTCTTGCTGGGATCGGGGTTGGCGGGCGTGTTCGGCCCAGTGAAGCCGCAGTAGTTGCTCGCGTCGGTGTTGGGCGTCAGGTCGATGAGGCCCGAGTCGCCGAAGATGCGCAGGTACTGGTAACCAACCCAGGGCGTGAGGACCACGGTGCCCGCGATCGGGATCGGCTTGGAAATCTGCGCATCGGCGCTCGCCACCGTGAGCTGGAACTGGTCGGTGCCGGTGATGGTGCGCACCCCGCCGCCGACCGCCAGCTCGGGAAAGATGGCGGGGATGCCCGTGCGAAAGCCCTCGAACAGGGACCAGCGGACGTCCGCGCCGATCGTGTAGATGCTCGACTGCGCCAGGTAGCCGAAGTTGCCAGCGAGCTCGAAGCCGAGGGGGAAGCCCTTGCGGATCTTGATCGCGTAGAGCTGCAACATGCCCGGCGGGCTCTGGTTGACCGAGGAGAAGTTCTGGTTGATGGCGTTCTGGGGGCCTTGCGTCCCCTTTTGCCAGTAGTTGCAGCCGCTGCCGCCGGGCTGGCAGGAGGTGCTGCCGGTGTCGATGCTGGTGAACGCGGCCTCGATGGCGAGCTCGAAGCCGCCGTAGCCGGTGGTCCGCGCCGAGTGCATCGCGGTGGGGGCGATCGCGGCCCCGTACTGCGCCATCAGCTTGGCGAAGGCAGCGTCGTCCGTGCCGCAGGGGGTGAAGCCCGACGTGGGGTTGTAGTAGACCCCGCCGCTGGCGGCATTGGTGACGCGGCAGTTGGTGGTGGTCACCAGCCGCGCGAGGGCGGGGTCCATGGTGTCCGCCGCCGCCGCGCGGGGCGCCGCCATCGCTCCGGTGAGAGCGACCGCGCCAACGATCCAGCCGAGTCCACGCATGAGATCTCTGAGCCCGGAGGCTACGTGTCCGCTTGCTCGTCCGTCAAGCGAACACCGCCGGGGCGGTGGATCTCCTGGGACTTGCACCCGGAGGCGGGCGCGTCGAAGAAGGGGGCGTGGCCAAGGACAATCGACCGCGCCTGCGCTCGGCGCCGCTCGTGGATCCGTTCCGGATCGTGCTCATCGAGCCGGAGATCCCGCAGAACACCGGCAACATCGCGCGGCTCGCCGCGGCGACCCAGAGCCCGCTGCACCTGGTGGGGCGCCTCGGGTTCCGCATCGACGAGAAGGCGGTGCGCCGCGCGGGCATCGACTACTGGCACCTCGTCGAGCTGGAGCAGCACCTCGACCTCGCGCATTTTTCCCACGAGCACCCGACGGCCCGGCTGAGGCTCTTCAGCGCCGTGGCGACGCGCAGCTACCTCGACGCCGACTTCCGCGCTGGCGACGCGCTCGTCTTCGGCAAGGAGAGCATCGGCCTCGAGCCGGATCTGCTCGAGCGCCATCCCGACGCCGTCTTCGGCATCCCCACGCTGGGCCCGGTGCGATCGCTCAACCTCGCCAACGCGGTCGCGATCGTCGTGTACGAGGCGCTCCGCCAGGCCGGCGCGCTGGCCGCAGCGACGCCGGGGTGACGAGGTGGACGGCCTGGTGCCGCGACGCTATGGGAGAGCTACGGCCGCATGAACCGATCCCTGTCCCTCGTCTGCCTGGCGCTGGCCGTCAGCGGCTGCGGGCGCCGCGCGCCAAACGCCACCCCGGATGGCGCGGTACGTGAGCTGGTGGAGCGGATGCGCCGTCTCCACGGAGACTCCGGCGACGCGAAGGCTGCCTACGACCTCCTGTCCAAGCACGCGCAGCAGAACCTGGCAGCGCGCGCGCAGCGCTACAGCGCCGCCAGCGGCAAGGCGATCGCGCCGGAGGCGATGCTGGTGCCGTCGCGCTTCCTCCTCCGCTTCGAGCCGCAGCGCTTCTCCGCGCAGGTGTCCGGCCCGTATGCTCGCGTCGAGGTGCTCGGCCCGCTGGCGACCGACCGCGCCCAGGTGCCCTGCGTGTTCGAGGGCGGGGCCTGGCGGGTCGATCTCGGGCTCCCACCCCTCCCGCCCGTCCAGATGCGGCCGGGGAGCGAGCAGCTCTGAGATCGCTGGGTGGCCCATCGGCCCACGCTCTCGGGCGTTCCCCACGATGACCGGTCGGGGAACGCTCTCGGGCGTTCCCCACGATGACCGGTCGGGGAACGCTCTCGGGCGTTCCCCACGATGACCGGTCGGGGAACGCTCTCGGGCGTTCCCCAGGATGACCGCTCAGTTCGCCATGAAGATGGCTTCGATCTCGGCCTTGACCTGATCCTCGGTCTGATCGCGAGAGATGGCGATCTCCTTGACGATGAGCGAGCGCGCCGTGTCCAGCATCCGACGCTCGCCGAACGAGAGCTGCTTGTCCGTCTTGAGCCGGTAGAG
>Ga0302276_10002642_pt1 | contig 15680 bp, 14 predicted proteins | sample III_Bog_N2_3_FD_198768 | JGI IMG/M metagenome (GOLD analysis project Ga0302276, IMG submission 198768) | Peat permafrost microbial communities from Stordalen Mire near Abisko, Sweden - III_Bog_N2_3 | ecosystem: Environmental > Terrestrial > Soil > Wetlands > Peat | place: Sweden: Abisko...
AACCATGGCGAGGCTCTGCAGGTTGCTGTCAATTTCCGTATTGGGCGCGACTCCGGTTCTCAACGCTGCGATGAATTCTGCCAGCGAGCCCGCGATTCCCTCCAGGGACTTGCTCGCGGATCCGGAACTTTCCGCGAGGGGCAAGTGCACTTCAATCGCCCCATGCGCGGAAAGTTCCGTCGACGGCGGGTTATCGCCATCCCAGGTGGAGGTCCCCAGTTCTCCGCTCGCTCGCCACGATCCATTCCAGGATGTTTCGAGTCCGTCGCTGCACCAGCTCCCGTTGTAGACAAATCGGGTTCCGTGTTCGAACTCGAAGAGCGCCGTGGCAGCCGCATCCTGCTTGTACCAACTCCAGGAGGGGTTGAATTCTTCGCAGTAGACGGCGATCGGCTCCTGCTCGAGGATGTAGCGCGACACGTCAAAGGCATGGATGGCCATGTCAGCCAGCAAAACATGGCTCATTGATTCACGAAATCCTCCAAAGTGCGGTGCCTTGAAGAAATCGGTCGACAGGATCCCGATGTCCCCCAGGCTGCTAACGATTGACTTGAACTGCGCCAGGCTCTCAACGTACCGGCGCGATTGACTGGTCATGAGCAGTTCGCCGGTGAGATTCGAGATGGCAGCCAGCGAGATTCCCTCTTTGAGCGTCGGAGCAACCGGCTTCTCGCTCAGCACGGGGACCCCCGCGAACAGCGCCCGGCTGGTTACGGAATGATGAGCAGCCGGGACGGTGACGTTGATTACCGCCTGGCCACCTGCGGATCGACAGACGTCCGCAACGTCCGTACCGATGACCGCGCCAGTGATTGCATGGTCCGCCGCGACCCTTCCCGCCAGTTTTTCGTCGAGATCAACCAGCCCAACGACCTCGGCGTCCTTGGAGGCGAGGAGAGCCTTGATCCAGTTGAGGCCCATCGGCCCGACGCCAACGAGGACGACGCGAACCGGCTGATCCGGGTTTTCTAAAGTCGAGAACATGACTACACCGCCAGGGCGCCAGCAGAGGATTGGTTGCTCAACGGGCCTTGGTACCCGTGTCCCGTGAAAAACTCACCGGTCTCGTACCGCAGCAGCACCGGATCCTGTCTGCCCGGCCGGTCGCTGGTTGCCCACTCCACTGCATTCGCGATGACACGGCGCACGTCCTTGTGGTGATAAACCGGATAGTCCTGATCACCGGGGCTGAAGTAAAAGATTCTCCCGTAGCCGCGCTTGAAGGTGCATCCGCTCCGAAACACCTCACCGCCTGAAAACGAGCTGATGAATACGAGCTCATCCGGGGCGGGAATATCGAAATGTTCGCCGTACATTTCCTGCTGGGGAATATCAATCGGGTGGGGCACCCCCCGTGCGATCGGGTGTGTTGGGTCGACTGTCCAGACAAGTTCGCGATCGTGTTCGCTCCGCCAACGCAGGGTGCAACTCGTGCCCATCAGACTCGTAAAGATCTTGGACCAGTGGCCCGAGTGGAGAACGATCAGACCCATGCCGGCGAGTACGTGCCGATGCACTCGTTCGACCACGTCGTCGCTGACTTCGCCGTGCGCGGCGTGGCCCCACCAGGTGAGAACGTCCGTCTGTTCCAGTACTTCTTCGGTGAGCCCGTGCTCGATGTCGTCAAGCACTGCGATGGAAACAGTCGCTTTCAGGCCAAGATTTTCTTCGATTCCTTCCTTGATTGCGGTGTGCATTCCGCGCGGGTAGATCGCCGCGACGTGAGGCTCGATCTTCTCGTGTCGATTCTCTCCCCAAACGAGAACCCTGATCGGTTCGGATTTTGTGTCTTCGACTTTCATGGTCTTCCTTCGGATCGGAGTTCGGTGCTGGATAGAGACAGGAGGTGGAAATAGCTAAGCGCTTAGCAAGTATAGCTAAGCGCTTAGCTATAATTGGGGGCCGGGCGTCCACCTGACGCTCATTGCTTGGTGCCAACGAGGGCGAACCAGAGTCGAAGGAGTAAGGCACATGAACGTGCAGTCGAAACCGAAGCTTGGTGTCGCGATGACGGGGTACGGGTTCATGGGCGCTGCCCACTCCCAGCCGTGGCGCGTCGCCCCGCGGTTCTTCGAGTTGCCCGTCGAGCCCAGGCAGACCGTGATCGTCGGGCGGAATGCCAAGAGAGTGGAAGAGGCACGAATAAAGTTCGGTTGGGCCGAGTCCTCAACCGATTGGCGAACCGTCATCGACCGTGACGACATCGCCGTCGTCGATATCTGCTCGCCCGGCGCAAGCCACGTCGACATCGCGATCGCCGCGCTCGACGCGGGAAAACACGTGCTCTGCGAGAAGCCCCTTGCGAACTCCGTCGAGGAGGCTGAACGGATGGCGCAGGCTGCACAGAGAGCAGCAGCAAAGGGCGTGTTCGCGATGGTCGGTTTCAGCTACCGTCGCGTGCCAGCCATCACCCTGGCGCGCGATCTGGTTGCGGCGGGGCGAATCGGTACCCTCCGGCAGGTCCGGGCACTATACCTGCAGGACTGGCTGGTCGATCCCGAATCTCCGATGACCTGGCGTCTTGATAAAGCCCTCGCCGGATCTGGCGCCCTCGGCGACATCGGAGCGCACGCCGTCGACGCGGTGCAGTTCGTGACCGGGCTTTCGATCGAATCGGTGAGTGGGATCGTCGAGACGCTTGTTCACGAGCGACCCCTGCTGGGCGAGTCGATTGGCCTCGGTGGCACAGCCTCGACCGAGCGGGGCACCGTCACGGTCGATGACGTCGCCCTGTTCACAGGACGTCTTACCGGCGGTGTTCTTGCGAGTTTCGAGGCGTCGCGGTTCGCCACAGGCCGCAAGAACGCGTTCCGTCTCGAGTTCAGCGGGTCGGACGGTGCAATCGCGTTTGACTTCGAACGCATGAACGAACTCGAGTTCTACGACACCGGCGACCTGCCACCCGAGCAGGGATTTCGACGGATCTATGCGACGGCACCGGAGCATCCCTACGCCGCCGCGTGGTGGCCCGTCGGACATGGTCTTGGGTACGAGCATGCGTTCTCGCATCAGGTGCGAGACTTCCTTGTCGACATTGCGGCTGGGAGGCAGCCTCATCCTTCGTTCGACGACGGTCTCCAGGTGCAGCGTGTGCTCGACGCGATCGAGACCAGTTCGGCGGCTGGCAGCATCTGGACCGAGACTCAGAGAGCCGAGACTCAGAGAGACTGACATCTTGTCGCGTGCCCCCTCAACACTGACGGATGGGACAACGCGCTGTCGACGACGCTCGAAAACTGGTCAGTGGCCCGCCGAAGCCGACAAGTTTTCGAGCGCCGCCGACGATCACAGGCAGAAGTGTGACTGCGTGGAGCCATGCAGGTCGACGCGTCGTGCTCGACGAGGGAGCCACGGACGGTCTCGCTGTCTCTTTCTCGGGCAGGCTGCCTCTCGGCGCTGGTCCTCAAACACCGTCAGCGAATAGGCTCTCGGACGCTATGAGTACTCGTCGATTCTCCGGTGCGGATGGCGTCGAACTGGCGTTGGCGTGGGAGCGGTCCGACGGCTTGACAGGCCGCGGAAAGCCGGGATCACGACGAACGAACAGCACGACCTGGTCAGGCAACTGCTCGGCCAGGCGCGGCGCGTTCACCGGGTCATTCAGTTGAGTGCGGGAAGATCCACCGGGATGACCCCCGAACCGTAAAGGTCGGTGGCGAGCTCCTGCAGTGCGAGCAGGCTGGCGCGCTGGGGGAGGGGGCCGTAGGAGATGCGGGCAATCCCGAGGTCTTCGTATTCCGCAGCGGTGAGAGCACCGGGGAGCCCGATAACACTGACGGTGTTGCGTCCGAGTTCTGCCACCACCCGCTGCACGGACTCCCGGTCGGTGAGCCCCGGAATGAAGACCAGTGCGGCGCCTTCGTCGAGGAACGCTTTGCCCCGCTTGATCGACTCAGTCAGGCGCTCATCGAGCGGCCCGGTACCCCTGGCAATCGCGTCGGTGCGGGCGTTGAGCTGGAACGGCACGCCTTCGGCTTCGGCCGCGGCAATGATGGCGCGCACCCGGGCGACCGATTCGTCGAACGGCTTCAGGCGATCCTCGACGTTCGCACCCACAGCGCCGATCGCAATGGCGCGGCGGATCGTCTCCCCGGGCTCGTCGTACCCGTCGTCGAGGTCTGCGGTGACGGGAAGGTCGGTGGCCTTCACGATGACCTCCACCGCGTCGAGGGCGACCTGGAGGGGCATCCCGCCGTCGGCGTAGCCGTGGCTGGCGGCGATCGAGTGACCGGCCGTGGCAATGGCTTTGGTCTCCGGCAGGTCGGCGACTACTTTGGTGGAGATCGCATCCCAGACGTTCACGACTCGAACGATTTCGGGAGCCTGGTAGAGGGATCGTAGGGTCTCGGCTTTTTCAACGGTGCTCATGCATTAACGCTATCGCCGCGTACTGAGCGTCACGGACGTGATCTCCCCTGTATCGAAAAACTCCCACCCGTTCGGGGGCATCATCGCCGACACATCCATGCGCGACTGAGTCAGGTCGATCACGAGCGAAACATGGATGCCCGCCTGCTTCACGATCCAGTGCACCAGGTATTGCGCGTCGCGCAGCGCTCGAACCCGGCACCGCAGGGTGGGCGTCGGCGGATGATCCCCGCCCGCGGAGAGCTCGTCGAACCTGACGTTGTCGTCATCGCTAAAGCTCAACCGGTAAAGGGTGCCCCGTGTGTAGCGATATTCGATGACCGCGCCGTGCAGATCGGATGACGATGTCCCTCCGACGTAGTCGTCTTGCGGCTCCAGGGGAGGGATCTCGATCGTCATGGGCGCTGTGCGATCATGCCGACGCCACGGCGAGGGCCGGTTGCGGGAAGCGCGACGTCACGATAGCGAGGGCGACCGCGATCACAATGCTGGCGATCCCGATGATTCCGATTGCGAGCACGAGCGTGCCGGCCGCCGCAGTCAGAGCCAGGACCACGAGTGGCGTCGCGAATTCCCCCAGGAAGATGGCCCCCGTGAACAGCCCTGTGCCACGGCCCCGCTGCGCGTAGTCGAGACGTGCGATCGACCAGGTGATCATGGTCGGCAGCAGCACGCCGGTGCCGAAGCTCGCAATGACAGCCCCAACCACGACGAGCGGAACGCTCGTCGCCGTCCAGACCACCAGCATGCCGATGCCCGCGAGGCCGAAGGCGAACGGCAACAACTGGCGAACGCCACGTTTCGCCACGAACCGGAAGGTGAAGGCACCCGCCGCGGTTGCCAGGGAGGCGATGGCGGCACAGGCCCCGATGGTCGCGGTGGAGGTGACTGACTTGCCGGCGAGCACGTACGGCAGCTCGACGATCAGCGTGTAGAAGGTGATGCCGCCGAAGACCGCAACGAACGTCGGCAGCGCAAGCGCGCGCCACGGCACAGGCGGCAGCTTCTCGATGCGCTTCTCGCTGCCGTCTGCACTCGTCTGCGTCGGCCAGATAGCTGCGATCATGACAACCGCGACGATGAGGCTGACGACGTAGAGCCAGAACGGTGTGCGCCATCCGAATGCGCCGACCGCTCCACCGACGGCAAAAAAGACCGTAGCCGCCAGAGCGGTCACCAGCGCCTGGAGGCCGAGGTATTTGTTGCGCCGGTTGCCGACGAAGTAGTCGGCGATCAGGGTCGTGCAGCAGGTCATGATGAACGCCTCGGCGACGCCGACCAGCGCACGGGACGCGACGATTGCGTAGAGGGATCCCAGGTAGAGCGGGGCTGTTCCTACGACGGCATAAAAGAACAAGGCGATGATCAGGATTCGCTTGCGCCCGACTTTGTCGGCGATAGCGCCGGCGAACGGCGACAGGATGGCGATGAACAGGGCCGGGATCGTCAGGATGAGTGGCACCAGGGCCGCGGCACCGGCCGAGGATTTGAACACGGTGCTCAGGGTTGGCAGGATCGGCGCAAGCAGCACCGCGCCCAGAATCGGAAGGCAACTGCCGATGAGCAGGAGTATTCCTTGCGCAGGCCCGGCAGGCTTGCCGGTCTTCGGATTGGTCACGGCTTCGTTGGTCGTCAGGGCAGCGGTGAGGGTTTGGTTCGTCATTGAACGCCTTCCGTAGGGTTGAAGCCACAGTGCCGCGTCAGCGGGTATTCGGGAAGCGCGAGCTGCTTATAGACAGTATTTGTCCGGCTGATGCCTGGGGCTGTCGGGTTTCCCGTCCGGACGATGCCCCACCAGCGCAACCGGTGTCGATAGCCAACTAGGCGGATGCAGAGCGGAGACGCGGCGCCAGATCCCTTTCAAACTGTGACAGGAATCGCTCCTGGTCGTGGCCCGGTCCATGGAACACAAGGTGATTGAATCCGGCGTCGATATACACCTTGATCGCGGCTGCGGTCTCATCAGGGTCTGACCCGACGATCCAGCGCTTCGCGACCTGCCCCAGCGGAAGGGCATCGGCCGCCGCCTCCATTTCCCGGGGGTCAGTGATGTCGTGCTTCTGTTCGGCGGACAGCGACAGCGGCGCCCAGAAGCTAGTATTCTCCAGGGCCTTGGCCGGATCGGTATCGTACGAGAGCTTGATCTCGATCATCCGGTCGATCGACTCAGGGTCTTTGCCCGCCTTCTCAGCTCCCGCAGCGACCGCCGGAAGTAGCTGGTCGACGTAGAGGTCCATCCCCTTACCCGAGGTGCAGATGAATCCGTCGCCCGCGCGCCCGGCGAAGCCCGCAACCACCGGTCCGCCGGCCGCGACGTACACAGGGATGCCGCCCTCAGGTCGGTCGTAGATGCTCGCGCCGTGCGTCGAGTAATACTCGCCCTCGAATGTCACTTCATCTTCTGACCAGAGGGCTCGCATGAGCGCAATCGACTCACGCAGTCTCGCGAAGCGCTCCTTGAAGTCTGGCCAGTCCTGTGGCCCTGCGCCCCGGAATCCGGTCGCGATCTCGTTCAGGGCCTCGCCTGTTCCGACGCCGAGCAGGATTCGTCCGGGGTAAAGGCAGCCCATTGTCGCGAACGCCTGGGCGATGACGGCCGGGTTGTAACGAAATGTCGGAGTCATGACCGAGGTTCCGATCTGCACCCGTGAGGTTCGCTCTCCGACGGCCGCCATCCACGCGATCGAGAAGGGTGCATGCCCGCCCGTGTGACGCCACGGCTGGAAGTGGTCGCTCACGACGACACTCTCAAAGCCGTGGTTCTCGGCCGAGACGGCGATCTCGACGAGCTCACGCGGAGCGAATTGCTCCGCGGACGCCTTGTAGCCGAGCTTGAGTGGCAGCATGTTGTTCCTTAACCCTGTAACTCTGTGTCGTGGCCGCGAGCGCGGATCCCCCGGGGAAGCGCCAGCTCGCGGGCCTTGGCGAGCATCGCGGTGGCGCAGTCCATTGTCACTGATTTCCCCGCCGGAAGTGAGGCGCGGATCCGTGCTGACGACGTGCCGCGGAGACGTGCGGCCAGACTGATGCGGAAACCGAGTCCCCGGCCCCCGCGAGGAGCCTTCGCTGTATCGATGAAGCTGATATTCGGATGCCCGGCGGGCGTGGTTCTCGCTGAAGGTCGAACCGTGCGAATGTCGTCGGCCGGGGACCGGATGCCGTTCTCAGACTCGGAAATCGAAGCAACGGACAGCCATTCGCCCGCGTGGGCATCGCACCAGGTCGCGGGAGGCGAGCGGGTGTGGATCGAGCGCGACGGTGCACCCCACGCAAACGACGCCATGCTGCTGGAACGGTTCGCGATCGCGGTCGCAATCACCCGGTCTCGTGCGGCAATGGATTCCGCTGCGCACCGGGTCGTCGAGGTCGTCGTCGACACGAAACTCTCCGCCGATGCCAGAGCCGAAGCCGCCGCGCGCTTACGACTCGACCCGGATGTCGTTGTACGAGCGATTGCGACTCCGGCCTCTCACGATGAAGCGAGGTTTCCGAGTGCGGTGCTGTCCACGCGGTTCGGCCTGGCGCGCGTCGTGCTGGTCAGTGGTCACGCGTCGTACACACCCCAGGGACCAGCGGGAATCGGTGTCGCAGTAGAGCCCGACAACCTTCCGGGGTCGTGGTCGTCCGCCCTTGTCGCGCTCCGCCTGGCCGACCAGCGCTCGCCGGTCGTCGAGGCGGACCACCTCGGAGCATTGCTGCTCCTCGCTGAAGCAGCGGATGCCGACACCGTGCCTCACCCCGATGTCCTCGCCCTCGACCAGCTCAGTCCTGATCGGGCCGCGCTGCCGACCCTCGATGCCCTCACCGAGGAGGGCAGTGTTCGCGCCGCTGCAGCCGCGCTCGGCGTGCACCATTCAACAGTGCAGGCCCGCTTGATCGCGTTAGTTGATGCCCTCGGGTACGACCCCCGCACATCCGACGGACGGACCCGGTACGTGCTTGCTCGTACACTGCAGCGACTTCGCTCCACTCGGTTCTGAACACCGCATTCCGCGAGCTGATCGGCCACGACAATACGTCTGATGAATTAGCGAGATGCCGGCCATCCCCACAGTGGCCTCGCGCATCCCGAGGCGACACGGACGTCCGCTAACCAAGGGGACATCCGCTTGTCCAGCGACGATTTCGGTACGAAAGCGATCGGTCTCCGAAGCGTCACGGGCATCCTGGGCGTCCCGTGTGGCGGGAGAAACTGCCGCGCGGAGGGAGTAGTTACTCCCGCCACGTGCAGACTTCTCCGCCCATAGGGTGCAGTTTCTCCCGCCACCGTGGCAGGGGGTGGTGGGTTCCGGGAGAGGCTAGCGCTGAACGGGCTCCGACGCTGTCAGCAGAACCAGCTCGTCGCGGGTGGGGAAACCCTCCCAGTCGCCGGGGTTGACGCAGGCGAACGCTCCGAGGGTGACCGCCGTAGCCAGCCGTTCGTCGACCGGGAGGCCCGCCAGCAGTTCGGCGAGGTAGCCGGCAACGAAGGCATCCCCTGCGCCAACGGTGTCAATGACGCGAACCGGGATGGCCGTGCGCGTGTGAATCCGGCCATCCACGAGCGCCAGGCATCCGGCTTCCCCGCGTTTGATGATGACCTGCGCCGGACCCAGCCCAGCGATGCTCGTCGCAAGCTCCCGGGGTGTCGCGGCGCCCGGGAACAGGATTCGCCCCTCATCCTCCCCGGCGAACACGATGTCTGCCCTTGAGGCGAGTTCCCGGTAGATGCTCGCGGGGTCATCCGTCCACAGCGAGCCCCGGTGGTTGACATCGAATGACACGAGAACTCCTGCGTCCCGAGCAATGGACATTGCCGTGAGAACGGCCTCGTGTGCGGTATCGGACAGCGCCGGGGTGATTCCGGTAACGTGCAGCAGCGCCGCGTTCTCGATGTCGGCCTCCGCGAGGTCAGCCACCGTGAGACGGCTTCCCGCGCTCGCGGCGCGGTAATACTGCACCCGCGTCGCATCGTTGGTGCGCTGCTCCTTGATCATGATCCCGGTGGGAGCGGAGGGGTCGATGATGCCCTTCACGTCGAGTCCTTCGGCGCGCAGTTCCCGAAGGATCCGGCGACCAATGGGGTCCGCCCCCACCCTGCCGACCCAGCGAGTCGGGGTCCCGAGACGGGCCAGGGCGATCGCCACATTGCTTTCCGCCCCGCCGATGCCGAGCGCGAAGTCGGAGACGTGAGCGAGCGAACCCACCGACGTCGCACGGAACAGCCCCATCGTTTCGCCGAGCGTCACCACCGGTTTCATGCGTTACCCAGGGCGATGGCCGCAGCGATGCGGCTGAGCTCGACGACGGTATCGAAGTCGCGTGCTGCTATGGCGGTGCGTGTCGCCATCCAGCTGCCGCTGACGGCGAAGATCGCGGGATGCCGAAGGTAGTCGGCGGCGTTCGACGCGCTGACGCCCCCGCTGGGTACGAAGCGAACGCCGGTGAAGGGTGCGGCGAGGGCGGCGATGGTGTCGAGGCCGCCGAGCCGGTCGGCGGGAAAAAACTTGAGCACGTCGATGCCAGCGCGGAGCGCTCGCTGGATCTCGGTCGCGGTCGCCACCCCGGGGAGGATTGCGACATCGTGATGCTGCGCTCGTGCGACCACGTCGTCATCGAAGCCGGGGCTGACGAGAAACTGCGCGCCCGCATCGACACACCGGTCGACCTGGTCGACGGTGATCACCGTGCCGGCTCCGGCCAGGAAACCGGGAACCTCATTGACGGATGCGAGGGCCTGAAGTCCGGCCGGGGTACGCAGGGTGATCTCGGCGCAACCGATCCCGCCCGCGGTGAGGGCTGCGGCAAGGTCGGGGGCGACGCCGGCGTCGTCGATCACGATCACCGGGATGATCCGGATGGCGGCCAGTCGCTCCAGGACCAGTGACGCGTTCATCGCCCCAGCCAACCACCATCGACGGGCAGGATCACGCCGGACACGTAGTCTGACGCGGCTGACGCCAGGAACACGGTTGCACCGGCAAGGTCGCTGGCTTGTCCCCAGCGGCCGGCGGGGATCCGTTCGAGGATCGCACGCGAGCGGTCGGGGTCGTCCTGCAGCGCCTGGGTGTTGTCTGTTGCGATGTAGCCGGGAGCGATCGCATTGACGGTTATGCCCTTGCTCAGCCACTCGTTGGAGAGTGCTTTGGTCAGGCCCGCGATGCCCGATTTCGCAGCCGTGTACCCGGGCACGTTGATACCGCCCTGGAAGCTCAGCAGCGACGCGGTGAAGATGATCTTCCCGTGACCGCGGGCGATCATCGACCGGCCGACAGCCTGGGTGAGCACGAACTGGCTGGACAGGTCGACACCGATGACCCGGTCCCAGAGCTCGATCGGATGCTCGGCAGCGGGGGCGCGCTCGATTGTGCCCGCATTGTTGACGAGGATGTCGACGCCCACCCCGGCCAGGTGCTCGCCCAGTGCGGTTACCGCCTCCCGGTCGGCGAAATCCACCGCGAGTCCAGTGAAGGAACGCCCATGTCCTGCGACGGCCGCTTCGATGGAGCTGCCTGTCGCCTCAAGGGTCGCGCTGACGCCGATGATGTCGGCGCCCGCTTCCGCGAGCGCTTCAGCCATCGCGAACCCGATGCCACGTTTGGCGCCCGTCACCACCGCGGTGCGACCGGTGAGGTCGAACAGGCCGCTCACGAGCCGGCCTGCACATCCACCAGGATCTTCATTGCCAGGCCGCCCTCGAGGTCGGCGAACGCCTCCTGGGTTTGCGCCAGGGGCACGATCCTGGTGATCAACAGGTCTGCCGGGATGATGCCGCCGTCGAGCAATTCGACGGCTTTCTCGAAGTCGACGCGCTGGTAGACCCGGGCGCCGAGGATGGTGAGTTCCCGCCAGAACAGGCGCTGGAGGTTGATCTCGCGCGGGACCGGGTGGATCGCGACGACGACCAGCGTGCCGCGCACCTTCGCCAGGTCCGTCGCGCCGAGCACTGCGGCAGCCGCGCCCGACACCTCGAACACGATGTCGGCACCGGCACCCCCGGTCCACTGGTTGACCCACTCGACCTGGTCGGTCTCGCGCGGGTCGAGCGTCTCGAAACCGAGTTCCCCGATCTGGGCGCGACGGTTCGGGTCAAGCTCGATGACCACCACGGAACCGCCGAACTCCCGCGCCACCGAGGCGATCAGTACGCCGATCGGGCCCCCGCCGATCACGACCACCTTGTCGCCAGGCTGAACATTGCCGCGGCGCACATCGTGCACGGCGACCGCGGTGGGTTCGACGAGCGCCGCGTGATCCAGCCGCAGGGTGGTCGGGAGGGCGACGAGAACCTCGGCGGGCACGTCCCAGTACCCCTGCAGCGAGCCGGGGGAGTCAATGCCGATGAAGTTGAGGTTCTGGCAGATGTGTTGGTTGCCGGCGAGGCACGCCGGGCAGGTGCCATCCCAGTCCAGGGGCATGACCGTGACGGCGTCACCGACAGCCCACCCTGTCACACCCTCGCCGAGGGCGGCGATGGTGCCGCTCATCTCGTGGCCGAACACGAGTGGGGTGGTCACCCGGGCATCCATGTTGCCGTGCAGAATGTGCAGGTCGGTTCCGCACAGCCCCGTATAGGCGACCTTGATCTGCACCTGCCCGGGTGCCGGGACAACCGGCTCGGCCTCGGACACGGTGATCGTGCGGTTACCCACATAGCTGGCTGTCAACACTGACGGTGCTCCTCAATTGATCTGATGAATTGGCGCGCCGTACTATTCTGCCGCTATCCGATGCCGGGCGCGAACTCAGGTCACCCCGGGTGTTCCAATTGGCGGCCGCCCGGTGCGCTTGACCGTCCAGCGTCGGCTCGATACTCTTGATCAAACGATTGAGCACGTGCCCGGACGGGGATTCCGCTCACTCTTCCGCCGGCCGAGGGGCGCGGCTGGGCATCCGACGAAGGAGCACGCGGTGGGAACCGAGAAGGTACGACCTCTCGAAGGAATTCTCGTGCTCGACTTCAGCCAGTTCCTGGCCGGCCCGGTCGCTGCCATGCGCCTCGCCGACCTCGGCGCGCGCGTCATTAAGATCGAACGGCCGGGAATCGGGGACATCGGACGCACGCTGGCGTTTGCCGGCAAGTCGGCCGACGGCGACACGATCTCGTTTCACGCGATGAACCGCAACAAGGAGAGTGTTGCTGCCGATCTGAAAGACCCCGCCGACCTGGCCTGGGTCAAACACCTTGTCACCCGGGCCGACGTGCTCATCCAGAACTTTCGCCCTGGCGTCATGGAGCGCATCGGACTCGACTACGAATCCGTGCGCCAACTCAACCCCTCACTGGTCTACGCGAGTGCCACCGGGTACGGCGACACCGGGCCCTGGAAAGACAGGCCAGGCCAGGACCTTCTCGCCCAGTCGGTGTCAGGGATGCCGTGGCTCAGCGGATCACGCGATGACGGCCCCGTGCCCGTCGGGCTCTCGATCGCCGACCACCTGATGAGCTGCCACATCGCAGAGGGAGTCACCGCCCTGCTCGTGCGCCGGTTCCGAACCGGCCAGGGCGGCCACGTGCAGACCAGCCTGCTTGAGGCCATGCTCGACCTTCAGTTCGAGCTGCTGAGCACACACCTGAACGACGCGAGTGTCACCGTCGCGCGCGGCGGGCAGCACTCGGCGAATGCGTTCTTGTCTGCCCCATATGGCACCTATCCGACCAGCGACGGCTACCTGGCTCTCGCCATGAACCCGGTAGACCGGATCGGTGAACTGCTCGGCATCACCGAACTCGCCGCCATGACTGACCCTGCCGTGTGGTGGGAGAAACAGGACGCGATTTCGGAACTGCTGGCGGCACACTTCGCGCTCGAGACGACCGACCACTGGCTCGCAATTCTCGACCCGGCGGATGTCTGGTGCGCTCCCGTACTGACGCTTGAGCAACTCGTCGAGCATGATGGCTTCGCGGCGATCGGGATGACGCAGCAGATCAGTCGGGATCCGATCGGCGCAGAACCCCGGGTCACGCTCACCACGACCCGGAGCCCGCTGCGAATCGACGGTGAGCCGCTGACCGGTTCGCGCCCCGCACCCAGGCTCGGGCAGCACACCGAATCGGTTCGCGCCGAGTTCGCGGAACCCGGGCAGGCCGGATCATGACCACGGCCCTCCGCGGGATCACCTGGGAGCATGCGCGAGGATACGGGAGCGTCGTTGCAGCCGCAGATGCCTATCGGTCAGTGCGACCCGACGTTGAGGTGGCCTGGGAGTTCCGCTCGCTGCAGGCCTTCGCCGATCACCCGCTTGAGCGCTTGGTGGAGCAGTACGACCTGCTGGTCATCGATCATCCGCACATCCCACTTGCTGCGGAAGCGGGGCTGCTTGCCGCGCTCGATGGCACCGGCCACGACGACGAACTGGCAACCCTTGCGACCCAGTCGGTTGGCCGGTCGTTCGAGAGCTACACGCACGAGGGCCGCCAGTGGGGTCTCGCGACCGATGCCGCGGCGCAGGTTTCGGCCTACCGCCCCGACCTCATCTCGGAACCGCCCCGCGACTGGCCCGCCGTTCTCGAGCTTGCACGCGAGGGAAGGGTGCTGTGGCCCGGAAAGCCCATCGACGCCTTCTCCAGCCTCATCACGGTGTCGGCGGGCGCTGGCGCTTATCCGATGAGCGGCGACGGGCTTTTTCTTCCCGAGCAGGATGCCCTCGCCGCCTTCGACCTGCTGCACGAGTTGGCTGCACACGTACCCGCGGACAACCTCTCGTGGAATCCGATCCAGGTTGCGGACGCGCTCGCGGAGGGCGACCGGTTCGCGTACTCGCCACTGCTGTTCGGTTACACGAATTATTCGCGCGTCGGCTTTCGGGCACATCGACTGCGCTATATCGACATCCCGAGCGCCGCGCGAGGCGTCGCGGGGTCACTGCTGGGAGGCGCCGGGGTGGCGGTCTCGGCGCGCTCGACCGCACCCGCCGAGGCTATCGCCCATGCGTTCTGGCTCGCGTCCGCACCGGTACAGGCCGGGGTGTATTTCGACGGTGGAGGTCAACCGGGCAACTCTGTCGCCTGGGATGACGACCGCACGAATGACCTCACCCTCGATTTCTTCCGCGGCACCCGAGCGACGCTGGAGGGCGCGTACCTGCGTCCGCGCACGAGGAGCTATCTCGACCTGCAGGATCGGCTGTCGCCGCTGGTCACCCGCGCGCTGGCCGGTGAGCTCTCAGACGCGGACTGCATTCGCCAGCTGAACGAGTTGACCGCACGAGCAACGGAGGTGTCCTGATGCAGACGATCGATCGCTGGTACGAGGATTACGAGATCGGCGAGCGTCGCCGTTCCGTCGGCAGGACCATTACCGAGGCCGATATCGTGCTTCATGCCGGACAGACGGGCGATTTCTTTCCGCACCATATGGATGCGGAGTGGGCGGCGACCCAGCCGATCGGCCAGCGGATCGCGCACGGCACGCTCATCCTGTCGATTGCGGTCGGGATGACCGCCGGTGACATCAATCCCCAGGCCATGAGCTATGGCTATGACCGGATCCGGTTCATCAAACCTGTCTTCATCGGCGACACCATCACGGTGACCGCCGAGATCACCGACAAGAGGGACCACGCAAAACTCCCCGGGCAGTTCGGGTATGTGCACGAACTGGTCACCGTGACCAACCAGCGTGGCGAGACGGCTCTCGTGCTCACGCACCTGTACCTCGTGAACAAACGTTAGCCCCAAAGTCCGGCATCGCCTCCACAGGCTGCGGGACCCGTTCTACACTGGCCGAGTGCCCACCCTGAGCGACGTCGCAGCCCTCGCCGGCGTCTCCATCTCGGCAGTGTCCCGGGTACTCAGCAACGCGCCCAGTTCGCGGGTGAGCAGCGCGACGCGGCAGCGCATCGAGGATGCGGCCCGCGAACTCGACTACCACCCCAACTTCGCTGCGCGAGCGCTGAAGTTCTCGCGCACGAACGTGATCGCGCTCGTCGTTCCCGACCTGACCAACGCAATCTTCACCGAACTCATGCGCGGAGTCGAGGAAGCGGCAGCAGAGCTCGGCTACATGGTGCTGCTCGCCCGGGCGGAGAGCATGCAGCCCGCGGCAGGCACCCTCGCCGCCCTGGTCGGGGAGGGACGCGTGGACGGGGTGCTCGTTCAGGTTGGCAACACCACGACCACCGAAGACCTCGCGGGTATCCTCGACGGTCGAGTCCCTGCCGTGCTGATTAATTCGCGCCGCGACGATCACGTCGGGTCGGTCATCCTGCCCGACGAGGAGGGTGTCGCGGTCGCCGTACGACACCTCGTGTCGCTCGGCCACACCGCGATCGGTCTCGTGAATGGGCTCCCGACGACCGACAGCGCGGAGCGACGCGGTGCGGGATTC
>Ga0302276_10002643_pt1 | contig 15679 bp, 15 predicted proteins | sample III_Bog_N2_3_FD_198768 | JGI IMG/M metagenome (GOLD analysis project Ga0302276, IMG submission 198768) | Peat permafrost microbial communities from Stordalen Mire near Abisko, Sweden - III_Bog_N2_3 | ecosystem: Environmental > Terrestrial > Soil > Wetlands > Peat | place: Sweden: Abisko...
CAGCTTCCAGAAGGTGCGGTAGTCGCCGATGTCGAGCTCGTTGAAGGTCAGGTGGTTGATGGATGCGGTGGCGATCACCTTGACGCCGCGGGCCTTGGCCCGGGCCAGGGTGTCGAGAGCGCTGGCGGTGGAGATCTGGTCGACCAGCAGCCGCGCGCCGGTGAGCTCGGCCAGGGCGACGTCCCGCTCCAGCATGATCCGCTCGGCCTCGGCGGTCACGGCGGGCAGGCCCATGCGCCCGGCGAACTCGCCTTCGGTGGCGGCGGCGCCGTCGCTGAGCCAGGGGTCGGCCGGCCGGTGCGCCACCAGCAGGTCCATGCCGCCGGCGTAGGCCAGCAGGCGGCGGAACACCTTGGAGTCGACGATCGGCCGGTCGGCGTCGGTGACGTAGACGCAGCCGGCTTCGCGCATGAGGCCGATTTCGGCCATCGCCTTGCCGCCGAGCCCTTTGGTGGCCGCGCCGGCGGGGTAGACGTGCACCAGCTCGATGTCCCGAGCCCGGCGCAGGATGAAATCGACCACGCTGGGGTCGTCGACGGCCGGGTCGGTGTCCGGCTGCACCACGATCGAAGTCACGCCTCCCGCAGCCGCGGCCCGGGCCGCCGATTTCAGCGTCTCCTTGGGCTCGTTGCCGGGCTCGCCGGTCTTGACCCGCAGGTCGATCAGGCCGGGCGCCAGCATCGCGCCGTGGCAGTCGACGGTGCGGATGTCGGAGGAGAGACTGCCGAAACCGACCGCGTGGCTGACTTCGGCGATGACACCCTGGCGGACGATCAGGGCGCCGGGACCGTCGTAGCCGCTGGCGGGGTCGACCAGGCGGGCGTTCAAAAAGGCGGTCGGGCGGGTCGGCATCAGTCGTTGTCCAGCCGCGCGGCCATCGAGGCCAGGATGGCCATGCGGGCGGCGACGCCCATCTCCACCTGGTCCTGGATCAGGCTGACGGCCAGGTCGTCGGCGACGTCGGAGTCGATCTCGACGCCCCGGTTCATCGGGCCGGGGTGCATCACCCGCACGTGCGGCGCCGCCAGAGCCAGCTTCTCGCGGTCGAGGCCCCACAGGCGGAAATATTCGCGCATCGACGGCACCAGGGCGCCCTGCATCCGCTCCAGCTGCAGGCGCAGCATCATCACCACGTCGGCGCCGGCGATGCCGGCCTTCAGGTCGTGGAACACCTCGACGCCCCAGCGGTCGACGCCGCCCGGCATCAGCGTCGGCGGTCCGACCAGGCGCACGTGAGCGCCGAGCATGGTGAGCAGGCCGACGTTCGATCGGGCGACGCGGCTGTGCAGCACGTCGCCGCAGATGGCGACGGTCAGGCCGTCAACATGGCCGAAGGCGCGGCGCAGGGTCAGCGAATCCAGCAGCGCCTGCGACGGGTGCTCGTGCTGGCCGTCGCCGGCGTTGATGACGCTGCAGCTGACCTTCTGGCTGAGCAGCGACGCGGCCCCGGAGGCCCCGTGGCGGACCACCAGTAGGTCCGGGTGCATGGCGTTGAGGGTCACCGCGGTGTCGATCAGGGTCTCGCCCTTGGCCACCGACGAGGTGCGCGGGCTCATGTTGACCACATCGGCGCCCAGCCGCTTGCCGGCCAGTTCGAAGGAGCTCTGGGTGCGGGTGGATGCCTCGAAGAACAGGTTGATCAGCGTCCGGCCCTTGAGCAGGTCGAGCTTCTTGGCCTTTTGCCGGTTCAACGCCACGAAGCCGTCGGCGAGGTCCAGCAGGCTGGCGACGTCCGGCGGATCGAGATCGAGGATGGAAAGGAAATGCCGCCGCGGAAAAGGAAAGATCGGTCCAGGCGCGGTTTCGGTCATTAAAGCGGCGTTCTAGGCGGGAATGCGCGGCGGGGGAAGGGGCGCGTCTCTAGCCGCCCAGCCGGTCCAGGGCCCCCTGCAGGATCCAGGCGGCGGCGGCCTTGTCGACCAGTTCCGCGCGGCGGGCGCGGTTGACGTCGGCCTCGCCGATCAACATGCGGTTCACCGCCGCGCTGGACAGGCGCTCGTCCCAGAAGGCGATCGGCAGGTCTTTCAGGCGCAGCAGATTGCGGCCGAAGGCTCTGGCGGACTGGCAGCGCGGACCTTCGGTTCCATCCATGTTCACCGGCAGGCCGATAACCACGCCGCCGGCGCCGCGGCTGTCCATCAGCTTGAACAGGACGGCGGCGTCCTTGGTGAACTGGGTGCGGCGGATCAGCTCCAAGGGGCTGGCGATCATCCAGCCGGTGTCGGAGACGGCGACGCCGATGGTCTTCTCGCCAAGGTCCAGGCCGACGATCGGGACCCGGGCGGCGAGGGCCCGGGGCAGCTCGGTGAGATCGACGACGGCCATGGACCCTGCATACGAGGGCTTGCCAACGCGGCCAAGCGGCGGCTAACCCGCCAACTCAATCCAAGGAGCGTGTTTCATGGCCCTCGACGCGGCCACCGTCCGCAAGGTCGCCCGGCTTGCCCGTATCCACGTCGACGAGGCGCGGCTCGAGCCATTGGCGGCGGAGCTGTCAGGCATCCTCACCTGGATCGAGCAGCTGAACGAGGTGGACACCGAGGGTGTCGAGCCACTGGCCTCCACCGAGGCGGTCACCCTGCCGATGCGCGAGGACGTGGTCACCGACGGCGGCGATCCGGCCAAGGTGCTGGCCAATGCGCCGAAGTCCGACCGCAACTTCTTCGTGGCGCCGAAGGTGGTCGAGTAATGGCCGGCCTCACCGACCTGACGCTGAAGGACGCCCTCAGCGGGCTGAAGACGCGCCAGTTCTCGGCCGTCGAGATCGCCCAGGCGCACCTGGACGCCATCGCCGGCGCCCGGGCGCTGAACGCCTTCGTGCTCGAGACGCCGGAAAAGGCGCTGCAGATGGCCGAGGTCTCCGATGCGAAGCTGGCGCGTGGCGAGGGCGGTCCGCTCGAAGGCGCATCGCTAGGCATCAAGGACCTGTTCTGCACCGAGGGCGTCCGCTCGACCGCCTGTTCGAAGATCCTCGGCGACTTCAAGCCGACCTACGAGAGCACCGTCACCTCGAACCTGTGGCGTGACGGGGCGGTGATGCTGGGCAAGCTGAACATGGACGAGTTCGCCATGGGCTCGTCCAACGAGACCAGCGCCTTCGGTCCGGTGATCAATCCCTGGCGCTCGCGGGGCTCCAACCGGCCGCTGGCGCCCGGCGGCTCGTCCGGCGGCTCGGCGACGGCGGTCAGCGCCAACCTGGCGCTCGGCGCGACTGCCACCGACACCGGCGGCTCGATCCGCCAGCCGGCCTCGCTGACCGGCACCGTCGGCATCAAGCCGACCTACGGGCGCTGCTCGCGCTGGGGCGTGGTCGCCTTCGCCTCGTCGCTGGACCAGGCCGGACCGATCGCCAAGACCGTCGAGGATGCGGCCATCCTGCTCACCTCAATGAGCGGCCACGACCCGAAGGACTCAACCAGCCTGCCGGTGGGCGTGCCGGACTTCGCCGGCTTCGTCGGCAAGTCGGTGAAGGGCCTGAGGATCGGCGTGCCGAAGGAATACCGCGCCGACGGCATGCCGGCGGAGATCGAGGCGCTATGGGCCGAGGGGGTCGCCTGGCTGAAGGACGCCGGCTGCGAGATCGTCGAAGTGTCGCTGCCGCACACCAAATACGCCCTGCCGGCCTATTACATCATCGCCCCGGCCGAGGCCTCGTCGAACCTCGCCCGCTATGACGGCATGCGCTACGGCCTTCGGGTCGACGGCGCCAACCTCACCGAGGTCTATGAAGCGACCCGGGCCGCCGGGTTCGGCGAGGAGGTCAAGCGCCGGGTGCTGATCGGCGCCTATGTGCTCTCGGCCGGCTACTACGACGCCTATTACCTGAAGGCGCTGAAGGTCCGCCGGCGGATCGCCGACGACTTCGACCAGGCGTTCCAGAAAGTGGATGCGCTGCTGACGCCCACGGCGCCGTCGGCGGCGTTCGGGCTGGGCGAGAACGCCGCCGATCCGGTGGCGATGTATCTGAATGACGTGTTCACCGTGACGGTGAACCTGGCCGGGTTGCCCGGCCTCAGCCTGCCGGCCGGCCTGGACGCTCAGGGTCTGCCGCTGGGGCTTCAGCTCATCGGGAAGGCGCTGGACGAGGGGACCCTGTTCCAGTTGGGCTCGGCGATGGAGAAGGCGGCGAACTTCCGCGCCAGGCCCGAGCCGTGGTGGCGGGCCTGATCTCGACGACGCTGGCCAGGAAGGCGATGGCGGCCAGCACCACGACGATCACCACCCCGGCAATCGGCGTCAGCGCAGAAGCGGGCAAGGTGGCGCCGGCGAGCGGCTGCAGGCCGCTGGCCAAGGTCATGGCCGCCCGCTCGACGCCCTGCGACACCGACGTCGCCGCGGTCAGGCAGACCACGGCGGCGAGCTGACCGAACCGGCCGGGCCGGCGGCGGCGGACCATCAGACCGCCGACCGCCATGACGCTGGCCAGGGCCATCGCCGTGGCGACAGGCGTTGAGCCGAAATCGATCTCCGTCGGTCCCTGCAGGGAGGAGAACAGCAGCCCGTGACTGAGGGCGACGCCCGCGCCCAGGATCGCGCCGCCGCCGATCAAGCCGCGGGCGTCCGGATAGAGCCGCTCGATCGCCAGGCCCCAGACCGCCGCGGCGACCATCGCCGCCAGCGCCGCTAGGGTCATCAGCGGATCGACGTGGAACGCGGTCGGCCAGCCCGCCACCAGCGACGGCTGCGCCCAGACCGCGGCGCCCAACATCATCGCCGTCCCAAGGAGGCCGTTGCGCCGCAGCTTCAGCGCTTCGAAGGCCACGAACCAGGCGGCGAAACAGGCGCCCCAGCCCGACGCGAAGGGCAGGAGACCGATGGCGACCCCGATGAAACTGTGTGGTGGCGACATGACGAATACTGGTTGTAGGACACTCCACCCATGAGCGAAGAGTGCTTAACGGTCCTTTTCCAGCAAGCGCCGCAGTCGACGGTTTTCGTTCCGGCGGGCTGTTTGGTCGCAGGCGTCGCGGCGGCGCGCCGCGGCGAGGCTTGGGCTCTTCCCCCGCCTCGGTGTAAGAGCGGCCCATGAGCACACCGCCATCCAAGCTGATCGAAGGGCGCACCGGCGCCTGGGAGATCGTCATCGGTCTGGAAGTCCACGCCCAGGTCGCTTCCAAGGCCAAGCTGTTCTCGGGGGCCGCCGTCGGCTTCGGCGCCGGACCCAACGAGCAGGTCAGCCTGGTGGACGCGGCGATGCCCGGCATGCTGCCAGTGATCAACCGCGCCTGCGTCGAGCAGGCGGTCCGCTCGGGCCTCGGCCTGAAGGCGAAGATCAACCTGTGGTCCCGGTTCGACCGGAAGAACTACTTCTACCCCGATCTGCCGCAGGGCTATCAGATCAGCCAGTACAAGGACCCGATCGTCGGCGAGGGTGAGATCGAGGTCGAGCGCGACGACGGCAGCTTCTTCACCGTCCGGGTCGAGCGGCTGCACCTGGAGCAGGACGCGGGCAAGCTGATCCACGACATGGAGCCCGGCGCCACCTACGTTGACCTCAATCGGGCCGGCACGGCGCTGATGGAAATCGTCTCCTATCCGGACATGCGCTCGTCAGACGAGGCGGCGGCCTATGTGAAGAAGGTGCGCACCATCCTGCGCTACCTTGGCACCTGCGACGGCGACATGGAGAAGGGCAATCTGCGCGCCGACGTGAACGTCTCGGTGCGCAGACCCGGCGGCGACCTCGGCACCCGCTGCGAGATCAAGAACGTCAACTCGTTCCGCTTCATCGAACAGGCCATCGAGTATGAGGCCCGCCGCCAGATCGAGATCGTCGAGGACGGCGGGACGATCGCCCAGGAGACGCGGCTGTTCGACCCGAACAAGGGCGAGACCCGCTCGATGCGCTCCAAGGAGGATGCGCAGGACTATCGCTATTTCCCCGATCCGGACCTGCTGCCGCTGGTGCTGGACCCGGCGTGGGTGAAGGCGATCCAGGATTCTCTGCCGGAGCTGCCGGACGACAAGCGCCGGCGGCTGATGAGCCAGTATGGTCTGTCGCCCTACGACGCCGGGGTGTTGATCATCGAGGGCGCGCGGGCCGACTTCTTCGAAGCCGCCGCCAAGGGCCGCGACGCCAAGCTCACCGCCAACTGGGTGGCCAACGAACTGCTCGGCCACCTGGCCAAGGACGGCCTGGAGATCACCGACAGCCCGATCTCCACCGCCGACATCGCCGGCCTGGTGCAGCTGATCGAGGAGGAAGTGATCTCGTCGAAGATCGCCCGGGACGTGTTCGAGCACATGTGGGCGGGCGAGGGCAGCGCCGCGGCGATCGTCGAGGCGCGGGGGCTGCGGCAAGTCTCCGATACCGGCGCCCTGGAATCCATCGTCGACAAGCTGATCGCCGCCAACCCCGGCCAGGCCGAGGCGGTGAAGACCAAGCCGCAGGCGATCGGCTGGTTCGTCGGCCAGGTGATGAAGGAAACCCAAGGCAAGGCAAGCCCCGGCGCGGTCAACGAAATCCTCAAGCGCAAGCTTGGCGTCGAGTAGTCGCTTTGCTCTTCCCCCCGTGCAGCGGGGGGAAGTGTCACAGGCGAGGAAGCGTCAGCGACCGAAGCGTGACGATGGGGGGACCCTGCGGCAAGGCTGGCACGTCGGTCGGTGCGCGTCTCCGCTCCGTCTCCCCCGGATCAAGTCCGGGGCTGCTCCGCGGGCTTGCTTCGACACTCCCCTCAGCTGAACTGAGGGGAGGAGCCAGGGCTAGAACCCTTCGACCACGTCGAAGATCAGCCCCGAGTCCTGGGACACCAGCAGGAATGAGGCGCCCACGCGCACCCAGCTGTACCCGATCGGCGGCCGCCGCAAATGGTAGCGTTGGTAATCCTGGACGACGTCGTTGCGGTAGTAGGGGGGCAGCATGGCCCCGCGCCGCCAGGGGGCGTAGCCGGGTCGGAAGCCCGGACCGCCGCCGACCGCCTCCGGCGGCGGACCGTAGTGCCAGCGGTTGCCGATCCAGTAGCCGTCATGCTGCTGGTCGTTCCAGCCCGGGCCCATCGGCGGGCCGACCTGGGCAGGGCCGCGCGGCGGTCCGCCCTGTGGGTTCCATCCGGGTTGCGGGCCGCGGCGCTGATCGCCATAGCCGCCGGGCGCATGGCCGGAGGGCTGGCCGTGGCCGCCGCCTCCGCCGCCGCGGCCGTGGTCGCGCGGATCCGCCGACGCCAGGCCCGCCAAGGCGCCGAGGGCGACCGCGGCGCCCGCCATGCTGGCGACCCAGCGCTTCATGCCAACCTTTCTAGTGGAAGCGAAACGCCTCCGCTGGCCATGGACCTGATCACGCCGGGACTGAACCTCGCCTGAACGGCGCAAGGCTTGCGCCGGGCTTCCTCGAACTGCAAGTACATCGAAACCTGAACGATTTTGAGGACGCCCCGTGCCCGACCAGATCGAAATCTATTACTGGCCGACCCCGAACGGCCACAAAGTGACCATCGCCTGCGAGGAGATGGGGCTGCCTTATACGATCAAGCCGGTGAATATCGGCCGGGGCGAGCAGTTCACCCCCGAGTTCCAGGCGCTGTCGCCGAACGGGCGGATGCCGGCCATCGTCGATCCCGAGGGACCGGGCGGCCAGCCGATCTCGGTGTTCGAATCCGGGGCGATCCTGCAGTACCTCGGGCGCAAGAGCGGCCAGTTCTACCCCGCCGACGAACGCGCCCGGGTGAAGGTCGACGAGTGGGTGTTCTGGCAGATGGGCGGCCTTGGACCGATGGCCGGACAGCGCAATCACTTCCGCAACTATGCCCCCAGCTTCATCCACGACCAGCGGCAGGTGGCCTATGGCGCGATCCGCTACACCAACGAGGTCAACCGGCTCTACGGGGTGATGGAGCAGCAGCTCACCGGCCGCGACTTCCTGGCCGACGACTACTCTATCGCCGACATGATCTCCTGGCCCTGGGTGGCCGGCCGATCGTCGGCGGCGCTGGCGATCGAGGAGTTCCCCAACCTGAAAGCCTGGCACGAGCGGGTGGCGGCGCGGCCGGCGGTGGAGCGGGCGATGGCCAAGGCGCGTGACTTCGCCGCATCCGGCCTGCAGGGCTCAAGCCAGCAGTCGGAAGAGGCGCGCAAAGTGCTGTTTGGACAGCGGGCCCGCCGTTAACGCCCCGGCGATGTGTATTGACGTGCAGTAAGACCTTCGAATTCTGGAGCGGCGACTTCGTGTACCGCCGATTTGCGGCTTAACTATATCTTCAGCGAACGGCGACTTTCCTTTCAGTCCAGGCTTGGATCGCGGGTTCAGAACGGGGCGCGACCCTGCCTGTTGGAAAGGATGAAGACCATGTTGGGGGTTGTGGAAACCGGGTCCGAAGTTGGCCTGCCGCTGCCGGGGCCCGAGTCATCGGGCGACGAACTGTTTCGCCTGGGCCTGCTCTATTCGACCGGCCAGGGCGGCGCGCCGCTGGATTTCGTCTCGGCGCACATGCTGTTCAATCTGGCCGCCATGCGCGGCTCGCTGGAAGCCAAGGTCTATCGCAAGGAACTGAGCGCCGAGATGGACCCGGCCGACGTCGCCGAGGCCCAACGCGCCGCGCGCCAGTGGCTGGCCGAGGGCTGAACCCGCCTAGAGGCGGCGCTTCAGCTCATCGGCGGTGACCCGCGACAGGTTGCCGCCGGCAAAGAAGCTGTCCGCCGTCACCTCCCGTCCCGCCCAGGGCGGAAAGGCGAGGGTCTTGATCGCCGCGGCCGACTCAGCCTCGGCCTCGCAAAGGATCAGGCCGGCGAGGGCGCCTTCGAACACATCGACGCCAAAGCCGCGCTCGCCCCAGGCGACCCGGTGACGCCGCTTGCGCAGCGGCCGTCCCGGCAGGACGGCCAGGCCGTCATATTCAGCCGCCGTCAGATAGATGTTGACGATCGGGCCGCTGGCCGGGTCGTCCGATTGATATTTCTTGCAGAACTTGAACTCGCACCGGCCATCAGGATGGGTGAGGGCGCGCATGCGTAGCCGGCCGGCGTCGAGGTACAGATCCTCGATCAGCCGTCCCGGATCGCCGGACAGGTCCGGCGGGTCGCGGACCAGGAAGCGCCGCTCGTTTTCGAGCTTGGCGTATTTCGGGATGTCCACCGGATCGCTCCGAGACCGACGCTAGAACACCGTGCTGCCGAAGGCGTAGGTGAAGGTCACCGGCAGGGCGTTGCGGATCTGCGCCATGTAGGCGCCGAGTTCGCCGAGGCCCGTGCGCGGCACGAAGATGATGTCGAAGCGGCGCAGCGGCACGAAGTCGGCGTGGGCGGCGTCCTTGAACGGCTGGTTGAGGTCGACCGTGCGCATCATCGCCACGCCGCCGGGACCGCGGCGGATGATCACCACCTGAGTGCGCCGGGCGGTGTCGTTGAAGCCGCCGGCCTCGATGATGGCCCTGAGCGCATCGATGTCGCCGGGCATATCGTAGACCCCCGGCTTGGCCACATCGCCGCCGACGAACACCTTCAGCGGCTGGGCGCGGACGGTGATGTTGACCTCCGGACGCAGCAGCTGGCTGGCGTAGGCGCTGGAGAGTTCGGCCTCCAGCTGCGGCGCGGTGCGGTCGGCAGCCATCTGCGGGGCGATCAGCGGCAAGGTGACGCGCCCGTCCGGCTGCACGGTGACGGTCTTGTTCAGCTCCGGCGCCGAGGGCACCGCCACATCCAGCTCATCGCCCGGATAGAGCCGGTACTGCGGCTCGTCGTTGGTCCAGCTGGCGTAGGGAATGTTGGAGAAATTACTGCTGGGCGTAGCCTGCGGCGCACCGCTGTCGGCGCATCCGGCGAGGGTGGCGCCGAGGACCAGGACGAGGGCGCAGGCGAGACGAATTGGGCACATGCCGGTCATGGGACAAAGGTTAAGGAGAATGGGTAAGGAAACCTTAATCGCGCCCGGCGAGCCTGCGATCTCAACAGGGCCGAAAGTGCGGCGCGGGACAGCATGACATCGCAGGGCGTCTTTCCGGCACGGCCAACGCTCCGCCCCGTCGAATCGCGGGCGGGCGAGTGGTCCGCGCGGCCCAGATACGCCCTCGCCGACATTCCGACTCTGCTGTGGCGCGAACGCTGGCTGATGCTGGCGGTGTTCATCGGCGTGGCGGTGCTGGGGGTCGGATTCGCCTTCACCCTGAAGACCACCTATCCGGCGCATTCGAGCGTGCTGGTCAATCTCGGCCAGGAATATGTCTATGAGCCCCGAGCGGGAGACGCCGGCCGCGGCGCGGTGCCCGACAACGACCATATCCTGCAGTCCGAGGCCGAGATCATCGGCAGCGACCCGGTCAAGCAGCGGGTGGTCCGCCGGCTGGGCGTCGCCCGCCTGGCCCCCGGCGACGCGCGAGACTATGCGCAGGGCTCGCCCGAGCAGCGCGACCTGATCGAGAGCAAGCTGGCCGACGGCATCGGCCGGGGTCTGAAGATCGACACCGCCCCGGACGCCCCGGTGATCCGACTCACCTACGAGAATCACGACCCGCAGCTCGCCGCCCTGGTGCTGAACACCCTGCTCGAGGAATATCTGGTCTACCGGCGCACCGTGCTGATGACGCCTACCGCGGGCGCGCTCGACGATCAGCGCCGGTCGTTCGAGCAGCGCCTGGCAGAGGCGGACGCCGCTTATCAGAACTTCCTCACCAACAACCAGATCGGCGACTTCGAGGGTGAAAAGACCTCGCTGTCGCAGCTCTCCGCCCAGCTCGAGCAGCAGCAGTATGCCAACGACGCGAGCTTGAAGGAAAAGCAGGGGCGTCTGGCGGCGATCGATTCGGAACTCAGCCAGCTGCCCACCGAGGTCGGCCTCTATCATGACGCCGATCCCACCGCCGCCGCCAAGCTGATGGACCTGAAGGTGCAGCGCGAGGGCCTGCTGTCGCGCTACAAGCCCGACGCCCAGCCGGTGAAGGACATGGACGCCCAGATCGCCCGGCTGGAGGCGGCCATCGCCGCCGGCGACACCAAGGGCCGCACCTCCGAGCGCACCGGGGTCAATCCGGTCTACCAGACCTTCCAGACCGAGAAGCTGCAGCTGGCCGCCGAGGTCGCCGCCCTGCAGGACACCGCCGCCACCCTGACCGACCAGATGACCCGGCTGACCGAGCGGCGCCTGCGCCTGGCGCAGCTGCAGCCACAGTACGATTCGATCAGTCGTGACCGCGATGTGCTGCAGAGCAATGTCCGCGACTTCACCTTGAAGGCCGAACAGAGCCGGGCGTCGCAGGAGATCGCAGCCGCCACCAACGACAACATCCGCATCGTCGAACGCGCCGGCGTGCCCACCGAGGGCAAGAGCCTGCGCCGTCCGGTGATGGTGCTGGCGCTGCTGTTCGCGGCGTTCACCGCTCTTTGCGCCGGCCTGCTGCGGCTGTTCCTGCGCCCGGGCATTCCGACGCCCGCGTCCGCCGCGCGCACCCTCGACCTGCCGGTGCTCGGCTCGGCGGGACTGAAGCAGCCGGCGTGAGCGGCGGCGGGGGTTCCGTTGTGCGTGGGGTCGGCGATTGGACTAGCCTCGCCGTTGGTCAAGCACGCGTCGATTCGGGCAAATGGTCGATCTGAGCGCCGAGATGCCGGAGCTGTGGGCCTCGCTCGGCGCGCCGCCTGCCGGCCGCCCGCGGGTGATCGAATTCGTCGCCGCGCGTGACGGGGAGGGCGCGTCCACCGTCGCCCGGGAATTCGCCCTTTACGCCGCCCGCGCCTATGGCCGCCGGGTGTGGCTGGTCGACCTCGACCTGATGGCCCAGTCGCAGCTCGCCAGCCTCGCCGCCGAGCCGGTTCGATTTGGGGTGCTGGGTCCCGCCGCCGCCGCCACGCCTGACGGGACGATGTTCTTCAGCGTCCAGCCGCCGGTGAAGCGCCCGGACGGACGGCCCTGGCCCGACGCGCGCTACATCTCGGCCCATGCCGTGGGCGGACCCGGCTTCTGGGTGACGCACTTCCGGCGCGAGGCCATGCGCGGCCGTCAGGGGGTGCATGTGCTGCCCAGCGGCGACTACTGGAACGGGCTGCGCCGCCACGCCGACCTGATTGTGGTCGACGCCCCGGCCGCCGAACGCTCGCAGGCCGCCATCACCGTCGCTCCGTTCATGGACGAGGTGGTGCTGGTGGTCGCCGCCGACCAGGGCGACGTGCGCGCCTCCGGCGAACTGCGCGACGCGCTGATCGAGACCGGCGCCCACTGCGCCGGCATCTTCTTCAACCGGGTGCAGGTGGAGGGGCCGGGCTTCCTGCGCGGGGCCGTGCCGTGACCACCATCGCCGCGCCGCGGTACGAGCAGCCGCGAACCGGCGCCGCGTCCGGACTGGTGGAGACCCTGGCCTTCGCCGCCGCGGTCTTTCTGCTGCTCACCCACAGCCAGGGATGGGAGTTGCCGCTGACCGGCGGCGGGGACGAGACCTCCGATTCCGGACTGATCCGCACCCTGTTCCTGCCGGCCTACGGCATGGCCGTGCTGCTGATGGCGCTCAGCCCCTGGGACACCGCCCGTTCGCTGATCCGCCAGCCGTTCCTGGTGGCGCTGTTCGCCATCGCCTGCCTGTCGCTGTTCTGGTCGGTGTCGCCGGACCAGACCCAGCGGCGGATCTTCGCGCTGGGCTTCACCACCCTGGGCGGCGTCGTGCTCGGCGCGCGCTACTCCTGGGCGCGGCTGGCCGAGATTCTCGGGACCACCTTCGCCATCCTGGCGGTGATCTCGCTGTTCACTGGCCTGTTCATCCCCTCGATCGGGCGGATGGCCGACCTGTTCCCCGGCGCCTGGCGCGGGCTCTGGCCGGAGAAGAACGCCTTCGGCAGCAACATGGCCCAGGGGGTGGTGATCTGCGCCGCCGCCGCCCTGCTCAACCCACGCCGCGCCGGCCTCTGGTGGAGCATGGCGGGGCTGTCGTTCGGCCTGATCCTGATGAGCACCTCGAAAACCTCCCTGGTCGGGATGATGCTGGGGCTGATGGCGCTGCTGCTGGTGGGCGCGGTGCGCCGCGGGCCGGCGTCCAGCGTCGCGGCCAGCTGGTCGGCGCTGGTCGGCCTGTTCCTGGTCGCCGGCTTCGTCTTCTTTGCCTCCGACGTGCTGTTCGGCCTGCTCGGCAAGGACGCGACGCTCACCGGCCGCACCAAGATCTGGAGCGCGATCATGCGCCAGATCAATGAGCGGCCGTGGACCGGCTTCGGCTACGCCGCCATCTGGGACGAGACCGACCAGTGGGGGCCGCTGGCCTGGATCACCCACGACGCCGGCTTCCGCGCCCACCACGCGCACAATTCCTGGCTGGAGCAGTGGCTGTCGATGGGGGTGCCTGGCCTGGCCGCCTGGGCCGGCTTCTACCTACAGACCCTGGGCGCCAATGTCGTCGCCCTCTACCGCGACCGGGGCGCGTACCTCGCCCTGCCGTTCTTCGTCGTCTACTCGCTGATGACCCTCACCGAGAGCATCGCCGTGGTCTACAACGACATGCGCTGGGTGATCTTCGTGGCCCTGGCGGTGAAGCTGGCGATGCCCGATCCCGCCCCCGTCGCGGCGCCAACGCCCCGATCCCGACCTGCGCCAATCCGGCGCGTTCATCCTGGCATGTGATGTGAAGCCGTCCCGCCAATAGTCGGCGGGATGATGCGTCATGACACAATCGACCATGCTCGAGTTGGGCGAGCGTCCGGCCGGACGCGGCCTCGGCGGGCGTGCGGCGATCGTTCTCGGCCTCGCTCTCTATGTCGTCCTGCTCGGCGCGGCCTCCTGGTGGGCGCTGCAATGGCTGCCGGACCGCCTCAGCCTCCACGCCCTCGGCCACACCCTGGTGGTCAAGGAAGTGCACCGGCGGCTGGTCAGCAACGGCCTGTTGGTCTTCTGCCTGCTGCCGATCGCGCTCTGGATCGAGTGCGCGGCGGTGGGCTGGGCGGGCAGCTCGGCGCGCAAGCTGCTGTTCGAGCGCACGCCTTCGACGAAGACCGATCTGGCGGTGTTCATCGCCGGCCAGGCGCATGTGATGGACATCCTCGCCCGGCTGATGACCCTGGGCCTATCCATGCTCTCGGGGATGTGGCTGCACGACTGGCTGGCCGCGACCTTCGGCGTCACCCTCAACGCCGACCTTTTGCCCTTGCCGGCGCAGGTCGTGCTGTTCTTTTTCGTCTACACCTTCTTCGACTACTGGACCCATCGGCTGGACCACACGCGCTGGTTCTGGCCCCTGCACCGCTATCACCATTCGGCCGACGAATTCACCGTGGTCACCTCATCGCGGCAGCACCCGGCGGTGTTCAGCTACATCTTCGTGATCAATATGCCGATGGCGGCGCTGGGCGCCTCGCCGGCGGTGATGATCTGGGTCAACACCATCGTCATCGGCCTGGGCTTCCTGATCCATTCGCGGATCGATTCCGACTGGGGCTGGGTCGGCCGCTGGGTGGTGCAGTCGCCCGTGCATCACCGGCTGCACCACATCCTCGACATGAGCCGACCCACCGGCCACTTCGCCATGGCTCCCATCTGGGACCGCCTGTTCGGCACCTGGCGCGGCGACGCCGATCAGAGCCTGGCGATCGGCGTCGACACCCCCTATCGCCACGGCTTCTGGGTCGGCCCCGACCTGCTGCGGGACTACCTGGACTTCTGGAAGGGACTGATCCCGGGGCGTCGGGCTGCGCAGTAAGCCGGCCGACGCACGTTCCGAGTGCTTGCCGCCGAGGCGCTGCCCCATCTAGGGTGTGCGGGGCTCGGCAGCACGCGACGGGACGGTCATGTCCGACGTCTTCATCTCCTACGCCCGATCCACCGCCCGCCAGGCGAACGAGGTGGCGTCGGCTCTTGCCACCCTTGGGTATCAGGTGTGGAAAGACAGCGAGATTCCCGCCCACCGCGCCTGTCGTCGTGGTCTGGTCGGCCGAGGCTGTGAAGAGCCAATGGGTGCGCTCCGAGGCCGACCGCGCACGCCAGGACGCCAAGATCGTGCAGCTGTGTCTGGACCGCGCGCGGCTGCCGATGCCGTTCGACCAGATCGAGTGCGCCGACCTCGACGCCTGGACCGGCGACCTCGCCGACCCGGAATGGCGCAAGGTGGAAGCCGGCGTCGCCCACCTGGTCGGCCTGGCCGCCGAACCCGGCCGCCGCCCCGCCATCGCAACCCCCGACCGCCCCTCGATCGCGGTGATGCCGTTCAAGAACATCACCCCCGGCAAGAACGCCGAATATCTGGCCGACGCGCTCAGCGAGGACATAATCACCGCGCTCTCCCGCCAGCATTTCTTCGTCGTCATCGCCTCGGGCACGGCCTTTTCCTACAAGGGCCGCGACGTGGAGCTGGACAAGGTCGGCCGCGAACTGGGCGTGCGCTATGTGCTCGACGGCTCGATCCGCAAGTCCGGCCGCCGCGTCCGGGTCACCGCCCAGCTGGCCGATGTCGGCGAAGGCGCCAACCTCTGGGCCGACAGCTTCGACCGCGAACTCACCGACATCCTCGCCCTGCAGGACGAGATCACGGAGCGCGTGGTCACCGCCATCGAGCCGGCCCTGCTCCACTCGGAGGGCGCCCGGACGCAACACAAGAGCCTGGAGGACTTCTCGGCGCTGGACTGCTTCTACCGCGGCATGTGGCACCTGAACCGGGTGTCCGGCGAGGGCTACGCCGAGGCGCTGCGGCTGTTCACCGAAGCGGTGCGGCTGGATCCCGAGCTCTCCCTCGGCCACATCGGCCTTTCGCGCATCCTCTTCGGCGGCGCCGTGTTCGGCTGGTCG
>Ga0302276_10002663_pt1 | contig 15626 bp, 19 predicted proteins | sample III_Bog_N2_3_FD_198768 | JGI IMG/M metagenome (GOLD analysis project Ga0302276, IMG submission 198768) | Peat permafrost microbial communities from Stordalen Mire near Abisko, Sweden - III_Bog_N2_3 | ecosystem: Environmental > Terrestrial > Soil > Wetlands > Peat | place: Sweden: Abisko...
GTAGAAGGTCTTGGCGTTGGTGAACTCGCGAATACCCATCGTCGAGAGTTCACGCCCGTAGCCGGAGTTCTTGATGCCGCCAAAGGGCAGCTCGGGTGACGAGGCGACGATCGCATTGGCGTAGACCATGCCGGCGTCGATGCCCGCAATCGCCCGTTCGATCTCTCGCGCGTCGCTCGCCCAGATGGAGCCGCCGAGCCCCCACGGCGTTTCGTTCGCCACCGCGATCGCCTCGTCGAGTCCGTCCACCACACGAACCACCGCCACGGGACCGAAGAGCTCCTCGCAACCAGCTGGCGACTGTGCGGGCACGTCAGTCAGCACGGTCGGCGGATAGAAGAAGCCTTTGCCTTCGGGTCGCACCCCACCGCAGAGCAACGTCGCACCCGCCGCGACGGACTTTTCGACCTGTTGAGCGATGAGGTCGCGCTGCGCCGCCGTCGCGAGTGGACCAACGTTTGTCGCCACGTCGAGTGGATCGCCCACGACCGCAGACTTCATGCCCTCGACGAAACTGGCCACGAACTCGTCGGCGCGTTCGCGAACGACGATGAACCGCTTGGCCGCGATGCAACTCTGACCGTTGTTCTGGATACGAGCGGTCACCGCCATCGGCACGGTGAAGGCGAGGTCCGCCGACTTGGCGACGATGAAGGCGTCCGATCCACCCAATTCGAGGACGCACTTCTTGAGGTTCTCGCCCGCCAACTGGGCGATGGTGCGACCCACGCCCTCCGAGCCGGTTAGGGTGACCGCCGCGACTCGATCGTCGGCGATGACCAAGGGTACGTCGTCGTGGGTGAGGAACAAATTGATGAAACAGCCGTCCGGAAACCCGGCCCGACGAAAGAGATCCTCCAAGAAGTTCGCTGACTGGGGAACGTTGGACGCGTGCTTGAGAATGCCGACGTTACCCGCCATGAGGGAAGGTGCCGCGAAGCGGATGACCTGCCAAAGTGCAAAATTCCATGGCATGACCGCGAACACTGCGCCGAGCGGATCGAATCGCACGCCGCTGCGTGACGCCGAGGACACGATCGACTCGTCGCTCAGCATGGCCTGGGCGTGGGCGGCGTAGTAGCGCATGGTCGTGGCGCACTTGGCCACTTCGCCTTTCGCCGCCGCCAACGTCTTTCCCATCTCGGTCGTGAGCATCGTGGCGATCGCGGTTCCTTCTCGTTCGAGGATCCCCGCCGCTTCGACCATGAGGCCACCTCGTTGCTCGAAGGAAGTCGATCGCCAGATCGAAGCCGCCTTCGCTGAGAGGGCTAGAGCCTCCTCGACTTGGGCGCGAGTGTGGGCCGGGAACTCCTGGAGAGTTTGTTCCGTGGTGGGGTTGACAGACAGAAAGGGCATGAGGCCATTATGTCAAAAGGCTCTGCTCGGGAACCCGGCGCCAATGATCCTTTGACGAGTCGTCCTTTGCACTACGCCGAGAGTGCAAATACCAGTCCGTGGCGTCAGATTGCTATTCTTGCGACTCTTCGTCTTGTGACGTTTGTCAGCCCAAAGATTAATGGGTGCGCTTCTCCACTTGGCTACCATGGGCGCGTGCCGCTGACCGCGGTGCCAGGAGACGCGAAGTGACCCCAACGACATCCAATCGCTCCGACAACGATGGTTCGAGCCGCGTCACCGACGAACGTCTTCCGCTTCTGGCTGACGACCAACTCGACGCCGACCAACGACGCGTCGCTGATGCGCTCAAGAACGGACCGCGAAAGGGTGTGGTCGGACCTTTCATTCCCTTGCTCTACGCGCCCAATATCTCCGAACGCATCGAGCCCCTAGGTTCCGAACTTCGCTTCTTCGGCACGATAGACCGACGCGTGCACGAACTGATTGTCTGTCTGGTGGCGGCAACGACGCACAACCAATTCGAGTGGGCCGTCCACGTACCGGTCGCGCTCAGCTTGGGCGTCACCGAACAACAGATAGACGCACTGTGCAAGGGAATGACGCCAGAGAACCTCAGGGACGACGAAGCGGTGGCGCTCGATTTCGCGTCATCCTTGATGGAGCGCAACGAGGTCTCTGACCAGGTCTTTGCGCAGGCGACCACCCACTTTGGCCAACCGGGTGTCGTCGAACTTACCGCCATCGTTGGCTACTTCGTCATGGTGTGCTGGTTCTTGAACGTGGCCGGCACGCCCGCGCCGCGCGACGCGGCCGTTCAACCACTGCCAACGTCCTAACTCCTTTACGTCGCCTCTACTCAATTTGTCATCGCGACGGGTTGCTAGCAACTACTCTGTGACGTCGGCGAACTCGTGACGTCCCGACCAACACCCTAGTGAGCTAGGAGGTCACTATTCCTTCGACTCTTGGGTCCCCCGACAACGAAGTCCACCTCAGCCGAGCACTGATTCTTCTCTTCGCCACGTCGTGTGGCGTGGCCGTCGCCAACCTCTACTACGCCCAACCAGTGCTGCACAACATCGCGCAATCGTTCTCGATAAGTTCGGGCACCGCCGGTCTCGTCGTCACCTTTTCTCAAATCGGCTACGCACTCGGACTCGCGTCACTCGTGCCCCTAGGCGACATCGTGCGACGTCGCAAGTTGGTGCCCGCGGCACTGACACTCACCGTGGTGGGTCTCGTGGTCTGCGCGGTGGCGCCCAACGTCACGGTGCTCATGATCGCGTCACTCGTGGTAGGTACCGGCACCGTCGCGGCACAGTTGCTCATACCAATGGCGGCGTCGATGACCGCCGAGAACAGCCGCGGGCGCATTGTGGGAGTGATGATGACTGGACTCTTGCTCGGTATCTTGCTGGCGCGCACCGTCTCGGGGCTTATCGCCGAGGCGTCGAACTGGCGAGTCGTCTATCTCATTGCGGCGGCGATAACCATGTCGCTGGCGCTCATTCTCGCTCGTAACATTCCCCACGAGCATGAACGGCCCCGTATTCGCTATGCCAAGCTTCTCTCGAGCGCAGTGGCGTTCCTGCGTACCGAGCCGCTCTTGCAGCGACGAGCGCTCTTCGGGGCACTTGGTTTTGCCACGTTCAGCATCTTCTGGACGACCATGGCCTTCTTACTGTCAGGCTCGCCGTACCACTACAACGACTTGACGATCGGACTCTTTGGGCTCATCGGCGCGTGTGGCGCATTGTGCGCGAACTTCGCTGGCCGGTGGACCGACCGCGGGTGGTCGGCGTGGACCACGATTCTGTTCGCAATCCTGGTGGGCGGATCCTTTCTGTTCTTATGGATGGGACGCCATAGTCTCGCGATGCTCATCGCGGGCGTCGTCATCCTCGACGTCGGAGCCCAGGGGCTCCAGGTCACCAATCAGTCGCTCATCTACCGACTGGCGCCCCAGGCCAGAAGTCGCATCAACTCGGCCTACATGGTCTGCTACTTCATCGGCGGCGGGGTCGGCTCGGCCGTCGGAAGTCTCACCTACGCGACGCATCGTTGGGCCGGCGTCTGTATTCTCGGTGCGGCCATTGGGCTCGTCGCGACCGTTGCCGGGGTCCTGGATGCCCGTTTTCCCTCGAAACCCACGCCGCACGACGCCGTGCTCGAGGACCTTTGAACGATTCCGAGCTCGTGTTGCGTCGGCGAATGTCAACAACGCCTCGACGCGAAAAGGGAGTATTCCCCGTCCGATCAGAGCAAGAGCGAACGACCGTTGCGTGATCGAATCGCGTAAGCAAATGCTTGCGGGTTTTTCAGGTCAGGTCGCTACGCTCTCTTGTGCTCGAACTTCAACGATGAAAGAAAGAGGACAAGATGCTCGGTGACAAGACAGAACACTTCCAAGGAAAAGGTACGGACCTCAGCGGGCTCCAAGCCCACATCGAGAAGTACCTGACCGATGATGGCTTCAAGGTCCAGTCGTCGGCCGCCAGTGACAAGGGTACGGTCATTCAAGCGAAGAAGGAAGGATTCCTACGTGACGTCGTCGACGCCAATCGTGCGTTCACGATCACCGTTACCGGTGACCCGGCCGACTTCACCGTGCGCTTCGGTGTGGGCAAGTGGCTCGAGCACCTTGGTGTCGCCGCCATCGAGACTTTCCTCATCTCTGACCTCTTCCTCGTCGTCGACATCGCCGACTCGGCGTGGAGCCTAGAAGTCGAGGATAAGATCATCGCGGACATAAAGAAATTCGTCGGCTAGGTCACTTCACTTTCACCGGGTCCGCTGGGTACGGATATAAAACGCTGGAAAAGGTTTGTTCTAGCTACGGACGGTGTCAAAACTCAGACTGAAGGCGTGACGCGCGCCAGCCGCTGCGCCGCCGGGGAATCGTCGCCTACCGGGAAGTCGAGGCGCGCGACACCTATGCGAAAGTCATTGATGCCGTAGTACACATCAAAACGATCCGGTCGACCAATATCGTCACGACGATCGATTCCGGTGGGAAACACCACATTGGCGCTCGTACCCCTCGGCCCGGTAGAGGTTCCTGGAGCCAGGATCGGGTGTTGGGTTCTATAGACAATGTCTAACGGATTCTCCTCCGCGAGAATCGTGATGCCTGCGGAATAGGTGAGCCGTTCTTCACCGGCGTCAGGGTCGAACGCGCTACTCACGCCGTGGTAGACAATGAGCCATCCTTCGGGCGTCAGTACCGGGGGTGTCCCGGTACCGATCTTGAGACTCTCCCACGGCGCCTCCGGTGTCGCCAAGGGTACGTGCGTTGCAAATCGAGTCAGTTCTTCGGGGTCATCGTCAAGGACGATTGGACTGAATGACAACCAGATGCTTTCACGAGTGAGATCGAGCTTTCGTTCCTGACCAAGACGCAACGTTTCCTTATGCTCTTCGCCGGAGAAATAGGGACGGTGAAGTAGGGCGAGTTCCAGCTCGCCCGATGGACCGGGCACCGGCCTGGGGAACATGACGGCGTCCTTGTTGTCAACATCGAAGGTGATGGTGCCTACTGGATCGAACTTCGCCAACCCGAGACGATCCCAGTGCAAGAGGTCGCGCGAGACCGCGATCGCGATACGAGGACCCCGCACCGAGAATGCGGTGTACGTCATGACGTACAGATCAATTGGTTCCACGTAGGTGACGCGAGGATCCTCACATCCACCCATGCCATCGCCGCGCAACTCGTAAGGGGCTTCGGGCTCTAGCGCGATGCCGATCCGTTCGACCCCGGTGGGTTCACCCTCATCATCGAAGAGCACCCGCATGATCCCGATGCGGCTGTAATTACCCTTACCGACGATACGAGGAAACAGGTACAACTCGCCGTCGGGCCCTCGAACGGCGGCGGGATTGAGGATTCCCTCGACCTCTCGTGGATCATTGGCGTCCGCTTCAATCAGCAGAGGTAGCGGTTCCAGTACGAAGGGGTTCATGCCATCCTTGGGGGTTCGAGGCACAAAAGAAGAGTGGCATTCGCCTCTTCCGCTTGGCCGACACAGTATCGAGACCTGGTCCTCGGAACGGTGACGGATGTCATCGTTCAACTTTCAGTGCGCCTCGCATCCGAGCAACACTAACGGTCCGAACGGCAAGGCCCGTGTCAAGCGACATGACATTCTTGTTTCGTCGTACCCGAGTCGCGAACAAGCAATGCGGTTCCCGGGGTCAAAATGCCCAAAATCTCACGGACCGGCCCCTAAGGTGAAGTCGCGGCCGGTGATTCCAGTCTCGACGCCAAATCACGTCTCGGACTCGCTCGCGATGAAGTTGTTCTAGCGACGATATGTTGGAGAAATACGAATAGCGTTCATTTCCACGGCACCACCCCGGCGATGTGGCATCGCCACGTTCAGCGCGGACCTGATGCACGCGATCGCCGAAGTTGACCCCAAGGTCACGTGCTACATAGCCGCGATAGACGAGCCCAGCACGCTGCGAGCCTACAAAGCCAACGTCCATTGGCGAATCCGCCAGGACCGCGAGAACAGCTTTCGCCAGGCGGCACGGGAGATAAATGCCTCGAACGTCGACATTGTTGTCGTTCAGCACGAGTTCGGCCTCTACGGGATATGGAGTGATGAACTGTCCAGCGACGGCTCAACCCACAGCGTGTATCACGACTACCTATGGTCGTTCCTCTTGGAGATCAAGAAACCGGTGATAACGACGTTGCACACGGTTCTACCCGAGCCCTCGCCCAGCATTCGAGAAACGGTACGATCGATCTGTCAGTTCAGCGACGAGGTTGTCGTGATGTCCAACACCGCGGTGTCGCTACTCGAAGATGTCTACGGCATCGAGAAGAGAATCCGGGTGATTCCTCACGGAACACCGGTCATCGATCCGAGTGGGCGCCATACGTTCAAGGCCAAGATGGGTCTGAAGGACCGGACGTTGATCTCAACGTTTGGTCTGGTGGACCCGAGAAAGGGCCTCGAATTCATGATCGCGGCGATGCCCGACATCATTCGCGACCATCCTGACGCCCTGTATCTCATTGCGGGCCAGACCCACCCTGATCTCTTACGCGTCCAAGGTGAGGCGTACCGAAATCAATTGATCGATCTGATTCGCCACCTCGGCATCGAAGAACACGTTGGTTTCATCGACAATTACATGACGCTGCGCGAGATCATTGAGCTTCTCCTCGCTAGTGACGTCTACGTGACGCCGTATCTCGATCCCAATCAGATAACGAGTGGCACATTGTCCTACGCGCTGAGCGCGGGCAAGGCCATCGTCTCAACCCGTTACTTACACGCGATAGAAGCTCTCGCTGATGGTCGAGGCATTCTCGTTGACTTTCGTAACGCCGAGGAATTGTCCGTTGCCGTCAACTCCATTCTGAACGACCCCGAGTACAAGAGTCGGTTGGAACACGCCACGTATCTCTACGGACGTGAGACGACCTGGCCCAAATCCGGGCGTGCCTTCCTCGATTTGGCCTACGAACACGTCCATTCCCCCAGCGCTCGCCAAAAGATCGCTGCGCAATCGACACGGCGCGGCGTCGAAGCTTGATACGCCAGATAGCTCGGCTCTCGAGAACACTTCCTGCTTTCTCCGATCAGGCAGTCGCCATCGCCGTCTACGCAGACTCCCGAGGCGACTTCGTCATCGCCCAAGAAGCGGGATTCGAGGGGGTGGCGTGCGTCGACGATGCGGCTCGCGCATTCAATCTCTTCTGCGCCATCTGGCGAAGTACTGGCCTTCCTTGGGCCAAACAGTGGTGTGACGGGCTACTCGACTTCATTCTCGTAATGCAACGAGACGACGGCCAATGGTTCAACTTCATCAGGGATTGGGATGGATCGATAAACCGGGAGTCGCGAACGTCGCTGGCGGGCGGACACTTTTGGCAGGCTCGCGCCATGTTCGCACTGGCCCGTGCCCGGACTTTATTTGACGATCCAAGGATCGAGGATGCTTTGCGTCGAGGTTCTGCGCCACTCATTGAGGTGGCCGCACCGTCCGACGTGCGAGCACTTCACGTTCTGACGGCCATTGAGCTGCGAGACCACGACGCCTTTTGGACACCCAACATCGTCAAATGGTGCAACGAGATTGCCGAGTGCAATGACCAGGGAGTGCTCATGAATTCCCCCGACGAGCGTGACACGCCACACCTTTGGGGTCACCTCCAAGAATTCGCGCTCACCAAGGCCAGTGTCATTCTTGACGAGCACAGATTGCTGGAAGTTGCCGAGCGCAGCGCGTCGATCATCTTTGAAGACGTCATCAGAAGTGGATTCGAACGACCTCAGACGAGTGCCTACGACGTGGCAAGTTCGGTAGCCGCGATGTCGGAATTTGCTGAGGTGACGAAGGATCCGAAATACGAGGATCTCGCGACGCTCGCTCGTCGCTGGTTTCACGGTCGCAATCCAGCGTCAGCACCCGTCTATGACGTCGACCTCGGTCTGGTCGCCGATGGGATAGACGACGGTCGAATTAGCAAGAATTCTGGGGCGGAGTCGAACATTGAAGGTGCGATCGCACTACTAGCTGAGACAATTGAGCGATCGAAATCCTTTGACTTGACGGCCATAAGTCCTTGGGGCCTGGCCTAACTTCTAGTCGACGGCAATGGCGCCAGGCTCGCGCAGAACGACTTGCAAAGCATGCAACGAGTTATAGAACGATGTAGTCGGAATTGCCAGCGGGCAACCTGATGATGGTGTGGTCTTGCGCCACAATGAACGGTGACGATCGATAAGAAAGCAACGTCGTCAGCAACGCACACCGCAAGGAAAACGACGGTCGAGCGGGCCTCTGATCGACGACTTCAGAGTCTCTTCGTGAGAGATCAGGTATCAGGTGGAGTACGTGGCATACTCCACCACCGAGACGATCTTGGGGATCGAACTGGTGTTGAAGTCCCCACTGCCATAATTGACCGACCCTGGCGCGTCGACGGAGACCTGCCCGACCGTGATTGAGATAGGTGTCCCTAGTTGGACATTCTTGCCTAAGGCGGCTTGGGCGCGCTTTCGAGCGTTGGCGGCAGCTTCTGCCGTGAGGGTGGGTCGCAGTTTCTTCAGACCGTTAAAGGTGTACTCAGGCTGTTGGGCAATGAACGGGATATTCTCCGAAAGAAGATGATTGCTGACGCCCACAACGTTCTGCATGGCCGCAAGGCGGGTGGACTGTACGTTGACCGTTTCGCTCATGGTGAAATTGCTCACTGCACCGGTCTGCAAATAATTGGGTTGCACGTTCACAGTGCCAAAGGACACCTCGCTGTTGAAAGCCCCCGCAGCAAGGAGTTCCTTGCGAATCTGTACGGTCCACCCATTCAATTGAGCGAGAGCTGCTGAAGTTGTGGATTGCGTACTTGACACCGTTGCAGTCCATTGAAACTCGTTGGAGTTGACTGCTACTTCGGCGGAGCCAGTAATTGTGATCTGATGGGGCGCTTGATTCCGACCACGGACTCCCGATGCTACTGAAAGAGAACCGATGATGAACGCCACGGAAAGAAGGATCAAACCGATTAACTGCTCATGTGGCCGAATTGAGCGATTCTTCCGGGCCGCAGGCGCTGGGCCCCCGTTCTCGCTACTGATGTCGGCTTCCGATGCGTCGCTCACGGATGAAGCATATCCCCATGACTAACCCGCTCGTTTGCCAAAGCGATGACTTCAATTAGGGGAGGCGGCTGCGGAGCTGGATGACGTTCCCGTCAGGGTCCAGAACGTCATGACGAGTAAGGCCCTCGAGGGTGAATGTCCGGTCTGTTACCACTCCCCCTGTCGTTCGCACCTGGTCCAGTGCACTGTCGAGCGAGGCAACGTTGAAAACCGGCTTCAATGCCGAATCTTCACGCGGCGAGGGAGGAACGCTGATCTCAATCTTCTTTGCAATCCCCTCAGGAATCGAGTGCACGAGGACCTCTTCCCCGTCGCCGATGAGGCGAATATCACCAGTTGCTTCTGGCTTGGCTCTGAATCCAAGGACCTTCTCGTAGAAAGCGGCGCAACGAGCGACATCGACCGAAAAGACGACTAAGGAACCCATGTGAGAACTATAACGTCGACGCAATAGGTGACCATGAGTGCTGATCACTTCGCTTGAATGCTGCCGCCTAAACTCCGAAACGGAGTGAACCAACTACTTGCAGAGCATGCTTGTCGTTTTGGATGAAATCGCCGATCCGCTTGAATTGAATTCCTAGACCTAAACGACTCGCGCCGAAGCCTCTGGAATTGACCGACCACTCGACGAAGCCGCCTCCAGCCACGCAGCAGTCGCGAGTTCAACCTCTGCCACGGCCTCGTGAGGCGTGTCACCAACTGCGGAGCAGTATGTTAGATCTGGAACATCGGCAATCCACGCCTTATCTTCGTCACTCCAAAAGACATCAATTGGGTAGACCGGCATCTTTCCTTGCCCTTCTCGATAGTCAAATTATACCGCCTCACCAGAGCAATCAGCTGTCGGAGTTGGTATGGCTTGACCTGACCGTGGTGATTTTGCAGATTTAACTGATTGGGAATCCCAGGGTGAACAAATCTGGTGCCTATGAATTATTGAACTCACTTCGACAGAATCTCTACTGTCACAACACGAATAGCGACCGTTGGAGACTTTGACGGTCAGGGAGAAGATTCGCGATCATCCTCCGACACCAACAGCCCCAGGCTGATCGAACTGAACTTGTTGGATCGAAGTGTTCTTAAAGAACACTTCTGCGCACTCTTCTCTTACAGATTAAGAATCCAAAAGAAGATCAATCCTCAGCGATGTATTGTGAGTGACGGAGGTTGACCTTCATGACGGTATTGGATCAAAATCTACCTAAGGTAAAATTGTCTGGCAAAGAGAAGTGGCTCTTTGTCGGCTTACTGTGCCTCGGGGTACCTTCGGCCGTCATCTTCATTCCTTTGGCGGCGGTCCTTATTCTTCCGGGGTTTCTCGCGCCGTTCGGCTTAATGTGCTTTGCCATCGGAACGAAACCATTTTCTATGGCTATGAAGATCAGGTCCCAGCGGAACTCGAGCGATGAAGCGGGGATCGAGCAGCACCAAAACAATTGACGGCGCCCCTGCGTCTCTTTCTCCATGGCAGCTGATGATTCGTCGATGGCTGCTTTTCCATATTGCGTTGAGACAATTGGCGGGAAGTACGAAAGACTGGTGCTTCTTCTCCTAGCTGTCCTACTTGTCGAATGGTGCCCGCGGGTCACGTCCCGTGAAGGCCACAAGGCGTTCCCAGTCGTCCGCATCAAGAGGTGGCGGAACCTGCGCCCCGTAGGGCGATCCCGTCGCCACCCGGTCGCGGTACTCCGGTTTGATCATGGCTCGCGCCCCGTCGAGCGCTGGCACGGCCAGTGAAAGGTCAAGCCTGTCGAGCTGCCTCGTGGCCATCGCCAGGTCCCAGGTGTGGACCGCCAGCTCAGCGACATACATGTTCACCAATGTCGCACCCGAGTACTCCTCACCCCAGGGCATGGTGAAGAGCGACGACAACTGAGAATCTCCTTTCCATGCCAGCGACGCTTCCTCGGCGGCCCGGCGTAACCGGGCGGGCGCGTCAGCCAGTTCGACGTGGGGCGAGTCGTCGCCGGCCGGAGGGGTCTGGCCCCGACCGAGTGCAGCTGCCCGGTGGGCGGCCTCGACCAGATGGTCGATCAGGCCCGTCACGTCATAACCGGGGCATGGGGTCCGCAGGGTCAACTGCTCTGTCCTTGTTCCCGACACGATCACCGCCGCGTTCTCGTACGACGCCAGTAGCACAGTGCGAGGGTCTGGGTGGGCCATGAGCGTATTCCTTTCAGCGACCAACACGCAGAACCCACCGTAATCCGAGACGAAGTAGAAGTCGCACGTGCCCATGACGTGCCATCCGGGCTCGATCAGAAGGTGACTAGTCCCGATCCCGTGATAGTTCCAAACACCCCCAACGGCTGAGCGTTACCGTTACATTTACCATTCTTCGAAGTTGGGATTATGCCAGCAAACGTCACCTCGACGCTGAGAGTTCCTTTGATACCCGCATACGCTCCGGTGCCGTCAAACAAGCTGACCGACCCACTTACGGACTCAGATACCGAACAATTCGATGAATTGATCGTCGGTTGAGCGTTGCTCGTCGACTTATCGAGAGCTACTGAGTTGATAATGAACGTACCTTTCTTGAGGGCGACTTTTTCGTAATTACCGTTGACGTTGACGGTACCGTTCTTGTCAATGCTCGTGGCGGTTCCGTAGTCGCCGATGACTCCCGTTATTACGATAGGACCCGTCGCCCCCGTGATGTCGTTCGATTGATCTGAATAAAAGTGGATGATCCCATTCGAAGTCGCGCTCGCTCCCGCTATCGACACATTGTCGACCAGCAAGAGCGTGGCAATCAAGGCGCTCACAATGGCCGCAGCGATAAATCCCTTGGTTAGCATCGAAAGCTCCTCACCCAATAACCAACAGTGGGGGAAGCGTAACAGCGACGAGCAATCTCTTCAAATGGTTTGCGTCCCGCAGCATTCCCTCTACCGGCCACGACTTGTCACGAAATGCTTAAATTCCCACTTCATTGAATCAGCAGCTGCACGACGTAGTTGCCGACAACCACCCAACGGCATTCGAAGACTTCTTGGTCCGGTCCATATAGAGCGTGACCTTAAGAAGGACGCCAACTACGTAGGCTGGCGCAATGGACGACAAGTTCGAGTCACAAGTCGATCTTGCTGCCGAACGACAGATTGCGTTTGATTTCGCGAAAACTTGGGGCATTGAGTTGGATCCACCCTTCAAGCTCTCGAATGTTTCCTACGTCGCTCCCACAAAAGATGGTGCCGTGCTCAAAGTATCGTGGGCGCACGATGATGAATCGCTTCACGAGGCCGACGCGCTCGAACTTTGGAATGGCGATGGCGCGGTCCGCCTCCTGCGTCGATCGGGTCAAGTGTTACTGGAAGAGCGAGTAGTTCCAGGCGATGATCTATCCGAAATCCCAGACGACGTGGCAACCAAAATTGCAATCGACATCGCACAAAGGCTGTGGCGACCCGCGTCTTCGCCTTTCCGGCCGGTGACACCTGAAGTCGCAAGATGGTTGGACCGGGCAGAGGGTGAGAAGAGCGAACTCGTGCCCCTGGCTCGTGAACTGTTCGCCGAAATTAACGGCGGAAAGGAGTGGGTAGTCCATGGCGACTTTCATCACCACAACATCTTGCGATCCAAGCAGGTATTCCTCGCGATTGATCCGAAGCCATTCCTCGCCGACCGAGAGTACGATGTTCCTTCATTTCTTTGGAACCCGATGGGTAACCGATTAACTGATTCCTCACAAACAGAACGAAGGATTCAAGCCTTCGTCGAGGCGGGACTTGAGGATTTTCGGATACGCGCTTGGACCGTTATTCGTGGTTCATATCTACGCACGGGCCCGGAGTACGTCGAACCACTCAGGGCACTGGTCCAATAATCGAAAATGTAAAGGGGGCACACCCTTCACCGGCATCAGCCCATCCTGGTCCTTTGCGAACGCTGACAGAGAAATCAAGGGCAGTAGAGGTAACGATCGCGGTTCTGGAGGACCCCTTAGGTTAGAAGTAAAAGATACGAAGTCGCATCGATAAGGAGTGACCACATGGAGATAATCCGCAATACCGACGGCAGCCTTCTTATACCTGTCCCAGAGGGGCGTCATCACGACGGTGAAGACGAAGTCGAAACTCCAATCGGCGAGAGCGTCGGCGCACCCGCCGCAGCGACGACTCGGCTGTTGCATCCTGGTGAAGGAGGCTACAGCGAGGCTCTCGCTGAATGGGACCTCCAGCAAAATCCCGATCGAGCCCCCGCTGTCTCGACCGCGAGTGGGCGCGAAGAAGCGATGAACATCGTGCACGCCCTCGCCGAATCGCCCGACCACGACGTAGCAGTTGCACTCAAAGACGTTCGCGACTCTGAAGCGAGTGGAGAGGCGCTGCGACTCGTGCTAATTGGGGGAAACCATTCAGTTGAGGCCTTCTCCCAAGAGGTGGCAGATGCCGAAGGTGGCGAACCACTCCCCGCCCACAAGATGACCAAGATCATTGGTGAAGTCTTAGCTGAACTGGACAAGTAGTCACGTAGTCCTCGTGTCGTATCACGCCTTGACGGTTGGAACGCTAAGCATCCCAAAGTGCGGCAACATCACTCATAGTGCGACATCGTCTCAATCAACTCTGGGCTGCGGCAGACTCATACGGGCCTGCGTCGTAATGGACTTCGATCGATCAAAGTGATCGTGCTAAGGAATCTCCTTCGGTCCAATGTCGAACTAACGACCGATGGTGCACCAAGTCAGTTCCATGGGCGATAATGGCCCATGGCCGATCGAAACGTATTGGGCGGGCCGCTGGAGCCGTGTGGCACCGATCCGGTCACCGGGTTCTATCGTGACGGGTGTTGTACGTCAGGACCTGAGGACCTTGGAAGTCACACCATCTGTGCCGTGGTCACGGCTGAGTTTCTCGATCACCAACGGGACATCGGCAACGACCTGACCACACCGATGCCCGCCTACGGGTTCCCGGGATTGATGCCCGGCGACCGTTGGTGTGTGACCGCAGCCAACTGGCTCCGTGCCCACCGCGACGGGTCGGCCGCCTACGTGGTCCTGGCCTCGACGCACGAGCGCGCCCTTGAGATCGTGCCCCTCGAAGCTCTTCGTGAGCACGCTGTTGACGTGCCGTTCGGTCCGGACGATCTCTGAATAGCCCACAAAACTAGATGAAAATCTTTCTGTTTTGTTGTATTCTGCCGAAAGTCGCCTTGGGCGGTGCTTCAATCCACACAGAGAGGACACCGTTATGAGTGTCATTGTCACAGTGCAGTTTCCAGTGGACGATGTTGCGAAAGCAATCGAGGGCCTCCACGCCAATGCGTCATTTTTTGAGCAAACGACAGTAGATACGAAAAGCGGAGGCATAATCAGCCACCGGTTTGTTGCCGGCGAAGGCGAACTAATGGTCATTGACGAGTGGGAGACAGCCGAGCAGTTTCACAGTTTCTTTGCTGCGCACCCGAAGATTGGTGACGTCATGGGATCCATCGGGATGAGTGGTCCACCCACTATCACGGTCTACGAGTCTGTCGACGCTCCGGGAACCGTCTGAATCTCGCTCAAGCGCTGACCTTGTAGCGACGACCACCTGCAACGATCGGACACTTCACGCTGAGTTTTGAAGCGTTGTGTTCCCGCTGAGACATTTGCTACATCTGCAATTGGTAACCCGATTGTGCGGAATATGGTGCTCGATTTATTGGTAAGCGAATGGTAATCAACGGTCGTCTCGGCGCCCGCACCAATTGATGCTGGACGAGATAGAGCCGCACGAGGGCTACTTGGTCTCTTGAACGAATGCGCCCATTACTAGTAACCATGCGGCCGTGATCATGTAACAAGTATTGGCCACAATAGCTACCGCCGCAATGTAAAGGCCGGGTAGGTGCCCAAAGAAGAATATTGCTGCACCGATCATCTCAGCTACGTGCACGAGAGTTCCGCCAATAATCCGAGAGAGTCGTAGACCATTACCCATTTTAAGAGCTCGTGCGTAGCCTTTTATAAAGACGGCCGCCGAAACGCCAGAGACTACAAATAGCTCTGCACCAATTGACTGATAGTTTTGCGCTCCCATAAGTACCAGGGCACAACGCATGAAAACCAGCGCCAGACCCGTAAGTGTGTTTATGGCTCGATATCGATGTGTTGCGTCGACAGCCATTTCTTTGAGGTTGAGTGACATTGCTACAAAGACCAAGCCCGTGAGCGTGACAGCGCCCGTTCCGACGAGAAGAAAGAAATCAGTCCATTGCCCAGGCCTAAAGATGTCGGCCGCAAGCATGGCCCAATTCTAACAACTTAGAAGGCCACTTTTGCATCCAGGCCTTCACGCTAATGTCTGCATTGCTCCGGCCACGATTGCAGAGGGAACCTTCTGGCAATAAGAATCACTATTGCCGAGACACCAACAGACCAATGAGAAAGGAAACAGTTCTCGCTGATCAGTACCTTTCACGATGAGTGGCTTCCGAAGGTTCAACCGTTAACTCTCGGAACCCCAGGTCAAAGAATGTTGAGACACTTCAGTGGCGCCGAAAACGAACTCTCCAGCGAGGGAAAACCCAGAACGCTGGATTAAGTCCCCTCGAGTGGTGTAACTCCGCTGGAGTACTTCTCGATGTCGGGCCATCTTGTCACTTGGCCTTGGCGATGGCAACCACCGGTGGCAACTCGGTGTGGGTCCTGAG
>Ga0302276_10002700_pt1 | contig 15484 bp, 13 predicted proteins | sample III_Bog_N2_3_FD_198768 | JGI IMG/M metagenome (GOLD analysis project Ga0302276, IMG submission 198768) | Peat permafrost microbial communities from Stordalen Mire near Abisko, Sweden - III_Bog_N2_3 | ecosystem: Environmental > Terrestrial > Soil > Wetlands > Peat | place: Sweden: Abisko...
ACGACCGTGGCGTCGATCTGCGACATGAAGGCGCCGCCCGCGGCGACAGCCGCGATCTTCCAGACGGCGGGATCGATCCGGTCGGAGTCGCCGGAACGCGTTGGCGACATTGATTTTCCCTCTCACTCCGAACGCCAGTGGCGAAGGGTTATGCTGATTCCCACGGGCGTACCTTGGCGACTCCCCTATCACAAGGCGCGCCGGACGCGCGCGCTTGCGCATCGACTGGGGAACTTGACGTGGCGTCCGTTTGCGGACCTGATCTCATCGCCTTAGGGGGGCGCTGTCGACCCTGGACCATCGGGGACCGGGAGACTGCGGCTCTGCGCGGGTGAGAACAAGCAAGCCGCCCGTCCATCGAGACGGTTCGGTCGAGAAATGGGAGGGGCCGTCATATGGATGACGCGACCGGGAGTCTGTCTGAGCAATCTCGCGGCGAACGCGACATCGGCCTGCCCGAAATCGGCGCGCGATTGGACCGGCTGGCCTCCAGTCGAACGATCTGGGGCATATTGCTGCTCCTGTCCTTCGGCGGTTTCTTCGACGCCTTTTCCGCCTACTCGGGCAGCACCATCGCGCCGGGCCTTTACCGCAGCCACATTCTGACGGCCACGACCAAGAGCTTCTTCAGCCTGCACGGTTATGCTGGCTTCACCTCGGCGACCTTCATCGGCCTGCTGCTCGCCAGCTCTTGCTTCGGCGTGCTGGCGGACCGGTTCGGACGGCGGGCGGTGTTCACCACGGCCCTGCTGTGGTTCGGCGTGTCGGGCATCATGATGGCGTTTCAGACCAACGCCATCGGCGTGATCTTCTGGCGCTTCATGATGTCCATCGGCGGCGGGGTCGAGGTGATCACGGTCGACTCCTATCTGAGCGAAATGACGCCGAAAGGAACCCGGGGCCGGGCCTTCGCGATCAACAACGCGCTCCACTCCACCGGCCAGCCCCTGGCCGCGCTGGCGGCCTTTTCGCTCGTGCCCTACACCTTTTTCCATATCGACGGATGGCGCTGGGTCGTGGCCGTGAGCTGCATGTCGGCCATCATCGTCTGGCCGATTCGGATGTTCATCCCCGAAAGCCCGCGTTGGCTGGCCGCTCACGGCAAGCTGGCCAAGGCGGACAAGATCGTGTCCGAGCTGGAGCGGCGGGTGGAGCGCGAAACAGGCCGACCCCTTCCACCGCCCGCGCCGGTCGTCCACCGGCCGCCGCACACGGTGGGTCGCTACAGCCAGATATTCAGCAAGGAATATCTGCCCCGCACGCTCATGTTGAGCTTTTTCCACATCTTCCAGGCCATCGGCCTGTTCGGCTTCATCAATTGGATGCCGACGTTCCTGATGAGCCGGGGCGTGAGCATAACTCACAGCCTCGCCTACACCCTGGGGATGACCCTGGTGGCGCCGGTGGGGCCCCTGCTGTGCCTGTCCTTCGTCGATAAGGTGGAACGCAAGTGGCAGATGGTGGGGTCGGCGCTCATCATCGCGGTCGCCGGGATCGTGTTCGCCCTGTCGCGCAGTCCTTGGGTCATCGTGCCCATGGGTGGAATCGAATTGCTGTGCGCGAGCATCCTCAGCTTTAACTTCCACGCCTATCAGGCCGAACTGTTCCCCACCCGCATCCGCACCCAGGCGATCGGCTTCGTCTATTCCTGGAGCCGGGTCAGCGGCGCCTTCACCGGGTTCCTAATCGCGTGGGTCCTGGGGACCTTCGGCGTCCCAGCGGCCTTCCTTCTGTTCACTGGCAGCATGATCATGGTGGCGCTGTGTGTGGGCGTATTCGGCCCGCTGACACAGGACCGTTCGTTGGAGAATCTGTCGCCATGAGTTCGGCGGCTGTGTCTCCTGCTAAGCAGCCTTTTGCGAATCCCGCGTCCGCGCGCCCAAGGCCATGGACGCGAGGGTCGCGCCGCCGAACAACAGGTCGAAGCCGACAATCAGGCCGAAGGCCCAGACCAGCGTACCCGGCAGGCCTAGGATAATCATACCCGCCAGGAACAGATCGATCACGCCGTTGATCAACATCCATTCCCACTTGGCTGACAGCTCGCGCCGGTGGCTGAGGGACAGTACGATCATGAACACGCCGTCGATGGCGAAATAGGCGGTCAACACGAACGTCAGGGTGGCGAGGCCGGCCAGAGGACTCCACACCAGAGCCGCGCCCGCCAGCAGGGCCAGGGTGGCGGATAGCACCGCCCAGACGAAGCCGGGCGCGCCGCGGGTTCGCAAGGTGATGATGAGCCCCGCCAGTCCGGCGGCGACGAACAGCCATCCCAACAGAACGGTGGCGGCCAGTCCCGCGATGAGGGGCGCGAATACCGCGCCCAGCCCCAACACACCCAATATGATCCCTTCGCTCAGGAACAGCCGCCAGTGGGCGTGCATGGACTTTGTCAGGTCGGCGGACGCGTTCACTTCGAGCACAGGATTCATGGCTGTCTCGCTCCTATTGTCGAAAGGTAGGGTAGCACATGTGCGCGTCGCGCGGACAGCAAACCGCTGGCACGCTCAGCGCCCACGCAGGAACGCGCGCCGCAACCGGTCCACGGCCCGCTCCAGTTCGTCCGGGTTGAGCCGGGCGAAGCCGAGGCGCGCGCCCGCCACCGCCCCGCCGTCCATGGCGAAGGCGCTCCCGGGATAGAACCTCAGCCCGATCTTCAGGGCCTGGGCGCAAACCTGGGCGAGATTGGTCGAGGCCGCGACCTCCGCCCAGATCGCCAGACCGCCGTCAGGCAGGCGGAAGCGGATCTGATCGGACAGACGTTCGCGCAGCAGGTCAGAGAAGATGCGCCGGCGCTCGCCATAGATCTTCAGCGCCCGCCGGGTGTGCCGCTTAATGTCCCCCGCCTCGATCATCTCGGCGATCGCGGTCTCGGTGGTCGGGTCACCCTGGCGGTCGATCAGCGCCGCCTCCAGCGCCAGCCGCTCGATCACCGGCCGGGCGGCGGCCACATAGCCGATCCGCACCGAGGGGGTCAGCAGCTTGGAGAGCGAGCCGATATAAATCACCCGGCCCCAGCGATCGGCGCTGGCCAGGGGCAGCACCGGCTGGTGGGTGAAGTGAAACTCGTGGTCGTAGTCGTCCTCGATGATGGCGAAGTCGAACTGCTCGGCCAGCAGCAGCAGGCGCATGCGCCGATCCGGCGGCAGCAGCACCGTGGTCGGAAACTGGTGGTGCGGAGTGAGGTACACCGCCCGGACCCGGCGGCGGCGGCAGACCGCCTCCAGTTCGTCCAGCCTGACCCCGTGGGCGTCGAGGCCGACGGTGAGCACGTCGGCGCCGGCGGCCAGGAACGCTTCCCGCGCCGGCGGGTAGCTCAGCTTCTCGACCACCACCGCGTCGCCGGGTCCCGCCAGCGCCCGGGCTGCCAAATAAATGCCCATCTGGCTGCCCCGAACCGTGCAGACGGTATCCGGCGTGGTGGTGAGGCCCCGGTCCAGATTGAGCATGGTGGAGATCGCCTGGCGCAGCGCTTCGGTCCCCCGCGGGTCGCCGTAGCCCAGCCGGTTGGAGCGGGCCGCGACGGTCAGCGCGCGGCGATAGGCCCGTCCGAGCTCCGCCGCCGGGGCCAGCCGGGCGTCGGGCGCGCCGTCATCGAAGGTGAGTATATCCTCGTCGGTGCGGATGATCGGAAGATTGGGCGTGCGGCCGTTGAGCCGGATGGTCGGTGACTTCAAGACATCGGCAAGATCATCCGCGACTGGCCGCGTCTCGCCGACCAGCGACGGCAGCGACCTGGACACAAATGTCCCACGCTTAAGCTCGGCGGTCACCCAGTTCTGCGTCGAAAGTTCGTCGTAGGCCAGCACGATGGTCTTGCGACTGACGCCGATGGCCTCGGCCAGTTCGCGGGTGCCGGGCAGGGCGCTGCCGGGCGCTAGCCGGCCGCGGCGGATCTCGTCAATGATCGCGTGGGCGATCTGCAGATAGACCGCCGTCCGCGACCCGCGGCTGATGACGATGTTCACATGCCAGGGTCTCAGCACTTCGACGCCTCTGCGGGTTCCGGGGACGATCTGGACCCCCTGACATTTTGAAAACTGGCTGTTCCATGGAGTCCAGCCCGGCGCCTAGCCTGCGATCAAGTCGACAAAATACGCAATTCGGATAACCGCCCAGGAAAAACAGTCATGGCCCATCCGGCCGCCGCAACTATGAGGATTTGTCGCCATGGAACTCGCTAAATTACGACCAAACTGCCTGGGTTTCGTAGAACTTCTGGCGCAGGCGATCGCCCTGATCTCGCCCACGATGACGGCGGCGCTGATCGTGCCGGTGATGTACTCCAACATCGGCGACTTCAGCTGGCTGCCCTACGCGGTGGGCACGCTGATGTTGCTGTTCGTGGCCTACAATCTGAACCAGTTCGCCAAGCGCTCGACCTCGTCCGGGTCGATGTATGCCTATATTTCGCGCGGGCTGGGTCTGAAGGCGGGCGCGATCGGCGCCTGGGCGTTGATCTGGGCTTACCTCGGCATCGCCATGGCCGGGGTGACCGGCTTCACCATCTTCGCCGGCAAGCTCTTGGACATGGTCGGCGTCGACGCGCCGCCGGTGCTGCTGTTCGGCGTCTGCGTCCTGGCCGCCTGGGCCTGCGCCTGGAAGAACGTGCGGCTGTCGGCGACACTGATGCTGATCCTCGAAGGCGCCTCGATGGCGCTGATCACCGTGCTGTGCCTGATCGTGCTCGGCGACCACGGCTTCGCGGTCGACACCGCCCAGTTCGACACCTCCAAGCTGCAGCTCAGCAGCCTCGGCCTCGGCGTCGTGGTGGCCATCTTCAGCCTGGTCGGGTTCGAGTGCGCCACCGCCTTCGGCGAAGAAGCCAAGAATCCGCTGAAGAACATCCCCCGAGCGGTCACCGTCAGCCTGGTGGTCTCGGGCCTGTTCTTCGTGTTCGTCGCCTACACCGAGGTGATGGGCGTGCGCGGCTATTCGCAGACCCTGGACAAGCTCGACGCGCCGCTGAACACCCTGTCGATGCTCTACCATGTGCCGATCCTGGCCGCGCCGCTGTCGGCCGGGGCGATGGTCAGCTTCTTCGCCCTTTGCCTTTCCTGTCTGAACGCCGGCGGGCGGATGATCTACGCCCTCGGCCGCCACGGCATCCTGCCGGAAGCCACCGGCGGCTCGCACAAGACCAACGAGACGCCGCACGTGGCGGTGACGATCATGGCGGTGGTGGCGTTCGGCGTGCCGACGGCGATGATCTTCGGCAAGGTCGCGCCGCTGGACGCCTTCAACTTCGTCGGCACCTTGGCGGCGTTCGGGTTCCTGGTGGCCTATTTCCTCACCACCGTCGCCGCGCCGGTCTATCTGAAATCGCTGGGCCAGCTGAAGGCCGGCCACCTGGGCATGGCCGGCGCGGCGATCCTGCTGATGATGATCCCCGCGGTGGGCAGCGTGTGGCCACTGCCGCCGGCCCCGGTGCTCTATTTCCCCTACCTGTTCCTGGCCTATCTGGCCGTGGGGATCGTCTGGATCCTGGCCTTCTACGGCCGCAAGCCGACCGCGTCGGAGAGCATCCGCCGCGACCTTGACCAGAGCCACGCCCGCTTCCAGCCGGCGCTGCCGATCGAGGCGGCGGAATAGGGGAGAGCATCGCCGTGACCGCCGATCGCTTCCGGCCACCCCGGTGAGGTTCGGGGCGGAGATCGCCAGGCGCCCTTATCCCCGGCGCCGATCTCCGCCCCGAACCGCCTTTTTGTTCACCTCGTTGAGAGACATTGATGTCCGGAACCCTCGAAAGCCTTTGGCGCCATCCGGTGAAAGGCTTCACGCCGGAGCCGTTGGAAGCAGCCGATTTGCAGGCCGGAGCCTGTTTCCCCTGCGACCGGCTGTATGCGGTGGAGGATGGACCGAGCGGCTTCGACGCGGCGGCCCCCAAGCATATCTCCAAGCAGAAGTTCACCGTGCTGGCCAAGATCCCCGCCGTGGCCCTGATCCAGACGCACTACGATGAGGCCACGGGCGTGATCACCGCCCGGTTCCGCAACGGACCGCTGCTGCGCGCGAGGCTGACGCACGAGGCCGGCCGGCGGGCCTTCGCCACCTGGCTGGCGGCGATGCTGGGCGGCGAGGTGCGCGGGCCGCTGAAGGTGTTGCCGGCGCCCGGCGCGCATCGGTTCATGGACGACGAGGCGGGCTTCGTCTCCATCGTCAACCTGGCCAGCGTCCGCGATCTGGAGGCGCGGCTTGGCCGGCGGGTGGACCCGCGGCGGTTTCGCGCCAACCTCTATGTCGACGGCTGGCCGGCCTGGATCGAGAACGAGGCCTCTGACTGGCGTGTCAGCCTGGGCGCCGCGGAGGCGCGGGTGGTCAAGCCGATCGTCCGCTGCATGGCCACTCACGTTGATCCAGACACCGGCGAGCGGGACATCGACCTGGTCCGCGCCCTGTTCGACAACTATGGGAAAACCTTCTGCGGCATCTATCTCAGCGTCACCCGCGGCGGCCGCGTCCGACGGGGTGATGGGGTGCGGCTGATCGACCAGCGGGCGACGGCGGCGGCCTAGGCGAAGGGCGAGACGCCGATCAGCCACTTGTGCAGGAGCGCGGCGAACACCGCCCAGGCGACGGTGCCGGCGACGGTGGCCAGGACCGTGTTGAGCACGCTGGCGGGGGCTGGGAGGGCCGGCGCCGTACGAGCGCGGACGCGCAACGACAGGTAATCGATGACCGCCCAGACCAGGAAAGCGCCGAACAGCACCAGGGCGGCCGGGGTGGTGTTGACCAGCAGGTGGCCCAGCGCCCAGAGGCCGATCCCGGCCACCATCGGATCGCCAATGGCGCGCCGGAAGTGGTTGGCCGGCCAATAGGCGGCGGTGACCAGCACGAAGCCCAGCCAGACGAGGACGTAGGTGGCGTAACGGGCGTCGGCGCCCAGGCTGAGCAACGGCGCGCCGCCCCGGGCCTGGCCATAGCCGATCACCACCAGCACCAGCCCGATGGCGGAAACCAGGGCGTAGAGCCCTTTCCAGGGTCCGGCTCCGCGCCTGGCGATGAAGCTCGTGCGCGCGCCGTCCGCCACGATCCGCACCGAGTGGATGCCGAGAAACAGTACGAGGCCGAGAATGAGCAGCAGCATAGTGACGTCCCCCAACCAGGCCGGGCCTTGGTCGCGGCCTTTGACTTACACCGTAAACGATCTTTGCTCCGACGCAATTGAATCGTTGGCTCTGCAGGCGGAAAGGCGGGTCGGCGCGCTATCGTCGCGCGCGGCGATCGCCTAGCTTCGCCATCCAGCTTCAACAAGGGCGCTGACATGCTGACGGTTCACCACCTGGGGATCTCCCAATCCGAACGGATCGTGTGGCTCTGCGAGGAGCTTGGGCTCGACTACGAACTCAAGCGCTACGAGCGCCGGGCCGACAACCGGCTTGCACCGGATGAGTACAAGGCGCTGCACCCGATGGGGATCGCGCCGGTCATCACGGATGGCGACCTCGTGCTCGGCGAGAGCGGCGCGATCTGCGACTACATTTGCGCGCGCCACGGCGGTGGGCGGCTGGCGCCAGGGCCCGACGACCCCGATTTCGCCGATCACCTGTTCTGGTTCCACTGGTCGAACGGGACCTTCATGACCACCCTGATGATGCAGCTGGTGCTGGCCGGTGGCGGGGAGGGCAATCCGGCCGCAGTCTTCGTGAACGACCGCAGCCGGCGTGGCTGGGAGATGGTCGAGGCCAGGCTCGGCCAGGCGCCGTTCTTCGGCGGCGCGAACCTGACCACCGCCGACATCATGATGGTCTATTGCCTGACCACCAGCCGGGCGTTTCGCGGCCTGTCGATCGACGGCTATCCCAACCTGAAAGCCTACCTCGCCCGGATCGGCGCCCGCCCCGCCTACCAGCGGGCGATGTCAAAGGCTGAGCCGGGGATGGCGCCGATGCTCGCCTGACCTACGGCCGGCGAAGAAACCGGTCCTCGCCGGATCAGACACTCGGCCGCGCCGGAGGCTTTCACGCAGCGTCATCTGTGAGAGACATCCCATCCGCCAGCGCGCATAACCGAAGGATGATGCCAGCCTTGGAATGCCAGGAGAAAGCTCACGCGGCTTTCACGCGCGGGGCGACCGCGCTTGACCCGCAATTGACCCGCGCCTGGGAAGACGTGGCTCAAGAGTGGACCGCTCTCGCCCTCCAGGCGGAACTTCACGAAACTCTGAGAGCGACGCTCCTCGATCAGACTTGAGGTTGGCGGCGCCGACCCGACGGGATGTCCCGTGCAAGGGGAGCGGTCGTCAGGAACCATCATGCCCAGAAGGTCTCCTCCGCTACGGATCGCTGTCCTCGGCGTCGGCAATATCGGCAGCGCCTTCGCCTTTCAGCTGGCTCGGACGGGCGGTCACGATGTCACCGTCATCGCGCGGCCCGGCTCCGTGCGGCTGGCGCAGCTTGAACGCGACCAGGCGATCGTCGACATCAAGGGCGAACGCGCCAGTGTGCGGGTCGCCGGAAAGCTCGACGAGAAAACGCCGTACGACCTGCTCGTCGTCACACTTCTGGCCCACCAGGCGGAGCTGGTCCTGCCCGACCTGCAGCGCAGCGCGGCCGGCTGCATCCAGTTCATGTTCAACACGTTCCAACCGGAGCGACTGCAGGCGGCCGTCGGCCCTGAGCGGTGCGCTTTCGGCATGCCGTTCGTGCAGGCGACCCTCGATGGCGATGGACGGCTCAAGGTCGCCATCGGCGCGGGCGGTCAGAAGTCGATCATGAGCCGGCAATGCTGGGTCGATGTGTTCAACGCCGCCGGATTGCCTGCGGCTCTGGAGCCGCAAATGCCTCTCTGGCTTCGCTGTCACGTTCCTCTTTGCGTGGCGTTCGAGAGTGTATCCGTCGCGGGCGTCAGGCGCGGAGGCGGCGCGTCCTGGGGCGAAGTTCTCGTTCTGAGCCGCGGCGTTCACGCGAGCTTCGCGCTCATCAAGGCGCTCGGATACGAAGTTTATCCGGCCGCCAAGAAGCGCATCGACGCCAGCCCGGTGTGGGTGATGGCGACAATGCTGTGGTTCATGTCCCGCATTCGATCTTTCCGGGAGTTGTTGGCGACGGGCGCAGCCGAATGCTCTGCCTTGGTGGACGCCATGCTGTTGGCCGCGCCCCTCGCGGAGACGCCCGTCGCGATATCAGCCATCGAGGCCATGAAGCCGGGCTAGCGTTGGTTGGCCGGGGCCGCCGCACGCGCGGTTCATCCAGCCATGCCGAAGATCGGACCCGAACCGCTTGGGGGCGGGCCCAAATTCGCCTGAGTTTCGGCGAAGCTTGGCGAGATGGCCAATCAGTCGTCGCCGACCGTCGGTTTCGCTGTCGCGAGCGCCTCGCTCCTGGGGGTCATGCTCTGTGGACCGGTGGCGCATGGCCAACCGCTGACCTGGCAGGAAGAGTTTCGTCGCAGCCGAGTCAGCCACGCCGCCAGCGTATGCACGACGCCGGAGCTTGTCTCTGACCCACGGGACACACCTTTGTTGTGGGTGTTGAAGCGTCACCCATGTGGCCCGGGCGAAACTTTCGCCGCCGTTTACAGCGGCTCTCTCGCGGAGGCGCGCGCCAGTTCGGCCGCGGGTCACACGGTGAATTTTGACCTTCCGGACGGCGAGGCAAGCTCAATGGAGGTCATGGCCGACGCGATCGCGACGGCATGCAACGCTATCGACGCTCTCGCCGCTCGCCCGTACGGCAAGCGTCTGCTGGCCAACATTGTCGGCGTCCGCATCGGTTTCGGAGCGTCCGCGGCGGTCCACCTCAAGAACGGCGTGATAGAGATCACCGTCGATTTGCCGGCTGCCGACGCCGCGTCGGAAAGCCCATCAAAGATTTGGCCGTCATCGCTGGACATTCAACAGGTCGTGCGGCGCGGGGTCGGCCGCGCCCCGCCGCGCTAGGCGACGATCCGCACCGGCATCGACTCGTAACCCTTGACGAAGCTGGAGCGGACCCGGATCGGCTCGGCGACCACCTCGATGGTGTTGAAGCGCTTCAGCACTTCCTCCCAGACAATCCTCAGCTGCATCTCGGCCAGGCGGTTGCCGACGCAGCGGTGGATGCCGAAGCCGAAGCTGAGGTGCTGTCGCGGCCGTTCCCGGTCGATGATGAAGGCGTCGGGGTTCTCGATCGCGGTCTCGTCGCGGTTGCCCGAGACGTACCACATGACCACCTTGTCGCCCTTCTTGATCTGCCTGCCGGCCACCTCGATGTCCTCGACGGCGGTGCGGCGCATGTGCGCCAGCGGCGTCTGCCAGCGGACGATCTCCGGCACCATCGAGGTGATCAGCTCGTGGTCGGCGCGCAGCTTGGCGTACTGGTCCGGGTTCTGGTTCAGCGCCAGCAGGCCGCCGGAGATGGAGTTGCGTGTGGTGTCGTTGCCGCCGACGATCAGCAGGATGATGTTGCCGAGGTACTCCATCGGCGACATGTCGCGGGTGGCCTCGCCGTGGGCCATCATCGAGACCAGGTCGCCTTTGGGTTCGGCGTTGACCCGCTCGTTCCACAGCCCGAGGAAATAGTTCAGGCACTCCATCAGGATGACCTGCTTCTCGTCCTCGCTCTCCACCAGGCCGCCGGCGATCGGCATGGCGGTGGCGACGTCGGACCAATAAGTCAGCTTGCGCCGTTCCTCGAAGGGGAAGTCGAACAGGGTGGCCAGCATCTGGGTGGTCAGCTCGATCGACACCCGGTCGACCCAGTCGAAGGTCTCGCCCACCGGCAGGGCGTCCAGGATCTTGGCCGCCCGCTCGCGGATGATCGGCTCCATCTTGGCCAGGTTGGCGGGCGAGACCACCGGGCTGACGGTCTTGCGCTGCACGTCGTGCCGCGGCGGGTCCATGGCGATGAAACTGGGTCGGCGCAGGTCCGGCCGGGCATCGCGGATGGTGATGCCGCCCAGCGCCGAGTCCGACGAGAACACCCCGTGGTTGGTGTCCACGGCCATGATGTCGTTGTAGCGGGTGATCGACCAGTAGGGGCCGAACTCGCTGTCCTTGCAGTAGTGCACCGGTTCCTCGGCCCGCAGGCGCTCGAACCAGGGCCAGTGGGTGTTGGTGCGAAACAGCTCCGGGTCACCGACGTGGAAGTCTTCCAGCGGCGTGGCGTAGGCGCGAGCCCTTGCGTCGGCGATGGGGGTCGAGCCGTCGGCCATGGTCTGGTTCTCCTCCGGCGCCGCGCCGTTCGTGCGGCGCGGGCTGCCGCGGGGAGTGTAGACCCCAAGCGATCGGCGGCAAGGATTTCTCCTGGACCCGCGGTGGAGGATTTGTGGCCGGTTGACTTACCCGGCGCGCCAATGTGACGGCATTGCGCATGTACGACCTCCTGAAGGGCCTGCGCATCGTCGAGGCGGCGGCGTTCATCGCCGGTCCGACCTGCGGGCTCTATCTCGCCCAGTTCGGGGCCGAGGTGATCCGCATCGACACCCTCGGCGGCGGCCCGGACTTCCGCCGCTGGCCGCTGACGCCGGCGGGCGACAGCCTCTACTGGGAGGGGCTGAACAAGGCCAAAAAGTCGATTTGCATCGATCTCGCCCGGCCCGAGGGGCGCGAACTGGCGGTGCGCCTGGCCGCCTCGCCTGGGGAGAACGCCGGCCTGTTCGTGACCAACTTCCCGGTGGAGGGTTTTCTCTCCTACGAGAGGCTGAAGGCGGCCCGGGAGGACATCATCTGTGTACGGGTGATGGGCTGGGCGGACGGGCGGCCGGCGGTGGACTACACGGTCAACGCCGCCGTCGGCGTGCCTTTTGCGACCGGCTTCGCCGACGATCCGCGGCCGGTGAACCATGTGTTGCCCGCCTGGGACCTGATCACCGGCGCCTACGCCGCCTTCGCGCTGGTTTCCGCCGAGCGCGCCAGGCGAGCCGGGGAAGGGGGGCGCGAGGTGCGCATCCCGCTCTCCGACATCGCCATCACCAGCCTCGCCAACATGGGTCAGTTGGCCGAGACGCTGATGAACGGGGCCGACCGCCCGCGGCAGGGCAACGACCTCTTCGGCGCTTTCGGCCGCGACTTCGCCACCCGGGACGGCCGGCGGGTGATGGTGGCGGCGATCACCGCCCGGCAATGGCGCGGGCTCTGCAACACCTTGGGCGTCGCCGAGGCGGTGGCGGCGCTGGAGGCCGAACTCGGCGTATCCTTCGCCGGCCATGAGGGGGTGCGCTACGAGCATCGCGGCCGGCTGTTCCCGCTGATCGAGGCCGCCTTCGCGCAGCGGACGGTGGCCGAACTGGCGCCGGCGTTCGAGGCCGAGGGGGTCTGCTGGTCGGAGTACCGGACGCTGAGCGAAGCCGCCGCCGACACCGCGCTGGTGGAGGCCAATCCGGTGTTCGGCCACGCCGCTCATCCCAGTGGCCGCGACTATCCCGCGCCCGGCGCCGCCGCCACCCTGTCGTCGCCGCCGCGCGGACCGGTCATCCCGGCGCCGGTGCTGGGCGCGGACACCGACCAGGTGCTGGCCGAGGTGTTGGGGCTGGATGCGGGCGAGATCACGAGGCTGCATGACGCCGGCATCGTGGCTGGGGCGACATGACCGACAAGCTGGAAGACTGGATCGGGCGCACCCGCACCCAGGTCGCCCGGGTCGAGCCGGAGCTGCTGCGGCGCTACGCTGCGGCGGTGGGCTCGGCCCCGGAGGCGTTTCCGCCCCTCGGCCACTGGGCGCTGTTCAACGACGCGGTGGCGCCCGGCGACCTTGGCCCCGACGGGCACCCGCACAAGGGCCTGTTCCTGCCGCCGGTGAGCCTGCCACGGCGAATGTTCGCCTCGGCGTCCTTGACCTTCGCGGCGCCGATCCTGCCGGGCGAGGACGCCGAGCTGGTCTCGACCATCGCCGACCTGCGGCGGCGCTCCGGCCGAACCGGCGAGCTGGTGCTGGTGGACGTCGAGCGGCGCCTGAACCAAGGCGGCGATCTGCGCCTCTCCGAGCTGCAGACCATCGTCTACCGCGAAGCCGGCGAGGCGACGGCGGCGGTTGCCGAGATCGAGGGCGGGCCGGGCGAGCTCTGGAGACCCAATTCCGTCGACCTGTTCCGTTTCTCGGCGGCCACCTTCAACAGCCATCGGATCCACTACGACCAGAGCTATGTGCGCGAGGTCGAGGGCTATCCGGACCTGGTGGTGCACGGGCCGTTCACCGCGTCGCGACTGTTCGACCTGGCGACGCGGACGGCGGGCGCGCCGCTGACCGCGTTCGGCTTTCGCGCGCTGGCGCCGCTGTTCGTGGACCAGCCGGTTCGGTTGCGTCCGGGGAACGAACCTAACAGCGTCGTGGCGGTCCGCTGCGACGGCGCCGTGGCCATGAGCGCCGCCTGGGAGGCTTGACGGCCCGCGCGGCGGCGACCATTGCCGCCGCATGTCGGGTCGCTATTCAGTCCTGGGCGTAGAGAACGCCGGCTTCGCCTACCAGAAGGGCTTCGTGTTCCGGCACGTCTCCTTCCTGCTGGACGAGGCCAAGACCGCGCTGGTCGGCGAGAACGGCGCGGGCAAGTCCACCCTGGTCAAATGCCTGACCGGCGAGTTCGAGCTGGACGAGGGGCATGTGGTCCGCTCGCGCTCGACCAAGGTCGGCTACGTGCCGCAGGAGATCCCGGCCGAATATGCGCGGCTGACGGTGCGCCAGGTGATGGAGCGGGCGCTGGCCCGGGCCGGCGCCGAGGGCGAGGACTGGCGGATCGATATCCTGGTGGACGAGGTCGGCATCGAACCGGCGTCGGTGGAGGGCGCCTATGCCGCGCTTTCGGGCGGCTGGCAGCGGCTGGTGCTGGTCGCCTGCGCGGCGCTGCTGGAAGAGCCGGACATCCTGGTGCTGGACGAGCCGACCAACCACCTGGATCTCGGCAATATCGCCACCCTGGAGCGCTGGCTGAACGAGACCATCAAGCTGCCGATGCTGATCGTCTCCCACGACCGGGAGTTCCTCAACCGGGTGACCACCCGCACGATCTTCCTGCGCGCCGACGGGGCGCACGCCTTCAAGACCCGCTTCTCGGACGCCCGCCAGGCGCTGCTGGAGCGCGACGCCGCCGACGCGCGGCGACGGGCGCTGGAAGAAAAAGAGATCGCCCGCCTGGAAGAGGTCTGCGCCCGCTACAAGGTCTGGGCGCAGAAGAACGATATCTTCGACAAGAAGCGCAAGATCGTCGAAAAGCGGATCGAGCGGATCGAGACCGGCAAGACCCAGACCTACCAGGCCCGGGAGCGGCGACTGGAGCTGGCCGACGGCGAGATCGAGGCCAAGGTGGCGCTGCGCGTCGAGGGCCTGCCGGTGGCGACGCCGGACGGGCGCAAGCTGATCAACATCGAGCGGCTGGCGATCCGCGCCGGCGACCGGGTGGCGCTGCTGGGGACCAACGGGGCCGGCAAGTCGACCCTGCTGGCCGCGCTCGCCAAGGCCTTCGCCGCGCGCGACGTCCACTACGACGGCAAGGCGGCGGTCCGGTTCAATCCGGCCTGCCGGCTGGCGGTGTTCGACCAGTCGATGACCGACCTGCCGCTGGACCGGAGCCTCACCGAATACATGACCGAGGTGGACGGGATCGGCGAGCGCGAGGCGATCCAGAGCCTGATCAAGGCCGGCTTTCCGTTCAAGCGCCTGGGCGATGCGATCTCGCTCTTGAGCTTCGGCGAGCGGGCGCGGCTGATGTTCCTGCGGCTCAAGGCCGAGCGGCCGAACTTCTACCTGCTGGACGAGCCGACCAACCACCTGGACATCGAGGGCCAGGAGGCGCTGGAGAGCCAGCTGGACGGCGCCGACGTCTCCTGCCTGTTCGTCTCCCACGACCGCTACTTCACCCGCACGGCGGCGACCCGCTTCCTGGAGATCCGCCGTGGCCGGCTGGTCGAGGTCGAGGACCCGGACGAATTCTTCGAGGCGCAGGTCTAGAACCGGCGGTTGTCGGCGGCGCGGGGACAGGTCAGTCTCACCCCGACTTCGGGGGAAATGTCGCACATGGCCAAGATACCGATCGGGACCGCTTTGACCGAAAGCTTCGGCTTCGTTCAGCCGGGGTGGTCGAAAGCCTGGGGGGCGATGGCCGTGGTGGTGATCGTCAACACCGGCGCCCAGTTCCTGCAGGGCGTCATCGCCACCGGCGGTCTCGGCGTGGCGCTGCTGGTGCTGGTCGTGCAGACGCTGGCGGGGACCCTGGCGGCCGGCGCGCTCTACCGCGTCGCGCTTGGGCCCGACCATGGGTCCGACTACGAGTTCCGGCCGGGTCCGGCGGGGATGCAGTGGGGCTCGCTGGAGTGGCGCGTGCTCGGCGCCAACGTCATCGTCGGGCTGATCATCGGCGTGGTCAGCTTCGTGTTCCTGATCGCCTGGGCGATCGGCCTTGGGGTGATGGTCGCCGGACATATGATCGACATGGGCCCGCTGCAGTCGGCCGGGTTGCAGGGCCGCGAGGCGGTGCTGGCGGCGTTCGGGCAACTGCTGCTGGGCCCCGCCGGCCTGCTGACCCTGGCAATCCTCGGGCCGGGCCTGGCGATCATCCTCTACTTAAGCGCGCG
>Ga0302276_10002701_pt1 | contig 15484 bp, 8 predicted proteins | sample III_Bog_N2_3_FD_198768 | JGI IMG/M metagenome (GOLD analysis project Ga0302276, IMG submission 198768) | Peat permafrost microbial communities from Stordalen Mire near Abisko, Sweden - III_Bog_N2_3 | ecosystem: Environmental > Terrestrial > Soil > Wetlands > Peat | place: Sweden: Abisko...
CGCGCTCGTCGAGGCGCTTGTCGGTTTTGGGATTGACGTAGAGGTCCAGCCCATCCTTGTAAGCAGGCATATCCAGCAGCGCCTTCACATCCTTGCCGAGCAGGGTCTTGCTCAACGCGGCCTTCGCCGGATCGGTGGTTTCGGCCGTAAGGATCGTCGGGCTGCCGGAGAGCGACAGCAGCAGCAGAAAGGCAAGGTAGCACTTCAGTGAACGTCCCATTGAACAGTCCTCGTTCTCCATTCGAATGCCCGCTTATTGAGCCGGACGCGCCCCGCAGCGAATCGCGCCAGGCAACTTTGCGGATAAGAATGGAAGTGGGCCGATTATCGCGAGCAGAATATGTCGCTGTCAAACACCGATCGGAGGACACAGGCATTTCCGTCGAGAATGCTGACAAATCCATTTGAAAGGTGGCCTTTTCTTGAGGAAATAGCGACCTGAGAGCTGTGGTTTCAGGGGGACGGACCGGGCACATCCCTGGCAGACTGGACCGGGAACACTTTGACAGGGCAATGAAGGTGCCGAGGCCGGCTTCTCTGCTTGTGGTCAAAGAGAACATTGTGCGCCTGCGAAGGGCAAGAATCCGCAAATGGCGGAAGAGAAAACACCAAAGCTATCCCGATGTTGGTTTATTCCGATTCCGAAGTTGGCTGTCTCCGGTGTAAAAAGGGAGCATGACGGCATTCATTGCTCTGCTACGCGCGGTCAACTTGGTGGGAACAGGGAAGCTCCCTATGGCTGAACTCAAAGCTATGTGCGAAGCGGCGGGTTTCAAATCTGTTCGGACCTACATTGCGAGCGGTAACGTTGTCTTCAAATCAAGCAAGTCTGAGGCGAAGGTGAAGGCGTTGCTGGAGGCTGCGGCGACCGCTTATGTCGGCAAACCGGTGGGGGTGATGGTGCGCACGGCCGCGGAGATGGCGGCTGTTCTGGCCAGGAATCCATTTCCAGAGAGGCCCCGCAACGGGGTTCTTGCCATCTTTCTCGATAGTCCTCCGCCGGCCGACGCTTTGGGTTCCGTTTCCGGGAAGGTGAATGAACTGCTGGGTCTGGGAGTGCGGGAGATCTACGTTTATTACGCGGACGGGGTGGGGGAATCGAAGCTCAAGATCCCGGCTGCCAAAAACGGGACGGGGCGCAATATCAATACGGTTGCAAAGCTGGCGGAGATGGCGGCTGGCTCTATGGGAATCCGCCCCGAAAAGGCCCGAGCCCAAAAGGCCACGTAAATTCGCAATCTTTCCGGGGGTTGAAACCCAATGTCACTTACTTTGCAATTGATTGCTGACTGACTGTTTTCGTGGATAGTATTTTCCGGAGCCCCATACGGCTCGCGGGTAGGTACGGGCTTTACTTCGTTTGGGTAGTTTTGCCTGGCCTATGTAGGCCAGCAGGCGGTCGTAGGCCTGTTGGCGCTGCTGCTCGTCGGGAGAACACAGTTTGCCGGTCATCGCGTTCAGCAGCCCGTGCGCGCGGGTGAAGCTCAGTTCGCGCGGATGCACGCCGGCTCGCGCAGCGGCTTCGGCCATCAGCGCGCACCATTCCATAGGCCACCACGGCGATCAGCAATTCTTTCTCCACCACCGCTTTGGTTTTCCCCTGCATGTGTTTCAAACGCAGCGTGCCTTTCAGCGTCCGCAGGTCCAGTTCCAGGTTCCATCGCTGCCGATACCAGGCTACGATCTGTGCCGCCGCCGTCTCTTCGCTCAACGTCGTAAACAGATACAAGCTGTCGCGAAATCCCTTTTGCGTGACTACGATCAGGCGGCCCTCGATGGCTGCATCGGCGGGCAATTCAGGATATTTCTTTCGCTCGAAGCTGCTCGGCCGCCAGCAGACGCGGCACTCTCCGTTGGGCAGCAATCGTTTTGCTCCCAGCGCCTGGGCGCGTGCTTTGGTGAGACGGAAAAGCACCTCCCGCTGGCTCTGGACAACCGCATAGGCAAAGGAGAAGATCCCGAAGTTGCCGTCGCCGACGATCACGCTTCGGGCCGCCGTTCGCTCCATCGCCCGACGGGCCAGCGCCTGTTCGCTCACCGCTTCGGGCCCGAACATCGGACCCCACTCCGGCCGCAGCGCGATCCCTGTTTGTACGTCGTGCAGAGCCACCCACTTCACAATGCCCCAATGGCCCAATCCGCGCTTATTGCGCCCAGGTGGAAACGCATCAAGCAAGCCCGCGCTGTGCTCCACGCTCAGGCTGCTGCCATCCAAGAGCATCACCGGACGGCCCAGGTCCGCTACCGGAGCAATGCGCTTGCTTAACTCCGCAAGCACCTCATCGCACACCGCGGCGGTCGTCTCCATCGACAGCCGGCCGCAGGCGCGCGCATAAGCGCCGGTGTTTTCAGAGATCCTGCCCTCCAGCACTCGCTTACTCTCCGGAAGCAGCCGCTCTAAATGCCCCTGGGAAATTTCATCCACGGCGCGCTGCTGGGTACCTCGCTCGTTGAGACGCTGCAACAGCATCATCCATATCACTACGCGCAGAGAATAAATCTGCGCCTTCGCACGGCCCTCAAGTGCCTTCCACCGCGCAACCGGCAAAACCGACTCAAACAAACGCAGCAACGACCGATCGTCAACCTCTGTCTGCATCGCTGCTTATGCGCGGAAAAACGCTTGAGCAATTCCAGATTGCACCAGATCAACTCCATAGGCAATCCAAAATCACCCCGCTCGAAGTTGTAAAGTAAGTGACATTGGGTTAAAACCCCCTGCTCCCTCCGCAAGAACTATCTGCAACTGTAGTATTAGGCCGTGTAAGGTTTCGGTCACAAGGAGGCTTTTGTGACCCAACTTCGGCAGAAGATGCTGGATGAGCTCCAGCGTCGCAACTACTCACAGAACACGGTCTGCATCTGCACGCGGTCGCCAGTCCGTTGGAAGCAATCGAGGTTTCGAGTCCCGGCGAAGTGAAACGGTCCCGGAGGCTGATGAAGCGATGAGCCGGCCCACCCTGGAGGTGGCCGATATCGTCCGCGCAGTGGGCAACAGATTCTGGGAGAAGCACAAGTCGCACCTTGCATGGGTGCATCGCAAGGTGCTCGATGCCATCCTCCGGTGCCGCACCGCGGCACTGGGCGGTCATCTTGATAAGTGCGTCCGCTGCGGCCATCAGGCCATCTCATACAACTCATGCCGTGATCGCAACTGCCCAAAGTGCCAGGGCAACGCGCGCTGCCCGAGTGGCTGGCTGCGCGTTCGGCTGAGCTGTTGCCCGTGCCTTACTTCCACATCGTCTTCACCTTGCCACACGAGCTCTCCGCTCTGATCCTCCAGAACAAGCGGCTGCTCTACGATCTGCTCTTCCGCACCAGCTCAGCTTCGCTGCTCGAACTTGCTCGCGATCCCAAGCACCTGGGAGCGGATATCGGGTTCCTCGGCGTTCTCCATACGTGGGGACAGAACCTCCAAGTTCATCCCCACGTACACTACATCGTTCCCGCCGGCGGCCTTGCACTCGATGGTTCCAGATGGATTGACTCGTCGCGTCGATTCTTCCTGCCCGTCAAAGCACTCAGCAAGGTCTTCTGCGGCAAGTTCTGCGAGGAACTACGGGAACTGTTCATACAAGACAGACTGCAGTTCCACAATGCACAGCAGCAGCTTGCCTCACCTGGCGCATTCAGCCGCTTCCTCTGGCAACTCGGCCAGAAGGACTGGTCCGCATCCGACACTTCGGCTTCTTCGCCAACCGAAGAAGGCAAACCGCCCTCGCACGCTGCCGCCAGTTGCTCGGCGCTGTTACGTCCCCAGATCGCCCCGAAACAACCAACCTGCTGCGCTGTCCCGCATGCTCCGGCGCCATGCTGGTCATCGAACGGATCGCGAGTGCTCAACTTTACTTCCGGCCAGACATGAGCTCCGCCATTCCACAGAAGTGCAGCAATGACAGTTCTTGAAATTTCCATGGCCTACGACGAATCTACCCCCGGTCGCCCGATGGCATGCTCACACATGCAATGCCGTCGTGTGCCAACAAGCTGCCCAAGCACCCAGTACGCGGCAATCGCTCACAGCTTGCTGGGCTCCGTTCCGCTCTCCTACGAGGCTCTCTCCACTCCGCTGGTTCAGTTCCGTGCTCACAATAGCCACGATCGGCGGGTTGGCGCCATTGAAAATGCATAGGTAGATCACCGCATCCGCCGCAAACGCCAGCGGCTCAGTTCAAACGATCCTATCGAAACTGCCCCGGGACAAATGACCGGACGCAATCCACCCTCATCGCCGGGGCACTCCCGATAGGAACCTAACGTTTTCGAGGACCGATTGTGAATGGCCAGAGCCCTATCGATTCGCGGGCCCATGCGCTTTGCACGGTCTCGCCGGCATGGATAGCAGGTGTTGGCGCAGCTTGAATTGGCCACGCGATGCGCCCGTCTATGGCGGGGCTATTGCAACCTCGCAAACTCGCTTCGGGCAGCCTGCAAGATGGGCAGATCCGTATCGGCGGTCTTCCAGGCATCGAAGAAGGCCCGGTATTGCTGGCGCGCTTGCTCGGTCTTCTTTTGCTGCGCCAGCACGCGAGCCAGACGCAGGTGCGCAAGCGAGTAGAAGGGCGATATCGGATCGACGCCCTGATTGGCGAGGATCAGGCGATAATCTTCGGCGGCCGCGTCCAGCAGCCCGGCCTCGGTTTCGGCTTGGGCGCGCAGATAGGGAACATTGAAATCGCGCAACTGGTAGGGACGCGCCGGCTCCAGTTGCTGAATGGCGTCGAGAGGCTTGTGCGCTTGCATGGCCAGTTGGGCGCGCACCAGAGGCAGATCGAAAAAGATGTGAACCGTGTCCTTCGCTGTCAACGGGTTGAACGCGGCCACAAAACGCTGCGCGGGGGCAACATCTCCGGTTTCGGCCTGAAGAAAGACCAGATCGCTGGCATCCTCGGTATGTTGTTTCAAGACCGCGCGGGCCTGCTCGACTTCGCCGTATTCAATCAAAACGCGCGCCTTGTCGTGCAGGATGTCGTCGGCAATACCAGTGTCGCCTTCGCGCAGAGCCTCGGCCTGCGCGCGCGAAAAGTAGTCCATTGCCTCACGCAATTTGCCGCTGGTGGCTGCGGCGAAAGCCAGATTTAAAAGCGTTCTGTCGAGTTGCGCGTGACTCAGTCCCCAATCGGTTTCCGCCTTGAGCTTTGCCTCGTCACGTTCGGCGTAAGCAACCTGAAACAGAATGCTGTGCACGCCCCATCCCGCGCCGCCCTCGGCGGCCACCCGCTTGGCATCGGCAAAGCGATTGGCCCGCTTGTAGGCGCGGCTCAGAGTCTCGGCGCGGAGGTCGGAGTGAGGGTCCATGCGCAGCGCCTGCTCGCCGGCGGGGATAGCCTGCGCGTAATCGCCTAATTGGGTGTAGAGATTGCACAGATTGGCCCAGCTTTTTGCCGAGCTGTTGGGATAGGTTTGGATGTAGAGCTTGAGGCTTCTGATAGCGGCTTCGGTATCGAAATTCCCGAAGTAGTAATAAGCGATCTCGATGTTCAGCCGTTCGCGCTCGGTAGTACTCTCGCGCAGATCGAAGGCCTTCTTGATAGAGAGCGCTGCTTGGTCGGCCTCGGAAAGCCGGTAATAGGAGGCACCGAGACCGTAGTATGCGGAGGCGAATTTGGGATCCAGAGCGACCGCGCGCTGGTAAAGTTCGAGCGTAGCGCGGGGCTCGATGCGATCAAGACTTTCCTGGGCCTGAGAGTAGACCCGCAGCGCTTCGAGCGAAGAGGTGGTGGCCTGCTCGATGGGGGTCTGGAAGCGCTCCAACGACGCGGCCGACTCACCCAACTGCCGGCGCACCTGGTCGGCGGCCTTGTCCAGCGCACCGAGCACCGCTTCCTTTGAAGTGGCCTCGGCCTTGGAGCCGGCAACTGGCTTGCCGTTCACGCAGCTCTCGGCGGCCAGGGTCAGCAGATATTTGCTGCCGAAGTTGGCAATCATGCCGTGCAGCACAGCCTGGGCATTGTTGCGCTCGCAGATTTCGCGCGCCAAGTCGGGCGTGAGCGACTCGTCCGGCTTGCGCTGCATCTGCGTCAGCGTTTCATGGACTTTCGATCTGGGCAGCAGATTCAAAAACGGCGATTGCTCCAGATCGATCTCCAGCGCCTGGTTGAGAGTGTGGTCGAAGGATGGGTCGCCCGTGGTGTTGGTAAAGTCGGCCAGCACCACGTCGCTGAGCCGCGGCGGAGGGGCGAGGCTCTTCCAGGCCAAGGTTGCAAACAGGGCAGCCAGCGTGGCGGCCAGAACAGAGGCTCCGATCCACCAGACCAATCTGCCGCGCCGCGGTCTTACCGTTGCAGGCAGCGCCGGGGAAACGGTAGCCGGCGAAGTCTCTTCCAGCACCATCTTGGTGCGTTCCCTGACTCTCTGAACATAGATGTCCCCAGGGCGGCTCTCGGGAAGCGAATCGACCGGGTGCTCGACCTGGACGTCCGCGGTGAACTGATAGCCGCGGGCCGGAAAGGTGACGATGCAGCCGGCCTTATCGCCCAGCGCCTTGCGCAGCGCGGAGATGTGCTGGTTGAGGTTGTTTTCTTCCACAAAGGAGTTGGGCCAGACGGCCTGCAAAAGCTCCTCCTTAGTGACCACGCGCGGGGCATTGGAAACCAGGAAGACCAGGACATCCAGATCCTTGCGCGTCAGGGGAACCGGGGCCGACTCCCGTGTGAGGGCACGCGCAACGGGGTCCAATTCGAAGCCGTCGAACCTGTATAAACAATGCGAAATCAGTAACATGGCCGCCTTCACAAATCTTTCAGGAAGAATTCAGGCCCAAATTCAAGACGCTCGATCCCCTTTCGGGCTCTAGTGGAGGCGCGAAAGGATTTCCTGCCGCCAACTCGCATAGGAATGAACGCATGAACATCATACGCCGACCCGTTTCGGAGAAAGAAGCAGTGAGCCCGGAAAGCGCCGCCGAACCAACCGTTCGCCGGCGCATCGAGGTCACCGTGGAGCGGGAGACGGTCACCATGCTAGTGCGGGGGCAGGCCAGCGCCGAACTCCAGGCTCTTGGAGAAATCAGGGCAAAGGCGGTGCGTCTGGAGTTGCCGCCCTCCGCAGCCGTGCGGACCAACGAACCGGAATATACGCCCGAAACGAGTGAAACCATGCAGGAGTGCAGTTTGACAAAAAGCCATCCAGGGGCCCGTCGCGCGGGAGAGCGGGATGAAGCGGTGGATCGGACAGGAACTTAGAGCCATCGAAGGTGGCCGGGAAGGGAAACGAGCGCACAGGCGCTCTGTAGGGGAGGAAGGAAATGAGTACGATGAATTGTCCGTTGCCGCAGCAGGATAGAAAGACCGGATTCAGCCGGAAGGCACTGTCGGCAATCGCGTTTCTCTGCGGCTGCCTGTTCTTCGCATTGGCCGCAACCCCGGCCTTCGCCGCCACGAGTCAATGGATATGGATGGGGGGCGGAGCGAATACATCCCTCGCCGGCATTTACGGCACGCCAGGCGTCGCTGCTTCCGGCATTGCTCCGGGCGCGCGCACGGTGTCCAGCACCTGGACCGACAAGAGCGGCAATTTGTGGCTTTTTGGCGGATATGGCTACGACTCCAACGGCACCTTGGGCGATTTGAACGACCTGTGGATGTACAACCCCAATACCTTGATGTGGACTTATGTGGCGGGCTACAGCGCTTTCCCTGGGACGACGCCCGACGGGATCGGAATGGCGGTCTCGGCCTCACCCACCATGCCTGGCGGCCGCGAAGGCGCGGCCAGCTGGACTGACAGCAGCGGAGATTTTTGGCTCTTTGGCGGCAAGGGCTGGGATGTGAACGGCAACTACGGCGAGCTCAACGATCTGTGGGAGTTCACGAGCGCAGGGTGGAACCTCGCCGGCGGACCAAGCTCGGTGACTTGCAATGGCTATGAGACCGGCGCAAGCTGGACCGGCTGCGGCAATGGCAACGTGATCACCAATATGACGGGAGCGCCCGACCCCGGCAACTGGCCCGGCGGGCGGCAAAATGCCACAACCTGGGCTGACCCCAGCGGCAACCTCTGGCTCTTTGGCGGAGGGGGCTTCTCTGCGGTGGGCTCCGGCGAACTAAGCGATCTTTGGGAGTATGTGCCGGGCAGCGGCTGGGCCTGGATGTCCGGGAACCAATGGCCCAATCAACCCACGAATTCGGGGGGCACGGCTCCAGGGGGACGGGATTCGGCAATAAGCTTGGTCGATAGCTCCGGCAACCTGTGGCTCTTTGGCGGAAACGGCGTCGACTCGGTCGGCAACTCCGGAATTTTGAACGACCTATGGGAGCTTGTGCCGGCAACCGGTTGCTATGCGTGCATGCCCAATTGGACCTTGGTGGGAGGCAGCATTACGAGCGATTCGCCCGCCAACAATCTGCCCCTCAACGCTCTGAAAGGGCAGTACGGAACGCCGGGAACGGCCGGTTCCGGCAACCAGCCCGGACGCCGCATTGGGGCAACGGCCTGGACCGACAGCAACCACAACTTCTGGCTCCTCGGCGGATCAGGCTACGACAGCAGCGGCAGCCTGGGCCTGCTGAGCGATCTGTGGGAGTATACCCCTCCGAGCGCCGCGGCGACTGGCGGCTGGACCTGGGTGAGCGGCAGCAAACTGGCCAACCAGGCCAGCCAATACGGCTCATTGGAAGCGGCCGGGGCCGGCGACGCAGCCGGCGGACGCAATGGCTCCGGTGGTTGGGTGGATAGCAACGGGAACCTCTGGCTCTACGGTGGACAAGGCGTGGTGATTACGCCCTCCGGACCGTCGACCTCCTTGTTGAACGAGTTATGGGTCTTCCAGACGGCGGCGCCCCTGCCAACGGCCATGCCTTTCATATCTCCCGGAACGGGGAACTACTGGAGCGTCCAGGCGGTGACCATTACGGACAGCACACCGGGAGCCACCATCTACTACACCACCGACGGCAGTACTCCCACCACCAGTTCCTCCGTCTATAGCGTTCCCCTGACCGTTTCCGCGAGCGAAACGGTGAACGTCATCGCGGTTGCCCCGCTCTATGCGCCGAGCGGCGTCGCGCCGGCCATTTACACCATGATGATTACCGCCGATCCGGTAATCCTTCCGGCAAGAGGAATCTACACCGGCCCGCAGACGGTGATCATCACCGATGCGACGCCCGGAGCCGTCATTTACTTCACCACGGATGGGAGCAATCCGACGCCCAGCTCACCGGTCTATACCGGCCTCTTCCAGGTATCGGCGAATACGGGGATCTACGCCATGGCGGTGTTCCCAGGCTATTCATGGAGCAATACGGTTGGCGCCTTTATCCTGTTCTCCGGACAGGCGGCCACGCCATTCTTCAATCCTCCCGCCGGAACCTACACGGCAGCCAATGTAACCATCGGCGACAGCAGCCCCGGCGTAACCATTTATTACACGGTGGATGGAACCACGCCCACGACGAGTTCGCCGGTCTATGGCGCACCCATCCCGGTCACCGGTACGGAGACCATTCAGGCCATCGCCGCCGGTGGTTCCCAGATGGCCGGTGGCGGGTTGTCTGCCAGCAACATGTTCAGCACCAGTTCGGCGGCTTCGGCTACTTATTCGCTCTCCCCTGCCGCCGTGCAAAGCGGGTTGTGGACCTGGATGAACGGCAACAGCGGGTTACCGGCGGCAGGGACTCATTGGGAATCGGGATTTCCGGAAATGGCCGGCCAGCCGGGGAGCTACGGCAATCCGGGCATCGCAGCAGAAGGCAACACGCCTGGCGGCCGCGATCAGTCGGTCCGGTGGACCGACAGCGCCGGCAATCTCTGGCTCTTCGGCGGCGCGGGGTACGACTCGAACGGAAACCTGGGTTTGCTCAACGACCTGTGGGAATACAACCTAGCCTCCGGGTATTGGGCTTGGATGGGCGGAAACAGTACGACGGTTGGAGTCGATGCCCAGGACAACGCCATCGGCCAGCCCGGCGTGTATGCATCCGCGACTCCAACCAACAACGTCCCCGGAGGGCGCTCGTGCACGGCCAGTTGGACCGACCACCAGGGAAATTTCTGGCTCCTGGGCGGACTCGGCAACGACTCGAATGGCACCCTGGGGTATCTCAACGATCTGTGGAAGTATGTTCAGGCCAGCGGGACGTGGGTGTGGGCGGGCGGCAACTCGACCGTTCCCGGCTATCTCGCGGGCTGGCAAGGCAGCTATGGGACGCCGGGCCAGACCTCGAATTTGAATATGCCGGGCGGCCGCGCCTGCGCGCAGAGCTGGACCGACCCCCAGGGGAATTTCTGGCTCTTTGGCGGCTGGGGCGCCGATGTCAATGGGAATGTGAATGATTTGAACGATTTGTGGGAGTACGTTCCGGGCAGCGGCTGGGCCTGGATCAGCGGCAGCAGCAGCGGAGGGATCAACCCCGGCTCCTTTGGAACCAAGGGAGTCGCGAACAGCAATAACGTTCCCAGTTCGAGGGACAACTCAGTTGGCTGGACAGACGCCAATGGCAATCTCTGGCTCTTGGGTGGCATGGGCGTCGACAAGAACGGCACCAGTGGCTATCTCAACGATCTCTGGGAGTACTCCCCTGCCGGCAATCTGTGGACCTGGGTCAGCGGCAACGCCACGTTGCCGGCGGGTTTGGCCCAGCAGTTGCCGGTCATCAGCAAAGAGGGAGTTTTTGCCCCACAAAACACACCTTCCAGCGGATTCGGCACCACCTGGACCGACAAAGCCGGCAATTTATGGCTCTTCGGCGGTGGCGGATGGGACTTCCCCAATGTCGATGGAGAGTTGGAGAGCGCTGCTTTTTACGACCCCAACATCGGCACCAACACGCTCTGGGTGTTCAATCCCAATTCCCGCGAATGGGCATGGATCAATGGCACGCCGCCGATTCCCACCCCGCTTTATGGGGTCCTCGGGTTTAATGGGCCAGGAAGTGTTTATGGGACGCCGGGAGTTCCGGCAGCCGGAAACGCGCCAGGAACCCGTGATTGGGCCGCCGGCTGGTCCGACAACAACGGCAACCTCTGGCTCTTTGGCGGCCTGGGCTTCGATGCGATCCCTGGGATGAATGAAGGCTATCTGAACGACCTCTGGGAATTTCAGCCGGGAACGATCGCCACTTCGCTGACTCCCACGACCACCACGCTGGTCTCCTCGCTGAATCCTTCTGTCTATGGCCAGCCGGTGACCTTCACCGCGACGGTCACCTCCACGGCCGGCGCGCCGCCTGATGGGACAGTAACGTTCTCGAATGGCGCAACAACGCTATGCACAAACACCCCATTGACCGGCGGATCGGCGCAATGCCCGGCGTCGGTGTTCCCGGCAGGCACCTATCCCTCGATCGCGGCCACCTACAGCGGCGACGCCACCTTCGGCCCAAGCGCTTCGGCGTCTCTCAGCCAGACGGTGAACCAGGCGCCTTTGACCATCACTGCTTCGAGCGCCAGTGTCAACTACGGCGACAGTGTTCCGACCATTACGCCGAGCTATTCGGGATGGATGAACGGCGATTCCAGTTCGTCTCTGAGCTCCGCGCCCTCTTGCGCCACCGCCTACACTGCGACCTCGGATCCCGGCACGTACTCCACGTCCTGCTCCGGCGCGGTCGATAGCAACTATGCGTTCACCTATGTGGCCGGCACGATTACGGTCAGTAAGGCAACTCCGATCGTCACCACTTGGCCAACGGCCAGCCCCATCACCTATGGGCAGACGCTGGCCTCATCGACGCTGAGCGGCGGAACCGCCTCGGTCCCCGGCGGGTTTAGCTGGACCAATCTCAGCACGGCGCCGAACGCTGGCACGCAGTCGGAGAGCGTGACCTTTACGCCCAGCAACACCAAGGACTACAACATGCCGGCAGCGGGCCTCGCGAACGTGACGGTGAACCAGGCGCCGCAAATCATCACCTTCACCGACGGCATGCCCAGCACCGTTGATTACTACTTGGTCAATGGCGAGGCAGTCTTCACGATCAGCGCTTCCGGCGGCGCGTCGGGCAACTCTGTCAACCTCGGTGTGAGTGGATTTGGTTCTCTCCGCTCAGTCGTTTCCGGCGCCGGCAACACAAGCGCCTTGCTGACCATTACGAACATTGGCAAGGTGGTTGTCACAGCCACCCAGACTGGCAACACCAACTATCTGTCCGCAACTGCGGTCACACAGACCTTCGTCTTCCAATCGCCCATGAAGACACCACAGTTCGTCTCGTTTACCGCTCTGCCTTCTCCCGTGACTTACGGGGTTGGACCGATTCCACTCAGCGCCACGGCAACCTCCGGCCTGGGTGTGACCTTCAGTGTGTTATCCGGTCCAGGCCACACCAGCGGCTCCAACCTGATCATTACAGGAGTGGGCACCGTAGTGGTGGCGGCGAATCAGGCCGGCAACGGCACTTACGCCGCGGCGCAGGCAACCCAACAAGTGGTGGTCCATCCCGCCACGCCGGTCATTACCTGGGCCAATCCCGTCGATATTGTCTACGGCGTCGCGCTGAGCGGCAAACAGTTGGACGCAAAAGCCAATGTGGCGGGAAAGTTTACTTACACGCCGGCTGCGGGAACCATTCTGAAACCGGGGCTCGCGCAGACGCTTTCCGTCTCCTTTGGACCCAGCAACACCACCGACTACACCTCCGCGACGGCCTCGGTGACGCTGAATGTCGATCCGGCCACACTCACCGTGACCGCCAAAAACGCCAGCATGACCTACGGCGGAAATCTCCCCACGTTTACCTACGGCATCACTGGTTTTGTCGATGGCGATACCGCCGCCTCGGTCGTGACCGGTTCGCCTTCGCTCACCACCGCGGCCAACTTGCTATCGCCCCCCGGAACCTATCCGATCAATGTATCGGCCGGCACTCTGGTGGCCGCAAACAACTATGTCTTTGCCTTCAAAGACGGCACACTAACAGTCAAGCCAGCCGTCCTGGTGGAAGCCGCAACAAACCTCTCCATGGCCTATGGCTCCGCCGTCCCGCCGCTCACCTATACCCTGACGGGATTCCTGAACGGCGACAACCAGGCCTTGGCCACCACCGGCACGCCGCTTCTTTCAACCACCGCAACCCCGGCCTCCATCGTCGGGAGTTATCCGATTGACATCACCGCCGGCACACTGGCCGCCACCAACTACAGCTTCACCTTCAGGAACGGCACTCTGCGAATCGCCAAGGCGACGCCAACGATCATCTGGCCCGCCTCGGCGGCCATCCCCTACGGCACGGCGCTGAGCGCCTTGCAACAGGATGCGACTTCAACGGTGGTTGGCTCCTTCGCCTACAACCCGGTCGCGGGAACCGTACTCGGCGGCGGAACGCATACCCTCAAAGTGACCTTCACTCCCACAGACACCGTCGATTACGCCACCGCCGCGGCTTCCGTCAGCCTCCTCGTGAACCCGGCGCTACAGACCATCACCTTTACTCAGCCAACCACTCCGGTCACCTACGGCGTGAAGCCGATGGCGCTCTCGGCCACCTCCGCTTCGGGCTTGAAGGTCAGTTTCAGCATGGTTTCGGGGCCGGCCACGGTGAGCGGCTCCCGGTTGACCATCCTTGGCGCCGGCACGGTCGTCGTTGAGGCCAGTCAGGCGGGCAACACCGACTACGCGCCGGCAACCCCGGTACAGCAAACCATTCAGGTCAACCAGGCTAACCCAACGATCAGCCTGACCGAGTCCGCGAAATCCGTGAAACTTGGCGCACCGGTCACCTTTACCGCAACTCTCACCGGTGCAGGGATCAAACCTACCGGCACGGTAACCTTCACCGTCTACTTTGCTTCCAGCGGAGATCCAGCAATCCAACCGTTGATTGGCGCCGTGAACGCCGAAGGCGTGGTAACCATCACAACAGTTTTTCGTGATGCCGCGGGAGCTCTGATTGCCGGAAACTTCAGCATCACGGCAAACTACGGTGGCGACGCGAACTATCTGCCCGCATCCTCGGCAGAGCTTGGTTTGACGGTCGCCAACCCATAAGTCAGCCGGGAACCGGCAGTTGGCTCTGCCTTCACGGAGCGCCAACAACCGATTCCCGACTTCGCTCTTGCGCCGGCGATCCAGGGTCCCGGCGCCAACAGTTGGGCGCCGTGCTCGCCGGAATTCCGGCTGAATCCCATCGCCGATGCGTCGCCTTCTCTTCTTAATTTGAAATGATCCTCGCTGCTTTTCAATGCGACCTGCCAGACCTGCACAGGTACAGTTGCATGCGTGATGTTCCCCCGCCGAAGCAATAGGGAAAACACCTCGTCTGATTCAACTCCGAATTGGCCGGTAAACGGAGCAAGCAGTCCACCTCGCCATGCCGGTATCTGCGCGGCAATCACTCTGTGCATTCTTCCGTCCTCGGCGGAAAACCCCCTGATCTCGATGTTCCACCAACGACGTCTCCGGCTCTTGGCCGGTCCCGCCTCGCCCTTCGCGACCTACGGCGACGCCCGCATTCGCTCACACAACTACGCAAGGAGCATTTTCATGATTCACGCTGTTCGGTTTAATCTTGTCGCGCCGGAAAAAGTTTGCGCGTTCACGGCCATGTTTCACTACGGGGGATTGTACCGAGAACTCACTCGGCACCTCCAACCGGGCTTGATCGCAATCGACCTGCTGCACAGCCTCGAGTTGGACGCCGCATTCGTGACTCTTGAGTTTTGGCTCAGTGTTGAGGCCTACCGCGCGGCACAGAACGCACCAGCGCAGTCCGTCTTGATCAAACTGCTTTAAAACATGTCAGTCTCCTGCCTGGATCTCGGCCCCTTCACCTTTCCGCCGAAGATGGACATTGGCCACCAGTGGCACGACCTCTCGACCACCGCCGTAGCCCATTGCATCAGAGGACGCGGGTACGAAGATGCGTAGTCCGGATCCGCCTGGGGGACAAGTATCGGAGGTGACGATGATGATCGGAGATCGGATGGACATCGTATCGTATGGTCCGCGGTGTCCGGTAGCCAAAATGGATGGCCAAATTCTACCTGGCCAAATAGGGCCGGGTTTCGACCTTCTTGACCGCATTTTCGAGGTGGCCAATTGACGTATACCCAAATTGACCACAGCAAAATGCAAGTCGCCTGCATTTACCTGCGGGTCTCAACCGAAGAGCAGGACCTAACAAGGCAGGAGGGAATTGAACAGAGTGCGCGAGCGGCCTGCTACTACATCGCCGGCATTTACCGCGAGAAGGCTTCCGGTTTCCTCGCAAAAGGCCCCGTGCGTTCGGTGAGGATTCCGGCGCACCTTCGGGAGACCGACAAGACCACCATGACGTGGGATCAGTTGAGGGCTGCCTTGTCGAAGCTTGGCCTCCGGGATCGGATTCTGCTCGAATTCGATATGTCCAATGCTCTGCGTCCAGGTGAGTTGTTCGGCCTGCGATGGAAGTGCTTCGATCCGGCAGTTCCGTCGATCACAATCATGGAAACCACATACAAAGGAAAGATTCGCCCCTGGGGAAAGACACGCGGAAGCCTCACGACGACTCCGATCGCCACGGAACTGGCGGCGGAGTTGGTCGAGTGGACGAAGCTAAGCAAAGAT
>Ga0302276_10002702_pt1 | contig 15483 bp, 12 predicted proteins | sample III_Bog_N2_3_FD_198768 | JGI IMG/M metagenome (GOLD analysis project Ga0302276, IMG submission 198768) | Peat permafrost microbial communities from Stordalen Mire near Abisko, Sweden - III_Bog_N2_3 | ecosystem: Environmental > Terrestrial > Soil > Wetlands > Peat | place: Sweden: Abisko...
CGCATTGTCGGTAGGGCCGGAGACGATCCGATAGTCATATACGTGCCCCTGGTCGTTCACATAAGCTTCCACAACCACCGGCCCGGAAAGATCTCCGATCTGGTTGCCGCCTGCGCCGGTCGGCCAACTCACCAGCCGCGGCGCCGTCGGATTCCCAAGCGGTTCGTCCTTGCTGGCCTGCGCCTTTTCCGGCTGGGCAAACATGGTCACCAGCACAATCACACTGCCCAGCAACAACACCGAACTCGCCAACCCGGCGCTTGCCTGCAGCAGAAACGGTCCCACCGTATTCTTCCACGCAAGGATCAAGCCATTGAAACGGCTCTGACGGCTGCGCGCCCGCTCCTGGCTGACTGCTACGCGAATCCGCAGCAAAAGGTCCTTCGGCTCCGGAACCGGTCCCAGTTCCGCCAGCGACGACTGCGTCTTCCGCAGCCACGCCCACTCCCGCCCGCATTCCCTGCAACCCTCGAGGTGCGCAGCAACCTGCTGCATCTCTCGTCCGTTCAATCTGCCGTCCAGATACTCCGTAAATCGAGCCTGAACTGCTTCGCAGCCTTTCATCGCGCCTCCTCTCCCAGAGCTGTTTCGAATTCAGATCGTATTTCAAAATCAGATCGCATCGTAGATTTGGGGTGGTCCACCTGGGCCGTCAGTATGGTCTTCAAACAGGCTCGTCCTCGCACCAGCCGCGACTTCACCGTCCCCAGATTCACGCCCTGCATGTCCGCAACTTCCTCGTAAACAAACCCCTCAATGTCGCGCAGGATCAACGTAGTGCGGAATGGCTCCGGAACCAGTTTCAACGCCGCCTCAACCCGCGCCTTGTTCTCCGAGTGCACCGCATTCTCGTAAGGCCCCTCAGCGCGATCTACCAGCATCTCTTTGAGCAGCACCGGAGTGCCATACTCCCCGCCCGTCATCTCCTGCTCAATCGGGACGTCCCACTGCTTGTGCCTCGTCCACCAGCGCCGCTGGTTTGAGGCCTCGCGCAGCGCGATGCGGTATATCCAGGTCCGCAGCGACGATTCGCCGTGAAAATTTCCGACACCCCGGAAGACCTTCACAAAAACGTCCTGTGTCAGGTCGGCCGCATCCGCGCGGTCGTGCACAGTACGAGCCAGCAGCGAGTAAATCGGCTGGTGGAAGCGCGCAATTAACCACGCAAACGCCTCCTCGGAGCCAGCTCGCAGTTCTGCGATGAGAGCCGCCTCTTCGGATTGAAGCGTCAGCGCGCTTGCAACATTGCCCATGGTGAGGTCCGCCTGCAAATCAGTATCCTCCCACCTTACCGCAACTCAATCGGGCTTGGCATGCCAAATGGGCTCCAAACATCCGTTACCCATGACCAGTTACCCGAATTTGTAGCGACCACTCGACCGACAATCCCAGAACCTTTCGCCGGAATTCCGATGCTGCCCCGGATTTCTACTCTCGAGTGAGCGGGATACAGAACAAAGGAAAAGCTCAATGTTCCGTGCCCGCTATTCTCTTAGACACCGGCACCCCCCCAAAGTGTTCCCGGTCACGGAAGATTAAAACGGAAGTACCGCCCAGTTAGCCGCTCCCACACCATCCCCGTCCGGCTTGCTAAATGGTAAAAACAATCCTGCGCCCCTTTTCGACGCGTGACCACGCCGCTTCCACGTCCGAGAGCGGCACCGGTTCCAGATCAATCTTCAGTTTGCCCTCCGCCGCAAGAGAAAACAGAACCGGTATCGCCGCGAAAATCTTGTCCATCGCCGCTGATCCAAATCCGCTGCCGAGGATGGTCAAATCCACGCTGCGCAAAATAGCGCCGGGCAATGTGATAGTCGGCCCAGCGCTCGCACCCACCTCCACCAGCCGCGTACTCGGAGTCGAGCTCGCCTTGAATCCCTTGGCCAACGCCTCCAGCAACAACTCTGTCGGCCGCCCCCATAGGTAGTCGATCACCACGTCAATCCCCTGCGCAGCCTCCGCGGCAAACGCATCACGAACTGCATCCTCCGGCTGCCCCAGCGCAATAATCGAATCCAGATCCGCCGCCTGCAGCGCCTCCACATTCCGTCCGGCCCCGATCACGCGCTTTGCGCCAAGATGCCGAGCCACCTGGATCGCCAACTGGCCGGCAACGCCGGTAGCCCCAAGCACCAGCACAGTTTCTCCCGGCGCTACATGCGCCCGTTCCTTCATCGAGACCCACGCCGACATTCCCGGGTTGGCAATCGCTGCAGCCTGAACATCGTCGATCCCATCTGGCAGCGGAATGCACATCGATGGCCGGGAAATTGTCCGCTCTGCCATCGTTCCAAACGGTGGTCGCGTCGCCCCAAAGTAAACACGCCTTCCGTCTTCGAGCGTTCCCACCCCATCCACGCCCGGAACCACCGGCACAATGCCGTCACTCGAGTAATGCGTCCCGCTCGCGCGAGCCTTCACAATAGGGTGCAACCCGGCCGCTCGCACCTTGATAAGCAGTTCACCTTCCTCCGCGACCGGATCGGCAAATGATTGATACTGCGGGTTTTGACCCAATACATTCACCACAGCTGCATTCATTGAACACCTCCAACTTAACTAAGTTAAATTCACCTTAACACTGTTAAACTGAAAATGCTACACTTTTTTGTGCCCCTTGATCGACCCATCATCCTCGGCCAGGCTTTCGCCATCTTGAATGAGATGGGGCTTGAGGGCCTGACACTGCGACGCCTGGCCACCCGGCTTGGCGTGCAAGCCCCCGCCATCTACTGGCACTTCAAAAGCAAGCAGGCGCTCCTGGACGAGATGGCGACCCAGGTTTTTCGAGAAGCGCTCCAGGAGGCTCCCGTCTTTGACGCGGCGCAGACTTGGGCTGAATGGTCGCTGAGTTATTGCGTGGGATTGCGCGGAACCCTGCTCCGCTATCGCGAAGGCGCGAAGATGTTCAGCGGCACCTATCTTACCGACGCCACGCTCTACGCGCCCATGGATGCGAGCCTGCGTAAGCTCACCAGCGCGGGGTTCACTCTTCGCCAGTCGGTCGTTAATATGGGCGTCCTTTACGCGTATGTTGTCGGCTTCGTCATTGAAGAACAAGCCGTGCAACCGGCCGCCGGCGATCCCGACCCGCGGTACAATCTGGCCCACCGCGACGAACGCATTGACAAGGAGAAGTATCCCCTGGCGCACGCGGCCGGATCGGTAATGTTCGCGGATCAGAACACCCGTTTCCTTGAAGGTGTGCACCTCATCATCCAGGGCATGTCTGCGTCCTCTCCGACATCAACGCCCCTGGTTTGACATGCCCCGCCTCAGCGGTGACAATAGGAGAGTTGCAACCCCGCATTGTGGGCCTGTGGCGCAGCTGGGAGCGCGCTTCCATGGCATGGAAGAGGTCATCGGTTCGATCCCGATCAGGTCCACCATTCAAATCGACAAATTGCAAATGACTCTCCGGAGATCCCAACCGGTCAGACCCGTGTGTGCCGTCTAGTTCAATTCAGCATGCGCATGGAATCAGATCGCGGATCCCCCGAGCTCTGAGATACTCCTCATCTTTGGCCCGACTCTCAATCACAATGCACGGCGTCTTCCCCTTATCGATCAGGTCCATATAAACCTTCGCAAACCGCCAGTCCGGTGGCCAGGGCTTTGTCGATAGCCCCGTGTCGGGAATCACTAGCGCAGTCGTTCTTGGAAGAGTATCCATCGGCGATCGCCTTAACTCGGCCGCGAGCTCCTTGAATTTCTTACCCAGCGGCTTGGGCCGATTCTGTAAATCCAGCAAACCTAATTCGTATTCGTAGTTATCGAAGCTTTTATTCGCCCGGTCGATATCATGCGAACTCCACCACGTCACGCCCCATGACTTCCCCGTCGCCGCAATGTTGCGCACCTGGCGGTCCATATACTCCGGCTGAAAATCCGGCGGCATCTCTTTGCTGCTGACTCCGATCTCCTCCGTCCAGACCTTGCGATTCAAGTCCTTCTGGTAAGCGTAAGCTAGCTCGATCATGTAATCGGCAAGATGCAATGAAGCGGGATCGGAGTACTTATATCGCCCTAGAACCCCGTCGAAGTAAATATAGGTGTGCGTCACTGTTGCGTGCCCAGTATTGGCAAGCGTCACACGACTGAATCCACAATCGTTGAACCAATGCGAATGGTCAGTCCCGTTCACGTGAAATTTTCCCGGAGCTACCTGGTCGCAGTAACTCAACATCTCCGTGGCCCACTTATCCGCATCGTTCGTCGCCACCGGATTGTTCATCCCCATCAGCACGCCCAATTCATTACCCAGGTCGAATCCGAGAAACCGTCGATGGCCGCCGACCGTCTCCGCAATGCGGCGAAACAGCAGCTTCTCCGCCTCGATGACCGCGGGGGACGTGAAGATATTGAAGTTGTCTCCATTCTGCGGACGCGCCAGCGGCATCACCCATGGCGGCAGGAACGATATCCCGCTCATCCAGCCGTTCAGCACAGTAACTTCAACGTCCAGACCGGCCTCGTCGGCCAGGTCAAGCAGCGAGTGCAGGTTATCCAGCAGGAGATCGCTGACAGAGTTGATCCCAGGCTGAAAGAGCGGCCATAGGCACTGAATGCGGATGTGGTCGAGGCCAAGGCCGGCGATGCCGCTCAGGTCGTCTGCAATCGCTTGTTTGTCCCAGTCGAGCCAGCAATACCACCAACGCTTGCGCGGTGTGAAGTTCACACCAAAGCGAAGGCCGCTCCTCGGCGCAGTTGCCTGCGATTGCGCCGCAAATAGGGGATTGCCAACTGCCATGGCGGCAGCCGAAGTCAACATCGATGTGGTTAAGAAATTGCGCCGCGAAATCATTCTCTTCCTCTTGGAAAGCAATGCTGACGAAACATTATCGCTCCCGGCATGAAATTTGTATGTGACCTGCAGATCATTCATATGCCCTGAAACGGAACAGCCAAGACCCGGAACTGTCGTCTATGGGAATTCAAAGAATCGACGCGGGCGGAATGGGCTCGCGATTGCACCGCTGAGGTCGATGAGTTTGAGTATGCGGAAGGAATCGCACAGGGTATATCGATGCTGGCCCGCAACCGGAGCCGCACGATTTCAATGCAGCCTTGATTACTAAGTCAATCGAACGCAATCCAAGGGCGGCTCTTCATGCGTCCGCACAACAAGCACTGGAGTTTGATGTGCCAGTAACTCTCGAACGGGAAGATGAGCTGAGCACGATTCGCCTGGAAGGCGAAGTCGGCATCGCTTCCGCGGCGGATCTGAAGAGCCAGTTGATTCAGGCTCTCGGCTGCGGCAAGCAAGTGCGAGTTTCGCTTCAATCCGTAACCGACCTTGATGTAACGGCGGTCGAACTGCTCTGGGCGGCTCGCCGCGAGGCGAAAGCATCCAGCGTGGCGTTCGCCATCGACGGCCCGATCCCGTCCATGGTGCTTTCCAGTCTCCTGCAGGCTGGCTTTGACGACTTTGCGGCGGAAGTGGATGTTGCTCAGGCCAGCAAGGGGAACTCATGGATTCAATAGGAAACCCGGAGCTGTTTAAGCAGAGCTTTCGCGAAGAAGCACGGGAGATTCTTGTGGATCTCGAGGCAGCCCTGCTGGAGTTGAACGAGAACCCAACCGACATGGAGCTTGTGGGCAGGATTTTCCGCGGCCTGCATACCATCAAGGGCTCTGGAGCCATGTTTGGATTCGACCAACTGGCCGCGTTCACCCATAACCTCGAAACCGCATTCGACGAGGTGCGCAACGGCAGACTTGCGGTCGGCACCGAACTCATCGATCTCACCCTTTCGGCGCTCGACCAGATACGAGTCCTGCTCGAGGAAGGCGCAGGCATGCCTCCTGCCGATCCCGAGGCCCGCGCGAAGATTCTTGCCAAGGTTCGCCACCTGGCCGGCATCCCGGCTCAGAAGCCCACACTCGAAAAAGCGCAGACTTCCCAGCCGGTGCATGGCACAGGGCCCATTTGCGAATGGCACATCCGCTTTGCTCCCGGCCCCGACATGATGCGGAACGGCGCGAATCCGTTCCTCCTGCTACAGGAATTGCGGCAGTTGGGAGGCCTCTCCGTCCGAACCAGCATGGCGGCCGTTCCTCCGCTTGCCGAGCTTGACCCCGAACGATGCTACGTCTCATGGGAGATGGTGCTGGCGACCGCGACCGGGGCTGACGCCATTCGCGATGTCTTCATTTTCGTTGAAGATGGCTGCGAGTTGACCATTGAAGCCGCTTCGGCGCCTGAAGCCATCGCACAGGCTCTCGCAGAGCCGCGTACTCAGACCGCGGGGCGCCGCAGTTACGACAAGCCCGACAATTTATCCAGCATACGTGTGCCTGCCGCGAAGCTCGACCAGTTTGTCGATCTGGTGGGCGAACTGGTCACTGTCCAGGCTCGTCTGACTGAGTTCGCCGCCCAGAGTGACGATCCGGAAGTCTCCGCAGTATCGGAGGAGATCGAGCGGCTGACTTCGGCCCTGCGCGAAAACTCAATGAACATCCGCATGCTGCCTATCCGCGCGACGTTCGAGAAGTTTCGCCGCCTGGTCCACGATCTGGCCCGCGATCTTGGCAAGGATGTCGAGCTGACCATGGAGGGCGCCGATACAGAACTCGACAAGACGGTAATCGATCAGCTCGGCGATCCGCTGATGCACCTGATCCGCAACAGCATCGATCATGGCATCTCGTCGCCCGAGGATCGCGCCGCTCACGGCAAACGCCCTACCGCAAGCATCCACCTGTCTGCCCGCCACTCCGGCGCAAGCGTGCTCGTTGGTGTCTCAGACGACGGCAACGGAATCGACGCGGACGCGGTGCGCAACCGCGCCATCGAAAAAGGCCTGGTGGCCGCCGATGCCCAGCTCACCGAGGCCGAGACCTTCGCGCTGATCTTTCAGCCTGGATTCTCGACTGCCAAGAAGGTGACCGACGTCTCCGGCCGCGGCGTGGGCATGGACGTTGTACGGCAGCGGGTCGACAGCCTGCGCGGCACAATCGAGGTCGTCAGCAAGCCCGGCGTGGGAACCACGGTCACACTGCGCCTTCCGCTCACTCTGGCAATCATCGACGGCCTTCTGCTTGGAGTGGGAGATGCCTGCTTCGTGCTGCCGCTGGCCAACACGCTGGAATGCATCGAGCTAACGCGTGCGGATATCGAGCGCGCCAATGGCAAGCACCTGGCCAGCGTGCGCGACGAACTGGTTCCGTATCTTCGCCTGCGCGAGCACTTCAACATCTCCACAGAGCCACCCGCGATCGAGCAGATCATGATCGTCGAAACGGAGGAAGGCCGCTTCGGCTTTGTGGTTGACCAGGTGCTGGGAAACTGCCAGACGGTGATCAAGAATCTGGGCCGCTTCTACCGGCACGTTCAGGTCGTCTCCGGCGCCACCATCCTGGGCAACGGAACGGTGGCGCTCATTCTCGATCCTGAACGGCTGGTGCAGGAGGCAATGCGCGCCATTGTGCATGGCCCGCGCGGCCGTCCTATGTGAGCCGGGGATCACTCCGCGATTTGCGGAAACCTTTAACGGGATGCTTCGGTTCTGGACTGTATGCCAGCGCCCATCAAAGAACGATTCAACCAGTTGAGCATCGTGTGCTCCTCCTGCTACAGAACCGCTTCTGGCGGCCGATGAACGGGAAGAGGAGCGATTCTCGCGAAGAGAGGGACGGGTTTTATGCTGACAACATTGGTGAGTGAGAAACAGAAGCTGCGTGGCGCCGGAAACGGAAATGGTCATGGAGCCAACGGACATGGAGTAAACGGTCACGGTAGTCAGGACAAGGCCGCCGGCAAACCGAAATTGGCCGAAGACGATTCCACGCTGGTCCTTGACGAGATCATGCGCCTGGTGGACGCCTCGAAAGAAGGCCGTCTCTCCGAGCGCGGCAAGGCTACGCTGTTCAACGGCGTTCACCGCGAGATGATCCAAGGCGTCAACGAGATGCTTGACGCCATCCTTCTGCCCATCGGCGAAGGCAATCGCGTCCTCGCCCAGATTTCCGGCGGCAAGATCGACGAGTTGATCACCCAGACCTACAAGGGCGATCACGAAAAAATGAAGCTGGCTGTCAACAATGTGGCCATCGTGACACAGGCGCTGCAGAAGGAACTGGGCCGCCTGATCGAGGCATCGAAGGAAGGGCAGCTTTCCGATCGTGGCAAGCCGGAGCAGTTCCAGGGCGCGTTTGCAGAGATTGTCCGCGGCGTGAACACCATGCTGGACGCGATCCTGCTGCCGATCGGGGAAGGCAACCGCATCCTGGCGCAGATTTCCGCAGGGAAGATCGACGAGTTGATCGCCCATACCTACAAGGGCGATCACGAGAAGATGAAGCAGGCCATCAACAACGTTGCCCAGGTCCTGCAAAGTCTGCATAAGGAACTCGCGCGCCTGATCGAAGCTTCGAAAGAAGGCCAGCTCTCCGAACGCGGCAAACCTGAGCAGTTTCAGGGCGCGTTTGCTGAGATCGTCCGCGGCGTCAACACCATGCTCGATGCCATCTTGCTGCCCATCGGCGAAGGTAATCGCATCCTCGCGCAAGTGTCGGCTGGCAAGATCGACGAGTTGATCACCCAGACCTACAAGGGCGATCACGAAAAGATGAAACAGGCCATTAACAACGTCGCCCAGGTGCTGCAGACCCTGCAGAATATGCTGCTGCGCGTCGCGGACGCAGCCAGGGAAGGGAAACTGGCAGAGCGTGGCCATCCGGACGCCGTGCAGGGTGCCTATGCGGAAATCGTGCGCGGCGTTAACGCCATACTTGACGCCGTAATCGGTCCGCTGAATGTTTCCGCCAAATACGTGGAACTGATCAGCATCGGGGACAATCCTCCGCCGATCACCGACACCTACAACGGCGACTTCAATCTCATCAAGAACAACCTCAACGCGCTGGTCGCCGCCATGAATGAGATCACCGCGGCTGCTGAAGAAATCTCGAACGGCAACCTTACCGTGACCGTCCGCGAGCGCTCGCCCAAGGACAAGCTGATGCAGGCCCTCGGGTCCATGGTGGCCGGGCTCACTCAGACCGTTTCAGATATCCGCTCCATTGCGGGCGAAGTTTCGGCGGCCAGCCAATCCATCTCAACAGCCTCCATCCAGGTTTCCAAGGGCGCCAGTTCGCAGGCTGCGGCGGCCGAAGAAGCTTCTTCATCGATGGAGGAAATGGTCTCCAACATCAAGCAGAATGCCGACAACGCTCAGCAGACTGAGAAGATCGCTAACAAGTCGGCCAAGGACGCGCAGGAAAGCGGTAAGTCGGTCCTTGAGGCCGTCGCCGCCATGAAGGAGATCGCCAACAAGATCTCCATCATCGAGGAGATCGCCCGCCAGACCAACCTGCTCGCTCTCAACGCGGCCATCGAGGCAGCGCGCGCCGGCGAACATGGCAAAGGTTTTGCCGTGGTAGCCGCCGAGGTCCGCAAGCTGGCCGAACGCAGCCAGAAGGCGGCAGGCGAAATCAACCAGCTCTCCGCCAACACGCTGAAAGTCTCTGAGAAGTCGGGCGAAATGCTCGATAAGCTTGTGCCCGATATTCAGCGCACCGCCGAACTGGTGCAGGAAATTACCGCGGCCAGCAAGGAGCAGGACACCGGCGCTGAGCAAATCAACAAGGCTCTGCAACAGCTGGAGCAGGTCATCCAGCAGAACGCCTCCGCGTCTGAAGAGATGGCATCGACCACCGAAGAGTTGACCGGCCAGTCCGATCAGCTTGTCAGTGCGCTCTCCTTCTTCCACACCGGCGACGAGGAAGGCGGCCGTGCGCGCAAGCCAATCAATGCGAAAACGGCTCGTCTGGTTCAGGCGGCACCGTCGAGGCCGGCAAAGCCTAACGGCCACGCCATTTCCAGTGCACCCAAAGCGGGCGGCATCAACCTCCGCCTCAAAGACAAACACGACGACCTTGATGGGGAGTTCGAGCGCTACTAACCGAGTGGGCACGGACCGCTTCCGGTCCGTGCCCTGTCTTCACGATATGAAAGGAGTTGCTTCATGAGCGTTAATGAAATCACGGAGACACGGCAGTATCTCACCTTCAAGCTCGGCAACGAGATCTTTGCCACGGATGTGGCCAAGGTGCGAGAGGTACTCGATCTCACCACCATCACCGCCATTCCCCGCACACCCGACTTCATGCGGGGAGTCATCAATCTGCGCGGCAGCGTCGTTCCGGTCGTCGACCTCCGGCTCTGCTTTGAAATGTCGAAGACCGAGAGCACGCGCAACACATGCATCGTCGTTGTCGAGGTTTTGCTCGAAGGCGAATCGACCGTCATCGGCGCACTTGCCGATTCGGTGGAAGAGGTGATTGACCTCGAGCCCGATCAGATTCAGCCAGCCCCCCGCATCGGAACCCATATCCGTACCGACTTCATCAAGGGCATGGGCAAACGGGATACCCAGTTCATCATGATTCTGGACATCGATCGCGTCTTCTCGGCCGAAGAACTGGCCTCTGTTCGCGGTCAGGAGACAACCAGGCCGCTGATGGAAGTGGCGGCGTGAAGGAGGGAGCGGGGCGCAACCACGTCCCCGCTCACACCATGAACACTCATGACGAATTCATCTCTTCCCGCGACTACACACGCCTCTGCGACTTGATCTATCAGCAGGCGGGCATCCATCTTGGCTCGACGAAGAAGACCATGCTCGAGGCGCGCATCAAGCACCGCCTCAAGGATCTCGATCTCGGCTCGTACAGCCAGTATTGCGACTACCTGTTCGAGCGCAAGGGCCTCAAGGAAGAGCTCGTCAACCTCATTGACGTCGTTACCACCAACAAGACTGACTTCTTTCGCGAACCGGCACACTTTGATTACCTGGTCGAAAAAGCGCTGCCCGATCTCCTCGAGCGCAATGTGCCGGGGCGCGTGTTCCTGTTCTGGAGCGCGGGCTGCTCCACCGGCGAAGAACCTTATACCCTGGCCATCGTTCTCAGCGAATTCGCACTGACACATCCCGGGTTCCGTTTCCGCATCCTGGCAACAGACATCTGCACTACCGTCTTGTCGAGAGCCGAGATGGGGGTCTACTCCGCGCAGGTTGTCGCCCCTGTTCCCAAAGCTCTGCAGCAGAAATACTTCATGCGCAGCCGTGAGCCGAGTTCCGAGCGTATGCGGGTCGTGCCGGAGTTGCGCCGTCTGATCGAGTTCCGCCGCCTCAACTTCATGGACGCCGATTACGGCATCTCAGAGCGCGCCGATGCTGCCTTCTGCCGCAATGTCATCATCTATTTCGACCGGCAGACACAAGAGCGGGTTCTGCGCAAAATATCCCATCACATCGCCCCAGACGGTTACCTGTTCGTAGGACATTCTGAAGCCTTGCACGATATGGATCTTCCTCTCGAGCCCATCGCGCCGGCTCTCTACAGGAGAATCCATGCCAGAAGCTGAAGTCATGCTGCCGGAAGTCTATATACAGCCCGGAGAGGCACTGATCGTCAGGGAACCCACCATCATGCGGACCCTGCTCGGCTCCTGCGTGGGCATCACATTTTCAATTCCGCGACTTCAGGTCGGTGCGCTCTGCCATCCCATGCTTCCGAACTTTCCGGTCAAGCAGCGTCCGGGCTCTGTCCCCCCTGGAGGCAACCGGTACGTCGACTTTGTCATTCGCGATCTTGCCCGTAAGTTTGATTCGCTCGGTGCCCGCCGCAATGAGATTCAGGTCAAGCTCTTCGGTGGCGGCGATGTTCTCACCATGGGCACTGAATCCACGCGGCCCACCGTAGGCCGCCTCAACAGCGAAGTCGCACTCAAGGTGCTTGAGGAAGAAGGCTTCAACGTCGTGGCCTCGTCTTTGCGAGGCAATTGCGGCGTGAACATTATCTTCAATACTGCCACCGGAGAAGTCTTGCTCAAGCGACATTGCTAAGTCAGAATTCGCGTCGCTCAAGCGCCGGCATCATGCGCCACCGTGAACGAAGTAATTCGAGGTCGTACCAATGTCCAAACAGAAGATTCGCGTATTGATCGTCGACGATTCAGCCGTAGTGCGCCAAACCCTGCGTGACGTGCTGTCGTCGGATCCGGAAATTGAAGTCATCGCCACCGCCGGCGATCCCTTTGTCGCGGCCGAGCGCATCGCAGAACAAGTCCCCGACGTCATCACCCTCGACATTGAAATGCCGCGCATGGATGGCCTGACCTTTCTCAAAAAGATCATGAGCCAGCATCCAATTCCCGTCGTCATCTGTTCAAGCCTCACCGGCGAAGGCGCGCAAAGCACGTTCAAGGCCCTCGAATACGGTGCGGTCGACATCATCACCAAGCCCCGCCTTGGCACCAAGCAGTTCATAGAGGAATCGCGAACCGAAATCTGCGATTCCGTTAAGGCAGCGGCCGCTTCCAAGCTGCGCATCCTGCGCCCAAGCCATACGGTCGAGCCCAAGCTCACCGCCGACGCCATTCTTTCCCCTGCCACCCATGCCATGCTTGAAACCACTGAGAAGGTCGTCGTCATCGGCGCCTCCACCGGCGGCACCGAGGCCTTGAAGACGGTACTCGAAATGCTCCCCTCCGATACGCCCGGAATCGTGATTGTGCAGCACATGCCGGAACTGTTCACGCGCGCTTTCGCCAACCGGCTTGATTCCGTTTGCGCCATCACCGTGAAGGAAGCCGAAACCAACGATACTGTGATTCGCGGACGTGCTCTCATCGCCCCCGGCAATCATCATCTGCTGCTTAAGCGCAGCGGAGCGCGCTACTACGTCGAGGTTAAAGACGGCCCTCTGGTTTGCCGCCACCGTCCCTCGGTTGACGTCCTCTTCCGCTCCGCCGCCCGCTACGCTGGACAAAACGCCGTCGGTGTCATTCTCACTGGAATGGGCGACGACGGCGCCCGCGGCATGCTCGAAATGAAGCAGGCCGGCGCCAAAACGTTTGCCCAGGACGAAGAGACATGCGTGGTCTTCGGCATGCCCAAGGAAGCCATCAAGCTAGGCGGCGTCGACAAGATCTTGCCCTTGAATTCCTTGGCCAGGGCAATTCTCTAAACGCGGACCGTCTCGATGATGGCAACGCCGGACCGGCGAAGATAACTCAGCGCCCCTTCGCCATAGCTTCAATCTCTGATTCCACCCTGTCATGCACATACATGATGCTGGTTGGCGCAGTTACCGTTTCCGTGCTCCTCTGCCCCGCCGCATGAATCAGCAACAACGGCCGCGGATCCCATTTCCCGCCATGCGATATACGCTCATCCTCGGCGCTCCATCCCGGCAACGGCCTCCACATGTCAGTCCGCCAGGAATGGTCGCCCTGCACAATCAGCGTGGTCTCCGCCCAGCGGGGCTGCCCTTCCAGAACATTCATGATCTTTCCCAGCAGCCTATCTGAATAATCCAGGGAATCAAGATACGATCCGCCCAATCCATACGTCCCCGTGCGCCGGTCCCAAACCGCCGGCGGATGCGGCGCCGGGAGATGCAGATAGATAATGTCCGCCTGGCTATTGTCAACGGTACTGAGCGCATGCTCTTCAATATCCTTCACCGCCGCCTCATGTCCTAGAGCATTCCATGCCGCGACATCTCTCCAGGCCCAGCCAGGCGCAACCGCCTGTTCCGCAAGAATGCGCAGAGGGAACCACACGTTCTCAAGAAAGCTGGCGCTGGTTGAGGTCGGCCCGCGATCCTGCGCATCTTCATTGGCCCAATAGCAATTGGTTGCGACCCCCACTAACACAGGGCAATACGCAATGTACCAACCCACAATCGAGCTCGTCAGTTTATGCTGTTTCGCCATCCCGAACAGCGTTGCGTCGGCATCGAGCCTCTGCCAATGCGCGTCACCCTCCATCTGCACAAGGTATTCATTGCCCGCCGTGTACGTCACATCCGTCACCGCCTTTCCCAGCAGCAGGCTCGGCACCACCCGAGTTGTTCGATAGGCTACAGGTGTCATAGCGGAATAGAGAGTGCTCTCCGCCCGCAGCCGGTCAAAACTGGGAAGCTGAAGCGACTGATCGCGCGCTTCGAAAGTGGGTTTGTATGCGAGTTCGTCGAAGAGAATCCATACGAGCCTTGGCCTGCTTGGGCCCGCCGCGGCAATCGGTGATGTAAACGATTGCGGACCCGGCCGCCACAGGCTCGCGCGGCCAAGCTGCGCGGTCATCACCACGGCGAACACTGCGAATCCGGCCAGCAGGCTGCTTCCGCCACGGCTCACTTTCCCCGCAAATTTGGGAAACTTCACCACGAGGAATGCCAGCAGACCCGCCCACACAATGCCCCCCGCCACCACTGCAACAGGACGCACAGCCCACGGCATCACATCCAGATTCCGCGCAAACAGGAGCACCGGTAGAACCGCCATCAGTCCCCAACGAATCTTCGGCCAACCTGGAACCAGGCGCAGTACTTCCATCAACCCGAAAAAGAAGAGCGCAACCAGCGCCATGTCCGTCAGTTGTGCCAGCGCCACGCCCGTCAGCGCAACCGGGGACCGCATCCGCGCATCACCAGCGCCGGAAGTAAGATCTGCGTAATTCGGCAGCAACAGGATGGATGCGAAGGCCCAGGCTTGCGCCACTCGCTTCACCATGCCCCGCCCGCCCCCCCGCCTGACATAGCAAACTCATTGCGCTCAAAAAGCAGCAAAACCCGCTGATTTCCCAGTTCCCTGCGTTCCAGGACATGAAAGAAAGGCGCAAATGCGTGCCGCAGATCCTCCTCGGACAGTTTCCCGTAAAGATCTTCCCTCCCTCGGAGCCACTCCTGGTACATCGGATCCGCGGGAGGCACCCATTCCAGCACCAGCCAACGCCGCGTCAGCTTCGCGCACAGGTCGCCGATAAGTCCCAACGGTACCTGCTCGCGAAGAATCAGATGATGAATCACCGCCAGCATCAGCACCAGGTCAAACTTCCCCGCCAGTCGATCAAGAAGAGAGAGCTGTTCTCGATTCCTCCATCCAGCGGCCGGCGTAGGACGAGCGATGTTCGCGACCATCGCCGTAATGTTCCGTCCCTGTTCCGCCGCGCTCCGCCAAAGTGTCTCAACCGCCCCGCTGTCATTGTCCAATGCCACGACCTCAGCCCCGGCCTCCGCCGCCAGCAACGAATAGGTACCCGTATTGGCCCCCACATCCAGCACATGCAATGGCCGGCGTTGCTCCAGGACACTCCGCACAAACCTCTGCTTCTCCTCTGTGTCGGAGGGCCGGTAATGGCTGGCAGCTTGCTGATATCCGCTCCACCGGCTCGCTCCCCCCACACGCGCGGCACGGCGAATCTGCTTACCGAGCCTGTCGATTCTCTTGTGCAGAATATGCGTGGCCAATTCCGGATCGCGAGCAGTCGGTGCTCCGCACGATTTACTCCCACCCGAGCCCTCAAACACAGTAGCCAGCGTCACCACATCCATCAGATCGGGATGAATCCTCTGCCACGGTCGAAGCGCTTCATAGAGCGCACGCGGCTCGTACCCATCTCGCGAGAAAAACGTCGCATGCAGCGGCCAGCTCAGAAATTTCTGCGCCACCAGGGGCAGCAGAAACGTCCG
>Ga0302276_10002705_pt1 | contig 15472 bp, 10 predicted proteins | sample III_Bog_N2_3_FD_198768 | JGI IMG/M metagenome (GOLD analysis project Ga0302276, IMG submission 198768) | Peat permafrost microbial communities from Stordalen Mire near Abisko, Sweden - III_Bog_N2_3 | ecosystem: Environmental > Terrestrial > Soil > Wetlands > Peat | place: Sweden: Abisko...
GAGCGCTACAAGCTGTTGCCATATCTCTACACCGCAGCCGAGGAGATGTCGCGTACTGGCTTGCCCCTTGTGCGGCCGCTCTTTCTTGAGTTCCCGAATGCGACAAAGGATCTTCATCCCGTTGATCTTGACGCGCCCAGCGAATTTCTCTTCGGGCCCGATATTCTCGTCGCGCCCCCGCCCTATCCGGATGAAGTCGACAACTATGAAGTGCAGCTCCCGCCGGGAGTTTGGTACGACTTTTGGACAGGCGAACGTATCGATCGCTCCGAAGCCCTGCGAAGCAAAGATGAGGAACAAAAGACGGGCGCACTGGTAGAGGCCGCTGCTCCGCCGATCAAGCCTCTCATCATTACACCAACCCTGGCCGTTCTTCCTGTGTACGTCAAAGGAGGCGCGATTCTGCCCATGGAGCCGTTAACGCAAAGCACAATGGAGATACCCTCAGGCCCGTTGACTCTTCGCGTGTACGTGGGCAAAGACTGCCATGGGGCGCTCTACCAGGATGATGGCAAGTCCTACGATTTCAATCACGGCAACTTCCTGCGCATGGACAGTAACTGCTCCGTGGATCACAATGCACTCCATGTCCAAGTGGGTCCGCATCAGGGAAGTTACAAAGCGTGGTGGTCGCAGATAACCATCGAAGTCTATGGCTGGCTGGTCCCTGAAGTCCACGCCAGGGTGGGAGATCAGAGGATCAACGCCACGAGGAACACAACAACCCAGTCCTGGCAGGTCACGGTTCCCGACAATGGAAAAGGGATCGAGGTGGTCCTTGATTAAGCGAGGCTGGGATTAAGCGAGGCTGGCACTGCCCTTAATCAAGGACCAGTTGGTCAATCGGAAATTGAAGTTGTAAAGATGGAAAACCTCCTCTGACTGTAGCCGTTCAGTGGTGATGGTCTTGCACCCAACACTCGGCGAGAATCCAAATGCCTAAGGACCTTCACGATCTTCCGGCACTTCTGCCTCTTGGCTACTCAAAGGCGTGGCCCGCTAATTCGTGAACCACCTGAGATGGGTGTAGGCATTCCGAGGAGGATAAGTATCGGAAAACAGCGATTGCACCTGCCGCGTATTTTCCCTCCTCTCTGCCGCCGCATTGCGTAGGCGGAGCGCGGCATCTGCAGGCATTCTCTGATTGGTTCCGGGATTCGGAGCTTCAGACGAGCTGCGTCGCAGCAGTCAACTCCTGAAGCTTGGATCCGGTTCTCCGGGAACAGCGCTTGACGGCGCCATGGGCATGTTCCGAAGACGTATCCCGGAGGCGGCAAATATGGCATTGCCAACCGCGGGAGCCAGACCGACGAGGCCCGTTTCGCCCGCGCCGGCCGAAGGCAAGTCCTTGCGGTCAACGAGCACGATGTCAACCTGCGGCGTGTCGCTGAACCGGGGAACGCGGTACTGCGCGAAATGGGGGTTCAGAATGCGGCCATTGGCAAAGAGGATTCTTTCGAAGAGTGCGCCGCCAATGCCCTGAACAATGGCGCCCGTGAGCTGATTGCGCAAGCCGTCGGGATTTACGATAGCGCCGCATTCCCAGGCTTGAACGACACGGCGGATACGGACGCGTTTGCTGGCCGGATCAATCTCCACCTCGGCGCATGTGGCGACATAACCTCCCTTGTCCACTCCGCCAGCAATGCCAAAGCCGCGCTCAGGCGTGGATTTGACACGGCCCCATGCGAATTTTTCAGCAGAGGCCTCGAAGACGGCCTGTAGGCGGGAGTCGGTCAGGTTCCTCAGGCGGAACTCCAGCGGGTCCATGCCCACAGCGTGGGCCATGCCGTCCATGTGCGACTCGCGGGCGAAGTGGTTGGCTGTCGAGGCAAGACCGCGATAGGAGCCCTGGCGCAATGGAGACTTCGACGCGTGGTATTGAATGAGCTGATTCGCCACGTTGTATGGGGTGCCGATTGCAGCGGGGCCCGAGTTGTAGTTGTGATGCTCCCAGGCGACCAGTGTTCCGTCATGCCGTGCGCCGGCTTTGATCTCGATCAGCCCGGCGGGTCGGAGATAGGCCCAGGTAAACTCGTCGCTGCGCGTCCAGACAACTTTTACGGGCTTGCCGGCGGCCTTGGCCAGTCGAGCCGCTTCAATTGCTGCTTCGCCGGTATGCTTGCCTCCGTATCCACTGCCCATGTCGGGTTGAATCACGCGCACCTGTGTGGGAGACAACTTGAACGCCTGCATGAGTTCGTCGCGGACACCGAATGGACGCTGGGTTCCGGTCCAAACAGTCAGCTTGCCATCCGCCCACTCGGCCACGGCGGCACGCGGCTCAAGAGGCGCGTGGGCGATGTATGCAACAGTGTACTGCTCTTCCAGCTTCAGGTCCGCTTCTGGCATGGCCTGCGCCACTGAACCAGAGACGTGTTGCGGGCCTTCGTCACGGCCGCTCGCGAGATTAGCCTTCAGGTACGCGAAGAGACCCTGATTCGAGGGTTGCGCGGGCACATCCCATTTTGCCTGGATTGCCGACAGAGCGTGTTGCGCAGTGAAAGCATCGGGAGCGACCAACCCGATGAAATCGCCGTCGCGGAAAACCTTCACACCGGGAGGCTTCTTCGCGGCGCTGGTGTCGAGCGAGGCGAGCGTCGCGTTGAACCCATCCGGACGAAGCACTTCGCCAAACATCATCTCCGGCAAGGAAATGTCAGAGGGATACTTGTGTTTTCCGGTCACGAAATCACGCCCTTGGGCTTTGGGAACGGCCGTTCCGGCGATCTTCCATTCCAGGGCGGATGTGAGGCTCTGCTCGGTGGTGACGGTCTTCGCCAGCTCTTCTCCGCGGCTGAGCTCGCCGTACGAGAACGACCGCGCATTCTGCGGATCGGTGACTTTGCCTTCGGCGGCTGTCAAGCTGGCCGCGGCCACATTCCAGCGCTCAGCGGCAACCTCCAGCAGCATCTGCCGAGCCGCCGCGGCCATGGTGCGAAGCTGCGGGCCCATGGTCGGAGTCGTGCGGCTTCCAAAGGTGCCCATGTCCCAGGGAGTCAGATCGGTATCGCCCATCACCATGCTGATGGAGTCGAAAGGAACTCTAAGCTCATCCGCTACCAGTTGGGCGAGGGACGTGCGGATGTTCTGCCCGACCTCAACCTTGCCGGTAAACACCTTCACCTGGCCATCTGCCGCAATATGCAGCCATGCGTCCAGCTCTTTGGGAAGCTCGTGACCACCGAATGCCCGACCCGACTCCTGCGCCCACGCAGAAGTGTGGCTGAAGCAAATCAGCAACCCACCTCCCAGGAATTTCAGGAAGTCTCGACGGTCCAGCCCGGAGGCGCCGGATCGCGTTGGCGAAATGCTCTGCGCAAATTCGAATGTGGGCTTATCGCGGTTGTCCAAATGGTTCATCGGCTTGCCCCCTGGGCCGACAAGCGGGAAGCTCGCTTGATTGCCTCGACGATGCGGGGATAGGTGCCACATCGGCAGATGTGCCCCTCCATCCCCTCAACGATCTGTTCTTCCGTGGGGTGATGCTGCTCATGCAGCAGAGATGTTGCACCCAGAATCATGCCCGAAGTGCAGTAGCCGCATTGGAATGCGCCCTCGTCGAGGAAGGCTTGCTGAACCGGGCTGAGCTTCCCGTCCTGTTCCAGACCCTCGATGGTAACGATCTTCGCCTTGGCCGCCGTCTCAACCGAAACCAGGCAGGAACGGGTCGATCGCCCGTCAAGAAGCACAGTGCATGCTCCGCACTGGCCTTCGCCGCAGCCGTACTTGGTCCCGGTCAGATTCAGCCGGTTGCGCAAGACAGAAAGCAGAGTCTCTTCTGAAGAGGCGCTAACCCGGAGCTGCGCACCGTTCACATTGAGAACAAAATCGCCCATCCCAAACTCCAAGCGCAACCTGCCAGAGTAATCGTTCTATTTTCAGACTACTCCAGGTCGGTTCTCTGACTTCAATCTTTGCCATGGTCACCCAGGTCAGCCCTTCGTCCAAAGCGCTCTTTGTCAAAGTCTCATCGTCGGTGTGCGCTGCCACCAACAATTCTTGTACTTTGCCAATACTCAATCGTCCGGCCTTCATCAGAGCGTACCGAACAGCAGAATTCATTTGGGAGGTTACGCGAACTGCATGACCCGGAGGAATCCATCAAATCTAGTCAATGAGCTCGGTCGTAGACGGATGAAGAACGAAGACGTCAGAAAACGAAAAGCAAGCTCGGACCTTCTTCTTTAGGCACGAAATCTTGTTTCCCAGTGTATCCCCAGCAACGAGGCGGCCCCGCGCGAAACGGTTACATTTACGTCCTGTTTCAACAAAAATGGCCAATCAATATTCCAGTTCGCCACTATCTAAAACCTGTATATTCTTTTTGGTGCGGAAGAGGGGACTTGAACCCCTAAGCCTCGCGGCGCTAGCTCCTAAGGCTAGTGTGTTTGCCATTTCACCACTTCCGCACACCTGTCAGCCACCGGCATTGCACCGGCGCCTCGCACAGCTAACTCCAACAACAAGCCGCACTCCTCAAGTTTAGGGGCATTCCAGCCCGCTTGCAACGCCGCTCTGCCCGCTAACCCGCTGACTTGCTGACTCGCTGCCCTTCCAACACCCTCTGCACCGTCACAACATCCACCAACCCCTCACATCCAAAGATCGCCGGCAACACCTTGTCCGCTGCATACCTTCGCCGCAGCTCCGCCACCTTCTCCGTCCCTGCCCGGTACGACGGCAAATACATCCGGCCCATCAGCGGATGCCGTCCCCACGCCCCGCTCAGCTTGTCCGCCCGCTCCACCGACACCAGAAAATCCCTCCGCATCGCCTCAGCGACCTCGGCCTGCACCCGCCCCTCACCCCAAGTCAAATACGACGACTGGTTCTTCGCATCATCCTGCAGCAGCGCCAGCAGCACGCCAATCTGCATGTCCTCGTCCGGCAGTTCCTCCACTTCCTTCACCCCATACGCCATCAGGATCGCGTTGTTCGCAATCCCCTCAAACAGCGTCGCCGCCCGCGTGTTCATCGTCAGCACCGTCGCCTCGAACCCTGCCTTCCCCCGCACATACTCGCTCTGCAGATATGCAAACGTCGTCACATGCCCCGGCACCACTTCGTGGCTCACCAATTGTTCAAACTCCGGATAACTCATCTCCAGCGAAGCATTGATCTCGTACGTAGCCTCGTACTCCGGGCTTCCATCTTCTTTCCGGGCCCGCCCAATGTAGTTCATAGAGCCCGAAAACCACGCATCCCGAATCGGTAAAAACTCAATGTTCGCCCGCGGCACCTTCGCCAGTTCCTTCGGCAGATACGGAAGCAGGTTCTTCCCGCTCAGCACATCGAACTTCGCAATCACCGCCGCGCCCAGCCCGCGCACCGACGCCATCGGAATCCTCTGGCTCTTCCGCCAGGCGTCCACCGCTTCCAGCAGTCTCATCCCGCTCGAGCCAGCCCCGCCCGCCGCAGCCCCACCTAGCCCCGCTCTCCCCAGCAACTCCGCCACGCGCTCGCGCTTCTCCGCCGGCTCGCTCGGCTCCGGCGGCTTTCCCGTCGACGCCATCACAGCCCGCTCATACGGCACCTTCTCACCCCGCCCCGCTGTTTCCATCGCCAGGTCAAACATCACTTCAAGGCTCCCCGCCAGCCCCTCCAGATAAGCTCCGCGCAGCCCACCAATCTTGTTGGCCTCTCCCCGCAATCCCGCAATCGCCCCCGGCAAATCCACCGCTGTCAAATATTCTTCAAGCGACTCACGATCCAACTCCTCTCCCGCAACCCCACCGCACGCCCGCAGCAGCGCCGCCGCTCCATGCGTATACGCCACCGGCAACGCCTCATCGCTAAACCACGAGTCCGCAATGAACCGTCCCGTCCCCGAGGCGCACATCACATCCCCGCCCCACAGCGTGTCAACTCCCAACACTGCATCCGCCACATACTGCCCAACTGAGTCCATCACAGCTCCTTTTCCTTCTGCGCCGCGCCATCTTTCCGCGTCGCACTCCACCACACATACCCGCACAGCCCCGCAAACATCACCGCCGAAACCGCCTGCGACACCGCCTCATTCCCATAAAACGGTGTCGTCACCCACCCCTCGCTGAAGCCCGGAATAAGCCGCATCGCCGCGCCCAGCACGCCGCCCAGTGCCCCGCCAGCCATCAGCCCCGAAGCCACCACCACGCCCCGCTCGCGAATCCCGCGTCCCTCCGCACCCCCGGTCTTCTCTGCCTTCTTGTCCAAAAAGTGTGACAGGAATCCGCCCACCAGCGCCGGCGCATTCAGCTCCAGCGGCAGATACATGCCCAGCGCAAACACCAGCGACGGCTGCCCCAGCATCTCCAGTACCAACGTCACCATCGCCCCCGCCGCAAAAAGCACGTAAGCGATCGGCTGATGGCTCATGAACCCTTCCACCAGCGCCTTCATGATCGAAGCCTGCGGACTAGCCAGCACCGGCCTTACGTCCCCCGCCACCGCCTCGCCGAACTGAAATGTGTGCGCCAGCATCCCAATCGTCAGTCCTACCGCGATCGCCGATGCCGTCACCCCCAGAAACTTCACCTTCTCCTGAGCCGCCGGCGTCGACCCCAGCCAGTACCCAACCTTCAAATCCGTAATCGCCTGCCCCGATACCGAAAGCGCCGTACATACCATCCCCGCAATCGCCATCACAAAAAACATTCCCGTCGTCCCGCTCAGCCCAAACCTCAGCAGCACCGCCGACGACAAAATGATCGTCAGCATCGTCATCCCACTCACCGGATTTCGCGCCGTCGTCGCAATTGCGTTTGCCGCCACCGACGTAAAGAAGAACGAGAACAGCAGCACAAGCCCCAGCCCCGCCAGCAATGCACCCCAACTTGCCTGCCGAGTTCCCAGGAAAATCCCCACCGCCAGCGCCCCGATCACCACCCCCAGCAGGATCGTGATCATTGGTATATCGCGATCCGTCCGCTCCGTCGTCACCACTTCTCCGTGCCGAAACGTCTTCAGCGCAATCCCAAACGAGCCTGCCACCACCCGAAGCGACTTGATGATCCCCACAATTCCCGCCGTCGCAATCGCCCCCACGCCAACAAACCGTACATAGCTGCGGTAAATATCCGTCGCTGTCATGTGGTCGATCGGAATCGTTGCCGGATACACCGCCGTTCCCAGGTGCTTGCCCACAAACCAGATCAGCGGAACCAGCACCAGATTCGAAAGCACCCCTCCCGCGCACAGAATTAGCGAACTCCGCAACCCCATTACATACCCGAGTCCAAGGATGAACCCGATCGCATCGAAGCGAAGCACCATCCGCGCTCGATCGGCCAGCCCCTGAACCACCGGCAGAAACCTGAAGTCCACATACTCCTTCCACACCTGGAAGGTCGTCACAAACAGGTCGTAAATACCCGAGATCAGCGTCGCCTGCAACAGCAACTTCGCCTGCGATCCACCTTTCTCGCCCGTCACCAGCACCTCGGTGATCGCCGTCGCCTCTGGATACGGCAGCAAGCCGTGCATCTCGCGCACAAAATACCGACGCAGCGGAATCAGAAACAGAACCCCCAGCACCCCGCCCGCGAGACAGATGAAAATCGTCTGCACTGGGTGCGGATCCAGGTTCAGAATGTAGAGCGCCGGCAGCGTGAAGATCGCTCCCGCCACAACCGCGCCCGACGCCCCTCCAATCCCCGTGATAATCACGTTTTCCAGCAGGCTCGATCGACGCTTGTACACCCGCGCCAGCCCGATGGCCAGAATCGAAATCGGAATCGCCGCCTCCATCACCTGGCCCACCTTCAGCCCCGAATACGCCGAGGCCACGGTGAATACCACGCAAAAGAACACCCCCCAACCAACCGACCGCCACGTCAGCTCCGGCGGCGTCTGCTCGGCCGGTACAACCGGTGTGTAGCTCTCCCCCGGTGCCAAGGTCTGGTAGGCATTCTCAGGTAGAGACTTCGATTCGTTCTCGCTCATTGGCTTTTCTCTCCGTCTACAGCAAGTTACAGCAATACACCTCCCGGCGCCCCTTCCATTCGCAGCCTTACGCGAATGAGTGGGAGACCAATGACCTCGGTTGCCCCATGTCTCGCTTCTGAGACATGGGAGTCCACAATCTCCCCCCCCCAACCCCGCCCTTTACACTAACGAATGAAGCACGCGCACCGTCTCAACCAACAAACGGCCCGATTTCCGCACCGCCAGGCCCGGTTCACGCATCTTGATCTTTAGGAACGAATGACGCCGACTGTCCCATCAGATGCCGCTCGCGAGAAGGCCTTTCAGGAAACCCTCCTGAGTGCCAAGAACTCAATGGTCTTCAGCGAAATTCTTAAGCTTGCCTTGGATAGCTTTCGCTCCAGCAAAACCCGCTTCGCCCTCACCGCGCTGGGCATGGTCATCGGCACCGCCTCCGTCATCCTCGTCATCACCATCGGTCTCACCGGCAAGCAGTACATCCTGCAACAGCTCCAGAAGATCGAAACCAACTCAGTCGAGCTCGAATACTCAGGCGGCCACGCCACGGTTGCCGAACAGACTTTTTACAACGACTACCTCACCCGCGATGACGAGAAGGCCGTCCTCGCCCAGCTCCCCGGCGTTCTCTACTCCTCGCCAGTCATGGATATGCACGACCGCATCAGCTTCGGCGGAGGCGTAGTCAAGGACATGCTCGTCCTCGGCGTCAGCCCCCAGTACCAGCAGATTCGCAACTTGCTAGTCCCGGTCGGACGCTTCTTCGATCAGAACGACGACAACGCCCACATCATGTGCGCCGATGTCACTGAGAAATTCGCCCGTGAGCGGTTTGGCTCCGACGATGCTGCCGTCGGCCAGACATTCGAGATCTCAGGCATTCCCTTCACCATCATCGGAGTCTTCAAAGAGAGCTTCGACGACATGGGAAACTCTGAGATCGCCGACCAGACCATCCTCATCCCGTTCTCCGTCGCGCGCTACTTCAGCGGCACAGAGCAGGTGAGGCAAATCTACTTCTCCATGCGCAACATCAACGAGGTCACCGACGCATCCAAGGAGATCCTCCGCATCGTCCAGTCGCGCCACCGCTCCGATTCTGTCTACAAGACCCAGACCCTAACCGAGTACCTCACCATCGCCGGCCACATCGCTGACGCCCTCACTGTCGTCCTCTTTCTCGTCGCCGCTGTCACGCTGGCCGTGGGTGGCGTCGGCATCATGAACATCATGCTCGCCAACGTCCGCGCCCGTGTTCGCGAAATCGGCATCCGCAAAGCCCTCGGCGCAACCCGCCGTGAAATCCGACTTCAATTCCTTCTCGAGGCCATTCTCATTTCACTTTCCGGCGGTCTTGTCGGCTCCATCATCGGGCTCTCCATTCCCCTTTCCATCCGCTTCTTCACCGACTACGACCTTCCAATCTGGCCCGGGTCTGTCGTCATCGCGCTCTCTTCAGCTGTCGCCGTCGGTATCATCTTCGGCACAGTTCCCGCCACCCGCGCCGCCCAGATGGACCCCGTCGAAGCCCTCAAATACGAGTAGCTTCCGCCATCATTCCGCCTCAGGAGTTCGTTTCAAAATAAAGGTGTCATCCTGAGCGAAGTTTGGCCGTTCTTTGGCCACACGCAGTCAAAGGACCTGCGGTTGTTCTTGTCGTTGTCTTTTCTCCATAACAAAACGAAGCTATCATCCCGAGCGAACGGTGCCCCAGGCGTACTCTTCAGCCTGGGGGTGGTGAGTTGAAGGATCTGCTTTTGTTGTTTCGACTGTTCCCCCAACTTAGCCCCGCCGAGTTAACATGAAGCCACACCATGCCCGACCTTAATGCCCAACCGCCCCCCGCGCCCGACCCCGACGAGCCCTCCTCAGGCCCCAGCCTCACGCTTCTTTACTCGCTCATCGGTCTGGCCCTTCTCTTCGCCATTGGGTTTGCGCTCCTCATCGTCGCACCCTTCCACCACCGCCATTAGAGGCACGCAGAGTAGCCTCCAAGTTCCTGCCCCTAACCCGCCCGCTCAACTATCAGCACCGGTATCCCATCCACCACCGGATACCTCTGCCTGCACCCCACGCAAACTAGCGCCCCCACATCAGCCCGCAACTCTCCCCAGCAAGCCGGACACACCACGCCCTCCGGTGAAGCCCCGCTCCAGTCAAATGTCTTCTCTGATTCTCTCGTTATCTTGCCCGGCTCGCTCTTCATCGGCCTCTACTGCACCGTCGCGCCGGAACCCGCGCCGCCCGCTAGTTCCCCGTTCGCCGATCCCGCTTTCGGCACCTTCGCAAACTCCGTCTCGATGCTCTGAATCGTTCCCGACTTGGCAAACTCATACGCTACGCGCACGCCGTTGAAGATCGCCCGGTCATTCGACGACCCATGCCCGATGATGCAAATGCCCCGCACCCCCAGCAGCGGTGCTCCGCCGTATTCGCGATAATCCAGCCGGTGCCGGAATTCGTTGAAGGCCTTCCGCGAAAGCAGCGCGCCCACTTGCGCCGTCACTGTTCGCGTCAGGCTTTCGCGCAGCACCTCGCGCACAAACCGCCCCACGCCCTCACTGGTCTTCAGCGCCACATTCCCCACAAATCCGTCGCACACAATCACGTCCGCGAGCCCGCTGAAGATGTCGCGCCCTTCCACGTTCCCAATGAAATTGATTGGCAGCGCCTTCAACAGCGGAAACGCCTCGCGCGTCAGATCGTTGCCCTTGGTCTCTTCCTCGCCGATGGACAGCAGCCCCACCCGCGGCTCGGCAATCTTGAGCACCGTTCGCGCGTAGATCTCGCCCATCACTGCGAATTGCGCCAAGTTCTGCGGCTTGCAGTCCACGTTCGCGCCCACATCCAGCAGCACGCACGGACTTCCCGTCGAGGCAGGCATCGGTGTCGCCAGTGCCGGCCGATCCACGCCCGGCAGAGCACCCAGCACCATCTTGGCCGTAGCCATCGCCGCGCCGGTGTTTCCCGCCGTCACAAATCCCGCTACCTTGCCCTCGCGCACCAGCTTCAGCCCCACGCGCATCGAGCTGTCTTTCTTGCTCCTCACCGCATGCGCAGCCTTTTCCTCCATGCCGATCCGTTCAGACGCATGGTGGATCACAATAGGCAGATCTTCGTTCTCAAGGTGTTCGTCCAGAATGTCGCGCAGCTCCGCCTCCGGCCCAATCAGATGGACCCGCACAGGCAGAGCACGACACGCGAGGATCGCGCCCCGTATCTCCGGCTCAGGAGCTTTATCGGAACCTACCGCGTCAAGCGCAATGTCGATCAGCATGAACCCTGCTTCTCGGTGGGTGCCCCAACCTCGCGGCGAATTTGTTTGTGCCGCTTGGATGGGATGCGGCAACTACTACTTCGCAGCTTCCTTCACATCCAGCATCTGGCGGCCCTTGTAGACGCCGCATTTCGGGCAAGCCTGGTGGGGAAGCTTCTTCTCGTGGCAGCTCGGGCACTCGGACACACCCGTCGCCGTCAAAAAGTCGTGTGATCTGCGAAGTGCGGTGCGGCGCGTCGAATGGCGCCGTTTCGGATTAGGCATGGTACATTTCCTTTCGCGTTCCGCCCCACTCGTCAGCTTGCCACACAAGGCCATTACAGCCTTTAGGGCTAAGGTCGGAACCCCTTTAATATCTTGGTTTTGTCCGGGCTCTCGCCCCGCGCTATTGCTTTATCCGTCCCCGGAAATCGCCCAGCGCTCCCCATCGCGGATCAGTTGCCTTCTCCGCGCAGTCGCACTCTGTCTGGTTGCGATTCTCCCCGCAGTGCGGGCAAAGCCCTTTGCAATCTGGCTTGCATAGCGTCCGCACCGGCAGAGACAAAAGTACCTGCTCCCGCAAAACGTCTTCAAGCAACAGACTGTCTCCTTCATAATAACCGATTTCCGTCTCCGACGCGGTTATCGACCGCTCCCCCGAAACCGCATCCACCTCCGCCGGCCGGAAGATCAGGTCATACTCCGCCTCCAGCGGCAACCCCACCGGCTCAACGCAGCGGGCGCACTTCACCTCAAAGTTTCCCTTGAACTGCCCTTTCAGCCGGATATCGGACACGATCTCCTTCGGGCCCCGGTGCTCGTGCAACACTTCCGCCCGTCCCGCCGCCGCCAAAAGCCCCACCTGCTCGGCCTCTTCCCCTAATTCCACTCGTCCGGGCTCAAGCGCTACATCAAAATCAATCGGCTCCTGCTCCAGGTCACTTACCTTGAATTCCATCCCCTCAGCCTATCCGCCCCTCCCCCGCGCGTCAATCCATTTGCCGTGCTCGCCTCCGCCCCCAGAAAGCAAAAATCAGGGGCCCCGACTGCGCAAAAGGCCGGAACCCCCAATTTGCTATTTTGTCGGTTAGCTGATGGACAATCCTAATCCACAGTAATGGACAGATTCAGCGGGACAGTTGTTCCGCCACTCGTTACTTCAACTGGTACCGAGTAGTTCCCTGGCGGCGTCCCTTTACTCCCGCTCCCTCCGCAACCCGCAAGCCCGATCACCCCAGCCGTAGCCAGGCTTGCCGTCGCCACCAGCAGCAGACTCAGCAGCCACGAACCTCCCGCCTTCCGCATGCGAAGAATCCGCCGCGTCAACCCCATAGGCAACAGGATCATCGCCACAAAGACCTCCGGCAGCATCGTTCCACTCGGGCTACCGCCCAGCGACGCTGAAGCCGTGCCGCTCGTCCCTACCGTCAACGTCGTCGTTGGTGCCGTACCGCCTGAGGCCACAGTCACGCTCGCGGGCGCGAAGCTGCACGTCACATCCGTCGGCAGCGTCCCGCAACTGAAGTTCACAGTCCCTGTGAATCCGCCCGTTGGCGTTACCGTAATTACCGTCGTTCCCGTCGAGCCGCTCTTGATGGTGAGCGATGACGGATTAGCCGCGAGCGTGTAGCCGGCAGGGGTAACAACGATTACGTAGTCCGAGCTTGCCACCGCGCTGTTGGTAAATCCGCCTGCCACCGCGATCGCTTCGATCGTCTCCGACGCCGACACTGAGATGGCGCCGCTGTAGGCAGTAGATGACGCGGTCGGCGTTGTCCCGTTCGTGGTGTAGTAGACGGTCGCGCCAGCGGTACTATCCGTAATCGTCACGCTCTGCGTTGACGTGAATGTGCCCGCAGCCGGTGAGATTACCGGAGTGGCTGCCGCAGGCAGACTGATCGTGTAGGTCGCCGAGGCGACTGCGCTATTTGAGAAGCCACTGGCCACGGCGATCGCTTCAATCGTCTCCGTCGCCCCAACCGCAATCGCTCCCGTGTACTGAGTTGACGACGCAGTCGGAGTGGTCCCATTGGTGGTGTAGTAAATGGTCGCCCCGGCGGTACTGTCAGTTATCGTCACGCTCTGAGCCGCGGAGTAAGTCCCTCCCGCCGGTGAGATCACCGGCGTTGCCGCAGGCAGATTGATCGTGTAGGTGCCCGTAGCCACAGCGCTATTGGAGAAGCCGCTTGCCACTGCGATCGCTTCAATCGTCTCTGTAGCCGAAACAGTGATTGCGCCACTGTACAAGGTGGACGATGCGCTGGGCGTAGTCCCGTTGGTCGTGTAGTAAATGGCCGCCCCAGCGGTGCTATCTGTAAGAGTCACGCTCTGAGCTGAAGTGTAGGTGCCAACAGCCGGAGAAAAGACGGGCGCAGTTGCCGCCGGCAGGTTGATCGTGTAGGCAGACATGGCCACTGCGCTGTTGGTGAACCCCCCAGCCACAGCGATCGCCTCAATCGTCTCCGAGGAAGACACGGTGATCGCTCCGGTGTATTTGGTCGATGAAGCACTCGGCGTGGTTCCGTTCGTCGTGTAGTAAATCGTCGCCCCAGTAGTGCTATCCGTAATCGTCACGCTTTGCGTTGACGAGTACGTGCCTGCCGAAGGAGAGATCACAGGTGTGGCCGCTACCTGCGTCGTCGATTGAGGCGCATTAAAACGCCACAGATCGTTTTGAGAATCGAAGTTTCCGCGGCCCCCAAAAAGCCAGAAGTTCCCCTCCGTGTCTGTCCAATTCAGAGCATTTTGGCGTGCCGGCGGAATATTCGCCGCACTCGTCGTCCCCAATGTGGGATAAACAGGAGCGGGGTTGGCAGTATTGCTGCCGCCCTCCCACGTCCACTCACCACTGGTTGGGTTGTACATCCACACATCGTCGAGAATCCCGCCGCCGGCATTGCCGTCGTAACCATCGCCTCCAAACAGCCAAAAATTGCCTGAGGAGTCCACCCACGTGTTCCCCCCGTGACGTCCGCCAGGCCAGTTGCTTGCCGCCGCCGTGCCCAGCGTCCCGTACACGCCATTCATGCCAAACTTCTGCGTGATCGTCGCCGGCCCTCCAACCCAGTTCCACTCACCGGCCGCTATGCTGTACATCCAAAGATCGTTCAGAGAATAGCCGGCTGCTCCGGTCGAGTCGTCTCCTTCGCCACCGAACATCCACAGATTGCCGCTTGAATCCACCCACGTGGATGCTTCATACCGGCCACCGGGCTGGTTATTTGGGCTAAGACTGCCTTGCACGGCATAAACGCTCGGATTGCCGGCAGTCGAACCTGTGATGATCGCCGTGCTGGGGCCGCCCTCCCAGGTCCACTCCTTCGTTGTAGGGTCGAACATCCATAGGTCGTTCAGCGGAAGAGGCGCCGCTGTCACTGAGTCGGGTCCATCCCCGCCAAACATCCAGAACTTGCCCGTCGCATCGGTCCAGGTTGCTGCATCCTCGCGACTGCCGGGCGTGTTGCTGGCACCTGCTGTTTTCAATGTTCCGTAAACTCCAACATAGTTACCTGCCGGCGAACTGGACCCTCCCTCCCACGTCCACTCATTTGTGGTTGGGTTGAACATCCACAGGTCGTTCAGGTTTCCTGCGAATCCCGCCGAGTCGCATTGGCTACCGCTGAACAGCCAGAAGTTGCCGTTCTTGTCCGTCCACGTCTGGCCGCCGGCCTGGCCGCCCGGAGCGTTTGCCGCAGATGCCGTTCCCTTCACTCCAAAGACACCGGGAACGCAACCACCGAAACCCGTATTCGGGGGAAATGAGCTGTTTCCGCCCATCCAGGTCCACTCATTCGTCGAAATGTCGTACTTCCACAGGTCGTTCAGGCTTCCGTTGGCCCCGAGTTGGTGCGACGAATCATAGCCGTTCCCACCGAAAATCCAGAGGTTCCCTTTCGTGTCGCTCCACGTCGGCGCCCCTTGCCGTGCTCCCGGCTGATTCGTGGCGCTTGCCTGCCCCAATGCGCCATACACGCCGTCTCCCGAAGGAGTCTTTGGCCCGCCCACCCAAGTCCACTGAGCGGCCTGACCCCACACCGCGCAAGGCGTCGCAAGCAAAAACAGCATGCACAACACGACCGTCGCTCCCGACAGCAGATGACGCTGCCGCCACTGCATGGTTCCTTCACCATGCGCCGATTGGCTGGAAATCTGATTCGGATTCAAAGAAGGATTCTTGGTTTGCATTTCAACCTCGTTTCGGATGGGCCTCCGCGAGCCCTCTGGGAAGTTGTCGGTTACCGCCGGTACCAGGGGATATCGGGGTTTCCGCTTTTACTTCTTGCCCAGTGT
>Ga0302276_10002706_pt1 | contig 15469 bp, 10 predicted proteins | sample III_Bog_N2_3_FD_198768 | JGI IMG/M metagenome (GOLD analysis project Ga0302276, IMG submission 198768) | Peat permafrost microbial communities from Stordalen Mire near Abisko, Sweden - III_Bog_N2_3 | ecosystem: Environmental > Terrestrial > Soil > Wetlands > Peat | place: Sweden: Abisko...
CATTTGCCGCTGTCCTTGATGAGCTGGACGAGGGCGAAGATGCGGGTGAGCGCGCCGGGGGCCACGGCCACGACGCCGGTGGGCAGGGCGGGCGGGGTGAACACGGGCAGGGTTTGCGCGGCGGTGCCGGTGCCGGTCTGGGCTTCCTCGGCGGCGTCGGTGCCGGATTGCGCCCAAGTGCGCAGCGCGGGCAGCCAGGTTTGCAGGATATAAATAATCCAGCCGCAATCGGCCCCGGCGGCGGTGGCCTGTGCGGCGGTCAGGCCCAGAAGGGTGGCATACCCGGGAAGTTTGTTGCTGAAGTTTCCCATCCAGAGGATTTGATCGCCTCGGCGGATGGGATAGTAGGTGTTTCTTTTCATTTTTTTGTGTTTTGTTTTGTTAGTGTTGACGGACATGGGCGGCACGTAGCCGGGATCACCGGGTTCGAGCAAATAGGCGGGGGACGCCCACCTAAGATTGGGGTCGTCCCATTTGAGACCGGAGTCGAAACAGGCGATTTTCACTTTTGAAAAGGGGTGAAGCGGGTTTTTGCCGCCGGACCGTCTTTTGGCGCAAATAGCTGGTTTTTAGCGGCATGGGGCGAAACAGTTGCCGCGAGGAGCGCGCCACTTTTGCCAAGTGGCGAAACTTTTGCGAAAAGTGGCGCAACACTTATGCCGAGGGGTGGCATTTTTGTGCCGAGGGGCGGCTGAAACACCGCAGGTGGTGCAACTTTTTTGAAAAGGGGTGCAACCCTTGCGGCGAGGGGTGCGCCCCTTTTGGAAAAAGTGGCTTCACCCGGCGTAAAAAGTGCGCCACCTGACAAAAGTGGCGCGCCACTTGGGACAAGTGTTGCACCACTTGGCGCAAGGGGTGAGACGTTTGGGAGAAAAGTTTTAGCACTTGGCGCGGGGCCGCTGCGGGTCGGGTCAAGTGCGCTGTCACCTGAGGAAATGAGGAAGCGGAAAGAGGTTTGGGCGGTGCCGGAAGGGGGCCGGTGTCAGCCGATAAAAAAAACTATGGCATCCGTCCGAGATGTCCGCCTTGCGTCTTCACCACGTTGCCACCAACGCTTCATTTGATGGCTGGTGGTTTAACCAGCCGCCCAGCGGCTTCAAAGGAATTTACTCAAATGACAACGACGAGAACTATTTTGCTAAAATAGGATGCGTTGGCCTTGGCCTTGGACTTGGTTTGACACCGATGCGGACTGGCCTATTTCGCGCCGGTGCCGAGCAGCACCACGGGAATCGTGCGCACGAGGATGGCGAGGTCGAGCCAGATGGACCAGTTGTCAATGTATTGCAGGTCCAGGCGGACCCAGTCGCTGAAGTCGGAGATTTTGTTGCGCCCGCTGACCTGCCAGAGGCAGGTGAGGCCGGGCTTGACGCTTAAACGGCGGCGGTGCGCCAGGTCGTTGAAGCGCTTCACCTCGTCCACCGGCAGCGGGCGCGGGCCGACGAGACTCATTTCGCCGCGCAGGACGTTGAGCAACTGCGGCAGTTCGTCGAGGCTGAATTTGCGGAGGATTTTGCCGAGGGGCGTGATGCGCGGGTCGTTGGTGACCTTGAAGACCGGGCCCGACATTTCGTTCATCGCGGCCAGCTCGTGCTTGAACTGCTCGGCGTTGGTCATCATGGTGCGGAACTTGTAGATGGAGAACGGCTCGCCGTTGAGGCCGGAGCGCTGCTGCCGGAACATCACCGGCCCGGCGGAAGTCAGCTTGATCAGCAGCGCAATGACGAGCATGGGCAGGGCGAAAACCAGCAGCAGCAATAGCGCGCCAAAAAAATCCAGCAGCAGCTTGGCCAGCATCTGCCAGGAGGTTTCCGGCGTGGAGCGAAACACGATGAGCGGATTCCCGAAAAGCTCGTCGAAGCTGGCGTGGGCGATCTGCGTCGCAAAAAAATCCGCGACGAGCCACGCCTCGACGCCCTCGATTTCGCACAGCTTGATGATGTTTTCCACGCGGTCGAACTGCGTGTGCTTGGCGCTGACGAGCACGCTACTGATGGAATGTTGGTGGAGGAGTTCGATGAGTTCCTGCGGCGCGGCTTCGGCCAAGTTGAATTCACCGGCGATTTCCATTTCGTCACCGGCCCGCGCCTGGAGCAATTGCCGGAGCCGGGCGGTCTCGCTCCGGGCGCCGGCGAGGATGAGGCGGCGTTTGTATTGGGCCTTGGCCACGCGGCTGTGCAACGCCGCCAGCAGCAGTTCCTCCTTCGCCCACACCATCGCGCAACTGAATACGATGAAAATGAAAGCCACGCCACGCGGCGCCGGCGCCTTGAAGAAAAAAAGCAGCAGCACCATGCCGACCGTGACCAGGAGCGAGCCGCGCAGCAGCGGCCAGAATAGCGCCGACCGCGAATTCACCGCCGGCCGGTTGTAAAAGCCCTGCGACTCCAGCACCAGTGGCGCGGCGGGAACGAGCGCGAAGTAAAGCCACACTACCCGGTCGAACATTTCCGGCGGGATGACTTCCAATTGATGTCCGCCGGGCAGTAGCAAGTTGAGCCAGATGGTGAAAGTGGCGTTGCCGCGCACGGCGTAGGCCAGCCAGAAGCTCGCGGCGAAAAGGCACGCGTCAGTGAGCTGGTGCACCTGAGTGCGAATCTGACGGTCACGTTGCAACATTGAAATTCAGCGACTAGTGCTGTCGCCCATAATAGTCATCGGGCGGAAGAATTCAAATTCATTTGGCGAGCCGGGGCACCAGTTGAAATTCCGGCACCGACGTGGTGATCAGCTTTTTCATCCGCTCAAACGTCGCGTCCTCCTGCCCCGGCGGGCACACGGAAAAAAATGCGATGTAGGCCCAACGGTCCAATTCGCCGGTGAGCAGGACGTCGCGCGCCATCCACAGGCTGCGCTGCGCATGCGACGGCGTGTAGCGGTTGGCGTCCACAAACCAATAAACATACACGCCCGCCGAGGTGACTGGCTGGCCGTCCACCACTGCCGATTTCGTCGCGTTCAGTCGCATCACCGGCAGGTCATAGACTAGCGGTTTGTCCAGCGGCACCGGTACCACGCGGGAGGCCGCATCGTTGATCACCCAGCCCTGGGCGGTCAGGCAAACCTGCGGTTTATGAATGCTGGCGCGGGAACTACCCATCAGCACCACGTTGATCAGGGTTTGAAAACCGTCGTCCGCCGTGTAAAGCCGCTGACCATAGCTGGTGTCCGCCGGCAGCATGCCCAGCACGATTGGCGACTGCGGCACCGGGTCGGACTTGTAGCCCGACAAGTCCGGCGGCAGTAGCACGGCCAGATTCTGGCTGCCGGCCAGCGGGCCGGTTTTCACGCCGGGCGCGCCCAGTTTTTGATTGGCCTTGGCCCGCGCCAGCACGGCGGCGGTGGTGCCGATAAGGACCGATACGGTGAGGGCGAGAATGATTTTCTGGCGGTTCATGAGATTGCCGGTTTGTCTTGCAAGGCTGGTGCCGGTGGAAATTTTTCCAGCCAGCGGGCCACTAAAAACGCGCTGCCAACGGCCACCGCAAAGGTGATGTAGCCAGCGTCCGTCTCCACCGCCTTGCCGGCCTTCTGGCCGAAGGTTTCCGCCACTGCGACGGTGAAGCATAACCGCACCACATTGCCCAAAACCGCCAGCGGCAGGGCCACCAGCATCATCACCACGCGTTTCCAAGGGGTTTTAAAATTGATGAAACCATAGATCGTCGCCAGCGCCAGAAGCGCCACCAGGCTGCGGATGCCGCTGCACGCCGCCGCCACCTCGTAGGCGAACGTGTGCTGCGCATCAAACAATTGAGTACCTTCGCGGATTAGATCGGGCGCAAGGCCAAGGTGGGCGATGATTTCCACAATCCGCGACACCAGCAGCCGAAGCGGCAGGGTCAGCGGATCAGCGAATTGCCCGACCGGGATGCAAAACACGAATAGGAAAAACGGGAAGAAACTCGCCTTCAGCCATTGCCGGCCCCACGCCAGCCCGGTCAGGCCATATAGTCCCAGAAAAAAACCAACGACTGACAAACGCTGTTGCTGCGACACATAACCCAGCAGGTGCAACAGCAGCGCAAAGACAACCAGCCCGATGGCCGGCGACCACAGGCGCAGCGGCTGCGCGAGCAGTTCCCGGCGCTTCCACCAGAACAAGACCAGTACCACGAAGGGAATCAGCAGGCCGTGGCCCTCGTCAATGTAGGGGGACGAGTAGCAAATAAACATCCAGGCGAACAACGAAGGCGAGTCCTGATAATTGAACACGGCGTTGCCTAGAAAAACAAACAGCGCCACCCAGGCCGCCGCCAGTACCAGGAAAAACCACCGGTTCGGCAGTTGCCGCCATTCCTCCCGGCAGCGGAAGATGAACACCGGTATTGCCGCCAGCAGCGCCACGCTGAACAGTGCCAGCGGCAGCGGCTTCATGTAATGCTCCTCTCCCGAGGCAAAATAAAACGCCACGCCCAACAAAATCAGGAAGGCGATTTCGTGCGGCAGCAGTCCGTAAGGCAGCAACTTTTTATTCATGTCGGTTAGAAACAGGTGTTGTAACAGATTATCAGATACGAAATCTACCCATTCTTCTCAAACAAATTTCCGCCAATCTGTTTTCGGCGGTTAGCGGCGGCGCGGGTGGTCGGCATTTTCCGGGCGCAGCACCAGCTCTCGACCTTTCCAGCATTTGACGCCGATATGGTTCAGACCGCCAAGCTGGTAGCGCCAGGAAAAACCGTAAATCGGATTGTGCGTCGGCCAGAATGAGATGAGGTCCACGCCGGCTTCCTTCGCCAGTTCAATCGCGCGGCGGATCGTCGGCGGGTGATCATTCCAGTTAAACAGCAGATATTTCCATTCCAGGATCGGCATTTTCAGCCCGCGCGCGTCGCGATAGGCGGCCATTTTCTTCATGGCGTCGAACGCCTTTTCAAAACTGCTGCGCACCATGTATTTTTCGCACATGGCGTCGCTGATGCCGTGGACAGAAAACTGGATGTCGCTCAAGTTGAGTGCCGCCTCGCGCTTGGCGTCCGTGTTCAGCAAAATACCGTTTGTCGAGACACGAATGTAGGCGTCGGGATTTTTTGCGCGCAGCAGCGGCAGTTCCTGGCAGATTGTCGGCGACAAAAACGGCTCGCCCAGATTCAGGTAAAAAATCCGTTCCATGCCGAGCCGCGCCGTCAGGTCGGCCATCTGGCTTAATTCGGCGAGCGGCATCGTTTTGCCCGCGCGGATGTTCGCCGCGCCTTCGCGGGCGCAGCCAATGCAGTCCACGTTGCAGATGACAGTGTTTTCCAGGAGGATGCCGCGGTGGGGCAGGCGCGGTTTCGGCGGCGTTTCATTTTTCCCCAGCCGCCGCAAATCGCCGCAGCGCGAGCAGGTGGGAATCGGCAGTTTGCCTCTGGCCAGATCGTGTCGGAATTTTTCCGCCACCGGGCCGGCAAAAACGTCCTCAAATGAATTTTTCCGCAAATCGCCAAGGTGGCCGGAGCCGTCGTAATCCTGGCAACTGCACGAAACTGTGAGGTCGGAATTGATGGTGAGGTTGTATTCCGACTCGCCGGCCAGCGCACTGCAATAAAATTTGCGACCGGTGATGCGGGCGCGCAATTCCAGCCACCGCGACATGGTCCAACGGACGCAATCGCTCACCTGCCAATTGAAGCGGGTCTTCGGGTTGCGGATCGCCCGCGATATGGTGGGGGTGCCCATGAGACAAGCATGGCAGCGCCTGAATCATTTGGCAACTGCCACCCGCCGGCGAGCTTTCAGCCCAGCGGATATTTTTTCCAGCCGGCCAGTTGGCCGAGAAATTTCAGGACGAACAGCGGATTGTTGCGGAGGTAACGTTTTGCCAACCGGCGCGGCTCGCAGCCCAGCCGGTAAAGCCATTCCAGCCCGCTCCGCTGCATCCAGCGCGGCGCCTGCCGCACGCGACCACTGTGGAAATCAAAGGCCGCACCCACGCCGATCATCAGCGTCGCGTCCACCTTCGGCAGGAATTCCGCCATGAACTTTTCCTGCTTCGGCGTGCTCAAGCCCACCCAGAAAATGTCCGGCTTCAATTCGCGCACCTGCGCCTGCAATTTTATTTCTTCATCCGCTGTCAGCGCCCGAAATGGCGGCGTGAACGTGCCGGCGATTTCCAGTTTTGGAAATTTCGCCTTCAGCTTCTGCGCCAGCAGTTCTGCCACGCCGTCCGCACCGCCGTAGAAAAAATGCTTCGCGCCGCTGGACTCGCTCCAAGCACAGACATCCAGCATGAGGTCCGGGCCATAGACGCGGCTCATGTCGCGGTGGCCGTTCAACTTCCCGGCCCAGACCATCGGCATCCCGTCCGGCGTGCAAAGCAACGCATCGTTTAGGATTTCTTTGAAGGCCTCATCTTCCTGCGCCTCCATCACGCCATGAACGCCGGTGACGCAGAGGTAGCCTTTGCGCCGCGCGCGCACCGCTTCTGCAATGGCGGCCAGCGCCGTCCGCAGGTTGAGGACGCTGATGCCGACGCCGAGGACATTGACACGGTTCGTCATTTACGATTTATGATTTACAATTTACGATTCCAGAATTCATGCGGCGCGTAAATCGTAAATCAGAAATCGCCAATCAGAAATGAAATTGCTCGTTTTCGCCCACACGCCTCCGCCGCACCACGGCCAGAGCTACATGGTGCAGCTCATGCTCGCCGGTTTCGGCGGCGACGCGCGCCGACGAAGCGCCGGGACCAAGTCCCCGTTCGGCGTGGAATGTTACCATGTCAACGCTCGGTTTTCGCACGGGCTGGAGGACATCGGCGAATTTCAAGGCGCAAAAATTTTCCTCATCTTCTGGTTTTGCCTGCAGGCCATCTGGATCCGGTATCGTCACGGGGTGCAATGTATTTACTACGTTCCCGCCCCGGGAAAAAAGGTGGCGCTCTACCGCGACTGGCTAGTGATGCTGCTGTGCCGGCCGTTTTTCAAGCACGTCATCCTGCACTGGCACGCCGCCGGCTTGGCGAAATGGCTGGAGACCTGCGTGCAGATCCGCACCCGCGCCCTGACCTACCGGCTGTTCCGGCCGGTGGATTTAAGCATCGTCCTTTCGCGCTACAATTTTGCCGACGCCGAGAAACTGCTGTCGCACCAGATCCGCGTGGTCAACAACGGCGTTCCCGATCCCTGTCCCGATTTTGAAGCCGCGATCCGGCCACGCCGGCTGGAAAGTTTCGCCCGGCGAAAAGAAATCTTTGCCGGCGAATATTCCGGGCCGGCGGTGACAATAAAGGTTTTGTTCCTGGCGCACTGCACGCGGGAAAAAGGAATTTTCGCCGCCGCCGAGGCCGTGCTGCTGGCCAACCACGAACTCGCCCGCCGCCGGCTGCCGCTGATGCTGAAGCTCGTCACGGCGGGTAATTTTGTCACCGACAGCGAAAAGGCCGAGTTCGACCGCCGGCTGGAAAATCCGGAGTTCGCGGCAGTGGTCGAGCATGCCGGCTTCGTCAGCGGCGACCAGAAGACCACATTACTGCGCACTGCCGACCTGTTCCTTTTTCCCACGCAATACCTAGGCGAAAACCAGCCGGTCAATCTGATCGAGGCGATGGCGTTCGGCCTGCCCATCGTCACCACCCGCTGGCGTTCGCTGCCGGAAATGCTGCCACCGGAGTATCCCGGCCTCGTGAACGGCCAGAACCCAACGGAGCTAGCCACCGCCATGCTGCACGTCCTCGCGGTGAAAAGCGGCGAGCGAGTCCGCCGGCATTTTCAAGAACGGTTCACGCTGGAACACCATTTGTATTACCTCGCCGCCGCCCTCCGCAGCGTGGAAAAGGATCAACCGCCAAGTCACCCAGCGTCCCACGACAAAATTTCATCAGGCAAGCCGGCCGGCCGGAAATGAATTTCTCCACCGGCGGTGCGCTTTTTAACAACTTGGCGAAAATGATGGCTTGGCGGTTTCAATTTCGTGGTTTCAGAAATTTTCCATTGCCGTTAGTCTTCCATGATTGAAAATTGGTTTGCTCCAGCTCAATTCGACCGTCGGCGACTTCGCGACCAACCGCGAGAAACTGCTCGCCGCCTATACGCGGGCCGTGACGCTTGGCGCGGAATTTATCCTCGCGCCGGAATTATTTCTCTGCGGCTACCCGCCGCGCGACCTGCTCCAGCGCGAGGATTTCATCGAAGCCAACCTGACGGCGCTGGCGGAAACCGCCGGCCAGACCGGCGCGGTGCCGCTGTGTGTCGGGTTTGTGGACCGCAATTCCGAGCGCCCCGGCCGCGCGCTGCGCAATTCCGCCGCCGTTTTGCAGAATGGACAAATCATCTGGCGCGCGACCAAAAGCCTGCTGCCCACCTACGATGTCTTTGACGAGGACCGCTATTTTGAACCGGCGAAAAGCGTCGCGCCATTCGAGTTCAACGGCCGCAAACTCGGCATCACGATTTGCGAGGACATCTGGAACGACGAGGATTTCTGGCCGGAGCGGCTGTATCGCGGCGATCCGGTGCGCGAATTGCTGGCACAGGGCGCGGAAATCATCCTGAACCTCTCCGCGTCGCCTTGGCACGACGGCAAGGAAAAAACGCGGCTGGAAATGCTGCGCCGCGTCGCGCACGACGAAAAAGTTCCGCTGGCACAGGTCAACGCCGTCGGCGCGAACGACGAACTGATTTTTGACGGCCACAGCGTGGTGCTGAATTCCAGCGGCGAGCTGCTGGCGCTCGGCGCGGGTTTCGCCGAGGAAATTCTGGTGGTGGACTTGAAGCAAAGCGGAAAGCGGAAAGCGGAAAGCGGAAATGAATTTCCGCCGCGCGAGCAGCTTTTGTTTGCGGCACTGTCGTTGGGCGTGCGGGATTATGTCCGCAAATGCGGGTTCAAATCGGTCATCATCGGACTGTCCGGCGGCATTGATTCCGCGCTTGTTGCCGCGATTGCCGCCGATGCGCTCGGACCGGAAAATGTTTTGGGTATAGCGATGCCGGCGCGTTATTCCAGCGAAGGCAGTTTGACGGACGCCGAGCGGCTCGCCAAAAATCTCGGCCTGCGCTACGAGGTTTTGCCGATTGAGCCGGTGTTCAAAGCGGTCGAGGCGCAGTTGCAAAAAGTTTTTGCCGGCACCAAACCAAATGAAGCCGAGGAAAACATCCAGTCGCGGTTGCGCGGCGTCACGCTGATGGCGCTCTCGAATAAATTCGGCGCGCTCGTGCTGACGACGGGCAACAAATCGGAAATGGCCGTCGGCTATTGCACGCTTTACGGCGACATGAACGGCGCGCTCGGTCCCATCGCCGACGTTTTAAAAACCGACGTGTATAAAATTTCGCATTGGGTCAATCGTGAGCGCGAAATCATCCCGGCGGATTCCCTCACCAAGCCGCCCAGCGCGGAACTGCGCCCCGGCCAGACGGATCAGGATTCACTGCCGCCATACGAAGTCCTAGACGCAATTCTGGATTGGTATGTGGTGAAAAACCTGGGCAAGGCGGAAATCATTGCGCGCGGCTTCGCGGCGGCGGTGGTGAATGACGTGGTCAACAAAATCAATTTCAGCGAATACAAACGCCGGCAGGCTGCGCCGGGCCTGAAGGTTTCATCGCGCGCCTTCGGCATGGGCCGGCGCATTCCGGTGGCGCAAAAGTTCCGGACGAAGATTTGACAGCGCAAATCAGTTTGAACAATCTAGGGGCGTTCGCATCAGATCATCAGAGAAACACCAAAGCCATTTTGCCCGGACGCCCATGAAGTTTTCCATCATCACGCCCAGCTTCCGCAATTCTGCGTGGCTCAAAGTGTGCATTGCCTCGGTGGCCGACCAGGCGGGCGTGGAGCTGGAACACATCGTGCAGGATTCCTGCTCGGACGATGGGACGCAGGACTGGCTGCGGCACGACCGGCGCGTGCAGGCGTTCATCGAAAAGGACGGCGGGATGTATGACGCCGTCAACCGGGGCTACCGGCGCGCCACCGGCGACATCCTGGCGTATCTGAATTGCGACGAACAATACCTGCCCGGTGCGCTGGCGGCGGTGGCGGAATTTTTTGCGGCCCATCCGGCGGTTGAGGTGGTGCTGGCCGGCAGCATCGTGACCGACGGCGACGGCCATTATCTTTGCCACCGGCATTCGATGGTGCCCAGCCCGCAGCACGTCTGGTTTCGCTTTCCGATTTTGACCAGCGGCATTTTCATCCGCCGGCAGGTGATTCACGAGCGCGGCCTGTTCTTCGACACCCAATGGCGCGACCTCGGCGATTTTCACTGGATGCTGGCGCTGATGAAAAACCAGGTGCCGATGGCCGTGTGCGAGACGTTCACCTCGGTTTTCGCCGACACCGGCGAGAACATGAACCTCAAGCCGAACGCGCTGCGTGAAAAAGAAGAAACCACCCGGATGATTCCGGCATGGCTGCAGCGGCTCAAGCCGTTGTGGATTTTGCAGCACCGTTTGCGCCGGCTGCGAGCGGGACATTTCAACCTCGCGGCGAGCAGCTACGAAATCTTTACCAAAACCAGCTTGAACCGGCGCATAAAATTTGACGTACCCCAACCCACGGCAGTCTGGTGGAACCGGCTCTGAAAGACCGGCGGCGGGCTGCCGGCGGGCTGCCAGCGGTTATGAAATGTTTATCCGATGGTTTTGCGACGGGTGACGAAAACGAAACCCGGCACCGACGGGCCGGCAATCAGAATGGCAATCAGCGCCAGCGCCCACGCGGGGAAAACAAACTGGCTGACCTGGACGTTCGGCGTGACGGACAGGCCGGGGCCGATGACGTGGCCGGCGGGCAGCGGCTCGTCGAAGACAATTTTTACTGGCACGCGCTGGATGACTTTCACGAAATTGCCGGTGGCATTTTCCGGCGGTAGCAAACTGAACTGCGCGCCGCTGCCGGCCTGCACGCTGTCCACGTGCGCCGAAAAATCCTTGCCGCCGAGCGCGTCAATCGCGACCGTCACCGGCTGGCCCGGTCGCATTTTCTTCAACTGCGATTCCTTGAAGTTCGCCACCACCCAGACTTCTTCCGGCACGATGGACATGATCTGCTGGCCGGCTTCCAGATAATCGCCGGCCTCGACGGCCTTGCGCGTGACGCGGCCGGTGGCAGGCGCGAAAATTTTCGTGTAGGACAGGTTCTGCTCCGCCACGGCGGTGTTGGTCTGAGCCTCCTGCCATTGCGCCAGTACGGTGCCGACCTGCGCCCACGCAGCGGCCAATGTGAGACTGGCCTCGGAGACCTTCGAGCTGGCCACTTCCACATCCGCCTGCGCGGACTTGAAATCCGCTTGCGCCTTGGTGTTCGCGGCCTGCGCGGCGTCGAATTCCTGCTGCGAGGTTGTGTTCTGCTTCCGCAAATCCTGCGCCCGGTCAAAATCGGCCTGCGCATTTTTGGTGGTGGCTTCGGCGGCGTCTGCGTCGGCTCGGGCCTTGCGCACGCCAGCCTCGGCGGTGATGACCTTCGCCTGCATCAACTGCCAGCCGGCGAGCATAGTTTTATAGCTGGCCTGCTGCGCTTCCGCCGCCGCCTGTTTTTGCGCGACGGTCAACGCGTAATCCGCCGGGTCAATTTCCATCAGCAGCTCGTTCGACCGCACCAGTTGATTGTCCAACACGTGAACAGCGGTCACCTGTCCGCCAATTCTCGGCGCAATGGAAACCACATGGCCCGCGATGAAGGCGTCGTCGGTGGATTCGTGCGTGAATACCTCCACGAGCAGCGTGAGGCCGAAATACAGTAGCACCGCCAGCGCGATGCCCGCCGGCCAGAGGTATTTCGGCGAGTTGAATCGCGCCGACCCGCTGGCTTCGGCTTTGATTGCCGGCAACGCCGGGGTGGCTGAGGGCGTTTCATTCATGGGCAAGTTTCATTTCCCCCGATTCTTTTGCCGGTTCGCCGCCATGATCCTTCGCGATTAAAATGTAGATGGACGGCACCACCAGTAGCGTGAACAGCGTGCCGATGGTCATGCCGCTGACTAGCACGATGCCGATGGAATTGCGCGCCGCCGCGCCCGCGCCGGTGACGAGCGTGAGCGGGAAGTTGCCGGCGATGGTCGCCACCGTGGTCATCAGCACCGGCCGCAGCCGCAGCATGGCAGATTCACGGATGGCCTGAGTTTTCGTGCGGCCCTGGCGCTGGAGCTGGTTGGCAAATTCGACGATGAGAATGCCGTTCTTGGAAATCAGCCCGACCAGCGTGATCAGGCCGACCTCAGAATAAATGTTCATGGACGTGGTCCAGCCGCCGGTCCAGAACGGGATGTTCGGGTTCGGCATTTTCAGGAAACAGAAGATCAGCGCGCCAAACATCGCCAGCGGCACCGAGCCAAGGATGATGATGAACGGGTCGCGGAAGCTGTTGAACTGCGCGGCTAGTACCAGGATGATCAGTACGACCGCCAGCGCGAACGCCGGCAGGAACTTGTCGCCTTCCATGCGCTGGAACCGTGAGTCGCCGGTGTAATCAAGCTTGTAGCCGCTGGGCAACGTCTTCGCACACTCGGTCTCCAGAAATTTCAGCGCGGTTTCCAGCGGCACGATGGCAACGCCGCTGAGCTTGACGGAGTTCAACTGCTGAAACCGGTTCAACGCGCGCGGCGTGGTGTGTTTTACCAGGTGCGCGAACGTGCTGACGGGAATCAACTGCTGGCCCGGCCCCTTGACGTAAGTGTTTTCCAACTGCTCGGCGTTCAATCGCGCGCCGCGTTCCATCTGCGGAATCACCTTGTAGCTGCGGCCCGCGAGGTCGAAACGGTTGACATAATTGCCGCCGACGAGCACGCCGAGATCCGAGCCGACCGTCTGCATATCGAGGCCGAGCGCGGCCACCTTGTCGCGGTCAATCACCAGCTCCACCTCCGGCTGGTCCACTTTGGTGTCAATCATCGGCGGGAAGGCGAACATCCCGTTGGTGGCGCATTTCATCTGCAATTGCTGCGCAAATTTCAGGATTTCCGCCGGTTCGGCGGTGGCGGACAGCACCAGGTTGACCGGGAAATTTTCCCCGCCCGTCGGCAGCGGCGGCGGCGTGACCATGAACATGCGGATGCCGGGAATTTTGTTCACCATCGCCTGCACTTCTGGCGTGATCTGGAAAACGGAGCGTTTTCGTTCGCCCCATGGTTTGAGTACCATGCCACCGAAGCCGCTGTCGGGCATGGTAAGCTGAAAAACCTGCTGTTTTTCCGGTACGGTGGCAAACGAACTTCCCGCCACGTCTGCATAAAACGCCGTCTGCTCAATGGTCGCGTCCGGCGGCGTTTCCACCACCCCGAAGATCACGCCCTGATCCTCTGCGGGCGCGGGTTCCTTCGCCTGCCACGCCGTTTTGGCCATCGGAATCGTCAGCAGCGTCAGACCGATCCAGACCGTGTAAATCATCGGCCGGCGCAACAACGTCCAGTCCAGCACGCGACCGTAAAAGTTTTTCAGCCGGTCGAAATCGCGGTTGATGCGCCCGGCCAACCCGTGATCCTCGCGGTCGTGGTTCAGCAGCCGCGATGCCATCACCGGCGACAGCGTCAGCGCCACGATGCCGGAAATCAGCACCGCGCCAGCCAGCGTCATGGCAAATTCGCGAAACAACGAACCGGTCAACCCGCCTTGAAACGCGATCGGCGCATACACCGCCGCCAGCGTAATGGTCATGGCAATGACCGGGCCGATTAGTTCCCGCGCGCCGAGCAGCGCCGCGTCAATTGGCGTTTTGCCTTCGCGGACGTGGCGTTCCACGTTTTCGACAATCACAATCGCATCATCCACCACCAAGCCCACAGCAAGCACGATGGCCAGCAGTGTGAGCAGGTTCAGCGTGAAGCCGAGCACTTGCATCAGGAAAATCGCGCCGATGAGCGACAGCGGAATCGCCACCAGCGGAATCAGCACAGACCGAAACGAGCCGAGGAACAGGAAAATTACCACCGACACGATGACCAGCGTCACCACCAGCGTCTTGATCACCTCGTGCAGCGCGTCGGAAATATATTGCGTCGCGTCATACGCCACCCGCGCCTGCAAACCGGTGGGCAGGTCTTTCTGGATGGATGCCATCTCCGTCCGCACGCGTTTGATGACGTCCAGCGAATTTGCGTTCGGCAGTGTCCAGACGCCCATGAACACCGCGCGTTCGCCGCTGAACCGCACCTCGGAATCGTAATCCTCCGCGCCGAGCACCACGTCAGCCACGTCGCTCAGGCGCACCAACTGGTCGCCGCTCTGGCGCACGACGAGGTTTTGGAATTCGCCGACGGAACGCAAATCCGTGTTCGCCGTCAAATTGACCTGCAGCAGCGAACCCTTGGTGCGGCCGACGGCGGAAAGAAAGTTGTTTGCCGCCAGCGCCTGCCGCACTTCGCTCGGACTGATGTTGAACGCCGCCAGCCGGTCCGGCTTGAGCCAGATGCGCATCGCAAACGTGCGCCCGCCGAGGATGTCCGCCTTCTGCACGCCTTCCAGCGCGGTGAGGCGCGGCTGCACCACGCGTACGAGGTAATCCGTGATCTGGTTCGCCTCCAGAATGTCCGACGTGAAACTCAAATAGGCCGACGCAAACTGCGAATCGGCGGTGGCGATGGTGAGCGTAGGAATTTCCGCCTCTGGCGGCAGATCATTGCGCACCTGGTCCACCTTGGAGCTGATTTCGCCGAGCGCCTTTTTGGAATCGTAATTCAACCGAAGGTGAACGGTGATGGTGGACAGGCCGAGCTTGCTGGCCGATTCCATGTAATCAATGCCGTCCGCCGCGGCGATGGCGCGTTCCAGCGGCTGCGTGAGAAAGCCGCGCACCAGGTCCGCGCTCGCACCGACATAAACCGTGGTGACGGTGACGGTGGCGTTTTCGCTGCGCGGATACTGCCGGACGTTGAGCGAGCGGATGGCCTGCAGGCCCGCGATCAAAATGATCAGGCTGACGACCGTGGCCAGCACCGGCCGGCGGATGAAAAGATCCGTGAAAGATTTCATGCGCGGCGGTTTAGCTGTTCGGCGGCGTGGGCGTGGTCGAGGTTTTCGGTGTGGCATCGTTGTTGATCACCACCGGCGCGCCGTTGTGCAGCTTGAACACGCCGGCGGACACCACACGATCGCCGGCTTTCAACCCGCTTTCCACGCTCACAAAATCGCCCTGCGCCCGGCCGGTGCGGATGAAGGTTTGCTGCGCCACCAGATTGGTGCTCCCGGTGATGATATAAACCGAGTCACCAAATGGCGCGCTCAAGATGGCCGTGGACGGAATCGTCAGCACCGGTTTCGTCTCGGGCAAAACCACCGACACGCGAACAAACATCCCGGCGCGGAGTTGTTCCTCCGCATTTTCAAATTTCGCGCGCAACCGGATGCTGCGCGTAACGGCGTCAAGGTCGGGACTGACCACGGCCAGTTCGCCTTCAAAAACCTTGTCGGGATAAGCGTCGGAAACAGCACGCACCTTGAGGCCGGGCTGCAGCCGGGCCAGTTCCTGCTGCGGCAGCGAAAAATCCACGAACAGCGGCGACAGCGATTGCAGCGAGACAATGCCCTGGCCGACGGCAAGCGATTCGCCG
>Ga0302276_10002709_pt1 | contig 15458 bp, 17 predicted proteins | sample III_Bog_N2_3_FD_198768 | JGI IMG/M metagenome (GOLD analysis project Ga0302276, IMG submission 198768) | Peat permafrost microbial communities from Stordalen Mire near Abisko, Sweden - III_Bog_N2_3 | ecosystem: Environmental > Terrestrial > Soil > Wetlands > Peat | place: Sweden: Abisko...
TTCGTCTCGGACTCCACCGAGTCGGGAAAGCTCTCCTTCGACATCGGCGGTCCCGGCACCAGCGGCACCACCGTGCGGCTGCACGACGTGTCCATCACTTCCGCGGCCTCCACCGCCATCGCCCCTGCCCAAAAGGTCCGGAAGTCGGCTCTGGTTCAGGCCGGAAATCGTCTCCTCTCGCACGGAACGGGCGAGTTGGTGGTGTGCGATCTGAACGGAAGGACGGTCTTTTCGCGGAGGGTTTCCGGAGCGTCGAGTCTCGAGTTGACTTCGCTTCCACGCGGCATCTTCGCCGCGAGATTCCTGGGGACGCAACTTTTGGTGCGTCATTTGGAATAGATCGACCGCCTCTGTCGTCCAAATGCGGAGCTCAATGTGAACAAGGCGAGGATCGCGCCCTGCACCGCGAGTGCAGCCAGGAGAGCGAGACAGAATCCGGCGGCGATGCCGAGTTCCAGGGCCCGGGACAGGACGGCGAAGAAGAGGGCCAGCCCCGCGAGGGCGGGGAGGAAGCCCTGCAGCAAGCGGGACACGGCTTCGGGGCCCTTCTGGAGCTGGGAGAAGACCACCAGGATCGTGGTGGCCACGGGAAACGGGGCGAGCAAGCCGCTCCATGCGGGGCCCATCGCGCGGGCAAGACCGGCCACCGTCGCGACCAGAGCCGCGGCCGAGACCATGCGAACGGGGAGGTCGTACTTCCAGGGCGTGGTTCGGGAATCGTCGGGCGAAGCCGCGGGAAGGAGCCGTTGGCAGAGCCAAAGGCTCGCGAACGACGTGGCCAGTCGCTCCCAGATCGGGCCGTTCCAGGGGCGGAGGAGCGCGGCGACCAGCATGTAGGAAGCCCAACCCACCAGGAGCGACATCCACCAGGGGAGCCGGGAGCAGGTGCGGGCGTAGACCAGGGCGAAGACCGCCAAAGCGACGATTCCCGAGATGGCGGTGGTGGCCGCCTGGGCGGCGAAGCGGGGACCCTGCTCCAGGGCCACGATGAACAGCAGAGGGCCGGCCACGAAGGGGAGGGCGGCGATCCACCCTCCCGCGCGATCGCCCCAGCGGCGGGCGGCGAGCGATGCGAGGCCCACCAGAAGGGGTGCGAGAAGCAGGCGGAGGAAGATCAAATCCGGGAGAGCTCCCAGCGCAGGTGTTCCCCAAGGCGATCCTCGTTGCCGAACGCGAGGCCGAAGTCGTTCCGGATCCTGGACACGTCGAAGAGGAACGGTTCGGCGCCGTACCCACGGTCCTCGACGGCGAGTTTCGGCGGCTTCCCCGCGAGCTTCGACGCCTGGACGGCGATCTCCTCCCACGAGACCCAGCGGTTGGACAGGGCGTAGTGGACGGACGGACTGGCGTGGTGCGCCAGCAGCGCCAGGTAGACCTTGGACAGATCCTGCGCGTGCAGGAACTGGGTCCCGTCGTGCTTGACCAGGTGGACATCCTCGCCGCGGACCACGGACCGGACCAGGGCCCGGAAGCGGCCGTCCGGTTGGGCGTGGGCCCCGTCCACAACGGGTTCCCCGAAGATGTACCCCGGGCGGACGATGTGGACGCCCGCACCAGCCGTGTGCCCGAAGGCCCGCAGGTAGGCTTCCGTGGCGGCCTTGGTGGCTCCGTAGAAATCGATGGGGCGGGGGACCGCGTCTTCGCCGTTCAGCGAGGACATTTCGCCGCAGGCGGCGGTGGAACTGGTGTAGACGATGGTCCGGATCCCGGCGTCGATCGCGGCCTGGAACAGGAGGACGGACCCCTCGGTGTCGGCGCGGAGCATGGCGGGGCCGCCTTCGCCCCAGCCCAAGGCCACATGGACCAGGGCATCGCACCCCGCGAGCGCGGCGGGCCACGAGGTGGCGTCCGACAGGTCGCCGCGCGCAAGTTGGATTCCGGGGACGTTCCCGAGCGCGGGGACCTTGGTCGGGTCGCGCGAGGTGGCCACGACCTGGTGGCCGCTTCGGGCGAACTCGACGCAGAGGTGGCTTCCGATGAAGCCCGTGGATCCGGTGACGGCGATGCGCATGGCTTTTGTCCCTTTCAGATGACGAAGGCGAGGAATCCCAGGGAGAGTTCCAGATGTCCGCCATCCACCTGCTGGCCAGGTCCCAGCCTGGGGTCGTCGTGGCGGTCGGTGGGCACGGACCAGAGGATCTCCGTGCGCAGTTGCAACCACTCCTTCAGGGGCACCAGGGCTCCGACACCGGCGCCGATCTCGGTCCAATGCGCGTCGCCGTACCAGGAGTGGTCCTCGGTCACGTGCCTCCAGAGGAGGGGGATGTACCCCGTGGCGTCTCCTTGCAGGACGACCACGCCCAGCGTCAGGTCCCAACGCAGCTCCGAGACCGCGGTGTCTCCGCGGGTCTGGTCGGCCATGCCCCAACCCCCGGCGAGGAACAGCCTGGGAAGGGGGCGGTAGACGGCCTGGGCGTCGATCCAGGTGTCCGGGTTCGAGAGCGGGGACTGGATCCAGGCCATGCGGCCTCCCAACCCGAGGGTCTGGGGGCCGGCGGTCTGGGCCCCGGCCGACGCGGCGAGGCCCAGGAGCAGGGGCAGCAGCAGATGCGATCTTCCGGGATTCATGGTCAGTTCCTGTCCAGGGATTCGAGGATGCGGTGGTAGCTCGCCAGGCGCTCGGGATGGATCTCCCCGCGTTCCACCGCCAGGCGCACGGCGCAGTCCGGCTCCTGCAGGTGGAGGCAGTCGTTGAATCGGCAGGTCCCCAAGCGCTCCAGGAACTCGGGGAAGTACAGTTGCACGTCGCTCTTCCCTAGCCGGTGCAACGCGAGCTCCCGGATTCCCGGCGTGTCCACGATGCGACCACCCCCGGGGAGATGGTAGACCTGCGCGCGGGTCGTGGTGTGGCGTCCACGGCCGTCCTTGTGGCGGACTTCGGTGACCTCGGGCGACGAGCCCGGCACCAGCGTCCGCACCAGCGAACTCTTCCCCACGCCGGAATTCCCGGCGAAGGCCGACCATTTCCCGCGAAGCAGGATTCGCAGCGCATCCAGGCCCTCTCCGGTCGCCGCCGATCCGCGCAGGACGGGGATGCCCAGCCGCTCGTACATGCCGGTGTCCGGTTCGGCGGGAAGATCGCTCTTGTTGAGGAACAGCACGGGCTCCACTCCACCCAATTGGGCGGTCACCAGGAAGCGGTCCACGAACCGGGGGTGGAACACGGGGCGTTCCACCGAGGCGACGATCACGAGCGTGTCCAGGTTGGCCGCCACCACCATGTCCAGATGGTCCCGCGCATCGGGTCCCGGACGCGAAAGTCGGGTTCGGCGCGGCTCCAACGAGGTGAGGAGCCATCCGGAACCCGGCATCGGATGGACCGACCCTCGATCGCCCACGGCGACCAGGGATTCGCGGCCCAGGCGGAGCCTGGGGGAATAGGCGCATTCCAGGACGGATCCCGCCGAATCGCCCACCAGGATCTCCACCGCGCAGGACCGGCGACTGACGGAGACGACCACGCAGGATTCGGGCTCTCCGGCGACATCCGGAAGCTTGTCCACCCGCACCTTGGCGCCGCCGCGCAGGAGTTCTCGTCGGCGCTGGATCCCGGAATGGGGATCTTCCGCGAAGCCCTCGCGCCACACCACCTCGGGGTCGCTGCGGCGGGAGCGCGCGAGACGCCGCCCGGGACGTCGATCGAATTCCTCGGGCTCTTCCAATGCCCGGGACCTCAGCCCGAGAGCGCGCGGCTCGAGCGTTCCTCGAGTTCGGCCAACAGGCCCGCCAGATGGTCGCGGGCGGGGAATCCCGGCAGTCCGGACAATTCCTTGGCCGCCTCCCGGAGTTCGTCGCCGATCAGATCGCGCGCCCGGGAAAGGACACCCTCGTCGCGCAGGGTCCCGAAGAGCTCCAGGGTCGAGTGGTGGACGAGGTCGGCCAGGGACCGTCCCGTCAGTTCCTGGCGGAGCAGGGAGGGGAGGTTCGCGAGCCCGTTGGCGAGGTCGGTGCGCACGGGCTTGTCCAGGTCCGGAATCCCGCCCAGGTCCAGCAGGTCGTCGCACATCTGGAAGGCCATCCCGAAGCGCTGTCCGAAGCGGGACGCGCCGTCCACCTGGGACTGCGGCAGCCCGGCGGACAGGGCGCCGCAGCGGCAGCAGCCTTCCAGCAGCGAGGCGGTCTTCAGATGGATCACCTCGCGGTAGCCGGACCAGGTGGGTCGTTCGGTCCGGGCCAGGTCCAATTCGGCCACCTCGCCCGCGGCCAGTTGGCAGGAGGCGTGGTTGATGGCTTCGATGATGTCCGGCAGACCGGTTCCGATGGCGAGTTTCATGGATCGGGCGAAGGCGTAGTCGCCCACCAGCACGGCCATCTGGTTGCCCCACCGGCGCGGAGCGGAGGCCTCGCCCCGGCGCAGATCCGACTCGTCGATGACGTCGTCGTGGGCCAGGGAGGCCACGTGCAGGAGCTCGATGGCGGCGGCGGACAGCCGCGCCGCGCCCAGGTTGGGCCGGTCGGACAGGCGCGTGGTCAACAGCAGCAGGGTGGAGCGGAGCCGTTTCCCCTGTCGGGAACTGAGCCAGCGCAGTCGGTCGGGGAGTTCTCCGGGGGCGTCGTCGGCCTGCGCGGTCAGGAGATCCCACGAAAGCTCCAGATCCTCGCGGATCAAAGCGCGAGCGGCTTCCAAAGCCGGGGCTCCCTGGAAGGAGTAGGTCGAAACGGTGGTCTCCTTCGGCACAGTCCGGCAAAGTTACTTGATCGGGGGCAGGTCGTATGGGGGAAGATGCCTCCCGGACCGGATGGATCCACGGGCACGTCCTTGGGGACCCTTGGTTTTTTTTCCCGGCGACCTTATACTTTGCCCTCCCAATTGGGGTATCGTCCAATGGCAGGACTGCGGATTCTGGTTCCGCCTATCGAGGTTCGAATCCTTGTACCCCAACTCGAACGGCTGTCGGCCCATCCCCGCCGGATGGGTGGACGCGAGGTCAGTTTCCGACCAACAGGCTCGCGCGCCGCGCCAGTTCCCGCAACCGGAATGGCTTGGTCAATATGTCGTTCATGCCCATGGCCAGGGCCTTGTCGCGCGTCCCGTCCGAGGCGTCGGCCGTGAGCGCCAGGATCGGCACCCGCTTGCAGGGGATGGCCGAGGCCGGATCGCGCACCTGCCGGGCCACCTCGAATCCGTCGTGGAAGGGCATCTGGATGTCCAACAGCACGAGGTCCCATCCCCCTTGCTCCAGCTTCTCCAGGGATTCCCTCCCGTCCTGGGCCACTTCGAATTCCGCCCCGAGCTGGCGCAGCACCCGTGCGGCCAGGTGGACGTTCATCCGCGTGTCTTCGCACAGGAGGACCCTCTTGCCTGCCAGGCAGGAGGGAAGCATCTCGTCGTCCGACGCGGCGAGCGCGCCGGCGCTCGGATTCGCCAAGGCGAAGGGCTGCCGGTACAGGAAAGCGGTTCCCGCCCCGAGCCGGCTCTCCACGGTCAGGGTGCCTCCCATCGTCTCCACGATCTGTTTCGAGATCGCCAGGCCCAGACCGGTTCCGTGCGCCTGGGTCGGATTGGATTCCTCGATGCGGCAGTAGGGTTCGAAGATGGAATCGAGCTTCTCCGGAGGAATTCCCGGCCCGGTGTCCCGGACCTCGGTCACCAGGGAACTCCCGGGCGCATCCCAGGTGGCTTCGATGCGGATGTGTCCGGCCTGGGTGTAGCGTATTCCGTTGCTCGAAAGGTTCAGCAGGACCTGGAACCAGCGCAACCGGTCTCCGTCCACCGGCGGCAGCTCTCCCGCGATCCGGAGCCGGATCTCCAATCCCTTGGTTCGTGCCAGCGGTCCGAGCGTGGCGACGAGTTCTTCCAGGACCTGCTTGGGAGCGAACCTGGTCGGATGGAGGGGAAGCTTCCCGTTTTCCATGCTGGACAGGTCCAGGACGCTGTTGACCAGGCTCAGGAGATGGTCGGCGGAAATGCGGATGGCGTGGAGGCTGTCCATTCCCTCTCCCTGTCGTTCCATGGGCCGTTCCTGCTGCAGGAGCTCCGCGAAACCCGAGATCGCGTTGAGGGGCGTGCGGAATTCGTGGCTCATGTGCGACAGGAATTCGCTCTTGGCCTGGGTCGCGGCGAATGCCTTGGACAAGGCGATGTCGTGCTGTTCCAGCATGTAGCGCAGGGCGATGAAGGAGGTGACGATCGCGGCGGCGAAATTGGTGATCCGGGCGAAGCAGGTGCTCGAGTCGGGGATGATGAGGTTCATGCGCGGCGTCCAGTCCGTGGCCTCCACCAGGACCAGCCCGAGCGGGATCGAGCCCAGCCAGAGGATCTGGTTCCACCCGCGGGGCAGGAAGAGGAGGATCCCCAGCGAGAGGGGGATGTAGAAGATCCAGCTGACCCCGCGTCCCATGAAGCCGTCGTCGAAGAGCACGATGACCAACCACACCAGGCCGAGGGCGATCTGGAAGGCATCCGGCTTCTTCATGCGCGCGCGGACGTATGCGACGACGAAGCCGGCGCAAAGCACCAGCATCGGCGCGTAGCTGCGGAGTCCCCCTCCCTGGACCGCGATCACGCCGCCCAGGCTGATGGAGGCGAGGGCCGCCACCACGGTGACCTCGGCCACCAGGACGTGGACCGTTTCGGGGACCTTCCTGCCCGGAGGAGGCAACAGGCGCAATCTGGAGAATCCCATGATGGATTCAAAAGTATTGTATCCATTCGCCCCAGCATCGCTCGGCGTGGAGTCGATCCGGGTGGAAAACGGATCTTCGGATCCATCGTGAACGGGTCCGGCCGCGTTGCCTGCCCGATGGCACCTACATTGCGCGTGGATCCCGATGGAAGGTGGTATGCCATGCGGTGGTTGATGTGGATCGCTGGTGCGACGATCTGTTTCGGAGCTTTCGGCGGGGCATCCGCGCAGGATTCCGCCGCGCGTGCGGACCTCGATGGAAATCTGCCCCAGGACATCCGGACCCGCGTCGAATCCGGGGGTGATTCGAATTCCCTGCTGTTCCCCGTGGTGGTGGCGAAGGGACAGACGCTTTCGGGCCTGTCGTTTCGTCACCTTGGTGCCTACACTCCGGCGATTCGCGGCGCCTTGCTGGCCGACAATCCCGGCCTCGTGGATCCGTCGAGGATCTTCCAAGGGGAAACGCTGCTTTTCAGAAGATCCGCGGACCGTCGTGGCCTCGCTCCCGAAAAGCAGGTGGCGATGGCCTTGCGCCAGGCGGTGGTCACCTCCGCGAGTGGTCCGGGGGAGATTCTCCGCGCCGACGGCAAAAAAGAGGTCCTGGCAGCCGACATGTTCCTTTCGCCGGGAGATGTGGTTCGGGCCGAGGCCGGATCCATGGTGGAATTGATCGTGGACAACCAGAGCGTCCTGCGGCTGCGCGGACCCGCTCGGATGTCCCTGGTCGCGGTCCAGTCGCCGGCCACCGGGGAATCAAGACCAAGGACGCAGGTGCGATTGCTCGCGGGGACGATCTGGGCGAAGGTCCAAAAATGGGCGGGGCCCCTGGTCCACTTCGAGGTGATCCTTCCCAACGCCATCGCAGGAGTCCACGGCACGGTGTTCGAAGCGATCGTCAACGACGACGGCACGAGTCTCGTCAGAGTCCACGAAGGGGTGGTCGCCGTCGAGTCGAGCCTGCATCCGGAGTCCGAAGTGTCCGTACGGGCCGGCCAGGAGGTGAGCACGGATCGAAAGGGCATCGTATCCCGCCCTCGACCGAAGTCAGCCCGGCCGGGCGCATGGGAAAAGTTCAACCGGGGCCGAGACCAGGAAATCGAGGCCGGCGCATCGATCGCGGGCGAAGGCCAGAGGTCCGAGCCGGCTGCCAATCCAGCCCCCGTCCGTCGGGACATCACCGCGCCTGGTCAGACACCGCAGGAGACCCAGTCCCAGCAGCCTGCATCGGCGGGACCGGTGCAATCTCCCCGGAACCGTCCGAAAGCGACTCCCGCCCGGCCCTGACTACTCCTCTTCCAGCTTCCGGAAGATGGCCGCCATGGCCTGCAGGTCGGGCACCACGGTCGCTGCGGCCCGGCGGTTCTCGTCCTGGATGCGCTTGTAGACCTCGGCGCGGTACACCGGGACCGATGGAGGAGCCTGGATTCCGATCCGACAGGACTTGGAGTCGATTTCCACCACCGTGATGACGATGCCGTCCCCGATGTGGATCGCTTCGCCCGGTTTGCGCGTGAGGACGAGCATCAGCGGAGGATCCGCTCGGAGGTGGACCACCGGGGATCGTCGACCAGGATCTGCTTGCCGATCCGGGTGCGGATGTTGATGAACAGGGGACCGGCCAGGTTCGCCGTGGACTTCGCCATGTCCGGGTTCACGGTGACGATGGTGTAGAGCAGCAGCTCCTTGGGATCGCGCACGTCCAGGTCGGCGATCTCCGACGAGGGCACCAGGGGGTTGTAGTCGGGCCGGAACTGCAGCGGGTTGATGAGGACGAATTGCGCTTCCGAGTCCGCCACGCTGCGCATCCAGTGGAAGGGCGCGTGCTGGGGCCTGGTGAAGATCACGAACTCGCGGGCTCCCTCGAAGCCCGGAAGGCCGCCGGGGAAGGCGATGACGTCTTCCGGCAGGTAGCTCAGGGTCTCGGAACTCTGTCCCATGCCGGGATAGTAGCACCGGAAATCGTCCCGCGCCAGTCCCGGATCGCGCCCACCAGGATGGAGAGGAGTCCGACGGATTCCGCCATGGCGTCGGAATCCGCGCCGGAGATCCGCACCAGCATGTGTCCCACGAGGTCGTGCAGGTCCCGGCCCGGGCCGGGTTCGTCCGGGAGGCATCCCTGGCGGGCCAGCGAAAGGAGCTTGCGCAACCGGTCCATGTCACCACCCCTTCCGGTGGCGAGGGCGATGGCCTCGCGCAGGGCCTTCTCCAGGCAGAGTCGCATGGTCTCCGACGGACCGGAGGTCAGGACGGATTGGCGTCGGTAGGCGTCGGATCCCGAGCTCATCCGGGCTGGTCCAGCAGTCCCGCCAGGAAACGTCGATCGATGGCGCGGAAGGTCCGCTCGCCGATGGCGCGGCCCCCCTGCACGAGCGTGGACCGGAAGCGATCGGCGGTTTCGAACGGGGCGCGGAGCACCTGGATGGGACCGCCCGGGTCCGATTCCTCGAAGAACGAATCCCCGTCCGAGGAGGACCGCGGCTCCTCCGAACCTCCACCGCCCCCGCCGCCGCCGCGCAGGGAGTCGTCGGTGGAGAACTGCGCGTTGTCTTCCTGGCTTTTCACCACCATGTCGGTGGCGTCGCTCTGGTCGCGGGCGCGGAGCGCCTTTTCCACGGCGGCCATGCCCATTTGCGACTGGAACTGTCCTTCTCCGCGGTGCATGTTCTGCTGCACCTGCGCCGCGTGGTCGCCGGTCACGATGACCTGGAAAAGGTTGGCTCCCTGAAGATTCGGCGCATCGATCCCCATGATGGAAAGGAGATAGGATTATTCCCGCCGTTGCGCAATCGCAGATTTGGGGGGATATGGAAACGACCGTTCGAGCCGCCAGGTTGGCGGGGCGCATCCTGAATCGGGAATTTCCGGATCCGGGAATTCCGTTGGACCATCGCGACGCGTTCACCCTCCTGGTGTCCGTCGTGCTCTCCGCCCAGTGCACGGACGAGCGCGTGAACCAGGTCACCCCCGTCCTGTTCTCCCGGTTGGGAGACGACCCGGAGAGCCTCGCGAAGGCAACGGTGGAGGAGATCCGCGAAATCATCCGGCCTTGCGGACTTTCTCCCGCCAAGAGCAAGGCGATCCAGGGCCTTTCCAGGATCATCGTCCGGGAGCACGGCGGGAAGGTCCCGCGCACCTTCCCGGAGCTGGAAGCCCTGCCCGGGGTGGGGCACAAGACGGCTTCCGTGGTCATGTCCCAGGCGTTCGGGGTGCCCGCCCTCGCCGTGGACACCCACATCCACCGCTGCGCGCGCCGCTGGGGTCTTTCCGACGGGTCCACGGTGGAGCGGACGGAATCCGACTTGAAGGCGCTGTTCCCCCGCGCCAGGTGGAGCCTGCTCCACCTGCAGATCATCCACTTCGCCCGCAGATTCTGTCCGGCACGGGGTCATCTTCCGGAGAAGTGCCCCATCTGCTCCGAGCTGGCCCGCAGGGGCTTGCCGGTGTTCCCCTAGACCGGGAAGCCGCACGGCGGGAGCGGGCTATCTTTCCCGGCCCTGATGCCTCCCACGGACGGAAGATTGGAGCGGATGCGCGAGGTGGCGTCGCGGCGCACCCGGCTGTACACCTTCGTGCTGGAGGACTTCCACGACCCCCACAACATCTCCGCCGTGCTGCGGACCTGCGAATGCTTCGGGATCCAGGAAGTCCATGTCATCGAGGAATTGAGGCCGTTCCGGATCTCCCGGCCCATCGTCAAGGGTGCGGACCGGTGGTTGGACATCGTGCGCTGGACCGACCGGCGACGGTGCCTGGAGCATCTGCGCGGACGCGGATTCCGCATCGCGGTGGCAAGCTCCAAGGCCGAGCGCTCCTTCCACGCCTCCCCCCTCGACCCTCCGCTGGCCATCTACCTGGGCACCGAGTTCGCGGGGAATTCCGAGCACATCCAGGAGGCCGCCGACCTGGTCTTCCGGCTTCCCCAGCATGGATTCACGGAAAGCCTCAACGTGTCCGTCTGCGCCGGCATGATGGTGGCCCACCTGGACAGGCACATGGACACGGAGGGGCGGGACAAGTTCGTCCTGGCCCCCGCCGAAATCGAGGAACTGGTGGAGCGCTGGTCCACGGAGCACGACAAGGCCTGAGTGGATTCCGATGGGTGGTCGGGGCCGCGAAGGATTTGGTTGTGGTTGTTTTATTTACCGAGTAGTAAATTGTGATTCGTGACCGATAAAAAGTGCAGATGGCATCGCCGGGCGGAGAGCAGGCCGGAGGAAATCCTCCAAGCGGCCCTGGAAGTGCTCGGCGAGAACGGCTACCGGGCCACCAGGCTGGACGACGTCGCGGCCCGCGCGGGGGTCACCAAGCCGTTGATCTACCACTATTTCCAGAGCAAGGACGACCTCGTCCACCGGGCCCTGGAATGGCGGTTGGTGCAGATCCTGTCCGGGATGCGCGACGAGCTGGACGGGATGGAGGCAGGGTGGGAAGCGCGCCTGCGCAGCTTCTGCCGCTGGCTGTGGCAGCGGTGGTGCGCTCCCGAATGGGGGCGGTTCCACCGGGTGGTGGTCTCGGAGATGCGGCAGGAGGCTCCGGACGTCTACCGGAAATGGATCCTTCTCGCCTACGGAGAGCGCTGCAAGGTGGTCGAGGAGATCCTCCAGGGCTCCCTGTCCGATCTGCGACCGGGACTGGACCTCAACGCCTCCGCGAGGTTCTTGATCGCGGGGCTTTGGCAGACCGCCCAGGTCCATGCCCACGGCGACGTCCTCGTCGAGGAGGCCCCCGCCTTGGATTCGATGTTGGAAACGATATTGGGCATCTTTCTCGCCGGAGTCCGGCGAGCTTCGGAGGCGAAATGATTCTTCTGGCGACATGGCTTGTCCTGCAGACCCAGGCCAAGATCCAACTCAACTTGGACCAGGCGTTGGACTGGGCGCGCGATTCCTCGGCCACCGCCCAACTCGCGGCTTCGCGGGAAGCGGAGGCGCGCGCCAAGGAATCCGAGGCCACTTCCAGCCTGCTTCCCACCTTGACGGCATCCGCGACGCAGATGCTGAAGTCCTACAACTTCCTGACGGGGGGACTCGTCTTCCCCGCCTTCCCGGGATTCACGGTCCCGTCGCCAATCCCCTGGTACAACATCCAGGACGCGCGACTCACGGTCCAGGCTCCGCTCTTCTCGGCCGTGGCCTGGAAGAGCTTGTCGGCGGCCCAGCAGGGCGTGCGGGCGCGGGAGGCCGAACACCAAGCCATCCGCGACGACGCGTCGCTGCGCGGCGGCTTGGCCTGGGTGGAACTCTCCAAGGCGCAGATGCTGGAGCGCGACCGGGAAGAGGCTCTGCAGTTGGCGCGCGACCTGGAAACGATGGCCGACGACCAGAAATCTTCCGGCACGGCCACGGGACTGGACGTCCTGCGGGCCCAGGCGCAGCTCGTGACGTCGCAGCGCGCGCTCCTGCAGGCGAAGCTGGAGCGGGAAAGAGCGTCCATCGCCCTGGCCCGCGAACTCGGTCTGGGAGAATCCGACACCCTGATGGCGATCGGAACCCTTCCCCTGCAGGCCAAGCCCCTGGTCCACACCGCGACGCCCGCAACCGTTCCTCGGGTGAGGGCGGCGCAGGAGAACAAGGATGCCGCGCGCCTGGAAGCGGAGGCGTCCAAGGCGAGGTTCTTCCCGACCGTCGGAGTGGAGGCCGACTACGGCTATTCCGCCGGTGTGGACCAGTTCGACGGCGGGGGCAACTGGACCGGACAGGTCGGGGTGTTCGCCGAGTGGAGCCTCTGGGGCGGTGGAGACGAATCCAAGCTGGCCCAGGCGCGCCAGAAGGAACGGCAGGCGTCCATCTCCTACTCCGAGGCGCGCCGGCAGGCCGCCATCGATCTGGACGAGGCCGAGCTCGTGGAGAGCCGATCCAGGGAGCAGATCGAGCTGGCGGGAGCCCAGGCGGCGCTCGTGGATTCCGAATTGGTGCTTTCCCGCGAGCGGTTCCACGACGGGGGCTCGGGAAACCTGGAAGTCGTGCAGGCGCAGGGCGACCGCAACGTGGCGCACGCGTCCTGGATCGAAGCGGCGGGGACGTATGCCGCCGCCCTGGTGCGGTTGCGCTGGGCGACGGGCCTTTGGGACGGATTCTGACAATGGGGGAACAGGTGGAGAAGAACAGGAAGACGGTCGGCTGGGTGTTGGGAACGGTGGCGGCCCTGGTGGTCGTGGGCGGAGGAACGGCCTTCTGGTGGGAGTTCAGCTCCTCGGAGCGGACGGACGACGCCCAGTTGGAGGGCACGGTGGTGCCCATCAACGCCCGGGTGGGCGGGTTCGCGGAGAACGTCCGGGTGCGCGACGACCAGACGGTGCGCGCCGGCGACACGCTGTTCACCATCGACCCCACGGAATACGTGCTGCGGGTCCGGCAGGCGGAAGCCGAACTCTGGGCCGCGCGGGCGGCCGCGCAGAACGGTGTGGCCGGCGCGGGGGCCAACGCCGCCAAGGCGCAGGAGAAGGTCGCGCAGAACAACATCGACGTGGCGCGCTCCAACCTGGACAAGGCCAACCGCGACCTGGAACGGACCAAGCTCCTTCGCCAGCGCGACGTGGCCAGCCAGTCCCAGCTGGACGCCGCCGAGGCCGCCGCGACGTCGGCCGCCGCGGCCTTCCGGGCCGCCTCCGAACAGGCCGCGGTCTCGGGGTTCGGGGAAACCGGCGCCCAGGCCCAGGTCCGGCTCGCCGAAGCCAAGATCGCCGCCGCCCAGGCGGCGGTGGATGTCGCGCGAACCCAGCTATCGTGGACCGCGGGCATCGCTCCCGTGTCGGGACGCATCGCCAAGAAGAGCCTGGAGCCGGGACAGTACGTGTCGGCGGGCCAACCGGTCCTGGCGCTCGTCTCGGACAGCGCCGTCTGGGCGGTGGCGAACCTGAAGGAGACGCAGATCGACCGGGTCCGCGCGGGTCTTCCCGTCCGCGTATCCGTCGACGCCTACCCGGATCTCGCCCTCTCCGGCAAGGTCCGGTCGCTCCAGGCGGCCACCGGATCCCGGTTCTCCATGCTGCCGCCGGACAACGCCTCGGGGAACTTCACCAAGGTGGTGCAGCGCATTCCGGTGCGCATCGACCTGGACATCCCGGACTCGCTCCGCTCCCGTCTGGTTCCGGGGCTTTCCGCGAACATCGCGATCCGCGTCAGGAACTGACGCGTGGCGAAGATCACGGCACGCCACCTGGTGGTGGTGGGTACTGTCGCCACGGCCGCGATGATGCAGCTGATCGACACCTCCATCGTCAACGTCTCGCTCTCCCAGATGATGGGAAACCTGGGCGCGACGCTGGAGGACATCAGTTGGGTGATCACCGCCTACGCGGTGGCCAACGTGATCGTGATCGCCCTTTCGGGGTGGCTCGCGCAGAGGGTGGGCCGAACCCGCTACTTCCTGGCGTCCATCGTCATGTTCACGGCTGCGTCCTTCCTGTGCGGGATCTCCACCAGCGTGTGGGAACTCGTGGTGTTCCGTTTCCTCCAGGGCATGGCCGGGGGCGGCATCATGACCACGGCCCAGGCCATCCTGGTGGAGTCCTTCGATCGCGAGGATCTTCCCATCGCCAACGCGATCTTCGGGATGACGGTGGTGATCGGACCCGCCATGGGACCGACCCTGGGCGGCTGGATCACCGACAACCTCAACTGGAACTGGATCTTCTTCGTCAACATCCCGGTGGGGGTGGTCGCCACCGTCCTGGCGAAGCTCTACCTTCCTTCCGCGGTGCACGACCCGCCGCCCAAGGGGAGCATGGATTGGCAGGGGATCCTGTTCCTGGTGGCGGGAATCGGGGGGCTCCAGGTGGTGCTCGAACGCGGCCAGGACGAGGGTTGGTTCGAATCGGGATGGATCGCCTTCCTCTCCGTCGTCGCGGCGGTTTCCGTCGTGGCCTTCATCTGGAGGGAATGGACGGCCCCCCATCCGGTGGTGCATCTGCGGCTCCTGCGGGTGCGGTCCTACGGGGTGGGCGTCTTCTTCTCCTTCATCCAGGGGCTGGGACTCTACGCCTCCATGTTCCTGGTGCCGGTCTTCACCCAGGGCATCCTGGGGATGACCGCGATGGACACCGGCCTGCTTCTCCTGCCCAGCAGCATCCTCACCGCGTTGAGCATGCCCGTCATCGGGAAGATCATGCAGCGGGGCGTTTCGGCGCGATTGCTGGCGGGTTTGGGGTTCCTCCTCTTCTTCGTGTTCACCGTGATGCTGGGCCGACTGAACGGCCAGGTGGGCGCGAACGATTTCTTCTGGCCGCTGGTCGTGCGCGGCATCGGCATGGGCATGCTGTTCATTCCGCTGACCACGCTGGCACTGGGTCAGCTTTCCGGACGGGAGATCCCCCAGGGCACCGCCATGACCAACATGGTCCGGCAGCTCGGGGGCTCCGTGGGAATCGCCCTTGTCGCCTCCTTCGTGGACCGCCGGATGACCTTCCACAGGTCCGTGCTCGCCGAACACGTGGTGAGCACCTCGCCCGCCACGTGGGCGCGGCTCCAGGCGGCGGGAGCCATGTTCATGAGCCACGGGGACACCCGCTGGGAAGCGCAGCGCAAGGCGCTGGGAATGGTGACCGGAGCGGTCGCCCGCGAGGCCGCGGTGATGTCCTACCTGGACGCCTTCCGGGTGGTGGGATTCTTCTTCGTGGTGAGCGTGCCGTTCGTGCTCCTGTTCAAGAAGCCGTCCTCGAAGATCGACCCCGCATCCATGAGCATGGAGTAGCCGAATCCGTCAGGAGCGGACGAAGGCGTCGTAGATGGCCCGGATCCCCACCGGAAGGTCGGAGGCGTCCACGCCCACGATGATGGAAAGCTCCGAGGCTCCCTGGTCGATGACGCGCACGTTCACGCCCGCGTGCGCCAG
>Ga0302276_10002712_pt1 | contig 15442 bp, 9 predicted proteins | sample III_Bog_N2_3_FD_198768 | JGI IMG/M metagenome (GOLD analysis project Ga0302276, IMG submission 198768) | Peat permafrost microbial communities from Stordalen Mire near Abisko, Sweden - III_Bog_N2_3 | ecosystem: Environmental > Terrestrial > Soil > Wetlands > Peat | place: Sweden: Abisko...
TTGCCGGTGTGCCCGCCACGGTCGTGAGGTATCTCTGGCGGAGGAACGCGAGTCTCGGCATTCGTCGGGTCACGGGCACACCGGGGTGTACCGTCGTCGGAAGACACGGATCAATCCCCCGGACCGTGGCGGGCGGTGCGGGTAGTGCCGGCACCGCCCCGGGGCGTCGCCCCCGGACCCCGGCACCGCAGGACGTGCGTCTGCAGGATCTGGAGGGTGTCATGGACGGGGTGAGGCGGTTCGGCGTAGTCGCCCTGATTCCCCTGGTCGGGGTGGTGGCGCTCGGATGTGGTTCGTCCGTCACCACGACGAAACCGACAGCCACGTCGCCTCCGACCACGGCGGTGTCCACGACCACGACGGCGGCACCCACGCCGACCACAGCCGCCCCGCCCACGACAGCAGCGGCGGGTCGACCCTGCACCTCGGGCCAACTCTCCGTGGCGACGGGGTCCGGTCAGGGGGCGATGGGCACGGAGATCCTGCCGCTCGTCTTCACGAACACCGGTTCGGCGATGTGCACGCTGCAGGGGTACCCGGGGGTGTCGGCGGTCATCGCCAACGGGGTGCAACTCGGTCCGGCGGCGACGCGTGCGAACGGCACGTCCACCCCTCTCGTCGCGCTCGAACCGGGGCAGACGACCCAGGCCACCTTCACCTACGGCGCCCCGACGAACATCTGCCCGAATCCGACGACGGCACTGGGTCTGCGCGTGTATCCCCCCGATCAGACCGCCGCGCTGTTCGTGGCCACCACGGAGGTCGGGCAGTGTCCCAGCGCTCCGTATTCCACGTTCACGATCTACCCGATCGGAGCGTCACCCGGACACTAGTGTCCCGTCGCACAAAGGCCGTTGCTCGCAGACGCCCCGCCAGGGGTGCCGATTCGGCGGGGGCTGCGTATGCGTACTCCGTCGAGACTGAGGAGGATGCGCATGGAGGCTCGCGTCGTTTCTCCTCGCTGCGCTACCGGTCGAGCGATGCCCGCGGGTCGCGTCCCATGAAGGCGGCAAGACGTTCCCAGTCGTCGGCATCCGGAGGTGGAGGAACCTCCGCACCGAAGGGCGATCCCGTCGCCACCATGTCGCGGTACTCCGGTTTGATCATGGTTCGTGCCCCGTCGAGCGCCGACGTCGCCAGGCAAGGGTCGAGCCGGTCGAGCTGCCCGGTGGCCAGCGCCAGGTCCCAGGCATGGGCCGCCAACTCGGCGAGATACAGGTTCACCAACGTCGCACCCGAGTACTCCTCGCCCCAGGGCATGGTGAACGACGACGACAACCGGGAATCGTCCTCCCACGCCTGCGCCGCCCCCTCAGCGGCGCGGCGTAGCTGGGCGGGAGCGTCGGCCAGTTCGATGTGGGGCGATTCGTCGCCGGCCGGAGGGGTCCGGCCCCTACCGAGCGCAGCTGCCCGGTAGGCGGCCTCGATCAGGTGGTCGATCAGGCCTGCCACGTCATACCCGGGGCATGGTGTCCGGAGGGTGACCTGCGCTGGCGTGGTCCCCGACACGATGACGGCAGCGTTCTCCTACGCCTCCAGCAGCGGAGTTCGACGGTCAGGGTCGGCCATGGGGGTGGTCCTTCCAATTGCCAGCAAGGAGACGCCACGGTATTCCGCGGGGACAGGGACCTCCAGCGGGACGCCATTCGGACCCGCCACCAAGCGTCTGGCGGCCGTCGGCGGACTGCCGGTCATCCGAGAGGAGCGTCGGCCTGCTGACCCCAAGCCAGTTGAGCGACAGACCATGCTGCACCACGCCGCACCGTCGGCTCGATCAGCGAGGCATCCGACGCCAGATGCCGCTCGGGACGAGACGCATGAGGACTGCCGCCGGCTGCAGGACTCGCGGGACCCAGACCCGACGCGCCCGGGCCTGCAGTCCTTCGATCACGGCGGCAGCAACCTGATCGGGCGTGCTGGACAGCATCGGAACGGGCGTCATGCCCCGGGTCATGCGGCCGACGACGAAGCCGGCGCGGACCAGCAGCAGGTGGACGCCGCTGCCGTGCAGGGCATCGGCGAGCCCGTTGGCGAACCCGTCCAACCCCGCCTTGGCGGATCCGTAGACGTAGTTGGCACGTCGGACCCGGATTCCGGCGATCGAACTGAACACGACGATCTGGCCACGTCCCTGGATTCGCAGCAGGTTCGCCACGATCGTGAGGACGTTGACCTGCGCCAGGTAGTCGGTGTGGGCGATCGCGATCGCATGGGCGGGATCCGACTCGGCCAGGGCCTGATCGCCCAGGATCCCGAAGGCGACCACCACCACGCCGATGTCGCCGTGATCGGTGGCGACCTGCTCCAGTAGGGCCTGGTGCGAGTCGGTGTCGTCGGCATCGAACTCGACGACCTGCACGTCACGCGCCCCGGCCGTCCTGACCCTTGCCGTCTCGTCACGCAAGTCGTCACTCCGCCGCGCCGCCAGGACCACGACCCTGCCTGGGGCAAGGCGGTCCACGATCTCCAGCCCGATCTCACTTCGACCTCCGAGCACCAGGACCGTGCCAGGTGTCGGAGCTTGCCGCTGGGTTCCCATCGGTTCAGTGTGGCAGTTGCGTGCCTCGCGAGCCCCCGACCCACCCCGGGAGCCCCCGGCCCACCCCGCGGCGTCGTCCGAACCGCCCCGGATGGGTCATCGGGAATACTTTAGTTTTCCGATGGGTTTACTGGGTAACACCAGGGTGCGTCGCCGGTGGGAGGTGACGTGCCACCCGACCGTGAGGAGTACACCATGTCCATCCGTGACGAGGTCCTGGAGGCCAACGAGACCTACGCCGCCGACTTCGGCGACAAGGGCGACCTGGCCCTCCCCCCGGCCCGACGGTTCGCCATCCTCACCTGCATGGACGCCCGTCTGGACCCGGCCAGGTACGCCGGGCTCCGCGAGGGGGATGCCCACGTCATCCGGAACGCCGGTGGCCGGGCCAGCGACGACGCCATCCGTTCGCTCGTGATCAGCTACAAGCTCCTCGGGACCGGCGAGTGGTTCGTCATCCACCACACCAACTGCGGCATGGAGTTCTTCACCGACGAGCAGATGCGCGAGCTGCTCGCGTCCAGCCTGGAGACGGCCGTCCTCGGACCCGACGGGTTCCACGACGTGGGTACCGGGCCGGGGTCGGCCGAGGCCCGCTACGTCGACTGGCTCACGATCGACGACAACGCCCGCACCGTCGTCGAGGACGTGGCCCGGATCCGGGCCCACCCGCTCGTGCCCGGATCGATCCCGATCTACGGCTACCTCTACGACGTCACCACCGGCCGCCTGGTGGAGGTCGATGAGGCGACGAGGGCCGGCCTCCCGACCTGATGGGGTCCACGCCGTTCAGCCGACTGACGGGACGGTGGCCAACCCCGCCGCGAACCGCTCGTCGCTGACCTCCTCGTCGAACATCTGACCCGCGAGGTACGAGTCGTAGGCGGCGAGGTCGACGTGGCCGTGGCCGCACAGCGCCGTCAGGATCACCTTCTCCTCGCCGGTCTCCTTGCACGCCTTCGCCTCGCGGATGGCAGTGGCAATCGCGTGGATGGGCTCGGGTGCCGGGAGGATCCCCTCGGTGCGGACGAACTGCATCGCCGCCCCGAAGCACTCGGTCTGCGGGATGGCGACGGCCTCCATCAGACCGAGCCCGTAGATGGGCGAGATCAACGACGCCATGCCGTGGGAGCGGAGGCCACCGGCGTGGATCGGGTCGGGGATGAAGTCGTGGCCCAACGTGTGCATCGTCATCAGCGGCGTCATGCCCGCCGTGGCACCGAAGTCGTAGGCGTAGATGCCGCGGGTGAGCGACGGGCACGATGCGGGTTCCACCGCCCGGATGATCGGGCTCATGGTGCCGGCCAACTTCTCGCGTAGGAACGGGAAGGCCAGGCCACCGAAGTTCGAGCCTCCACCGGTACAGCCGACCAGCACATCGGGCGCCGTCTCGCCGGCCTTGGCCAGTTGCCGCAGCGCCTCCTCGCCGATGATCGTCTGGTGCATCAGCACGTGGTTGAGCACGCTGCCGAGGGCGTACCGCGTGTCGGGGTCCGGTGCGGCCACCTCGACGGCTTCGCTGATGGCGATGCCGAGGGAGCCGGGACTGTCGGGATCGGCTGCCAGGATGGCCCGGCCGGCGGCGGTCAGCTCGCTGGGTGACCGGTGCACCTTGCCGCCGAACACCTCCATCAGGAGGCGGCGGTAGGGCTTCTGGTCGAAGCTGGCGCCCACCTGCCAGATCTCGCACTCGAGGCCGAAGATGGCACAGGCGAAGGCCAGCGCGGTCCCCCACTGCCCGGCACCCGTCTCCGTGGTGAGTCGCCTGACGCCCGCCTTGGCGTTGTAGTACGCCTGCGGGACCGCGGTGTTCGGCTTGTGGGAGCCGGCCGGCGAGACGCCCTCGTACCTGTACTAGATCCGGGCCGGGGTGTCGAGGGCCTGCTCCAGGCGACGGGCGCGGAAGAGCGGGCTCGGCCGCCACTGCCGGTACACGTCGAGGACGGCACCCGGGATGTCGATGTACCGGTCCTGGCTGACCTCCGGGAGGATCAGGTCCATCGGGAACAACGGGGTGAAATCGTCGGGGCCGGTCGGCTCGAGGGTGCCGGGGTGCAGCGCCGGCGGTGGCGGCGACGGCAGGTCGGGCACGATGTCGTACCAGGTCGTCGGCATCTCGCTCTCCTCCAGCAGGTACTTGTGCTGGTGGACGGACTCGTCGATCGCCATCGGAGGGCCTCCTTCTCGCTGATGAGCACGAAGCCAGCCAGAACTCGGAGCCCGGTCCCGTGTCGCGCGGACGCGGCCGCAGGGACGGCTGCGGATCAGGTGAGTGCCGGGTACCGGTCGATCCAGGGGTCGGCCGCCTCGAGCTGGGACGCCACGCGGATGAGTTGCGCGTCCCGGAACGCACCGGCGACGATCTGGACGCCGATCGGCAGTCCCGAGGCGGCCACGTGCAGCGGCAGGCTGACGGCCGGCTGGCCGGTGATGTTGAACAGGGCGGTGAACGCGGCCATCGCCACCACCTCCATCGGCGGGAAGTCGGGCTGGGCGTGCACCTGCGCGAGCAGGCCCACGGCCGGCGGCTCGATGGCCATCGTCGGCGTCACCAACAGGTCGAACTCGTCGTCGAAGCGGGCGAGGAGCTGTCGCGACTGCAGCTGCAGGGCGGACAGCGAGCGGACGAACTCCAGGCTGTCGAGCGCCCGGCCGTTGCCGAACGCCACGCGGTTGTGCGGCTCCATGTCGATCGGATCGATGTCGAGGTGGGCACCGAAGCCCGAGTTCATGAGGTTGAGGAAGTGGCCCAGGTCGGCGGGGTCGAACAGGTCGGACCCGAGGCGGGTCACGTGGTGGCCGAGCGACTCGAGCAGGGTGGCGGCGTGGTCCACGGCGGCCAGGCACTCGGGAGCGACGTCGACACCGAGGGCCGAGACGGTGTTGACGGCCACCCGCAGCCGACCCGGGTCGGCACCCACCTCCTCGATGAAGGGGCGCTCCTTGGCCGGCGGGCTCCACCAGGCCAGGGGGTCCGGGGCGCTGATGACCTCGAGGATGGCGGCCGAGTCGGCCACCGTCCGGGTCACGACCCCCTCGACCGACATGCCCGACCAGCCGGGCACCCGGTCGGCCACCCGGCCGCGGCTCGGCTTGTGTCCGACCAGCCCGCAACACGATGCCGGGATCCGGATCGACCCACCACCGTCGCTGGCGTTGGCGGCAGGGACCATGCCGGAGGCCACCGCCGACGCGGCGCCGCCACTCGATCCGCCCGGGGTGGACCCGGTGTCCCACGGGTTCCGGGTCGCCCCGTAGCGGTCGTTCTCGGTGATGCTGACCGAGCCGAACTCGGGCGAATTGGTCCTGCCGCAGAGGATGAACCCGGCGTCGATGAATGCCTGGGCCACCAGTTCGGACTCGTCGGCCGGCGTGTCCGGCGCACCGGCGCAGCCGTAGGTGACCGGTTGGCCGGCTACCGGCAGGAGGTCCTTGATCGGCATCGGCACGCCGGCGAAGGGTGGCAGGTCGGCGTCGCCGCGGGCGATGCGCTCGCCCAGTGCGGTCGCCTCCGCCCTGGCCTCGTCGTCATTGCGCCAGATGACCGCGTTGAGGTCGGGATTGCGCTCGTCGATGCGGGCCAACGTGGCGTCCAGGACCTCGAGCGGGCTGACCTCTTTGGCCCGGATCGCTGCTGCGGTGTCGATGGCGGATGCGTGCTCGTCCATGCCGCGACCCTAGGTCACCCTCCCGCGGACGGGTCTGGATCGTCGCCCGACCGGGCGCCGATGTGGCACGGTGGACCATGGTCGCCTACGAGCGCTTCGCCGCCTTCTACGACGTCGTGATGGATGACCCCGGACCCCGGGCCGCCCGGGTCGACGCCGCCATCCGGCAGTTCCGGCCGGACCCGGCCAGCCTGCTCGAGCTCGGCTGCGGGACCGGGTCGATCCTGGCTCGGCTGGAGACGGGAGCGGAGCTGACCGGCCTCGATCGCTCCCCCGAGATGTTGGCCGTGGCCTCGTCCAAGGTGCCCGGAGTCCGGTTGGTCGAGGGGGACATGGCCGACTTCGACCTCGGGAGGCGCTTCGACGTCGTCGCCTGCGTCTTCGACTCGATCAATCATCTCCTGGACGTGACGTCGTGGGCGTCGTTGGTCGGCTGCGTCCACCGTCACCTGGCCGACGGCGGCCTCTTCGTCTTCGACGTCAACACCGTCGGCGAGCTCCACCGGTTGGGCGAGGAGCCACCCTGGGTCTACGACTTCGAGGGCGGCACCGCCATCATCGACGTCTCGTTCGCACACGACCCGACCGGTCTCGGCGTCACCGACTGGGACATCCGGATCTTCGAGCTGGTGTCCGGCACCCGTTTCGAGCTCCATCACGAGCGGATCGGCGAGCTGGCGCTGCCGCTCGAGCGGGTTCGGGAGCTCGTCGTCGACCGGTTCGAACTGCTCGAGGAGGTCGACGAGGACGGCCTACCGGCGACGGACGCCTCCGTGAAGGCGTACTACGCGATGCGACGACGCGGGGACTGAGCCCGGTCGGCCCGGTCAGGCGCCCGGCCAGAGCCGGTCGCGCAACCCCGATGCCCGAGCCACCGGACGGGCGACGGCCAACCGGACCATCTCCTCGCTGCCGACGAGGGTCACGTCGTCCTTCGCCCGGGTGACGGCGGTATAGAGGAGCTCGCGCGTGAGAATTGGCGAGTCGACGGTCGGCAGTGAGACCACGGCGTGGGGGAACTCGGAGCCCTGGCTCTTGTGGATCGTCATCGCCCACCACACCTCCCACTCCCCCAGTCGGGCCGGAGCGAGACGACGCGGCTCCGACGCACCGGCCATCACGACCCACCGCCCGTCCACACCGTGGACGACGACTCCCACGTCGCCGTTGGCCAGTCGGTTGACCGGGTCGTTGTGCGTCACCATCACCGGGGTGGCGACCCGTGGCCTGCCACCACGCAGGACAGCGGGGACCGCCTCCTGTGCGGCGGCGTCGACGAGGTCCGACCACTCGAACAGTCCCAGCGGACCGCGCCGGACGGCGGCCAGGACCTTGATGCGTGTGGCGGCCGCGAGGGCTGCCGGTCCGTCGTCCGCCAGCGCCGCGCTGACGACCTCCCTGGCGGCCCCCACGACCTGGGTGCGCAAGGCCGCGAGGCCGGTCGCGTCGTCGGGACGGACCCAGTGGACACCGCTCGCGTTCGCCAGCCGGTCGACCACGCGGTCCTCGTCGCCGTCCCGGATGGCGAGCGCCAGCTCGCCGATTCCTGATCCCTTGTCGAAGCGGTGGCCGACCCGGAGTTCGGTGACCCGGCCACCGAGCGCGGGGCGATCCGACGTCTCGGACCGTCCGGGAGGTCCGACCATGTCGCCCATGACCGTGCCCGCCTCGATGCTGGCGAGCTGGAACGGATCGCCCACCAACACCAGCCGGGCCTCGGGACGCAAGGCGTCGAGTAGGCGGGACAGGAGTGGTAACGACACCATCGACGTCTCGTCGACGACCACCAGGTCGTGAGGGAGCGGATCCTGCCGGTCGTGGCGGAACGACGTCCGGGTCCGCCGTCCCAGCAACTGGTGGATGGTCGTCGGCTCGATCCCCCGGAGGGCCTCGGCCCGGTCCTCGTCGATACGTCGGGCGGTGAGCAGGGTCGCCACCTGGGCCTCGACGGCCTCCTTCATCCGGGTGGCCGCCTTTCCGGTCGGCGCCGCAAGTGCCACCCGGACGACCGGTCCCCTCGTCCCCGCCAGTTCGAGCGTGGCGGCGAGGAGGCGGGCGACGGTGTGCGTCTTGCCGGTGCCCGGCCCCCCGGCGATCACGGTCACCGGCTGGGTGAGCGCCCGCCGGGCCGCAACGAACTGGAGGTCGATCGAGCCGTCCTCGCCCACGGGAAGACCACCGAAGAGCTCGGCGAGAACGGACTCCACCCGGGCATCGGGGTCCTCCCCCGTGCTGCCCGGTGCCGGTGCACTGGTGCGCTCCCGCAATTGCGCAGCGACCTCGACCTCGAATCGCCAGAAGCGTTGCAGGTAGAGCCGGTGCCCGTCGAGCACGAGGGGCCGCAGGAGCACACCCGGCGGCGCAACCCGCTCGCTCGGGACCGACACGACCGGCGACGCTGCCAACTCGGCCCGCCACTGTTCCGGATCCGGCAGCGCCAGGTGCCCGATGGAACCCTGATCGTCCTGAGACGCCACCACCTGGTCGTGAGCCGTCCGCAGGTCGAGACACACATGACCGAGGCGGGTCGCCCGTGCGCTGAGCGCCAGCGCCAACAGACAGCCGTCCGTGGGTCGTTCCGGGGCCAGGCGCACCACGGTGTGGACGAGGTGGCATTCGAAGTGGCCCACGATCCCGGCGTCGACCCAGGGGGCCAGGACCACGTCCTCCTCGTCTGTGGCCCACCCGACGGGACGGCCGTCCTCCGCCGTCATCGCCCGCTCCCGGGCGGCCGACCGTCGAGCAGGTCGCTGGCCTCGTCCAGCAGTCCCTCGTGGAACCACCACGTGAACACACCGTGCGGAGTCCCGTCAGACGGTGTCGTCGGAGGTCCGGTCATCCCCCGCACGAAGAGATAGGCCGCACCGAGGACCGTGGCCGGCCGGGCCCCGTCCCGTCGCCGTGATCGCAGGTACCGATGAAGTGCGACACCGTAGAGGAGGGCCTGCAGCGGGTAGTGGTGCTCCGCCATGGCGTCGGCCATGTGCCGTTCGTCGTAGTCCGCGGCGCCCGGCTCGGACCCTCGCGGTGTGAGCCGGTTGGTCTTGTAGTCGGCGACGACGAAGGCCTCCCCACCGTCGTTCGGCACCCGGGCGACCAGGTCGATCGACCCGGTCAGGTAACCGGCCAACCGGACGTCGATGAGACCGGCGGCCACCGATGCCGCCCACCCACGGAGCGGGTCATCGTCCGTCAGGTGCTCCAGGAGGAGGCCGCCGAGGTCCTCGACCGACGGGTGGCGTCCTCCTCCGCCGAGACGCAGGTCGAAGGTCAGCTCGTCGAGCCGGTTCCGACGTTCGATGTCGGCCAGCCTGGTCGAGCTGAACAACGGCCCGAGTGGTGTCTCGACGGCGGCGCGCAGTCCGGCGACCAGCAGTCCCGTCCCGTCCGTCCCCTCCGGTGCCAAAAGTTCCGCCGAGGCGCCGCTGCGGGCCAGCTCCTCGTCGACTGCACCGGCGAGGGTGGCATCGAGGTCCTCGGCAGCGAAGTCGGTGCGCTCGAGCACTGCGTGCACGAAGGTACCGAACTCGGTACCCGCCCGGAGCGCTCCCAGCGCGCCGCCCCCCGCACCAGGAACGACCTGGTCCGATTCGGCCGCCCCGGACGTGCCGTCGTCCACCTGGCGCTCGTCGTCGGCGCCGGAGTCCGCGCCGGAGTCGTCGTAGGGGTCGGTCGCACCGGCCTCGGCACCGGCGGTGATCGCCGAGAACGACCACCGGTGCACCGAACGGTCCAGGTCGGCGGTGAAGCGGCTGACGTCGAGGTCGCGGGGCGCGCCGGGCCCGGTGGTGGTCACCCACGGTGCTTCCGGCGTCACCGGATTGCTGATCGACGTCACGGAGACGGTCCCCTGCGATAGCTCGGCGAGTGCGTCGAGCGTCGTGGCGACGTCGGCGTCGGGCGGGAGGGAGCACGACCCGCTCGCGAACACCTCCGGGTCGAGCGACCCCGTGGCCGGGTCCCGTGCGAACAGGAACCTGGAGAGGGCACGTGTCGAGCTGCTCGTGCTATTCGCCCACCACACGGCGGTGTGGTGCTGGGCCCGCGTCATTGCCACGTAGAGCAGCCGCAGTTGCTCGGATGCCTCCTCGGTGCGGGCCACCCTCTTCCGCTCGTCCGCCTCGAGCTTGTCGGGCCAGTCCTTGCCCTTGGCGAGGTCCATCGTCCGGCGGTGCGTCTCCGGGTCGGTGTAGACCACGTCCTCAGGATGCCTCCCGGGGCGCCACAGCATCGGCAGGCAGACCACCGGGAACTGGAGCCCCTTGGCCTTCCAGACGGTCATGATCTGCACAGCCTGCGCCTCCGACTCGACACGCCGTGCGACGACATCGCCGTCGATCTCCAGGTCCGCCTCGGACTCCGGGGGGTGGTCGAGGAGGGCGAGCAGCCCGGCGACGCCGGACATCCCCTGGTGCGCGTTGTCGTGAAGCAGCTCAGCCAGGTGGTCGAGGTCGGTGACGTTCCGGTCGCCGTCGTACTGGCCGAGTAGCCGGGAGATGACGTCCGACTCCGCCCAGACGGCGGCGAGCACCTCGGCCACCGGTTGGAAGCCGAGCCGCGACGTCCAGTCGGCCAGACGCTCCTGGAGCCCCGCCAGCTCCACGTCGTCGGCCCCGGCGACCCGGTCGGGCGACCACGACTCGAACCACGACAGGGCGTAGGACCGCACCCTCCCGAGGTCGGACGGCCGCTCCATGGCGGACAGGAGGAGGCGGACCTGGTCGGCCGCCCATGACGACAGGACGCTTCCCGCTCCGGCGACCACCGCCGGGACGCCCTGGCGTCGCAGCGCGTTCTGTGCGGCACGCCCGTGGTCACCCGAGGTCACCAGGACGGCGATGTCCGACGGGCGCAGGCGGCGGGCGCCGCCGTCGGCGTCCTTGTCCGGGATCGTCGCCCCGTCCAGGAGACCGCGGATGTGTGCGACCAGGTCCCGGTTGACGATCCTGGCCGTCTTCGGCGTGATCGGGAGCTTCCTGGAGCGGGGCAGCCAGTCCCCTGTGGCGACCCGGATGGCCAGTCCGGACAGCGAGTTGCCATCTGCATCCCGCATCCGCTGGCCCTCGTGCTCGTCCGACGCATGGACGGGCACGTAGGCGATGGCCTCGTCCCCGAAGGTGGCGCCGTCGAAGACGTGGTGCATGGCGGCCACGGCTGCGCCGTCCGATCGCCAGTTGGTTCCGAGGGTGTAGCTGGTGGTTCCCGATGTGGCACCGACCGCCCGAAGGTACACCGAGATGTCGGCACCGCGGAATCGGTAGATGGCCTGCTTCGGGTCCCCCACGAGCACCAGCGTGCTGTCCGGCGCTGCGGCGCCGAACAGGGTCGAGAAGATCTCCCACTGCACACTGTCGGTGTCCTGGAACTCGTCGATCAGCACCACCGAGAACCGCTTGCGCAGGGCATCGATGACCGACGCCGAACTCTCGTCGACCAGGGCCGACCGGAGTTGCTTCAACACGTCGTCGTACCCCATCGTGCCGGCACCCTGTCGGCGGTCGACGAGATTCGCCTGGGACGCGATGACGAGATCGCGCAGTTGCAGCTGGGCCGCGGTCGCATTGGGGCGCGTCGACGTCGGCTCGAGCACCATGTCCGGGTCACCGACGAAGCGCTCCGCGGCCTTCACCAGTTGACTCAGCGTCGGCAGGTCGTCCACCGGGACCCCGCTGGCGGCGGCCGTGGCCAGGGCGTCCGCACACGCGTGCCGCACCAGCTTGGCGACGTCGGTCGACAGGCGCGCGTCGGGGTCGATGGCCGCCGAGATCCCGAGGGTGCTCCGCACCTGGCCGGCGAAGCTGTGCATGGTCGAGATGGTGGCGGCGTCGAAGTCGGAGACTGCCCGTTCGAGACGTAGCCGTCGTTCGACACGGTCCGTGCCCGCCAGGTGGGCCGACAGCTCATCCTTCCCGAAGACCGTCGACTCACCGACGAGCGCCGCTGCCGATGCCATCATCTGGCCCCGGATCCTCGATCGGAGTTCGGCGGTAGCGGCGCGGGTGAACGTGACGATCAGGAGCTCGGACGGTGTGACCCGTTGCTCGGCGAGGTACCTCGTGGCCAATGCGGCGAGCGTGAACGTCTTACCCGTCCCGGCGCTCGCCTCGATGGCCACCTGGCCCGTCGGCAACGGTCCGAACAGCGGAAACGTGCGCGCCGACTCGCTCACGGGGCCTGCTCCACGGTCGCGTCGACGGTTCCCCACAGGTGGTGGGCGAACCGCTCGGCCCGGTTGCCCACGCCTGCCGGGTCACCGTCCAGGGGCGGCAGTTCGTCGATCTCGTCGACGTCTACGTCGCCGAACACGAGCCTGACGGCCGGCCCGGTGCCGTCGCCCCCGCCGTTGTAGCGCTTCCAGGCGTCATCGGCCGACCCACCGCCGTGGACGGCCGGCGAGTACGAGGCGAACAGCGGGAGGGGTTCGGTCAGGCCCTTGCGGTAGAGATCGACCACCAGCCCGAGCGCGTCGGACGCCCGGGCCTGCAGATCCGGACCCTGAGCGGGCACCAGGTCGATCGGGTGCAGTGGTGCACCCTTGGTGGCGGTGCGGGTCACGACCACCGAGCGCCAGGGCACCGTCGGGTCAGTGGCGACGAGCACCATCAGGTCGAGCCACGCCTCGAGCCGGTAGGCCTCCTTCGGCCGGCTGAACAGGATCCGACCCGGGCCCTCGTGCGGCGAGACGAGCCCGAGCGGGACCGTGCCGACGATCCGGGTGCCCTCAGGGACAATGACGTCCACCTCGCGCAGGACAGGCTCCCCGGAACCGACGCCCCGGATGACCGCCTCGGTGAGCATCGCGTCGACTTCGTCGGACACGTCGGCGAACAGGCGATCCTCGAGCACGCCGGGCGGAAGCGCGCCCTTGGCCCGTTCGACGCGCCGCCACGTGTCGTCGTCGGTGCCCCGAAGCCTCGCGTCCAGGAGGTTCTGGCCGATGTGGTACTTCTCAAGGCCGTCCGGTTCCACCGGGAGGATGTCCTGCACGTCGTCGGCCGACCGGGGAAGGGTGGCCTGGAGCGTCCGGCTCACGAACGTCCCCACCGGGTCGCGCAGGAATGCCCGCAAGGCATCCAGCTCGACGGGGCCCTCGTCACCGGACACGAGCGGACTCCCGAGGAATCCGGGCCGTCGCATCGGACGCGTGCGGCGACCCCGTGCACCCGCCAGATCCCGTCGGGCGAAGCTCCACGGCCCACCAGCGCGCAACGTGTCCGCCTCGAGGCACACCTCATCGAAGGGATGACGGGGGTGCTCCACCTCGAGCCTCAGCCGCAACTCGGGCTGCTCACCCTCGGGGTGGAGTCCCACCACCGCGTCGAACAGCTCGGCTGCGGGCACCACCTGCGGCACCGGATGGCCGGACCGGACGTCGCGGCCCTCCCGCACGACGAGGAGGTGGTCACGTGCCGCCAGGACGGCTTCGAGCATCCACTGACGTGTTTCCGATCTGGGATCGGGATCGCCGGGTTGCGGTGCCGCAGCCACGAGGTCGGAAGCATCGGGGGCCGTCGACCCGAGGGCGTCCTGGTCGAGCCCGAGGAGGCACACCACCCGGAACGGGACCCATCGCAGCGAGGCGAGGGACGTGACGGTCACGCCACCGCGGAAGAAGTCGGGACGCCCCGGTGCTGCGTCGAGACGACCCTCGAGCAGCCGCCGCAGGTCCAGCAGGCCCAGCACCACTGCCCCGCCGCGCTCCGACCCGCGAGCCGAGTCGACGACCTCGCGCAGCACCCGCTCCAACGCCTCGAACTGCCACGCCTCCTGATCGGGGGCTGCGAAGAGATCGGCACCGGTCTGTCGCAGCAGGTCGCTCCAACCGCCGACCGTACGCCCGGTGCCGGCGGCATGCCCGGCCAGTCCGGCCAGGCGCCCGAGGATGAAGGCGAACGTCCCGAGGAGGTCGGTGTCCCCACTGTCGACGCCGAACGGGGCCACGCCGCCGATGGCGAGTTCGAGGTCGCCGTCCGCCACCGCCGAGCCAAGCAGCAACCGGTCGAGTGCCGCCTGCCAGGTGTTGGTCTCGACCGATTCCGGCAGGCCGAACCTGGCGCGGTGGCCCGGGTCGAGTCCCCACCGCACTCGCGTCTCCTCCGCCCACTCGGCAAGCACGCCCAGGTCGTCGTCGTCGAGTCCGAACCTGGCGCGCACCGGGGCGAGGGAGATGAAGTCCAGGACGCCGGAGATCTCGAACCGTCCGGCCACCAGCTCCAGCAGTGCAGCGGTGGCGCCCATCACGGGATTGGCGGAACGGATCGAACGGTCGGCGATGCGATAGCGCAGCGCCGGCGCGCCGGCCACCTCGCCCGACGCCGGGCCGACCCGGCCGAAGACGGCCTCCACGAGCGGCGCGAACTTCTCCAGGTTGGGACAGACGACGAGCACGTCCTCCTCGGTGAGCCCGGCATCGGCATCGTTCAGGAGGTGCAGGATGGCGTCCCGGGCGACCTGCACCTGCCGCATCGCGCCGAAGCATGCGTGGAACTGCACCGACCGGTCCGACGCATCCACCCGGTCGGGAACGCCGGGCGCGTCCTGCCGGATGTCGGCCTGTAACCGCTCGAGCACCGTCGTCCGGGGTGGTGGACCCGACGAGACCCAGGTGACCTCGTCCCTCCCGCCGACGAGCCCGTCCGCCAGGAGCACGGCGGACTCGCGTGGGAGTCGACCCCACGACCGGAGAAGGGGCTGGCGGACCGATTGGCCCGTCGGGTCCTCGGACCGCAGGCGGGGTCGGGTCGGGGAGGGGACGGGCCATGCCGTGCGGAGCGCGTCGGGATCGAATCGATGGGGCTCCAGGAGGAAGAGGTGCACCGCGCGCTCCCGGGCCACCGCCTCGACCAGCGGCAGGAAGTCACGCCCCGGGAGCGACGTGAACCCGAACAGGAGAAGTCGCCCGGGCAGGTCGAGCTCCAGTACGCCGGCCCCCACCTCGTGCAGCACGTCCGCCATCCGTTCGGGGGGGCTCGGCGCTCGTATCTCCTCGCGCAGGAGGCGCCAGAGCCTCGGCTGCCAGTTGGCGTGGACCGAGATGGGCTCGAGCAGACCGTCGACCATGCCACCGTCGCCACGACCGGGATCTGCCCAGGCGCAGACCATCTCGGGCCGGTGCAGGTGGTAGCGGTCGAAGAGGTCGGCGACCGTCCGCACCCGCGTGAAGCGCGAGGCCCCGTCGGGCAGAGCGGTGAACTCCGGCATGCCGCCATCGGCGGCCAGGTCGTCGAAGACGGCC
>Ga0302276_10002713_pt1 | contig 15442 bp, 15 predicted proteins | sample III_Bog_N2_3_FD_198768 | JGI IMG/M metagenome (GOLD analysis project Ga0302276, IMG submission 198768) | Peat permafrost microbial communities from Stordalen Mire near Abisko, Sweden - III_Bog_N2_3 | ecosystem: Environmental > Terrestrial > Soil > Wetlands > Peat | place: Sweden: Abisko...
GCCCACGGTCAGGCGTGCGACGAGGAGCGGGAGCCACTCCAGCTTCTTGGCGAGTCCGAGCACGCGATCGGCAAACTGGATCAGGGGCTTCATGCGCGCAGCGTAACGCGAGAGGCCGGCCGCGACGCGCGGCCTTCACCAGGTTCGCCGGCTCTCCGCGAGGCTCACGCTCGAGCCACAAACGAGAACCGCACGGTCGACCGTGAAGGCCGCCGTGCAGCTCGCGAGGCGCTCTCCGGGAGATTGGTCGTTCTGAGCGACCCAGTTGATGCCTCGACTGTCGGAGCCGATGTCGATCCCGGTGGTGCCGACGATCTGACGAAACGGCATGGACGTGATGACGGCGGCTGCGCTGCTGGAGACGCTCGCGCAGGTGCACGTACTGAAGAAGCCTCGGTAGAAACCAGTGGAGTCAAGGGGGATCGAACCCCTGACCTCATCCATGCCATGGATGCGCTCTCCCAGCTGAGCTATGACCCCGATTCAGAGCGCTCAATACTTCGGCGCGCCCCGTCTGTCCCGAACTTTTTCGCGCGAGCGGCGACGTTCAGAAGCGAATCCCGTTCTCCGAACGGTGTTTCCACCAGCGGAGGCCGAGGACGGCCGCAGGAACGGCGACGATCACCGCGGTGACGGGCCACCCCACGGCAGCGAGCGCCACCGCCCCGGCGGTCGCCACCCCCGCCTGGACCCCCTTCTTCCGCGACTCTTCGAGCACTTCCGACCGCGTCTTCGACATGAAGGGAATCTGCGTCCGCCCGCGCCGGAACGCAAACGCTCGCTCCTAGCCGCGCCTTCGCCAGGCGAGCGAACGTGTCAGACGGCCTAACCGAAGCGTCCCCTCGACGAGAGGACGTTTCAGACCGTCCAGCCGACGCTTGCGGCTCCGCACATCGCGCCCCCTCTCTACCCGACGCTCCGGTTCGCCCCCCCATCGCGTCCTCTCGTGCTGTCCTCGTTCGGACCAGGCCCCGGCTCCCCGCGTCATGTGCCTCGGTCGAGCTTCCCACCACCCTGAAACGCTTCAGGCGCTCCGGGGAGATGACCGTATCGTCGGCGGAGGCGCCCCTCTCGTCTTAGGAGGAGACTTGCCGTCCGCGGAGACGGCCACCTCCTCCCGGGAAGAGACCCTATCGTCCACGGAGGAGACCATCTCCTCCTCGGAGGAGACCCCATCGTCCGCGGAGACGAGGCTCGCGCCCTGGGAAGCGCCCCTCCACCTCCCAGCAGACGCCCCACGCTCTCCGAGCACGATCGTCGCATCCGCCTCACCCGTTCCCTCGTCGAGAGGACGCTTCGGCTCGCCGGTCTATCGCGTCCGCTCGCCCGTCTCTCGCGCCCGCAGCGTCCCCCCTCGCGCGTGCACGTGCACCCAGCGCGCGAGCAGCTCGATATCGTCCGCCGAGAGGTCCTCGTCGAAGCGCGGCATGTGCCCCTTCGTCTTCGGATCGAGCGCCCCTTCGCGGTACGTCGCCTTCGTCGCGGGGTTGGTGATCTGCGCGCGCGCCCACGCCACCGTCCCCCACCCGGAGAGCTCGGGGGCGTCCCCCTGCGAAGAGTCGTCCCCTTCCCCCTTCCACAGGTGGCACGAGGTGCAGCGATTCGTGACGATCGCTTCCCCCTTCTTCAGCTCGTCCGGATCCCGCGCGAGCGCCGAGACGGCATGGCCCGGCGTGTCGCCGTCGCTCTGCGACGCGAGGAACACGGCGACCGCGCGCACTTCGGCGTCGGCCATCGGCTTGAACGGGGGATCGTCGGGCTTCCGGTCGGGCGCGGGCCGCAACATCGAGGGCATCGTCCCCTTCAGCGGCGTGTGCCCGAAGCGGTCGTCGGCGTCGGGGTCATCCATCATCGAGGCGACCCACGCCTCGGTCCCCCATCCGTCCAGCACGGGCGCCGCGGCCTTCTTGCGATCGCCCACGTCGCCCAGCACGTGACACTGCGCGCAGCTCCTCTCGAAGATCGCCCGCCCGCGAAGCTCCGGATCGTGCGCGAGCATCGTGAGCGGCCCCTCGGCCGGCACTCCGCTCATCGCCATCGCGTTCGCCGTCGACGCGCGCGCATCCGCCACGCGGCGCGCGCGCTGGAAGAGGGGGTCGCTCGCGTCGTCGTGAATGGCGAGACCGAGCAGGACGGCGACCCCCGCGAACCCGGCGAAGAGCGGCGCGAGGTACGTCGTGCGCGTGCGCAGCGCGGTCGTCGGCGCGCGGTCGAGCCACGGCAGGAGCACCAGGTAGCCGGCAGCGACGGCAGGCACGCCCATCGTGCCGGCGATCTCCATCGGCCCGTGGAGGTACTTGAGGAGCTGAAAGAGCGGCAGGAAGTACCACTCCGGGCGCGCCGGATAGTCGCTCGCCGGATCGGCCGGAGCGTCGAGCGGCGCCCCGTGCTCGCGAAGCGCGAGCAGGAAGACCACGCCGAGCACCGCCATCGCGGCGGCGAGGTCCATGCCGAGCTGTCGCGGGAAGAAGCGATCGATCTTGGCGCGATCGGCCCCGTGCGGCGGCGTGACGCCGTGCTTCCGGAAGAGGGCCACGTGCGCGCCGAGGAGCGCGAACAGCGTGAGCGGCAAGAGGCCCACGTGCAGCGAGTAGAAGCGGGTGAGCGTGAGGTTTCCGTACTCGGGCCCCCCTTGCATCAGCTGCTGGAGCCACGCGCCGATGACCGGGCTGGTCCCGGCGATGTTCGTGGCGACGCGCGTGGCCCAGTACCCCTTCTGGTCCCACGGCAGCAGATACCCGGTGAGCGAGAAGCCGAGCGTCACGGCCATCAGCGCGAGGCCGAGGAACCAGTTCATCTCGCGCGGCTTCTTGTACGCGCCGAAGACCGCGACCTGGAACAGGTGCGCCCCCAGGAGCACGACCATCGCCTGCGAACCGAAGTGGTGCAGCCCGCGGATGATCCATCCGGCCGCCAGGCGGTACGTCACGTAGTGAACGCTGGCCCACGCCGTCGTCGCGCTCGGCGCATAGGCGCTCATCAAGAGCAGACCGGTGGCGACCTGGATCAGGAAGACGGCGGTGAGCGCGCTCCCGAAGACGTACGACCAGCGGGCCCCGCCGATCACCGGCTCGTCGAGCGCGTGCTTCAAGATCGCCCGATGGCCGAGCCGTTCGTCGAGCCACGCGTCGACGCGCGAGAGGGGGCCGCTCATCCGATGGCCTCGCGGTCGTGGGTGCCGATGCGGAACTTGCGGAAATCGACGGCGACGTAGCCCCCGTCGATCTTCGTGGCCAGCGGGTCCATCCCGCGCGGCGAAGGACCCCCGGTCTTGGCGCCGTCGGCGGCGAACGTCGAGGTGTGGCACGGGCAGCCGAACGTCGCATCGGGGAGCGCCGTGACCGCGCATCCGAGGTGCGGGCAGACCGCGCTCAGCGCGACGACGTCGTCGCCGTGACGCACGAGCCACACGGAGCCCAGCTCGACGCCCCGCGAGATCGTCCAGGCGTCGCGCTCGTCGTCGACGATGGCGACCTTGTGGGGCTCCCCCTCGCGGAGCGCGTCGAGCCGGACCGTCTTGACCCAGCGCGCGTTCCCCCCGCCCCCCCGCTTCACCGGAGCCGCGATGAACACCGCCGCCGGGACCGCGATGGCGCAGCCGATCGCCGCGCTGCCGACCACGATGAGATGCTTCAGGGCTCCCCGCCTCCCGGTGTCGCCGTCGCTCATGGGATCCCTTCTCCTCACGCCCCTTACAACGAAAGGCTAGTACGAACCGGCAGGCGACATCGTCGCAACGACCCTTTCCACGCGGGAAAGTAAGCCCTGTCGCGCGCGTTCACCTCGTGCGCGCCCTCGCGAAATTCGTCCGCGCGCGACGCGCGCATGACGCACCAAGACAGGGTTCCAGCGCCGCTGTAGGCCGACCGGCATTACGAAACTCCGCGCCGGGACGTCGCGAAGACGTTGTGTACTGCGGTGGCGGTGCTACTCGCTCCCACGCTCGACTGGGAGGACTACGAATGAAGACGATCGGTAGTTTCTGTGCGGCGCTGGCGATGATCCCGTCCGTTTTGTTCGTGGGGGGCGCCGCGGGGGCAGCCGAGCCTCACTGGAGCGAAGGTGCCGTCAGCCCGTCGGGTGAGCCGATGGTGATGATGCCCCGGTGCCCGATGGAGCTCAGGCAGCTGGGCCTGAAGAGCTGCTTCTCGAGCAAGCTCGTTCCCCAGAGCTACGCCCAGGAGCGCTTGCTCAAGATTCACGACTTCGTCGCGAAGGGCCCGCAGGCCACCTCGAGCTGCGGCGCGAACAACACGACGCCCGGCACCCCCGTCACGACGGTCCCCGTCGGCCTCGGCGCGGACGGTCTCGCGAAGGCCTACCTGCTCAACACGCCCGGCCTGCCGACCGGATCCGGGAAGGTCGTCGCCATCGTCGACGCCTGCGGCAACTCGAAGGCCGTCACCGACATGGCGACCTACCGCACGCAGTACGGCCTCCCCGCGCTCCCGAAGTGCACGGGCACCGCGCTCCCGGTGAAGGGCGGCACGCCGTGCATCCAGGTCGTCAGCCAGACGGGGAGCACCACCAAGGTCCCGAAGGACGACGACAACTGGGCGGGCGAGATCTCGCTGGACGTTCAGATGGTGAGCGCGGCCTGCCCGCAGTGCAGCATCCTGCTCGTCGAGGCCAGCGACGCGACGGACGCGGATCTCTCCACGGCGGTGACGTACGCAGGGGCGCACGCCGACTCCGTGACCAACAGCTACGGCTCCTCGGAGAGCGGAAGCGATTCCACGACCGGCTACGACCAGGCGGGCATCCTCATCGCGGCCGCCTCGGGCGACGCCGACTGGTACAACCAGGTCTCGACCGACACCTCCGAGGCCGACGCCGCCGCGTGGTCGGCTTCGTACAGCCCGGTGGCCCCCAACACCCCCGCGTCGATGACGACGGTGCTCGCCGTCGGCGGCTCGATGGTCATGGACGACGCTTCGTCGTCACGCAGCTACAGCGACAACGTCTGGAGCTTCAAGGTCACGAACCCGGCGCTCACGGGCCTCTACAACCAGGTCGTCTATGGCGGCGGCAGCGGTTGCAGCAAGGAGTTCGCGAAGCCGTCGTTCCAGTCGAGCATCACGACCGGCAACTGCACGATGCGCGACTCGGTCGACGTCTCCGGCCCCTCCGACTACACGCACGTGCCGAAGGTCTCCGGCGGCGGCGGCATCCTCGAGGTCGACGAAGGGTCGTGGTCGCAGGTCGTCGGAACCAGCGCGGCGTCGCCGTTCGTGACCGCGCTTCTCACGCGCGTCGGCTTCGCGAGCCAGGCGATCTCCGCCCTCTACGCCCAGGCATCGTCGTTCAACGACGTCACGGCCTCGGCGGCGGTGACGAACAACGACCCGAGCGGGACCTGCGCCAACGCGGTCGACTGCAACTCGGGAACGGGCTGGGACGGTCCGACGGGCCTCGGGACGCCGAACGCGGCCCTGCTCGCCGGACTCGACGCTGGCACCGTCATCGTGACGAATGACGACGCCGGCTCGAACGACGACGGCGGTTCCGGCTCTGGTTCGGGCTCTGGTTCGGGCTCCGGCTCTGGTTCGGGCTCTGGCTCGGGCTCCGGCTCGGGCTCGGGCTCCGGCTCGGGCTCTGGTTCGGGCTCCGGCTCGGGCTCGGGCGGGACGCTCGACGACGGCGGCATCCTCGACGATGGCGGCAACCTCCTCGACGCGACGACGGGCAACGGCTTCGGCGGTAGCGGTGGTGGTACGTCGTCTTCGGGCGGCTGCGCCGTCAACGCCATGGGCTCGCAGGACGGCTCGCCGCTCGCTCCCGGAGCGCTTTCGCTCTTCGGCGTGCTCGGCCTGGTCGCCCTTCGCGCGCGTCGCCGCAAGTAAGCGGCGGCACCCTCGACAAGCGAGGAACGCAGCGTCATTCTTGGGGTCATGAGTGACCCCAAGAAGCGCGAGTTCGGTTCGTACGAAGAGTTCTGGGACTTCTACGTCAGCCAGCACTCCAACAAGACGAACCGGCGGCTCCACTTCGTCGGTACGACGCTCGCCATGGCGTGCGTCGCCGGCGGCGCTCTACTTCGCAGGCCGAGCCTGTTCCTGGCCGCGCCCATCGTGGGCTACGGGTTCGCCTGGGTCGGGCACTTCGTGTTCGAGAAGAACAAGCCCGCCTCGTTCGACCACCCGGTGTGGTCGTTCAAGTCCGACTTCGTCATGTGGAGCAAGATCGCGCGCGGCACGATGGACGCCGAGGTCGAGCGCGTGATGGCGGGCGAGCACGCGAAGGCCGAGACGGCCGTCGCAACGGCGAACGGCATCCCGGTCGACGCGACGGTGAACTGAGCCGCTGAGCTCAGGCGGGCGCCACGTTCGACTGCGACGACGGGGCGCCCTGCGGGGACAGGAGCAGCAAGTCCGACGCGAGCTGGAGCGCCTCGACCAGCGTCGGGGCGACGAAGACCGAGCCGTAGTGCTCCTCGAGGTTCGCCTTGTCGAAGACCTTTCGCGGCTCCGGTAGCGGCCCGGCGATGACGACGATCTTGCGCTGCAGTCGAAGGCGCTCGAGCGCGCTCTCGAGGGCGACGAGCCCCGTCGCGTCGATGACGGGCACCGCCCCCAGAGCGAGCACGACGGCGCGCGCGTCAGCCGACACGACCTCGAGCGTATCCATGGCGCGCTGCGCGGCGCCGAAGAAGAGCGGGCCGGCGATCTCGTAGAGGGCGACCCCCTTCGGAATCGCGCGATGCTCTTCCGACTCGGCCGAAACGAGGCGCGTGCTCGTGAGCTCGCTCATTCGCTTCATGAAGAGGAGCGCCGCGAGCACGACGCCGACGCCGATGGCCATCACCATGTCGAAGATGACGGTGAGCCCGTAGCACGTGACCAGTACGAACACGTCGCTGCGCGGCGCGACGCGGATGACGTGGATGGCGTGGCGTACGTCGCTCATGTTCCACGCGACCAGCAGGAGTAGCGCGGCCAGGGCGGCCATCGGCACGTACGCGACGAGGGGCGCGGCGACGAGGACGGCCACGAGCACGAACACCGCGTGGATCATCGCCGAGATGGGCGACACGGCGCCCGCGCGGATGTTCGTCGCCGTGCGAGCGAGGGCGCCCGTGGCGGCGATCCCGCCGAAGAAGGGGGTGATGACGTTGCCGATGCCCAGGGCGATGAGCTCGCCGTTGGGGTCGTGCTTGCGTCCGGTCATGGCGTCGGCGATGACGGCCGACAGCAGCGACTCGATCGCGCCGAGCAACGCGATCGCCAGCGCCGGCCCGACGAGGTCGTGCAGCATCGCGAACGAGATCCCCCCGCCCCCCCACGGCATGCGCGGCATCGGCGGGAGCGGCGGGATGCCGGCAACGACGTGATCGCCGACTTGCGAATGGAACCTCGTGCCGATCGTCGCGACGTGAAACGCGGGGAACGTGCGCGCGAGCAGCGTGGCCACGATCGACACGAAGCCGATGGCGAGCAGCGGCGCCGGGATTCGTTTGGTCAGGCGCGGAATCGCGAGCAAGAGCGCGAGGGTCGTGGCCGCGGTTCCGAGCTCGGCGAACGACGTCGACGCGCGCGCGCCCCAGAGCGCGGCGAGCTTCTCGGTGTACGCGTCCGGCATCTTCGCGATCGAGAGCCCGAGCACGTCCTTGATCTGGAGCGTCGCGATCACGGTCGCGATCCCGGCCGTGAACCCGGTGGTCACCGGGTGAGGGATGAACTCGATCAGCCGGCCGAGCCGAGCGATCCCCATCGCCAGGAGGATGATGCCCGCCATCAGGCCGGCCGTGAGGAGGCCGTCCAGGCCGTACTTGGCGACGATGGGCGCGAGGATGACCACGAACGCCGCGGTGGGTCCGGTCACCTGGAACTTCGACCCACCGAACAGCGCCACGAAGAAGCCGGCGACGATCGCGGTGTAGAGCCCGTGCTGCGGGGGGACCCCTACGGCGATGGCCAGCGCCATCGAAAGCGGCAGCGCGACGATGCCGACGACTCCGCCGGCCATCGCGTCGGCCTTCAGCGACGAGAGCGTGTACCCTCTGGCGAACGAACGTCGAAGCGCTATGCCCAGCTGAACCGGCGCCACCTCGCCCAGGGACATGAGCAAGCGGCGCGACGTCTTTCGCATTGAAGCGCGGAGCGTACCGCGAACAAGATAGGCGAGCGAGATGTTGGCCGAGCGGACGCGAGTGCTGGAGCTGCTGCGACGGCACGGCTGGAACGCGACGTCGTTTCAGGCTCTCGAAGAGGGCTTCGTCTACGCGTTCGAGGAGGCGGGCCGCGGCTGCGTCGCGTACTTCGACACGGGAGCCGCGTGGGTCGTCGCGGGAGCGCCCATCACCCGCGCGGAGGATTTGGAAGCGACCGCCGACTGGTTCATCGCGCGTGCGCGGCGCGCGAAACGCAGAGTCGCGTTCTTCGCCGTCGAGCAGCGCTTCCTCGACGCGATGCGATTGCCGTCGATTCCCGTCGGGGAACAGCCGGTCTGGGACCCGACGGCGTGGGCGGAGTCGCTGCGCGGCGCCCGGAGCCTCAAGGAACAGCTCCGTCGCGCCCGCGCGAAGGGGGTGGTCACGCGCTCGGTGGACGCGCGAGAGATCGAGTCGCGCGCTTCACGCGTGCGCGGCGCGATCGAAGAGCTCATCGCGCGCTGGCTGGCCTCACGCGGCATGGCGCCGATGGGGTTTCTGGTCGACGTGCAACCGTTCGCGTTCGCAGCCGAGCGCCGGTACGTGGTCGCCGAGCACGCGGGGAAGGTCGTCGCGTTCCTGGCATCGGTGCCCGTCTATGCGCGCGGAGGTTGGCTGCTCGAGGACCTGGTCCGCGATCCCGAAGCGCCGAACGGGACCGCCGAGCTCGTCGTCGACTTCGGGATGCGCGCGCTCGCCGCCGAAGGGAGTCGGTACGCGACGATGGGCCTGGCACCGCTCGCGGGCGCCGCCGGGTGGCTTCGCGTGGCGCGCGACTCGACGCACGCGCTGTACGACTTCGAGGGGGTTCGTTCGTTCAAGGCGAAGCTACGACCGCAGGCGTGGGAGCCGATTCACCTCGCCTACGCGCGCGACGGCTCGGCCAACCTCGCGCTCTTCGACTCGCTCGCCGCCTTCGCGCGCGGGAGCCTCGTCCGCTTCGGAGCGCAGACGCTGATGCGCAAGCTGTCGAGGTGAGCACCCCGCCGCGCGATCTCGAGGAGCTCCGGGCGCGCGCCGACGCCATCGCCGGGCGCGCGCTCGACGAGCTGTCAGCGACGTACGCGATCGCGTTCGAAGGGCGGGAAGGGGCAACGACGAAGGGGAAGACGGGTGAGCTCCTCGAACGCATCCTGGGAGCCAGCGGTGGCTCGCAAGCAGTTCACGATTTTCCGACGCTCGGGGTCGAGCTCAAGACGATTCCGGTCGACGCCGCGATGCGCCCGCGGGAATCGACGTACGTGTGCACGCTGCAGCTGGCGGAGGCCGATCGCGCGGAGTGGTCTTCGTCATGGGCGCGGGCGAAGCTGTCGCACGTGCTCTGGGTGCCGATCGTGCTCGGCGACGGGCCCGCGCGCGTCGGCGTCGCGCGCTTCTGGAAACCGACGCCCGAACAAGAGTCGGTGCTGGCCTCGGACTTCGAAGATGCCCTGGGCGCCGTCGCGCTCGGCGGCGTCGAGGCGCTGACGGCGCGCACGGGCCGCTGGCTCCACGTGCGCCCGAAAGCTGCGAGCTCGCGCGACCGGACGTGGAGCATCGGACGCGACGACGGCGACTGGATCGCGACGGTGCCGCGCGGCTTCTACCTTCGCACGCGCTTCACGGCGGCCTTGCTCCACGATCTCGCGGCGACGCCAGAATAGCCCCCGCCGTCTCTTGCGCCCCGCGCGCGGGAAGACTTTGCTCCGGGTCATGCAACGTACGAAGGTCGACGCCGCGCTCGAGGCTGCCGCCGAAACTCACGCCGACGACCCCGATCGCGCGGAGGTCCTCAACCGCGCGCGCCGGTTCAAGGCGAGCTGGATCGAGCTCGCCGAGTCGCTCACCGACGTGCGCCGCCACTCGCACTGGAAGCGGTGGGGCTTCGCGTCGCTCGACGAGTACGCCAAGACCGAGCTCCACATGAGCCCGGAGACGGTCGAGAAGCTGACGGGGTCGTTCCAGTTCCTGAAGAGCAAGGCGCCCGACGTCCTGCGCCGCGACGGCCTCACCGCGGCCATCCCGAGCTACCAGTCAGTCGACTTCCTGCGTCGCGCCGAAGAGTCGGACACGCGCCCGAAGTCCGACGTGATGGAGGCCCTGCGCAAGCGCGTGCTCGACGAGGTGGCGCCCGCAGCCGCCGTCTCGCGCGAGTTCAAAGCCACGGTGTTCCCGATTGACGAGGGGACGCGCAAAGAGCGCGACGCGGCCGGCCTGCGGAACGTGGCGAAGCGACTGCACGAGCTCCTCGGCGAGACGCACGCCGTGCCGCGCAGGCTCGCGGGCGAGGTCAGCGACGCCCTGGCGAAGCTGCTGGAGGCGCTGGCGAAGGACGAAGAAGCGGCGGCGTGAGCCCGGCGTCACGAGCCCGCACACGCCGCACCCGCTTTCTCCTTGGCTAAGGTGCTCGCGTTTGGCAGGTTGCACCCCATGCGAGCGCACGTCTTGGCGGGAGTGGTCGTCGGCGTGGCCGCAGGCTTCGTGGCATCGGCAGTGGCGCTCGCGCAGGCCACCGCGGCTCCGGCGATCTCGACGCCGAGCAACGCGGTCCCGCCGGATGCGGCCCCCCCCCTCTCGAGCGCCGCGCCGTCGCCGCCTGCCGACGCGGGAACGACCGACGCGCCCGCGGCGATCCCAGCGGACGCCGGAGCTTCCGACGCGAGTCCCGCGGTTCCTGCCGCCGTCGAGGAGGTACCCACGCTTCGTGTGCACCCGGCCGCGTCGACCGCGGACGCGGGCGACGACGACTACACCCCCACCAACGTCGGCTTCTCCGCGGGAATCCGCGCGGGCTACGCGATTCCTTTGGGGACCGCGAACGGCAGCCCGCTCACGAACGTCCTTCTCGCAGCCGTTCCCATCGGCATCGACGTGGGGTGGTTCTTCAACCCGCACCTCTACGTCGGCGGCTACTTCATCTACGGCTTCGGCGTTGGGGCGAACTATTACAACGATGCGTGCAGCGCCACGCCCGACGAGACGTGCACCGCCACGCTCCTGCGCTTCGGCGTCGTCGCGCACTGGCACTTCCGCCCCGAGACCCATTTCGACCCCTGGGTCGGAGCCGGGCTCGGCTACGACATCGTCAACACGGAGGCGGAGGATCAGGCCGCGGGCACGCTCGACCAGAGCGCCGCGCTGCACGGCTTCGACCTCACGCTCGAGACCGGGCTCGACTACAAGCCTCTCCCCTACCTGGGGATCGGACCGTACGCGGAGCTCGCGACCGGGCACTACTCGTCCGATAGCTCCTCCACCTCGCTCCACGAATGGGTTACGTTCGGCCTCCGCGTAAGGACCAACCTGTGACGAGACGATCCCCCGAAGCCGAGCTCCCTGTCGTCGTCAAGAAGTCGGCAATCCAGGGGCGCGGCGTGTTCGCCAAGCGCTCGATCAAGAAGGGCGAACGCATCATCGAATACGTCGGCGAGCGGATCTCCCACGAGGAAGCCAGCAAGCGCTACGACGACGAAGGGATGCGACGGCATCACACGTTCCTCTTCTCCGTGAACGACGACCTGTGCATCGACGCCACCGCGAGCGGCAACGAAGCGCGCTTCATCAATCATTGCTGCGAGCCGAATACCGAGGTCGTCGTCGTGCGCGACCGCGTCTTCATCAAGGCCGCGCGCGACATCACCCCGGGCGACGAGATCTTCTACGACTACTGGTACACGACCGACGAGTCGTACACGCTCGAGGACCTGCAGCGGGTCTATCCGTGCCGATGCGGCGCCGAGGCGTGCCGTGGGACGTTGGCGGCGGTCGAGAAGCCGAAGAAGGCGAAGAAGAAGACCGCGAACGGCGAAAGCGCCGCGAAGCGAGCCCAGGGGAAGCGGAACGGGTCGCGGTAGTGACCGCGATTCGTGCGCTGCGGGCGACGCCGCTCGACGCGAGCTTGCGAAGAGCCTTCGGCATCGCCGGAGGCGCGCAGGAGATCGCGCGCAACGTGGTCCTGGAGCTCGAGCTCGAAGACGGTACGATCGGGTATGGCGAGGCCGCGCCATTCCCCGCCTTCAACGGGGAGACACAGGAGGCGACGCTCGCCGCGCTCGAGGAGGCGAAGCGCACCGTGGTGGGGCAGCGGGAGATCGTGGAACGCTGCGCGATCGGAGCCGCGCAGTGCGCGCTCGAGATGGCGCTGCGTGACGCGCGCGCACGCCAGCGGGGGGAGCCCATCTTCCCGCACGGCGACAGGCAGCTGCGGACGGACGTGACGATCCCCATCGGCCCCCTCGACGAATGCACGGCCGACGCGCGCGCGTGGATGGAGCGCGGCTTCACGCGTCTCAAGGTGAAGATCGGCGGCGCGGGGGTGGAGGACGCTCTGTTGCGCGTGCTCGCCGTTCATCGAGGCGCGCCGAACGCCGAGCTGATGCTCGATGGGAACGCGGGCATGACGGCGAAGGACGCGATCGCGCTCGTGAGGCAGCTCGCCTCGCGCGGCGTGACGCCGATTCTCTTCGAGCAACCGGTCGCGAAGGAGGATCTTGCCGGACTCGCCGAGGTTGCGCGCACGAGCGGCGTGCTCGTCGCGGCGGACGAGTCGGCCGCGAGCCTCGCCGACGTCGAGCGGCTCGCGCCGCTGCGCCCACTCGTCATCAACATAAAGCCGATGAAGTACGGGTTCGACGAGGCGATCGCCATCCACCGCTTCGCGCGCGCGAACGGGCTCGGCCTGATGATCGGCGGGATGGTCGAGGGGAAGATGTCGATGAGCGCGTCGGCGTGCTTCGCCGCCGCGCTCGGCGGCTTCGACTACGTGGATCTCGATACGCCACTCTTCTTCGCTTCGGATCCGTTCGAAGGAGGATTCGCGCAGCGGGGCGAAGTGATCGATCTGTCGCCAATCCGCGCGGGGCATGGAACGACCCCGCGCGGATCGCGTACACTGACTCAGTGAACTTTGCGCTCGCCGTAGGGGTTCATCGCGGCCCCATCGTCGCGCAGTCCGAGCACGTAGCTCATACGGCGTGGCTCTTGGCGGACGGCCGAGTCGGCTCCGCGCGTGCTTGCTGCAGGCGCAGCGCAACCGGCGCAGGCGGTGACCGTGACGAAGGCAAGGGCGAGGAGAATCGGATTCGTGAGGCGCATGAAAGCTCCTTGGGTTCGCTTCCTCGTCGGCACGGACGTTCTTGTTCGCGTCGCACCGCCGGGAGCGATGTTTGGTTTCGCGCGCGGATTTAAGGCCGATTGGCCCCCGGTCAAGACGGGCATGACGCCGCGCGTAACGGCGCACGCGGGGCACGTTGCCCTCGCGGACGCGCCAACTACGCGAGAAGCGAGTCGGGACCGATGGCGTGCGCGTCGTCGAGCTTGGCCTCGGCGCGCTCGAGGAGACGCGCGGCACTCTCGATGCCGTCCCACGTCACGAGGCCCAGCGACGCCGTCTGCGTGATGAAGGCCCCTTCGAGCGGCTCCATCGGCTCGCCGATTCGAGCACGAACCTTCTCGCACACGTCCTTCGCCTTCTCCGCGTCGAGACCCACGAGCACGAGCGTGAAGTCCGACTCCCCCACCCGGGCGAACGCGTCGAACACGCGAAGCGTGGCGCGCACACGATCACTCGCCACGCACAGCACGCGATCGGCGACCTCGCGCCCGTACGCGTTCACCGTCGTCTCGAACGCGTCGAGCGACAGCGACGCCACCGAGAACGTGCGCGACGAGCTCCGGAGGCGCTGCATCTCGGCCTCCACGCGTGGCCGCACGCACTCGGCCGTCGCCGCCAGCGTCAGCTCGTCGAACGGCGGGATGTCGGCGCGGCGCGCGCGCTCGAGGAGCGGCACGGCGCACGCGGCGAGAATGCGAAGCACGAGGACGTCTCTGGCCTTGAACGCGGCAACCTCGGGCGAGGTCACCGACAGTACGCCGACCACGCGTCCCCCGGACCACAGTGGCTCCGCGAGCATCGAGCGGATCGAGAAGCCCTGCCCCATCGCCGCGATGAAGCGCCCGTCCTTTCGAACGTCGTCGATGCATGCGGCCTCGGCGTGCTCGAGGACCCACCCCACCACGCCCGCGTTGCGCGCGAGCGGCAACGACCCCATGTGCGTGCCCCTCCCGGAGCGCGCGCTCGAGAGAAGCTCCCGCTGCGAGGGATCGAGCAGGCGGATCGACGCGTGGTCGCCGCCGAGCAAACGCACCGTCGCCTGCGTCACGGCCTGAAGAGCATCGACGCCGGGCCCGCCGTTCGTCGTCAGCTCGATGAGCTCGAAGAGCTCGGCGACGAGATCAGGCGCGACCAACTGGGGGGTACCCATCGTGCGCGAAGTATCGCACGCACGCAGCCACGTTGCTCGGAGAACGGGCACGAGCGGCGAGGCTCGGCAACTGATCGAGCGCCCGGTCGGGCGCCCTCGCTCAGACCGCGCGCTCGCCCATCAGGTTGTAGGTGGGTGTAGCGTAGTCGTCTCGCGAGCGAACGCCGCTCGACTGCGAGGGGGGCCAGCTCGGCGTGACCAGCGCGTACTCGGTGCGGATGTCGGCGTGAGCTGCCGACGCGCAGAACGCCACGAGATCGGCGCGCGTCTCTTCGACGGTCACGCACGACGTCGCCCGCGACTCGGCGCGAACGCGCGCCATCGCAGCGCGCAGATCGCCGCAGAGCACGAGCCCAACGCGCGCCGCGGTCAGCTCCACGCTCTTGACCCAGGACCCGAGCTCGAGCCGCCCTCCGCGCCCTTCGAGCCGGTCGACCGCGGTCGTCATCTTTGCGCGATCGGCGTCGCTGATGTGCTCGGCGATGCGGGCTCGCAGCGTCGCGACCTGCGCCGCGACCGATGGGGGAACAGGCATCTCCGGCATCGCTAGCTGAACCGCAGCGAGCACCAGCAACGTGAGGTCTTGAATCGTGGGGAAGTACAGGAGCACGGCGTGCTCGGGGCGGTAGTACGCGAGGTGGCGCGCAACGATGAACGCCAGCTCCTTCGTCGAGAGCCCAGTGAGCACCGACGGACCGATCACGGTCGAGGGCTCGGCGGCGGGGACGGCCGCGACGTCGCCGGGGACGTCGTCGAGGACGTAGAGGGCAGGGCACTCGACACCGAGCGCGCGGGCCGCCCAGCGGAAGCTCGCCATGATCGAGACGGTGCTCTCCTCGCCCTGCTTGCGCGCCGGGTCGATCGAGGGGAGCTTGCGGCGGGCACGACGATCGTCGATCTGCGACTGGATGGCCGCCTTGGACACCGCGGCGAAGAGCGACTCGATCACGTCGTCCGAGCCGCTCGTGCGAAGGAGCTCCCACGCCGTCGAGTCGAGCAGAGCGCGCAGCCGCAGCGCGCCCGGGGCTCGTGCCTGCTCCAGCCAGGTGTC
>Ga0302276_10002739_pt1 | contig 15366 bp, 3 predicted proteins | sample III_Bog_N2_3_FD_198768 | JGI IMG/M metagenome (GOLD analysis project Ga0302276, IMG submission 198768) | Peat permafrost microbial communities from Stordalen Mire near Abisko, Sweden - III_Bog_N2_3 | ecosystem: Environmental > Terrestrial > Soil > Wetlands > Peat | place: Sweden: Abisko...
CCAATCCGGCGACCTGCGTGTAAAATCCGACGGGCACATTTAGGTCATATGTGCCCGGCTTGAACAAAATGGCATAACGCCCGGTGCCGAACTGGGCGCGCTCCTGCTGTTGAAAAATGGTATTGATCCGTTCCTGCATTCCGGGCTGTGCGGGCGCGAAGACCAGCACGTTGGTGCCGAAGTCCGGTTCGGCGGCGCTTGCAATCAACGCCGTGTAGCCGGCTAAAAAAACTGCTGCCGTATGTTTCATCATGAAAGCTGCGAGGACATCCATGCCCGCCTTACTTGGCCGCCGGCTCCGAGTTCCAATAGAGCGTGACCACCAATTGGTTGCCCTTGCCGGAGAAGAACGCCGCCTGTTCGCTGACATCGTCGTAGCAGAAACCGTAGCACTTGTGGTCAATGGTGTGTTCGTGCAGAAACTTGGAATACCAGTTGCACGGCAGCGCCTGATAAAACTTTGCCGGCGCGTTCCAGTCGGCGGGGTCGGCGAGGACATGGCGGTTGGCGGCGGCGCAGAACTGCGGATTGCTGGCGAGGATGCCGGAGCCGAGAAAAATTTCCTGGGTGGTGGGCTTGCGCGAACATTTCGCCGGCTTGCCGCCACCGACGGGAGTAAAAATCAAGGCGCCATCAACCACCTTGCCGGTCCATTTGCCGCTGGGAGTCGGCTTCTCCTGGGCATAAAGGTTCCAGATGTCATCAATGTATTGGGCGAAGTAATTGGCGTTGGGACCATCTTTGTTGAATCCGGCACGGCACGGGGATAGAATCCAGAAGTCATCTTTGCAGCAGGCTTGGAATTCCTTCGGTGCCTCGGCGCGAAAGGCCGCGAAGAGCTTGTTGCGCGCGGCTGTAATGCCGAGCTTTTTATCGTCCAGTTCAATCGTCAACGGGATGCAAAAGGCGTCCACCTGGGTGGTATTGCCGTTCCAGGTGCCATTGCCATAGGCATATTCGATGAAATCCCAATAAGCTGTGTGGTCATCGAGGTTTTTGGGCGCGGCGCCCAGCCGGAGATAGAGGCGGCCATTGCCTTTGGGGCAAGGGATGGTTGGCTCCTTAGCGAAAGAATGCCATTCTCGTCCGCCGTTCAGGCTCCAGAAACATTCGTCATCGGCGAATTTGCCGTTGGTCTTGTTGACGAAAACATACTTGAGACCGTTGGCTGGAGTTGATTGAGCCTGTCCAAAGAGTCTGGGCGTGAGCGCCAGCCCGGCTCCGGCGGCACTGGCCAGCGCAAGAAAACGCCGCCGGCTTAATTGGCGCAGAACATCGTTTGCTGAAGGCATAATCTGGCTGATTTGAAGTTATGGGAGCCAGATTGCTACCCGATAAAACGTGGCCAGCGAAAGCGGGTTGGGGTCGGTGAAGTTTAACGTGTTGCTGTTTGTGGCCGGAGTCGTTGCGCCGGAAAGGTCGTTCCAGCCGCCATTGAGGAGATCCGTTCGGGACTGCACGTCGTAAAGACGGTTGCTCCAGACTGGCCCGAAGCTTAGGTTTGGCCGGTTGCCCTGAAAGGTCATCTGCAATGTGAACACCGAAGAGTGATTGGTTGGATTGAGGCCGGCAGTGTATTTGAAGAGATTGTTCTGGCCGGTGCCGCTGGCGTCGGCCGTGGCGGCAGCCAGGGGATTTGTGTAGCTGCCGAAGTATTGTGTCTGCCACAGCATGAACGGGGTCATGCTGGTGAGCTTCAGCGCGCCGTTGGAATTGGTCTGCGTGTTGCCGGCGCCGTCAGTGGCGCGAATCTGCCAGGTGTGGGCTCCGCCCGGGACGGCAACGGTGGTCTGCTCCGTGCCGAGGCCGAACACCTGAAACTCCCAGAACGAATAGCCATAGCCCGAACCGCGTTTGACACCCTGCATCTTGAGGTAGCGCCCCACACCACTGAGTCCGGTTAGGTTGTCGGTGCCGCCGGTGCCGTTCGTCTTGTGATAAAGGGTCGTCCAATTAGTGTTATCGGCCGAGGCTTGGATCAGATACTCCTTGCCATAGGCATTTTCCCAAGTGATGACCACTTGCTTGATGGAAAAGATGGCGCCGAGATCCACCATGAACCACTCAGTGTCGGGATTAGCTACGATGTTGGTATCATATTGGCTCCCCCAACGGGTGGCTAGATTGCCGTCCACTGCCTGGCCGGGTGCGCCGGCCTCTGTCGAACTGGCGTAGGCCATCTGGTTCAAGGCGAGGTTGTTGGTCGGCGAAACATAGGCGCTGGGGCTGATGGTGGCATAGTTGGTTCCGTCGAGCAGCAGCGTGTAATTGGCAAGCCCCGTGCCGCTGTCGGTGGTCTGTTCCCAGTAGAATGTGACATTGGTTGAAGTGCTGACCGTCGTGCCGTCGGCGGGCAGCCAGGCGAGAAATGCTGCGGGCGGTGTGGTATCGCTGATTGTGAATGAATTGGTTGGCGAGGCCGTCACGCCGCCCGCCCAGTTGTAAGCCAAAACATACCAGAAATGAGCGCCGTTGCCCATCGTGGTGCCGGAAAGATTATATGAAGTCACCTTGGCTGTGGTCGCGACCAAGGCATTGTCAATGTAAAGCTCATAACGTGCGATGCCAGTTTCCGGATCGCTCGATGCCTGCCAGGTGAAGGTTGGAAATGCCCCGGTAATGTTTTGGGCATTGGCGGGCGTCAACAGGCTGAACGCCAGCGGCGGCGTGGCGTCCGTCAGGCCAAAACCTTGGATGCCGGAACCGTATTGGAAGAGCGGCTGGCCGGTTGTCGGTGGCACTGGTAGGCCAGCAGCTATGTTGGTGCGGATGGCGGCCAATTCGGCGGTCGTGGCTCCCATGTCATACGGCAAATCCCAATGATCCGGCTCACTGGCCCAGTTGGCCTGTGTGTCATCACCAACCTGACTCATGCTCAAAGGCAACTGCCATGGAGTTTTGCCCGAAGGTTGTTTGTCACCCCATAAAATCTGGGCGATCGCCGGCCCGCCCTCATCGCCAGGCCGATAGACGACCATGAACGCGTCACTCAATGCAACGACGTTCGTCAATATATACGGCCGCGGCAGCATACAGATGGTGGTAGGAATATTATTGCTGTGGAAATACTGGATGAGACCATACTGCGGCATATCATTTGTGTCGTGCAGCGCGCCAATTGGATCATCCGGCAGCCACGGGCTGTCATTATCCCAATAGGTGCCGTGAGTGTAGTAACTCTCGCCGACCACGACAATGGCCGCCGAGATGGTATTAGTGCCAGCAGAAGCAGCATTGGTATAGACGGTGATGCCGTCCTGCGCCGCGCGGGCGGCAATCGCCTGGGAGATGGTCAGGCAGCCGTAATCGTTGTTATGAAAATCGCTGCGCCAGGTGACCATGCAGGACGGGTCGTTCGCGCGCGGGCCGGTGACCACGATGGAACTGCCGGCCGGCAGGCGGAGGGGCAGCGCGCCGTCGTTCTTCAACAAGGTTATGCTTTCCAGTGCGGCTTGATGGATGATGGCGACATTCTGCGGCGTGTGCCAATAGACCGTGCCCAGCACGTTGCTGCCATAAGCATCTTCAAAGATACCCATGCGGAATTTAAGGTTCAGCACGCGGGAGACTGCATCATCAATGCGCGACTCGGGGACAACCGTTTCAAAATTGCCCATGACGGTCGGATCCGCACCGCCCATGACGTCGGAGCCGGCGATGCATGCGTTAGTCCAGTCCCCCGACGGCAGCCAGTCGGTGCAAATCACACCGGTATAGCCCATGTTGTCGCGCAAATAATCGAGAATCGCCGCCGTGTCACCGGCGCCGCCGCCTTGGGGAGCGAGGAGCTGGCAGCCGGCGTAACCGGGCATAATCACACTCGTTCCGGCTTCTATGGCCGCATGCCACGGGCGCATATGGTAATGGATAGTGGTTCCGTCATAGACGATGCCGGCTTCGCCACCGGCTCCTTCCCCCGGCCAATGCTTGGTGGTAATCAGGATGGATTGCGGGTTTATCTCTGGTCCGCCTTGCAAGCCGACGACCAAAGCGCGAATCATGCCAGCCGCCAAGTCGGCGTCTTCTCCGTTACCTTCCTGAATGCGGGGATAAAGCACCTTGGTGCCGACTTCCGCCAATGGCGAGAGAGTGCCACGGTAGCCGATGGCCACCGATTCGCGGCGCTGGACATCTGCACAGGCCCACACGATGTTCAAATCGCGTGTCGCTGCCAGCCCGGGTTGAGTTGGATAAGTGCTCTTAAAGCCGGCGACTGTATCGCCGGCCGAAAGGAAAGGAATGCCAAGGCGGTTGCTGGACGCGGCCAGTTGGTAAGTCAGGAGATCGCTGGCCTGGAACGGGCCAAACGCCCAGCCGGCATCCGGAAAGACCTGGGAGTTGAAAAAGAGTTGCATGGCTTTTTCATGCAGGGTCATCCGCGACATCAGGTCGGCCACGCGGACAGCCGGTGGATTATGCCAGTCTTCGTAAGGCTCGATGATGCCATCTTTGTTCAGGTCTCGGCAGCCGTTGATGTTGGTAATACCGTCCTGGACAGTCGTGATATTGGGCAGATAAACGCTGAAGATGTGGAGATCAGAGCGGTTCGTAAAGCTCGCACCATCAGTGGCGATGACATAGACCTTATAAGTCCACCGGTCCGGCAGATCCTGCTGGAGGGAATAGTTGGTCCCATTGGTCACTGAGCCGACCAATGTGAACCTGTCAAGCAGGTTGCCGGGAGCCATCCAATCGTAATTTGTAAGACTTAGATTAATATAAATATCATACCGGACCGCGCCCGCCACCGGCGACCAGCTGATCGGCGGCCGCCGGGTGGAGGTGACCATGGACTGGTCAACCGGTGAACTCAACGGGAACGAGCCGGAAACAGCGACCGGCGGCACGACGGGGTAAGGATCAGGAATCAGGCCGCTGATGGGGTTGGTGTTGGTATTATTCACGGCATAGACCTGGACATTCCAGGTCGCCCCGTCCAGGGCTAGCGTGGTGACCGACTGGCTGGTGAGGGCCGTGCCGGTGTAATCCACCGTGCTCAATTCGATGTCCGTGTCGGGATCCGAGCCGGTGAACTGGTTCTTGGAGATGGTAACCGTGGTGTTCGGTGGAAAGGTATATTGGTAAGTCACTGGCGAGGTCGGATTGCGAACCGACGGCGTGAGAACGCCCTCGTCAGGAACAGGGTTTACGCTCAGCGGGGCCGGCGAAACATTGACCTTGGCATAGGCCAGGCCTTGGACGGGGAAAGTGAGGTTGATGGTCTGGTTATTGGTCTGGACCGGCGGCGCAAAGGCGTTAGCGGTGGTGGTGTATTCCAGCATCGGCCAGGCCCAAGTTTCGCCAGCCATCGAGGTCATTGGGCTGTAACAATAGTTGCCGCTGAAAATATTGGTAGCAGGACTAAGCCGGACAAAAATCCAACTTCCGGCTCCGGCATTGGTATATTGGGTGTTGAGATAGTTGATCAGGTTGGTATTGGCGGCGCTGGACGTGACGATGGCGGGCGCAGTGGCAGATGAGCCGTGGCCGTTGGTCATTCCAGGTGTCAGATAGCTGGATTGAAGCAGGATGGCGTTGGTGTCCACAATCCGGCTGGCGTAGAAATCATTTGTCAGCACTGTGTTTGTGGAACGGGCGGGCAACGCATAGAGGTCCACTGAAAATGGAATATTGGTCTGGCCTGTCATGTCAAAAAGCCATATTTGAAAATCGGCGGTGGAAAACCGAGCTCCTGCGGGCAGCATCGGCAATTGAAATGGCAGCACCAGCACTGCGCCGTGGGAATTATACTCGCCCACCCGCGGCGCGTAGTTGGCGCCATCCCAGGCATTGGTGATGGTGCCGGCGGCAGTGGCATAGACGGTGATGCCGGCTTGGTCGGCGCGGTTGGTATAGGTCTGCGCGTGGGCAGCAGAGATGGAAACTAGCGCGAGCAGTGTTGCAAGGACAAGGTTCGTTCGCATGGAGTAAATATGTATGTTACAGGTTCCGAATCTCCGTCTCCAGTCCGGTCGTAAAACTATGCTCGGTCATATATCCGGCATTTGTCACGGCGTCGTGATGCCGATGCGGTAAAACTTCACCGGCGGCATCGGGTTCGTATCGGTGACAGTCATCTGGCTGCCATTGGTCATCGAGTTGAGTGTGCCGGTCAGCGCCGTCCAGGGGCTCGTCCACAAATCTGTCCGGTATTGCACGTTGTAGGTGCGATTGCTGGCAATCGGCCCGAAACTCAGCATCGGGCCGTTGCTCATCCTGCCCATCTGTAGCACAAAGATCGAGGCCGGGTTGGTCGGGTTGAGGCCGGCGGTGTATTTGAAAAGGTTGTTCTGCCCGGTGCCGCTGGCATCGGCATTGGTGGCGGCGAGCGGATTGTTGGTGCTGCCAAAGTATTGCATCTGCCAGAGCTGGTAGGGGGTCAAGGTGGCCGGCGGCGTGGTATAAACTTCGCCAGATGGTGCGGTTTCGCCGGCGGCTCCGACGGCGGTGACAACATAGTAATAAGTTATGCCGCCGGCCACGTTGATATCCGTGAAGCCGGCCGCAGGGACATTGGTTAGCGTCGTTTCGGAGCCGGCTCCGGTGGAGCGCTTTACGTTGTAACTGATCGCATTTGGCTGCGCCGTCCAGGACAGGATCACCTGCCCGGCGGAATTGGTCGCCGTCAAATTTGCCGGGGCGGCCGGCGCCGGCGCATTGGCCTGGCGCACGCTTTCCACAAAGGCGGCGTTGCCGGAGTTGGTGTAAAAGCGGAAATCCGACATCCAGCCGGCCAGCGCACGCGTGCGGTCCGACCGGTTGCCGAGCCATAAGTATGGCGTTCCGGTAAAGCTTACCGCTCCATTAGTCACCGCGACATTGGTGACCAAGGTTGCGGAACTTGTGTCCGATCCAAAATAAACCTGGAAATAGGTGCCGTCATAGACCAGCGCGCAAAACTGCCACTTATTGGCAACCTGGGCATAGGGGATAGTCACCTTGTTCGCGCCGGGAAAGACATAGAAGTCGGTCGTGTCTGCCAGCCGCATCTCAATGGCGTTCGCCGCCCCGCCATCAGTGGTGCCGCTGGAATCCATTCCCAGCGCGAAGAAACGCGGCGGGTAGCCCGACGGGAAGGAGCCCGTCTGTGACTGCTTGAACCAATAAGTCACTGTCCAAGTCGGAACCGCGCCAAATGCCAGCGCGCTGGAATTGGTGGTTGCCACTGGGCCATTGCCGCTGAAGGCACCCGATGTGAAATCCATGGCGCGGGTCGTGCCGCCGGCCGGGCCGGATCCTGAAGCGCCATGATAATCAGTGGCCGTGCCGCCATAATTCAACATTGTCAGCATGACATTTGCCGCGCCGCCGCTCGTATCGCTGGCGGTGGTGGTGCCCGGCCCGGCGTCGTTGAGCGGCAGTCTGAACTTAAATGCCTGTCCGCTGCCCGGTAACAGCGGCGTCGCGCTCACTTCCGTTGAATTTGATCCCTGGCCGCCGGCGTTCATGGCCGAGACCACATAGTAATAGTTCGTGCCGTTGATGACGTTGACGTCGGTGTAATTGGTCGTTGTGACGCTGGCAATGGTCACTTCGGCGCCGGCGGTTGTGGAGCGCTTTACATTGTAATTGGTGGCCCTGGCGGCGGCCGTCCAGACGAGACCAATCTGGCTGTAACCAGCCGTGGCCGTCAAACCGGTCGGTGCCGGTGGTGCGGCCACGAGGGTCGGTGTCGCAATGACCTCGCCTGAGTTCGCGCCCTCGCCGTAAGATGTCACCGCCGAGATCTTGTAATAATAGGTCGTTCCGTTCACGACATTGGAATCGGTGTAACCGCTCACCGGCACATTGGTGATGGTAACTTCCGCTCCCGTGCTGGTGGAACGTTTCACATTGTAAGTGGGCGACGTGCCCGGCGACGGCTGCCAACCCAAGGTCACATAGCCCGCGCCCGGATTGGCCGTCAATCCCGTTGGTGCTGGAGGCAGGCCGGTGGGTGACGTGCTGACTTCCGCGGAGTTGGTGCTTTCACCGGTGGCCCCGACCGCGCTGACGACATAGTAATAAGTCGTGCCATTGGTCAGGCCGAGGTCGGTATAACTGGTCGAAGCCAGGTTGGTCACCGTCGTTTCCGCCCCGGAGGTGGTGGCTCGCTTGACGTTGTAACTGGTCGCGCCTGCCGCCGCGGCCCAACTGACCACAATCTGTCCGTTACCGGGCATGGCGCTGACGCCCGTCGGGGTGGATGGCGGCGATACGGGTAGAAGCTCAATGCCGTTGACGGCGGCATTGTCCTTGGTCGAAACAAACTGGATGACGATGTCGTTGGTGCTGTTGGCCGTCGTTGCGAACTGGCTAATGGTCGCGAAATTCTTTCCGCCGGCATTGGCGAAGATGTCGAAGTTGGTCAGCACCTGCGCGCCGTTGATGAAGGTATTGAACAGGCGCGAGTTGGCGACGGTCCAGTAAGTCTCGCAGAAATGCAGCCGCACATTGTAAAGGCCGGCCGGCACATTGGTGAAGGTGTAGGTGAAATTGCCGTAGCGATAGGTCTGATAGACGTTGACCGGCGCGGGGATAACCAGGTTGGTGACGGTGACGGCGGTGCCGCTGGTTGAGGTGGTGCCGCCTGTATAGTTGGTGTCGCTGGCAAACGATCCGTAGGCCGTGGCCGAGCCGCTATCTATCGCGATGTCCCACGAATCCGGCACGGCGCTCACCTCCGTCGAATTCGGCCCCTGTCCGACGCTGTTCACGCCCGAAACCACATAGTAGTAATTCGTGCCGCTGGCGCCATTGGTATCGGTATAAGTTGTCCCCGTAACACTGGTGATGGTCGCTTCCGCGCCGGCAGTGGTGGAACGTTTGACATTATAAGTCGTGGCTCCGGTGGCGGCAGCCCACGAGAGGCCAAGCTGGTTGAGGCCGACGGTCGGCGTCAGGCCGGTTGGCGCGGGCGGCGCGACAATCGGGCGGGCGCTGGCTTCCGTGGAGTTTGCGCCTTCGCCGCTCAAATTCAAGGCGGACACGACATAGTAGTAGAGCGTGCCATTGACTACATTGGTGTCGGTATAACTGGTTCCGGACAGACTTATAATGGTTGTTTCCGTTCCTGAACTGGTCGAGCGTTTGAGGTTGTAACTCGTCGCGGTAGCGGAAGCATTCCAAGTCAACGCCACTTGGAGATTGGAAACCTGTGTTCCGCTGGGCGTCGCGGTCAGACCGGTTGGTGCTGTGGGCGGCGGGATGGGCGTCGCGAATGCTTCAGCAGAGTTGGCGCCCTCGCCGTTCGCGTTGACGCCAGAGATGACATAATAATAAGTGGTGCCATTGACCGCCGTTGAGTCGGTAAAGGTGGTGCCGGTGACATTGGTGCCGGCCGGCAGTGTGTTTTCCGCCCCGCTGGCGGTCGAGCGCTTGATGTTATAGCCGGTCGCCCAGATGGCCGGGTTCCAACTCAAGTTGGCCTGGTTATTCCCCGGCAAGGCCGTGACTCCGGTTGGTGCCGGCGGAATCAGCACGGTCAAGTTGGACTGCTGGATGCCGGCAACAAATGACGCGACTACCGTGCCCGAATAAAACCGGAAATCATCGAGCCACCCGGCAAAGCCACGCGTCCGGTCGGAATTGTTGTTGCCGATGGCAATGCTGCCCGCCGCGCCGAAGTTCACCGGCAGGGCGCCGATGGCCGTGGAGCCGAGCAGGGTCGCGTTGCTGACATCGGAACCAAAATAAATGTTCAAGTTCGCGCCATCAAAGTTGGCGGCGGCGAAATACCACCTGTTCGTGCCGAACGCGCCCGCCGTGGTAAATGAAACCGGCGTGGCGCTGTTGACGTAAACGGAAAGCTGGTTGGTGCCTGTCAGCTTGAGCGCGATGCTATTGGCTTGGCCGTTGGTCGCCGTGCCGTTTGCGCCCAAGACAAACAGGACCGGGCCATCCAGAGGGCCGGGCAGGGGACGGCTCGGCTTGAACCAGATGGAGGCGTTCCACTTGTTGAGGGTGCCGAAGCCAAGCGCCGGGCTGTTCGTCGTGCTTGCACCGGGGGCGGCGCTACCGTTGCCTTGGGCGGACACAGAAGAAAAGTCCAGTGCCTGGCCGTAGTTGCCCGCGCCGGAACCGGCCGCGCCATGCAGGTCGGCAGGGTTGCCTGCGGCATTTATGATACTTAGCGTCACATTGGCGACGCCGTTATTGGTGTCGCTGGCCGTGGTGTAACTGGTGCCGGTGTTGGTTTCGCCGAGCGGAAGCCTGAGCTGAAGCACCGGCTGGTTGTAGGGCGTGGCGACGGCCTCGGCGGAGTTGCCGCCTTCGCTGTTGGTTGTCACCGCCGAGACCTCGTAATAATAAGTTGTCTCATTGGTGATGTTAAAATCTGTGTAACCATTGGCCGGCACATTGGTGATGGTGGCTTCCGCTCCCGAGCTGGTGGAACGCTTGACGTTGTAAGTGGCGGTCGCGCCCGGCACCGGTTGCCAGCTCAAGGTTACTGAACCTACGGCCGCAACGGCTGTCAGCCCGGCTGGCACCGGCGGCGGCCCAGTGGGCGAGGCATTTACCTCCGGGGAATTGGTGCCTTCAAAGTTGCTGTTGGCGGAGGAGACGACGTAATAATATGTCAGGCCGTTGTAGGCCGTCGTGTCGGTAAAGTTGGTCCCCGTCACCGCGCCAAAACTGGAGATGACCGTGTAAGGCCCGCCGGAGACGGTCGCCCGCTTGACATTGTAACTGTTCGCATTGGTCACTGCCGTCCAGTTCAGCGCGACCTGGCCGCTGCTGGCGGTGGCCGTCAGGTTGGCCGGCGCGGCCGGCACGGTCACCGGCACGCCGTTGATGACCATGTCGTTGACGGATGCCCACCCGCCGGCGCTCAATACCGTGACCATCACCCACCGGCCGCTGTTCGCGCCCACGGATGGCACCCGGTATTCGGAGGCGTTCTCCGCCGAGTTGGCGCGCTGATCCAGCGACATGTTGTAGTTAGTCCCGTCGCTGCTGACCTGGACCGTGTATTGGTAGGAGCGGTTGGTGGCGTTGAACCAGTTGATCGCGTAGCCGCCGATGAGGCATGGCTGGCCCAGGTCAACCATGATCCACTGCGGGAACGTGCCGTCCGACGCGCTCCAGCGGGTGGAGGGATTGCCATCAATGGCGTTTTGCGGCGTGTTAGGGCTCTGGGTGCTGCTGGCGGTGATCGTTTGTGAGGGGTTTTGCAACTGCTGTTCGACCGAGACGACGAACACCAGATACATGTTGCTGGTCGGGTCGAACGGCGTGGTGCCATAGCCGTTGTCGGCAAAGTAGCCGTTCTCGTAGGGTGCCATGAGCCGGCTCTTATAGACGTTCATGGGCCGGCCGTTGATCATGACAATGTCCGAAAGCTTCTGCCACTTATAGCCGTCATTATTATCATTCAACGGCATCCCGTTGGCTGCGTCTATTACCAGATAGATGTAAGAATACCGGACGATGTCGAACTGATACTGGTCGGTCGCGGCGGTTTCGCCGGCGTCGCTCAAGTATGGCATGATATAATTGGCTCCGATAAGATAGCTGGGCAGGGAGCCAAACGTGACTGATGAATCCACATAGACCTGCATCCCGGGCTGGGCGTTGGTCATCACCAGCGCGCCCTGATTGCCGCCAGAATAGGCGAAATCCACGATGTTGGTTGCCGGCGCGGGTGAGGCCGGCGGCGGCGGGGGCGGAATGATGACCGGAGTGGGAATGGCCGGCGGCTCCGAGCCGAGCGTGACGTTGTATTTCTGGGGCCAGACGCCGGTCAAGCCGTTGGTGACAGCAAAGGTGGTGGAGGTGACATTCGTGGTGGCCGAGGTCAGGCCGTTGGTGCTGCTGACGGTCAGCGTGAAGGTGCCGGCCGTGCGGGTCGAGCGGACGAAGACGCGGTTGATGCCGCATTCGACGTTGAGCGAATAGCCGTTGGTGAGGTTGGCCAGATCCGTGCTGTAGCGGATGCCGCTGTTATAACCGCCGAGGAACACGCCCTGTCCGCTGCAGTTGAAGTTGACGCTGTCTTCGTAGGTCAGGCAGCGGTTCCCGTTGGTGTCAATGGCCTCCACATCGAACCAGGCTATGTCTGAGCCGTCAGCCAGGAACTGCCCGGACGGCCCGATCGTCGGCGTGAGCCGCAACGCCACCGCCGGGCCGGTGGTCTGCTTGGAATGCGTGGCCACCACCACGCCGTTGCTGTAGCCGGTGGCGGTGATGGTGCCCGGCTGCCAGGCGACATTGGTGAAGGCGAATACATAGCAGTTGACCTGGTCGCCGGCCGGCGGAAGGATTGAGGCCGGGAAAAAATTCGTCGTGCCATAACCATAGTCCTTGATCAGGGTTCCGCCCGGGGTGTAGGTGCGCAGGCCGACCTGCGGCGTGTTGCCCACCACATAGACAGTCTTCACAATGTTCGAGGCATAATTCCAATGGCCCACCACATACACTTGCGGGTTGGGGTTATGCGCCACCTGCAGGCCATAATAGACTTCCTTCGGCAGCCGGGCGGCGTCCACCGCGCCGCTCGTGCGCGTCACTTCCATGTCGTGCATGCGCCCGTCGGTGACGGAATCGGCCCAGATGATTTTCGCGCCGCCGACCATCACGCCCTGGGAGGCGGAGATGTTGGAGTTCTGGATGAACGCGCTGTAACGGTAGCGGCCGTAATACTTGGCCAGGTTTTCCAGCACCATGTCCTCCGAATTCTGCACCCGGAAGTAGGCGCTGGTTAGGCCGTTGGTGGTGCTGATGGGAAAGAGATAGTCCCCGATGAAGTCGCCGATGCCGCTATCCAGCCCAAAGGCCTGATGATAGTCAGAGGCGATGTAAAAATATCCGCCGGTGATATATTTGTTCGCCAGGCTGGTCCTTCTTGGATTCAGCATCGGCGTGTAATTGTCCCACACCCGCCGCGGTCCCTCCGCGCGGGCGTATTCGGCGTCCCAAAGCGGGGTGTAGAGCTGGTGTTCGGCGCCGTCCATGGTGCAGGAATATTCGCGGATGCCCTGCGTGACGTCGCTGTCGTTCGAGCGCAGCCCGGCCATGCGGCCGCCGTTGGGATCCCAGGTGAGCCGGACGGTTTTCATGTCGATCATGTGCTGGGCGGTCAGAATCTGGTTGCAGCCCTCGTAAAACATCACGCTCGGATTGTTGCGGAAATAGATCGTGACGTCGCGCATATCGTCCAGCCGCTCCTGCCAGATGTTGGTGTCGGTATCGTCGCCCTCGTTGTTCGCCGCCGGACAGACGATGATGAAGCCGAACTTGTCCGCCGCGTCCACCATGGCCCGGCGTGGCGCAATGTGCATCGGCCGGATAAAATTGGCATTGGCCTGCTTCATCATCTGGAAGTCATAATCGTTCAACCAGTCCACCGCCACGCCGACGCACGGCCACTCCATCGAGCAGCGGGGCGCGAAGCCCTTGAGATAAATCGGGTAGCCATTGATGAGCAGCCCGGACGATGGGCTGAAGAGCACCTGGCGCACGCCCATCGGATTTTGATAGACATCCACCACCGTTCCGTTAGTGCTCAAAATCGTGTAAACATGATAGAGGTAAGGAAAGTTCGGATACCAGAAATGGATGTTGGTCATGCTGCCGCTGCCGGTGAACGTGAATTTCTGGCCCGGGGCGATGGTCTGCTGCCCCGCTGACAGGTTTAGCACGACGTTGCTGGCCATGTCCACTACTACTGCGGCGCAATTGACGGTCTGGGTCACCGCATAATCATTCTTCACCTCCGTCTGGTAGGTCAGGGTGGCAGTCTGGTTCGAAGTGATGATGTTGGTGGCGTAAATGTAGGTTCCCAAGGTGCCGAGGTTGCGATATAGCGGCAGCGTCTGGTAAAGCTTGTCGCAGATGTGCAGCGTCACGTCCCGGTTGATCCCGCCAAAATTCGGGTTGAACGGCTGGCCGAATGGAAGAATGGCGCCGTTATAGCCGACAGTCTGATAGAGCTCATTATTATTGACCTGCACGGCAATGACATTGTCCGCGCCAAATACCACGTTGGTGGTGATGTCCAGGCCAAAGGGCGCGACACCGCTTTCGGACAGGCCGACCCACTGGCCGTTGACATAAAAATTGGCCACCCGCCCGATGCCCTGGAACTCCAGGATGATTTTCCTTCCGGAATAGGACGGATCAATCGTGAAATGTTTCCGATACCACGCCGTGCCGTAATAGGTCCCGTTCGGCAACAGCGGATCCTGCGCCTTGTCATTGGTGAGAAAAATCCATTCCCGAAATTTGTCGCTGTTCCAGGTGTGCGGCAGGCTGACGGGCTGCCAGGAGGAATCGGTGAACACCACATTGCTGGCACCCGCCACATCCTGCTTGATGAACAGCCAGTCATAATTAAAGTTGAGATCCACCCGGTTGTTCGCTGGCGGCGTGTAGGCGGTCTGGGCGAAAACGGCGGACAGACCGCCAACGAGGAACGCCAGGGTCAAAAAGGCCAACAAAAACTTAATTCCCTGGCCGCGCGGGGTAGCCAAGGGCTGTGGGTGATGATTCATATGATGAGCGACAAAGTGTAATACAAATGATTACGTTGGTCAAGGGCGTTTTGATCGTATTTCAGCTTGTTCATGGCAAGCGGAATGATTTGTCCGGGAGTTCAAAACATCAGGATGCCGGCGGTCAACTGCACCCGGTGGCTCATTTTGCCCGGTTCAAGGATGGCTGGATTCGTGCCGAAGAGCAGGCCGAGCAGCGCGATCGTGCGCGCCGGCGGCGAGAACTTGACCGTCGTCCAGATTAACCGAGTTGCGCCAGCGCAAAGCCCTGCCGGCCAGTGGCCTGGCCCGTAAATGGCCGTTGGGTGACCCCGCTTTAACCCTGCCAGGGCACTGGTAACTACTATCGTCTCCGTCACGGAGACGAGCGTCGGCGTGACCGAGACTACCGTCTTGGTGAGGGAAGCTAGCCTCTCCGCCACGCCGACTACCGACTCGGTGACGGAAGCTCCCGTCTCCGCGACGCAAGCTCCCGTCTCGGTGACCGAAGCTATCGTCAAAGCGTCAATGACTACCGTGTCCGTGACCGGGACTACCGTCTCGGTGAGGGAAGCTATCGTCTCCGTGACGAAAGCTCCCGTCTTGGTCATCAAAGCTCCCGTCTCCGCGACGAAAGCTATCGTCTCGGTCACCCAAGCTATCGTCTCCGTGACGGAAGCTATCGTCTCGGTCACCCAAGCTATCGTCTCCGTGACGGAAGCTACCGTCTCCGTGGCCAACGGTTTCCAGATTTGAGACAGGAAAGTTCTAAAATATGGACACTTGTGGACACTATTTGAGTGCGGAGTGGCGAGAGCGGAGAGTGGAATGAAGCTTTTGGCCACAGATAAACACAGATGGACACAGATGTTTAGAAATTCTCGCCCAGCCCGTTCTGTATTACCCTTTCGCGTAT
>Ga0302276_10002745_pt1 | contig 15355 bp, 10 predicted proteins | sample III_Bog_N2_3_FD_198768 | JGI IMG/M metagenome (GOLD analysis project Ga0302276, IMG submission 198768) | Peat permafrost microbial communities from Stordalen Mire near Abisko, Sweden - III_Bog_N2_3 | ecosystem: Environmental > Terrestrial > Soil > Wetlands > Peat | place: Sweden: Abisko...
AAGGCCAGCCACCGGACATGGATGTTTACGATACAGTGGCCTGGTCCGCGCAGAGCCGTCGAGCCGCGCATCGGGGACCAACGGCTCTGCGCCGCAACCAATCGGCGTGCTTCAATGGCGCTTGGCCGGCATATCTCTGCCACCCTGGTGCAGAATCAGGGACGCAATCGCCCCGCTTGCATCGGGCACAAATTCAATCTGCGCATCCACCACCGATGTGAAGAACTGCGGATGCCCGTTCTTCAATCCTTCATACTCCACCGGAAATGCGGGCTGTCCAGTGCCCTGCGCCGTCAGCCCATCGGCGGCCACGGCAATGGTCAACGAGAAAGTCGGTGCAAGGTCATAGACGCCGACAAACTTCGCCAGCTCTTGCTTGGCAATTGGGACCACCTTGCGCTTGCCCGCCAGGGTCACCGGCTTGCCCAGCACCACGTCAAGCAGTTGACCGCCCATCTGATCCGGCGCTGCGCCGTTCACGTTGCTCAGCACCACTATGGCGATCTTCTTATCCGGCACATAGGCCAGGTGGGTGTTGAACCCCTCAATACCGCCGCCGTGGTCCACCACCGTGAGGCCATCCTTTTTCGTGATAAAAACGCCGAGCCCGTAATCGCCCTTGCCCGGCGTCGTCATCAGCTTCAGCGAATCGGCCGACAGAATCTTGCCGCCGAAGAGCCCTTGCTCCCACTTCAGCAAATCTCCCGTCGTCGAATAGATCGAACCCGCGGCCCACGGCACGGTCATGGACTCAGACCTCGCCAGCACCAGTCCATGCGGCCCGGGCATGTAGCCCTGCGCACGCTTCGCCAGGATGAGTTCATCCGTGTCCAGGCCTGTATCTTTCATGCCCAGCGGATCGAAGATGCGCTCCCGCAGCAGGTCTGCATATTTGTTCCCACTCACCTTTTCAATGACCGCGCCCAACACCTCAAAGTTCGAGTTGCTATAGGCGAACTTGCTGCCCGGCTCAAAGTCCAGCGGCCGGTCGCGGAAGAAGGCCAATTCCTCTTCGGTGGTGTGCGGACTCATCCGCCATACGCCGAAATCCTTCCCATCTGTAAAGCTGGGAATGCCCGAGGTGTGCCCCAGCAACTCCGCCAGCGTGATCTTCTCCCACGTCTTTGGCGAGTCAGGCAGATACTTGCTTACCGGATCACTGATATTGAGCTTGCCGTCCTGTTGCAACAGCAGCACCAGCGTCGCGGTGAACTGCTTGGTGAGCGAGCCGAGCCGGAACTTCACATCCGGCGCGTTGGGATTTCCCCACTCCAGATCGGCCATCCCGTAGCCCTTGTCCAGCAGCGCCTTGTCGTCTTCAACCACCAGCACGGCACCCATAAAGGCGTTCCCGGCCGTGTAGGATTGCGCAACCTGGTCCAGTCGCGCCTTGACCGCTGCTTCCTCTGTGCTTTGGGCCAGGCCCATCGCACATCCCAGCGCGCACACGCACGCCACTGCCACAGCAATAGAACGCCTCATCGAAGATCCTCCCGGCCCATCCGAGCCGTCGTTTTACATGAGTCCCGATTAAGACTACGCAGAGGCGGCTGGGTTTGTTTCATGTGCGGCGTCCCATCTCATCCCAGCAAGGCTACTTCTTGTCCAGCCGGAACGCCGTTGCCTGGAAATCGCCTTTGAAGCTGTCATCGAATTCGAGACCGTGGTTCATCCACCACGCCCCGCTTGCCATTGCCGGCGTGTCCGTTGCGACTTTGCCTTCAATCGACGTCAGCGCGTAGTCCGCCGCCGGGTCCAGCCCCTTCAACTTGAGCGTCGGAAAGCCATGCCCTTCCTGCGTGGAGTGAATGAAGGCGAAGACCACTGACTGCGTTTTGGTTGCGTTGACGGATTGCGTAGCGGAAAACTCGCTGCCGTTGCGCGGCGAGATCAGCCGGTAAAGCGCGCCCTGCACAATGGTCGGCTGCACCTGGTGGTAAGCCGCAATCAGGCGCTTGGCCAGCGCTGCTTCGTCCGGCGTCCACTTGGAAATGTTGGCTCCGATCCCCAGCGAACCCTGCATCGAACTCAGCATCCGATAGCTCAGCGACGTGCTGCGGCTGTTGAGCCAGTGCGGAGAATCGGTGACCCAGGCCATCATGATTTGTGGGGTATAGGCGTAGGTGAATCCATCCTGAATAGTCAGCCGGTCAAAGGGATCGGTATTGTCTGAGGGCCATACTTCGTCGGTGTAACGCAGAATGCCCAGGTCCACCCGGCCACCGCCGCCGGAGCAGCTTTCGATCTCGACATTGGGGTGCCGCTTGCGCAATTCGGCCAGGATTCCGTAGAGATTTTGGGTGAATGCGACGTAGACGCGCTTCTGCTCTGCGGGCGGCAATTGATCCCAGCCCGGCTCGCTCCAGTTGCGGTTGTAATCCCACTTGAAAAAGGCAATGTCGTTCTCGGTGAGCAGCTTGTCAAGGAAGCCGAGGACGTAGTCGCGCACCTCGGGGCGTGCGAGATTGAGGACGAGTTGATTGCGCGCCTCGGTCTCGGGACGTCCCGCGAAATGCAGTACCCAATCCGGGTGTGCGCGGAATAAATCCGAGTCGGGGTTGACCATCTCCGGCTCAACCCAGAGGCCAAAGCTCATGCCGAGTTGGTGGACTTTATCAATGAGCGGCTTGAGTCCGTTGGGAAACTTGTCCTTGTTTACATACCAATCGCCCAGGCCGGCGTGGTCGTCTTTGCGCTGGCCAAACCAACCGTCGTCCATCACAAAGCGGTCGACGCCGAGGGCAGCGGCCTTTTCCGCCAGCGCCTCCTGGCCGGCCTCGTCCACTTTGAATCCGGTTGCTTCCCAGGAGTTGTAGATGACCGGTCGTGGCTTGGGCAGTGGCTGTTTTGCCGTAGCTTGTGTACGCGGCAGAATATTTTCGAGCTCGAAGCGGTGCAGGAGTCGCGATGCGCCGCCGAGACCATCGGGCGCATAACCACCATAGAAGATCGGTGTCTCCAGTTTCTCGCCGGGCTTGAGCACGTAGCCAAAATCGAAAGGATTGAAGCCGCCCGTAACTCGCACTGCATCCAACTGGTCCTGCTCGACCGTGATGCGCCACGACCCGCTCCAGCCCAGAGCGCCAAACCAGACATCGCCGTGATCCTCGTCGGAGGCGCCGGCCTGAATTGCGAACCACGGATTTGCCTGGTGCCCGGTGGACCCGCGCCGACTCTCGATGACGCGCGCACCGTGCAGCACGGGCTCCTGGTTCAGATTCCACTCGCCCGCCCAGCGGCCGGTGAGGTAGTTGAGCGTGTAGTGGCCAGCGGGCAACGCCCACGCAGCCGCGGCGGCCTGCTCCACGGTCACCGGTTCTGCGCCGCGATTCTCAATGGTCGCGCTGCGCGCCAGAATTCCGCTCGATGGGTCCATGGCGTAGTGCAGGGTCACGAAAATTGGCCGCGAAATGTCCTTCAGCACCACGTCGAATCCGTGCGCCAGTTCCGTCTGGCTCTCGTAGTGCAGCACCAGGTCGCGGTTGCCGTCGGCAAAGGTCACCTTGAGGGCCGGCTCGTTGAACAAGCCCGCGCCCCAGCCCGCATATTCCTGCGGCGTATTTGTGTAACTGCCGTCAAACGAGGCCAGCTCCGGCATCGGCCTGGCCTGGGCAAAGCCATCGCGCGCCCCCAGCCGGCCGCCCCAGTAAAGCTGCTGCAACTCGCCTCGCTGATTGACGCCGAAGACATAGGTCGCGGTCCCGGCATCCATTCGGAAAATCTTCGTGCCCGGATCGAAGCGGACCATGGCCTGGGCGGGTGCGAAGGGGACGAGACTCAACAGTACCGCAGCAAATGTAAAGGCTTTCAACATAAGAGACTTCACTCCTCAAACGGCCAATCTTAACACCCGGCAGGCCAGTCTGTGTTCACGCCATGTGACGATCGTTAAACACCCCAGGATCACCACCAGCGGGTCAAGCGTGCGCATGTGGTATGGCTCGGGATGGCTGAAGTAGTAGACCATGGGAAACAAAAACAGCACCCCCGCAAACCGCACAGCCTCCCACGGCGCGCGCTTCCATGCCAGCCACAACCCGGCCACCGCCAGGATCGTCAGGCAGCTTTGGAATGGCGCGTTGAAGGGGTCCATCGGCTCCATCTGCAGATACTCGGGGCTGAAGCTCCAGTAGCCGGTCCACAGATATACCGCACGCCGCAGGCACATCTTCGCATACCAGCCGCGATGGGCCGCGATATATGCATGCGCCTCGGCAGCCTTCCAGTCCATGTAGGCAAGCTCGCCCATGCGGTTATAGGCGGCCAGTTCCGCGGCATCGTGCAGAGGGTGAACCTGGTCGCTGGTAAAACGCGTGTCGTATCCGTTGTTGCCCATCCACAGCTCGAGTCCCATCGAGTCGCGCATGGGAATGAAGCGATGGAAGTCGAGCTCTTCGCGAATGAGCCAGGGGGCGATGGTCGCGGCCAGCACCAGGGAGGCCACGAGCCCCGGCGCGAGCCAGCGCTTCCCTGCCCTCGCCAGCCGCCACGCAGCCAGCAGCAGCAGAAACGGAACCACCACCAGCACCGACGGCTCGCACAGGCCGGCAAACCCGGCCAGTAGCCCGAAGCCGGCCCACAGACCCAGGCTCGGCTCTACCTCTATTCTCTGCGCCAGGTAGAGCAGCCACAGCAGGCACAGCATCAGCAGGTGCGTGGACCAGGCCCAGGCCGCGGCAAAGTAGATGCCGTAGGGGAAAAACGTCCACGCCCACCCGGCCACCAGCCCCACACGCGGCCCAAAGCTGCGGCGGGCAATCAGGAAGACGGGGATGCAGGCGAGCGCGTTGGTCAGGCAGTCAAAGACGTGCACCGCAAAGATGGATCGCGCCGTATGTACGCCGAAGACCTCAAAGATTCCCGCCACCACCAGCGGATACACCGGCGGCATAATGGCCGAGGTCTGGTCCGACACAAACGGGCTGCCGAAGCCGCGCCCCGCAATGAGCGCCCTCGCCACATTCCCCTGCTCCCAGGCATGGATGTGGTCGGCATCCATCAGATCTTCAATGGTGTCGAAGGGGATGACGGCCACGCGCAGCGCGATGCCAATCAGCACCATCCATACCAGCACCGGCACGGCTCGCAGCTTGCGGAGCAGCCCGCCGCGCACAACCGCACTCAACTTGTCGCCTCAAATCTCACGATCACCATCATAGCGGTGTGAGCCACCCCAGAATTCGACGCTTTAAAGTCTTCTGTCGAGGCGGGAACCGGGACTCCCTGCGAAAGCCGTCATTTGCCTTCCAGTCGTAGAGACTTTCCAAACAGCTCACGACGCCAGCGGTCACTGGCTTCCCGGCTCATGGCATTTTCGCGCTCAGGCCAATCTTCGATTCTGCAATTCAACCGGCTGGGCGGTTACCGGTCTGGCGTGGGCCACCTCGGGTAATCCCGGGCTTTCCATGCGCAATTCATGCAGGTCGCCGAGGATGCTGGCAGCCCAGCGATAGATATTGTGGTCCATGACACGATGGCGCATGCGCTGCATCCTGGTGCGCCGGTCGGCGCGATTCATTTCGAGGCCCAGGTGGATGGCTTCGGCCACTCCATCAATGTCGTAGGGATTTACGATCAGGGCATCGAGCAACTCAGTGGCAGCGCCGGTAAACTTGCTCAGCACCAGTACGCCGTCTTCGTCATCCCTCGCCGCCACATACTCCTTGGCCACCAGGTTCATTCCGTCGTGAAGCGAGGTTACCAGGCACACGGCCGCGGCTCGGTACCACCGATCCACATCGGCATGGCTCAACTGGCTCTCGATGAGCACGATGGGCCTCCAGCGGGAAGTCTGGTAGCGCTGGTTGATGCGCTCCACCGTTTCTTCAACCTGGCGACGAAGATTGACATAGCTGGGGATGCGGGATCGGCTTGGCGCCGCAATCTGCACCATGGTCAGCCGTTCCAGGTACCAGGGGTGCTCTTCAAGCAAATGCTCGACCGCAATGAGCCGCTCTACGATTCCCTTCGTATAGTCCATGCGGTCCACGCCGACGATGAGTGTTTCGCAGCGCAGGCCGAACTCTTTGAGCAACTCGTTGGCCGAAGGACGCGGCGTCTTTCGGTCTGGCTTGCTGCCGTCAAGGGCCACACTCACCGGATAGGGGCGCACTGAGGTGGTGTGCCCGTCGCGCCGCGCTGTCATGTGTTCGCGGTCGGTGCGCGACTCGAGGACGCGGTCTACGGTGGACAGGAAGTTATTGCAGTGCAGCGGAATGTGAAATCCGATGAGGTCCGCGCCCAGCAGGCCTTCGAGCAGGCTCGCCTGCCACGGGCAGATGCCGAATGACTCAGGATTGGGCCAGGGAATATGCCAGAAGATGGCCACGCGCGCATCCGGCCGCGCCGCCTTGATGAGCCGCGGCACCAGTGCGAAGTGGTAGTCCTGGATAAAGACAATGGGGTTCTCGCTGTCCTTCATCTCCTCAAGCAATGCGTCCGCAAACTTCCGATTGACACGCTGGTAGCATTCCCAGTCTGAGGCGCGAAAGATGGGACGCGTGTGGGCGATATGGCAGAGCGGCCATAGCCCCTCGTTGGCAAAGCCGTCGTAGTAGCCTGTCTCCTCGTCGCTGGAAAGCCACACGCGGCGCAGCGTGTAACGGGGATCTTCAGGAGGGACGCGGAGGCGGTTGAATTCGTCCACATTGAGGGTGTCTTCGCTGCCGCTGCCGTGCGCCACCCACACGCCGTCGCAGGCTCGAAGCACCGGCTCAATGGCCGTGACCAGGCCGCTGGGGGGGACAATGCATACGGTCTCCGCCCCTTGAAGCACGTGCATATAGGGCTCGCGGTTCGAGAGCACAAAGATGCGGCAGGGGCCAAAACGTTCGCGTATATGGACGGCGAGCCGCTCGGCTGTCCATTGGTGTTCGCCGGCGTCGCGCAGGCGGGCTTCGGTTTCAGCGGAGGCACGCGCTTCAATCAGGCTGGCGGCCATCGACTCCACTTCGCGGGCCAGCGGCGTAAACAGACTCATCTCCTCCAGGCTCTCGTCCGCATGTTCGTCGGGCTGTCCCATGCGCAAGCGCCTGAGCCGGTCTGCCACACGCAGCATGGGGCGCATCAGGAACCAGCGGACCATGAGCAACGTCACGCAGGAAATGAGCAGAACAAATGCGGCGATCTGCCAAAGACTCTGCCACCATCCCCGCGAGCTCTCGGCGCTAATGTAGGCGGCATCTTCCAAGACGATGAGCGCGCCGGCGATTTGCCCATCGACATGGAGGGGAACGGCGTATTCCAGCCACTCATGATTCTCCAGATGACCAAAGGTGGATGAGTCGTCGCCCTGCTTGATTGCCTTGTCGAGGGGGCCATTCGGCAGCGCGCTGAAGAGTTCCACAGTCCCCGCCACGGTCACTTGTCCGCCCTGCGAGTCATAAACAGCCAGGCCCAGCGCTCCATTGCGCGAGCGCAATTGCGCAGCCTCCGCGACAATCTCTGCGGTCTGATCGGCGGCCGCAACCTTTTCCATCTCCGATTGAAGGCCTTTGCTCTGCCAGGCTGTTCTGCGCTCCAACTCCTGCCGCAGCGCGTGCTTGTGGGCCAGCACTTGAAAGTAGGTAGAGGCTATGGAGACCAGCGTGATTCCCACAACCAACGCGAGAATCAACCTCATGCGAAAGAATTGCATGGAACCCCTCCTGTTTGTGTTGTATACAAACTTCCCGCGAGTCACTGTTCAACTTGGAACAGCATCCCTTCCAAGGCGCACTTCTGCCGGCTTGCTTGTGGCTGGAGCGCCTGAATGGCCAAATGCCAAGTGGTTGCAAACATGGCGGGAATCGGAAAAACCGGCTATGGAATCGTGAAATTTGTGCACACTGCGCGTAATCCTTTCGTGGTTGCAGGGGCTTCGCACTGGCGGAACCCTGATTGAGCCCGGTACCTGACGGGTGACCCGCGGCAGCTTTGAAGGGTTCAGAAATGCCGGATCGGTTCGCTGCTGTTGGCTGCTGCCATGGGCGAATCTGCGAAGCCGCTTTCGCCGGGATGTTCGGCGTGGCTTTCGAGCGATCGGCTGACCAGGTCGCGGGAGCCGAGCCCAACGGCGAGAGCGAGCGTGAGGACGATGCCTCCGAAGAGTATTCCAAAGGCCAGCTCGACGACATGGCCGCCGATCTGGAGGTGATCGAGGGCCATGGCCGCGGTGAGCACAAGCATGAGCCACTTGACGCCGAGCGAAAGAAACCGCGCGTAGTGGAGTTGCGCATTGACTGCTCCGATGAGGACCGAGCGCGCCAGGAACCTCGCCGTGAGCGTTCCAGCGATGAGCAGCAAGGCGGCGCCAACGACGCGGGTGAGGAAAGGCAGAAGTGAGTTGGTGAATCTTGCGGCAGTATCGTAAGAGGCGTCGAAGGCCGAGACGCCGATGATGAGTCCGAGCACAACGCAGGCCCAGAAGGAGATCCGGGCGATGAGCGCAGTGGGAGAAACCGATGGCGACCAGCCCACGCTGCCGCGTCCCCGGGCAAGGTGCTCATCGAACCTGGTCGCTGTGAGTCCGCGTCGCAACAGCGCGGAAAGAAGCATCCCGATGAGGGTGAGAACCACAATGGCGACAACGAAAGCCAGGATGCCGGGCAGGATCGCGATGAGCAGCGAAAGGACCCTGTAAAGGGACTGGTGGAGCGCCTCGGACATCTGGGTCCAGATGGAGGTGTTGTCGGCATTCAGGGGCTGCGCGCCCTGGGACGTATCCAGCGCAAGCATGGTAGCAAGAACGTTTTGCATGGGACTCACTCCTTGAATCGACTCTCTCGTCTGCGAATTCGAGCGGGCTTGATGCGGGGTACCTCATGGATTGAACCTGTCGGGCCATCGCCAGCGCGAGACCAGGTAGGTTTTCTCTGTCTCGAATGCGGTGGCGACAGATTCGATATGAGATTCAGCACTGAGACCGGATGAGGTGATGTTGATGTGGCTGGCGACCCACCCGAGATAGAGCGGGATGAGCGCGCCGAGAAGGTGTCCGCGGTTGATGGTGCGAAGCCGGTATGCAAGCAGAAAGTCATAGACGATTCGTGCCCAGAGGCTATCGGGCATTCGAAATGCCGCGGATTCAGCGGCGGCGAGGCGCTTGAGCCCCAGCAGGGTGTAGGGCGGCAGAACCAGCGACCAGACTTCTTCGAGGTTGGTATGGGCCAGCCGAAAGGCTTGTAACATGGGAGCGATTTCAGCGGCTGCATCGGCCGATGGTTGGGGAATCTGGCTGGGGGGAAAATCGCCGGCGGGGGGCAGGGAACGAAAGCGCTGCCAGAATGCGGCCTTGGCTTCGATATCAGAGAACAGGGCCCCGGTGACGAGGGGGAGAATGACATTGAGGTCGGGTCCGGCGGACTGCGATTGGTTGCGCGGGCCCACGTCAAACTGGTCGACGGTAAACCGCGCCACCGCAGCCTCATTCAATGGCCAGAGAGGCGATTCACCCAGATTGTTCTGAGTGAATCGGTATGCGGTGCCGGCCATGCGTTCGGCCATGCGCGGCGAGAGACACAGGTCGACGGCCAGTGGAAACCGGATGCGTGAATCAAACAGCGCGCGAGTAAGCGGGTAGAGAATGGCGGAGTTGACCAGCCCAGCGTGTGGGGGCAGATCGTAGAAGGCGACAGCCAGATCGGTTTGGGTGGTAAGTATGCTGTCAGCGAGGCTCAAGAGTCCAGACGATCGCACTGTGCCTGCCCCCGGACCGAGCATCAGGATGGCCCGCGCATGGTATTTTTCCGCGAGTTGCGCGGCATTGACAAAATCATCGGCGGTGAGCGTCCATGAGGCGCTGGTTGCGGGGGCGGCGACGAATTGGAGGGACGGATGATAGCCCGAGGCAACAGCGTTTGAGAGCCCGTCCGGTGAAGCGACGATCAATTCCTCCGTGGGGAAACTGGAAGTCAGGTTATCGAGGACGCGCTCAAGCTGATCCGGTGAGATGCCGGCAAGCAGAACCAGAAGCCCGGCGGCGGGGCGTACGGACTGGGCGGTGCTTTCGGAAATGGGATTTGCTGTCGCCATAGTGGTTGAAGAGCCTGACGCTGAACCCAACTGAGACTTTAGATCGCATCGAAAGAACCAGCATTGGTGCGCCGTGGCTCCACTGCTTCCTTTAGATGCCGGAAAACCGGCCGCGGGCTATTCGGATCGGGATCGGCCTTGGGCGGGAGGCTGGATTTCAAGCCACAGGAAAGAATAGGGAGCGAGGGTGAGGACGTAGGGCGCCTGGGTGATGGCTGGAAAGGGAACATAACCGAGCATTTCAACGGGCAAGGCGCCGCTGTAACTGGCAAGGTCGAGCGCGACGGGTTGAGCGAAGCGGCTGAGGTTGGCGACGCAGAGAACGGTTTCATGCGAGCCGTCGCCGCGATCGAGGTCGCGCAGGTAGGCGAGTATTTTCAGATTCGCCGGAGACAGGAAACTGAGGCTTCCGCGTCCGAAGACCTGGAAGAGCTTCCGCAAGGCGATCATGTTGCGGGTCCAGTGCAGCAGGCTGGACTGATCGCTGAGCTGCGCCTCAACATTGATGGCCTGGTAGCCGTAGATGGGATCCATCACGATGGGCAGGTAGAGCCGCGCTGGATCGCACTTTGAGAAACCGGCGTTACGGTCCGAGTTCCACTGCATGGGGGTGCGAACGCCATTGCGGTCGCCAAGGTAGATGTTGTCGCCCATGCCGATTTCGTCGCCGTAGTAAAGAATGGGCGTGCCGGGAAAGCTGAGCAGAAGCGAATTCAACAACTCGATGCGGCGTCGGTTGTTGTCGACCAGTGGTGCGAGCCGGCGGCGAATGCCCACGTTCACGCGCATGCGGGGGTCGGTCGAGTAGGCGATGTACATGTAGTCGCGCTCATCGTCGGTAACCATTTCAAGCGTGAGTTCGTCGTGATTGCGAAGGAACAGACCCCATTGGCAGTTCTCAGGGATGGCCGGCGTCTGCGCCATGATGTCGGTGATCGGCAGCCGATCTTCCTGGCGAAGCGCCATATAGATGCGCGGCATCAGGGGGAAATGGAAGGCCATTTGGCACTCGTCGCCATCGCCGAAATAGGGCCGGACATCGGCGGGCCATTGGTTGGCTTCAGCCAGGATGAGACGGTTGGAATATTCCGCATCGATGGCGGCGCGTATTGTCTTGACGGCACGATGCGTCTCAGGCAGGTTCTCGCAGGAGGTGCCATCGCGCTCCACCAGGTACGGGATAGCGTCAATGCGCAATGCGTCGACCCCCATGTCGAGCCAGAAGCGCATGGCTTTGAGAACCTCTTCCATCACCACGGGATTATCGAAGTTGAGATCGGGCTGGTGAGAAAAGAAGCGATGCCAGTAGTACGCCTTGGCCACGTCGTCCCAGGTCCAGTTGGACTTCTCGGTGTCGGTGAAGATGATGCGGACGTTCTTGTAGAGCTGGTCGGTCCTGGACCAGACATACATTTCGCGTACCGGGGAACCGGGTGGTGCGAGGCGGGCTGCCTTGAACCAGGGATGCTGGTCGCTGGTATGGTTGATGACCAGCTCGATCATCACCTGCATGTTGCGCTGGTGCGCTGCGTCAAGAAACACCTTGAAATCGTTGATGGTCCCGTAAGACGCGTTGACATCGACATAGTTGGCTATGTCGTAGCCGTCATCGCGCAAAGGGGAAGGAAAGAACGGCAGGAGCCAGATGCAGGTGATGCCGAGGTTCTGAAGGTAATCGAGCCGCGAGATCAACCCTGGGAAGTCCCCGATGCCGTCTCCGTTTGAGTCCGCAAATGCCCGGACATGGAGTTCGTAGATAATCGCGTCTTTATACCAGAGGGGATCGGTTGCGCTGGCCGGCTTTTTCACTCTTTGCCACTCCGTAATGTTTGGACGCGAGTCGCCCGCAATTTGCTCACCATGCCGTGAACGTGCCCGGCTTCATGGCGAACCGAAGGTTCTTTAAAACGGCATCCTCGACGGGGAAGATGGAGGAGCCCGGGAAGGCTAGGCCGCACGCTCTTGGGTGAGTGGTCCTTGAGTAGTAGCAGCCGATGTAAGGTTTGAGCGCGTGCCATTCGCGGCCAACTCCGCCCTTCCCAACTCGCGCATGTCTTTTTGGAGTTGTGCAATGATTTCACGTGCCAGTTCGATGCGGCGATTCGTCTTCATCATGAAACCCTTCTTTGAGCGAGTTGATCTTCAGTTGCCTGCTGAATGCCTGTTCGACTCATCCAAGCTGCATTCCGCAGCTTCGGCAACCAGCCACTACGCGGAAAGGCACGAGATCCAATTCCTGGATTCGCGCGTGTGTTACCCCTCGTTCGACCTTGACGGTACGCTGTCGAACCCTCGTCCCTTGTCGGCAACGGTGCAAACGGCGAAATGGCTTGACTTCGAAAAACTAACAAGCGGAAGGTTTTGAGGTCTGTTCAACTATGCTCACGGCATTGCTCCCGGCACGGGAAAAGGACCGTCCATTCGCCGGCGAGGCGCTCGGTTCCGATGTCAAAATCATTGAGATGCGGGGCATGCTTAAAACGGCGGCGAATTCGCTTTTCTGAAGCCGGAACCACCTCGTCCCACTGCTACGGGCGGAAGTTCCTGAGGAGCACGGCGTCCACAGTTTCCGAACCGCGGGAAAGCACGATGCGGCCCTGACGAGACCACTGGAAGTTGAAGATGCGGCCTGAGGCAAAGTGCGTCAGCGGTACTGCCGGACCCCCATCGAGCGGCTGCTCATAAACGTTTCCCACTCCGTCGGGATAGTTGATGAAAGCTACCTCTCGACTATCTGGTGACCAGGCAAAAGGAGGAGGAGAGACAGTGCCGGGTAACTCAACTAACTTCGTTGGCGCGCCACCCGAAATCGGAATAACCGCCAGGCTCGGCGACTTATCGCTGCTTGATACAGTCGAGCAAGCTATCCACTTACCATCCGGAGACACTGAGGGGGAATCCGCTTGATAGTCAGTAAGTTGAATTGGCGCCCCCCCCTGGCTGGACACTTTCATGAGTACAGACCGGTCGCCCTGAATGCTGCCGTACACTACCCATTTGCCATCCGGGGTGATGGAGGGCGGAAAGTCTTGCTTCCCGCTCGTCAATTGCCTTGGGTTTTGACCGCTCATGTCCATACGCCAGATATTTGCCCTGTCGTTTTCGAGCCACCGGGTAATCGCGATGAAGTCGCCGTCAGGCGATACGGACAGTTGAAAGAATCCCAGTAGTGCGCTTTCTCCCAGCAGCAGGCGCTGGTTGGCGCCGTCCGAATCCATCTCGCGGAACTCCCCGCGCAGGTCCGACTGTGATCCATAGATGATTTTTCCCTCCGGTGTCCAGGCCAACCCATCCACGCCATTCCGGGCTTGATTTTCGGCACTGAGCGTTTGCACTTCAGACTTGCTGCCTGGTGCGAGCACTTGAACGCTGCTCAAGAACAGGTTCTGCACAGCCAGCAAGGCCTTGCCATCGGCGCTGGCACGCACCGACACGTACTGGGAAAGGTCGTGCGTCACTTGCTGAATCTCGCCATCGCTTAGTGACACGGTGAAAATCTGCGGACGTAAGGCGCCTTTTATCTGCCCCACCACAACCAGGTTGCGCCCCGGCGGCAATGCTCCAAGGTCGTCGATGGAAGACCATGCGTCGCCCGGAACCGGTACGGCGGCCCCACCGTCAGCGGGCAAGAGCATCAGATGAGACTCCAAAGGGAAGACGAGGTATTTCCCGTCCGGAGTCCACGTAATTCGGTTGAAGTAAATTCCAGGCGCCCCGTAACTGGCCAGCGTCCTCTCTCCCGAGCCATCCACTCCGGCAGTCACAACGCTGTCCTCGCCATGGGTTGCCAGGGTGCTCCTGATGAAGGCCACATGCTTGCCATCCGGAGATATAGCCGGCTCGCCGGAGATGCTTTCCAGTATTTCGACGGGATTCCCGCCCAGGAATGGGACGCGGTAGAGCACTCCATTGGGGCTGAGTTCCGGTTTGCGAACAAAATACACGTAACTGCCGTCGGGAGAAAATGCGATGCCGGGACAGCGATCGCCGTTCAGGTCGTCGAACTGAAGCACGCGATCCGTGGCAAGCTGCTTGACCCATAGCGTCTGCCGGCCCGCGTTCTCGCGGACGTAGGCTATGAGCTTGCCGTCCGGGGAGATATCGGCGGACCGAATATCGCCGGTGGTGGTTGCATGCACCAGTTCAAGCTCCGGCCTGGGAGCCTTGCGGGCGATTGACGACACGGCCAGCCAATAAAGCAGAATTGAAGCCGGCGCCACAACCACCGCCGCCATCGCGATGCGGACTGCGAACCCGCGCCGAACCGGAAGTGCTGGGGTGGGTGGAACCTGCAAAGAGGGCGCATCCAGGGGGGGTGAATTCACGGCGGCGACGAAGCGGCTCTTTCGCCGGTTCTGGAGGATCATGGAACTCCACCACTCGGGCGATGAAGCGGTACCCGGCCCCGGTAACGGTCTCAATGTAGTTGGGTGTGGAGGTGTCGTCTCCGAGGTGGCTCCTGAGCTGCTTTACGGCAGTATTGATGCCGCTCATTACGTCTACGTTCTGGCCTTCTTTCCAGAGACATGCGGCGATCTGATCGCGAGTAACCAGTTCGCCGGGGCGGGTGACGAACAGAAGCAGCAGACGGAAGCGTGAGGGGGGAATCCGGAGCCGGATGCCGCGCCTGCGCAGTTCCACGCGCTCGGAATCGAGCTCGAAGGGTCCGAACTTGAAGGCTCTGCCTTTCATCTTGTGCAATCGGGAAGCGGGTGTCGAAAGGTTCTCGAACCGAGGGGATGGACATAAATATATCAGAATGAGCGGTATGGATGTTCAGATAGAATTCACTTTGAATTTAGCCTAAAACCATGGTCTTTTGCCTGGGGAATGGCGTAGTCTTCGCCAAAGTCAATCAATTCCCCCTGCGACGAAAGTTCCCAATTCCTTGAAGCGGAGCTCAGTAACCTGGATTCCCCATTTGCTTTGCATCGGGAGGTGGAAGGGGCCTTCCCGAGATTCACTTCCCCAACTGCCGAGGTTTTCCCTGGATGTCCGATTTGACTTGCTGGTTACACGGTCCACGCAGGATCGCCGCCCGCACGGCACTGTTTTCGACTATCCCCGGTACTGCATATTCGACCCCTCGTTCCACCAGGTGCGGCACTCCGTTTGCCTCTCATCCCCCGAGAGCGCAGTTGGAGCGGATTTATGAAAACGGAGACAACTCGATGCGCCAGCACGGTGCCTCACTCGTGAAAGTATTTACAACAGCCTTGTCCGCACTGATGTTTACCGGGCTTGCCGGTGTGCAGGTGGCCGGTGCTCAGGTTGCCGTTCCACCCAGCAGCAAGGCTCCGCTCAGCCTGGTCCTGGGCCAGCCCCGGAGCCTGCAGGTTGCCAA
>Ga0302276_10002789_pt1 | contig 15261 bp, 14 predicted proteins | sample III_Bog_N2_3_FD_198768 | JGI IMG/M metagenome (GOLD analysis project Ga0302276, IMG submission 198768) | Peat permafrost microbial communities from Stordalen Mire near Abisko, Sweden - III_Bog_N2_3 | ecosystem: Environmental > Terrestrial > Soil > Wetlands > Peat | place: Sweden: Abisko...
GACGTAGCGGGAACGCGCCTGCAGCGCGTTGTCGAGCAGCCGCGTGATTTCCGCCAGCAGCGTGCCTTCCGACGCCGCCGAGACGCGGACGCGCAACGTGCCGGAGATATTGAGCGAGCCGGCATATACGGCGGTGCCCTGTCCGGCGGTAACGTAGAGGGTTTCGCCGGTGATCAGGCTCTGGTCGATCTCGGAACGCCCTTCGATCACCGTGCCGTCGACCGCGCAACGCTCGCCCGGCCGCAGCAGCACGATGTCGCCGGGCAGAATCGCTGCGACCGGCACCTGCGAGATTTCGTCGGCGCCGACGAATTTGGTCGCGGTCTCGGCCTTGAGGGCGGCGAGATTGCCAGCGACCGCCCGGGTTCGCCGCCGCATGCTCTGGTCCAGATAGCGCCCGACCAGCAGAAACGTCAGCAGCATGATCGCGGCGTCGAAATAGGTGTGCTCGGCGTGGTTGACCGTTTCGGCGACCGACATCGCCAACGCCAGGATGACGCCGATGCTGATCGGCACGTCCATGTTGACGTTGCCGGTGCGCAACGCGCGAAACGCCGAGCGGAAGAACGGCTGGCCGGCATAGGCCGCGGCCGGCAGCGCGATCAGCGCCGACAGCCAGTGAAAGAAATCCCGCTGTTCCGGGATCATGTCGCTGCCGGACCACACCGGAACGGAGAGCATCATCACATTCATGGTCGCGAAGGCCGCGACCCCGAGGCAGCGAAGCAGAAAGCGCGATTGTTCCGCCTCCGCGGCCTCGGCGCTTGCGGTTTCGAACGGATAGGCCTTGTAGCCGAGCTCGGCGAGCCGGTCGATGAAGCGGGCGGGATCCAGCGTGCCCTGCTTCCACTCCAGCGCGACGCGCCGGTCGGTCAGGTTGACGCGGGCGAGCGTGACGTCCGGTATCGCCGAGAGGCCGCGCTCGATCTTGGACATGCAGCCGGCGCAACTGACGCCTTCGACGGCGAGGTCGATGTGCCGCAAGCCCGGGCCGGCGTCCTTGACGTAATGCGAGAAGTCGCGCGTCGCCTGCATGGTCGAGACCTTTTCCAGAGCGTTTTCGAGCGAAGTGGAAACCGGTTCGCGTCAAGAAAACGCGTCAAATCAAAAATCTAGAGCCCCGCTTCGATTCCATCGAAGCGGAAAGGCTCTAGTTCAGCAGCACGCGGTTCTTCGACAGGAACATCCGCTGTCCGGCGGCGTCGCCTTCGAGCACCAGATCCCATTGTCCGGGCGCGATCAGGGCCGCGCTGCCGCGGTAAATGCCGCCGCCGACTTCCGCAAGCGCCACCGGCTGGTCGGCGCGGCGGTCGGTAGGCCGCTCGAACCGGCCCTGGAAGTTGAGGCCGGACACCGGCTTGCCGCTGTTGTCGCGCGCCTCGACCTGCAGCGTGGCGCCGCCATCCGGACCGCGCTGCACATGGGCGTCGACTTTCCAGGCGCGCGCATTCTGGTCGTTGGCTGCCGCGATCTCCTTTTCGTAAGCGAGACTGGCGCCGTAGGCGCTGTCCACCTCGACTCCCGGCAAGGTGTCGATCGCGAGCTTCGCCATCAGGAAGTTCACGCCGAACACCACGCCGAAAAACGCGACCAGCATGAAAAGCACCTTCCGTCCGGTCAACGGCTTCGGTGAGGAAACGGGCGATCTGCTCATGTCAGGCTCCTTGGGTAATTTCACGGACTGACAAAGTTGTCAGTCTCGGACGCGGCTTCGCCGAGCCCGATATCGGTAATGCGGAATTTCACCGGGATCGACTTTTCAGGGTTGTCCTCGGCAGGGGCGGTGACCAGAACCCTCAACTCGGTGGTGGTATCGCGCGCCAGAATGATCATCGGCCGGTCGGGCGTAATGGAATCGGTGCCGATGACATGTACCGTGGCGTTTTTCGGGCCATCGATGTCGATCGCGATGACGCGGTCGAAACCGCGCTTGTTCAGGAGACGGACGGTATAGGCGTTGCGAATCGAGCCGTCGCTCAGCCTCACCGCGACCGGATTGCGATCATGCAGCACGTTGACGTCCAGCAGCGACCGCGTCAACATCGCATACAGCATGACCGCCCCGACCGCCGCGATCATGGCGCTGTAAACGACGGTGCGCGACCTGACGAAACGATAGACCGGCGGCTGGCCGGCCTGGCGGCGGTGAATGTTGATATCGTTGTCGTAGCCGATCAGCCGGGTTTCCCGGCCGATCTTCTTCATCACGGTGTCGCAGGCATCGATGCACAGCCCGCACTGGATGCAGTCCATCTGGGAGCCGTTGCGGATATCGATGCCGGTCGGGCAGACGGCGACGCACTGATAGCAGTCGATGCAGTCGCCGGCGGTCTGGCCCAGCGCCCGCAATTCGTTGGCCTTCTTCAGCGAGGTACGCTTTTCGCCGCGATCGTATTTGTAGGTGACGTTGAGCGCCCATTCGTCGGTGAGCGCCGCCTGGATCCGCGGCCACGGGCACATGTAGACGCAGACCTGCTCGCGCAGGAAGCCGGCCAGCAGATAGGTCGTCGCGGTCAGGATCGCGATCCAGATATAGGCCAGCATCGGCGCCTGGAAGGTGACGAGCTGCTTCATCAGCGTCGGCGCGTCGTTGAAATAGAGAACCCAGGCGCCGCCGGTCCACCATGCGATCATCAGCCAGATCGAATGTTTCAGCGTAAGCTCGGCGAAGCGTTCCAGCTTCAGCGTGCCGCGCGCGGCGTCCTTTCGCATACGCTCGCGGCGGTCGCCCTCGATCATCCGCTCGACGGCATAGAACAGGTCGGTCCAGACCGTCTGCGGGCAGAGGTATCCGCACCAGATGCGTCCACCCAGCGAATTCATCAGGAACAGGGTCAGCGCGGCCGCGATCAGCAGGCCGGTAAAATAATATACTTCCTGCGGCCACAACTCGATGAAGAAGAAATAGAAGCGGCTGTTGGGCAGATCGATCAGCACCGCCTGGCTCGGCGCGCCGAGGCCGCGGTTCCAGCGCACGAACGGCAGCAGGTAATAGACGCCAAGGCAGACCGCCATCAGCCCCCATTTGATGCGGCGGAAGGTTCCGGAGACGCTTTGCGGATAGACCTTCTTCTGGGCCGCATAAAGCGGCCCATTGTCGTCGAGTTCCACTTCGATCGGGAGCACGGGCTTGTTCATCGGTTGGATTGTTCTCGCATTCGGCGGCGAGCCTAGACCCTACCTCCGTCGCATAGTTGATCCAACTCAAACAACCGGCAGATATCCAGGCTTGCCTGCCTATCCCGCGGTCACTGTCCCCCGCCGAGCGAGTGAACATAGACCGCCATGGCCTTGATCGTGGAGGGGTCGAGACGGCCCGCCCATGCCGGCATCACCCCGGCGCGGCCATTGGTGACGGTTTCGATGATGGTCGCCTCGTCGCCGCCATAGAGCCAGATCTTGTCGGTGAGGTTCGGTGCTCCGACCTCCTGATTTCCCTTGGCCTGGTCGCCGTGACAGACGGCGCAGTTTTCCGTGAAGATCTTGGCTCCCGCAGCCGCGTCATATCCCGGACGCGTGGACAGGCCCGACAACGACCGCACGTAATTGGCGACCGTGACGATTTCTTCCTTTTTCAGCGTCCCGTCCTTGCCGAAGGCGAGCATCTGGCCATCGTGGGCTTTCGGGTCCCCTGAGCGGGCGCCGAACTGGATGGTCTGCATGATCTGGTCGAGCTTGCCGCCCCACAGCCAGTCGTCGTCATTCAGGTTGGGAAAACCCTTGGAACCGGTGGCTCCGGTGCCGTGACAAGGCGCGCAATTATCGCCGAACACCGTCTTGCCGCGGGCGCGCGCGAGCGCGAGCAAGGCCGGATCCTTCTCGATGTCGGCGAGCGAGGCCGCGCCGAGCGCCACCATCTTGTCGCCGCGGATCTTTTCCAGATTGGCCAGTTCGACCGCGACGTCCGCGCGCGACGAATAATGCAGCACGCCGGTCGTATATCCCGATACCAGCGGCCAAGCCGGATAGACGATCCAGTACCCGATCGCCCAGACGATGCACAGATAGAAGGTCGTGACCCACCAGCGCGGCAGCGGTGTGTTCAGTTCCTTGATGCCGTCCCACTCGTGCCCAGTCGTGGTTTTGCCGGAGACCTGGTCGAAATCGCTATGCTCAGTCATGATTCTTTCATTCCTCCCGCAACGGCATTCTCGACGCTTCGTCGAAGGCCTTCTGGTTGCGAGGCCAAAGCGCGTAAGTCACGATTGCGATGAAAATTCCCACGAAGATCGGTGTCCACAAGGTGGTCACGAAATCCGAGGTGATGTTCTGCACGGTTAGGATTGCACTCATCTCTCTGCCTTCTCAGCGAAGATTGGCTTTTTCGTTGTAAAGCTTGAAATCCACCAGCGTGCCGAGCATCTGCAAATAAGAGATCAGCGCGTCCATTTCGGTGGGAGCCCCCGACTTGCCGTCGAAATTGCGGGCGACGGCCTTCGGATAGCGTTTTGAGAACGCATCCGCCCCCGGGCTGTCCGGATCGGTCTGTGCCTTCAGGTCGGCGACGGCGTTGGCGATCTGGTCATCGGTATAGGGCACGCCGACCATCCGGCTGGTCCGCAGATTGTCCGCGATCATGGTGGTATCGACTTCGGTCGAGGCCAGGAACGAATAGGGAGGCATCACCGACTGCGGCACGATGGCGCGCGGGTTGGTCAGATGCGTCACGTGCCAGTCGTCGGAATACTTGCCGCCGACCCGCGCCAGATCCGGCCCGGTTCGCTTCGACCCCCACTGGAACGGATGGTCGTACATGCTTTCGGCGGCGAGCGAGAAGTGACCGTAACGCTCGACCTCGTCGCGCAGCGGCCGGATCATCTGCGAGTGGCAGAGATAGCAGCCCTCGCGGACATAGATGTTGCGCCCGGTCAGTTCCAGCGGCGTGTATGGCCTGATGCCGTCGACCACCTCGATCGTGCTCTTCAGGTAGAAGAGCGGGGTGATCTCGACCAGACCGCCGATGGCGATGACCGCCAGAATTCCCACGATCAGGATGATCGAGTTCTTTTCGAAGACTTGGTGCCGTGTCCAGAAAGACATTTAAACGCTCCTCATTCCGCCGGCTGAAGAGCGACGGGCGACTGAACTTCCGCCTCACCGACGCGCACCGTCATCCAGAGATTGTATGCCATGATCAGCGCACCGATCAGGAACAGCCCTCCTCCGGCGGCGCGGATGATGTAGAACGGATGCATCGCTTCCACGGATTCGATGAAGGAATATTCGAGGAAGCCGAGCGAGGTGTAGGCGCGCCACATCAGGCCCTGCAGGATCCCGGACACCCACATCGCGGAGATGTAGAGAACGATACCGATGGTGGCGATCCAGAAGTGCCAGTTGACGAGCTTGAGGCTGTACAGCTCCTTGCGATTCCACAGCCAGGGCACCAGGCAATACAGCGCGCCGAACGAGACGAAGCCGACCCAGCCCAGGGCGCCGGAATGGACGTGACCGATGGTCCAGTCGGTGTAGTGACTGAGCGAGTTGACGACCTTGATCGACATCATCGGACCTTCGAAGGTCGACATGCCGTAGAAGGCGACCGACACGACCAGCATGCGCAGAACCGGATCGGTGCGCAGCTTGTCCCAGGCGCCCGACAGCGTCATCAGACCATTGATCATGCCGCCCCATGACGGCATCCAGAGCATGATCGAGAAGGTCATGCCGAGCGTCTGCGCCCAGTCGGGCAGCGCGGTATAATGCAGGTGATGCGGGCCCGCCCAGATGTACAGGAAGATCAGGGCCCAGAAGTGGATGATCGACAAGCGGTACGAATAGATCGGCCGCTCGGCGCGCTTCGGGATGAAGTAGTACATGATGGCGAGGAAGCCGGCGGTCAGGAAGAAGCCGACCGCGTTGTGTCCGTACCACCACTGGAACATCGCGTCCTGAACGCCGCCCCAGGCGATGTACGATTTTGAGCCGAACACCGACACCGGCAGCGCCGGATTATTGCCCAGATGCAGCACGGCGATGGTGAGGATGAAGGCGAGATAGAACCAGTTCGCCACGAAGATGTGCGGTTCCTTGCGCTTCATGAGCGTGACCAGGAACACCAGCAGATAGGTCACCCAGACGATGGTCAACCACAGGTCGGAGTACCATTCGGGCTCGGCGTATTCCTTGCCCTGGGTTACCCCGAGCAGGTAGCCGGTGCCCGCGATCAGGATGAAGAAATTGTAGCCGAGCACCACGAACCACGGCGCCAAATCGCCGGCGAGGCGCACCCGGCAGGTCTTCTGGACGACGTAGAAGGACGTCGCGATCAGCACGTTGCCGCCGAACGCGAAGATCACCGCCGACGTGTGCAGCGGCCGCAACCGGCCGAAACTGGTCCACGGCAGATCGAAGTTCAGCACCGGCCAGGCCAGCTGGCAGGCAATCAGGAGCCCGACGGTGAACCCGGCGATACCCCAGAACATCGCCATGACCGAACAGAACTTGATCGGGCCCATATTGTAATTGGGCCGGCCATTGATTTCCAGCGCCGGCAGCGCGGCGGGACGGTCGAAATACCGGTTGAGGATGAAGAACACCGCCGCAAGACTGGCAACCGCGCCAAGAGAAGCATGAAATGCGAACGGGGCATCGACGGCTTTCGCCGCACCGATCACGCAGAGAAAAGCGGAGACCGTGAGGATCACGGCCAAGCCACTTTCACCGATGGTCATGGATTTTGAACTGGAGGCCTGGCTCATGCGAATTCTCTCTCAAGGACACCACTCACGAAAATCACAGTCCCGCCGAAAGCGATTTGATCGAGATCAACCCGGCAGCTCGAAAAAGCCGAATTGGGCGTCTTGAAAAATATGGAGCCCGCTTTTTACGTTCCATCTCAATGGCTTGATGATTGCAACTTGCAGCCGTCGCGCCATTCGAAAACTTGTGGAGTTGAACTGAAGCAGTATCTTCCGGGTCGGATCGACCGAGTCAGCCGCCTCCGGAGCAATCCGCCAGCGCCCTGAGAACGTCCCGGCGGGCGATAATGCCCGCCAGCCGATGATCGTCATCAATGGCGGGCACGCTGCGGATGCGGTGATCGACCATGAGCTGGAGCACCCGGGTCAATTTCGTGTCGGTGCGAACGTAGATGAACTCTGACGTCATGAGATCGCCAACGGTGCGCTGCATCAACTGCTGATACGGCGGAATCATCTGGCTCGGCGTGAAGATGAAGCACTTCAGCAGGTCGAATTTGGTGACGATGCCGACGACCTGCCCCTCCTCCTCGACCGGATAGGAATTGAAATCGTCACGCTCGAACATCGCACTGATGTCGCGGACCGTCTGCTCGCGCGTCACGGTCCTGACGGTGCTGGTCATGTAGCCGGCGACGGTTTGTTCGAGGAATTTGTACAAGGCGCGATCCAATCGATTCCGTGGTTGCGGAGTTAAACCTCTAGTGCGACAGCAGCACGCAGCGCGTGGCCTGGATGAGAAGGTGCTGCGTCATGCCGCCAAGCATCAATTCGCGGAACCGCGAATGACCGTAGGCACCCGCGACGATGACGCCGGCACCCAGGTCGGCGGCGATCCCGTCCAGTTGAACTGCTGCGCCGCGCTGCTCGTCCTGCTCCAGCAGGAGTTCGGAGGCGAAAACACCGTGACGCGACAACCACGCCGCAACACCCCGCACCCGCGCCTCCGCGGACGCCCGGCCGCCGTGCTCCGGAATCTCCGTGACGGTAACGGCCTTGGCCTTGCGCAGCATCGGCAGGGCGTCGGTGATGGCCCGCCTCGCCTCGGTCGTGTCTTTCCACGCCACCAGCATGCTTCGCAGATCGAGCCAATTGGCGGAATCGGGCACGACAAACAGCGGTCGTCCTGCCTGCATCACGATATCCTTCGGGCTGGCCTGCGCGAGCGAATCCGAAAACGCGCCCTTGTCGCTGCCGCTGACGATGATGTCGGCGCAACGCGCTTCGCGAAGGATGTAGCGTGCCGGGAAGTCGATGGCGCTACGCCATTCGACGTGGCTCGCCCGGCTCTTCACCGCGCTGTGAAATTGCGCCTCCAGTTCATCGATGCGCTTCCTGATCGCAGCTTGCCCCTCGTCGATCACATCCTGGGCAAGTTGGCCCGACGTGAAATACAGTGGCGGACTGAACTGCGACGCCGCAATCCCGACGATCCCTGCGTCGAATCGCTCGGCGATCTGGCCGGCAACTTCGAGACAGGCGTCGTTCGACTGATCCAGCGCCAGACTGACCATGACGGTCGCGTAGGTCATCCAATCTCTCCGTTGCCACGCAGAGATTTCTAACCGCCGAATCAGAGCGCGGGATGAGATAGATCAAACTGCCTTCGATCCCTGCGAAATCGACCGTGGCCCCCGACCGGCCCGCATCGGGGGAAAACCGGGCGGGATATCGCTCGAAATACCCGTCCATCTCGTCAAGACTCAAATAATGAATCATCCACCAAAACTTGTGATGGGCGACAGTTGCCTGAGGCCGATCTGGTGTAGGATCAAACAGCCGGGAGCTTGCCGGTTGGGGCTGGTGGACGCCGGGTAAATGGAAGTAAGAGTTTGAGTGTGACCGGCCTCATCCAATCATCGTCAAAAGAGCTGTTTCACCTCCGGATGGAGGGATTCGGTGTCGGAACCTGGGATCTCGATCTCCTGACGCGGGAGCTGGCGTGGTCGGAAACCACCCGCGGCCTTTTCGGCGTCACCCGCGAAGAGCCCGTGAGCTACGAGCTGTTCCTTTCCCTTCTGGAGCCGGCACACCGTGAACGAGCGGACCAGGCGATCAGCCGGGTTGTCGAGCTTGGCGGCAAGCTCGACATTTCCTTCCGGGTCGCCAGCAGGCAGAGACCCGGACAATGGCTTCGCGCCCGCGGCGGACTGCTGAGGGATGAGGCCGGCGTTCCGCGCCACCTCAGCGGGATATTTCTCGACGCCGACGAGGAGAAGCAACTCGAGGAGGCGCTGCGAACCCGCGAGAGCCACCTCCGCTCCATCCTCGACACGGTGCCCGATGCGATGATCGTGATCAACGGTTACGGCATCGTGCAGTTCTTCTCCACCGCGGCCGAACGGCTGTTTGGCTATACCGAGCAGGAGGCCATCGGCAGGAACATCAGCGAGATGATGCCGATGCCGGATCAGGCGCGCCACGACGGTTATCTGGCGCGCTACCGATCCTCTGGCGAACGGCACATCATCGGCATCGGGCGGATCGTCACCGGCAAGCGCCGCGATGGAACGACCTTTCCGATGCACCTGTCGATCGGTGAAATGCAATCCGGCGGCGAGCCCTATTTCACCGGCTTCGTCCGCGACCTGACCGAACACCAGCAGACCCAGGCGCGGCTGCAGGAACTGCAATCCGAACTGGTTCACATCTCGCGGCTGAGCGCGATGGGCGAGATGGCCTCCGCGCTCGCGCACGAACTCAACCAGCCGCTGGCCGCCATCAGCAATTACATGAAGGGTTCGCGCCGGCTGCTGGCCGGCAGCACCGATCCCAACACGGCCAAGATCGAAAGCGCCATGGACCGCGCCGCCGAGCAGGCGCTGCGCGCCGGCCAGATCATCCGCCGTCTTCGCGACTTCGTTTCGCGGGGCGAATCCGAGAAGCGCGTCGAAAGCCTGTCGAAGCTCATCGAAGAGGCCGGCGCGCTCGGTCTGGCGGGCGCCCGCGAGCAGAACATTCAGCTGCGCTTCAATTTCAACCCGGATTTCGATCTGGTGCTGGCGGATCGCGTGCAGATTCAGCAGGTGCTGGTCAATCTCTTTCGCAACGCGCTCGAGGCGATGGCGCAGTCGCCGCGGCGCGAGCTGGTCGCATCCAACGCCAGGGTCGGCGACGACATGATCGAGATCGAGGTGTCGGATACCGGGACCGGGTTTCCCGACGACGTCAAGGCCAACCTGTTTCAAACCTTCTTTACGACCAAGGAGACCGGCATGGGGGTAGGACTTTCCATCAGCCGATCGATCATCGAAGCCCATGGCGGCCGGATGTGGGCCGAGAGCAATGCCGCGGGGGGCGCGACGTTCCGCTTCACGTTGCCCGCTGCTTCAAACGAGAGTTGAGACATGACGGACAGGGGAAAGGTCTACGTTATCGACGACGACGAGGCGATGCGGGACTCGTTGAACTTCCTGCTCGATTCGGCCAACTTCAACGTCACGCTGTTCGAAACCGCCTTGAGGTTTCTCGAGGCTCTGCCGGGCCTCGAATTCGGCTGCGTGGTGTCGGACGTGCGAATGCCCGGCCTCGACGGCATCGAGCTGCTGAAGCGAATGAAAGCGGACCAGAGCAGGTTCCCGATCGTGATCATGACCGGGCACGGCGACGTCCCGCTGGCCGTCGAAGCGATGAAGCAGGGCGCAGTCGATTTTCTCGAGAAGCCCTTCGAGGACGACCGCCTGATCGGCATGATCGAGGCGGCGATCCGGCAAGCCGAGCCGAACCTGAAGAGCGAGGCGCTCACCCAGGACATCGCGGCGCGGATCGCCTCGCTCAGCCCCCGCGAGCGCCAGGTCATGAATGGTCTGATCGCGGGCCTCTCCAACAAGCTGATCGCCCGCGACTACGACATCAGCCCTCGCACCATCGAAGTCTACCGCGCCAACGTGATGACGAAGATGCAGGCCAACAGCCTCTCGGAACTGGTGCGGTTGGCGATGCGCGCCGGCCTTCTCAGCGATTGAGCTAAATCAAGCCGTCCCCGCCGCTGCCTGCTAGTCTAATAAAATTATGATCCAGATCAGCAGGGAAGAAGCACGGGCTCTCGCGATGTCGGCATTGAGCAAACCAACGGTCTACGTGGTTGACGACGACGCCGACGTCCTCGGTTCGCTGCGATTCCTTCTTGAAACGGACGGCTTCAACGTCCGGACGTTCAGGAACGGCGCGGCGCTGCTGAACGCGGTCCGTTCGACCGGGGTCGACTGCTTCGTGCTCGACTACAAGATGCCGGACATGAACGGCCTCGATCTGGCCGGCCGCTTGCGCAACCGCGACATCGCCGCTCCGGTGATTCTGATTACCGGCTATCCTGACGAAAACATTTCGGCCCGGGCCGAAGCGGCAGGCGTCCGCCATGTGCTTCTGAAGCCGCTGCTCGACGACAGCCTGGTCAGCCGCATCCGGGGTGCGATTCAAGACAGCCAGCCGGCCGGCGGCTAGCGGATAAGCGGTCTCGGCCTTTCCAAAACAACCCGATCAATCAAACGGATGCGGTCATGATCCGGGGGTATGCGCAGCACCTCCGGGATCATACGTAGGTAGATGCCCTTAAGATATCGCGCGAAATTTCCAACCTGGGTTAACCCCGATAGCAATGGGCCATCCGCTGCACAGGAGATGGCAAATGCTCAATCAATCGCTCACCCCCTCGATGATCGGCAACAAGGTCAGCCCTGCCACCTACCCCGCCCCAGCGCCCGACCAGTTTGGTGCAGTCACAGGGCATGCCGGCCTCGTCGCCACGGAATTTTCCTACAAGAAGGACGAAGAGATCTACGGCGAGGATGAGCCCGCGGAGTATGTCTACCAGGTGATTTCAGGCGCGGTTCGCAGCTACAAGCTGCTGTCCGACGGCCGGCGCCAGATCGGCGCATTCCATCTGCCGGGCGACGTGTTCGGCCTCGAATCGGGAACGATCCACCGGCTGGCGGCGGAAGCCATCATCGACACCACGGTGCGGCTGGTGAAACGCCGCAGCCTTGAGCAGGCGGCAGGCGTCGATGTGCAGGTGGCGCGCAAACTTTGGGCGATGACCGCCGGCGACCTCCGGCACGCGGAAGACCACATGCTGCTGCTCGGCCGCAAGACCGCGATGGAGCGGGTCGCCACCTTCCTTCTGGAAATGGACCGCCGGCTCGCGGTGGCCGGAATGATGGCGCTGCCGATGTGCCGCAGGGATATCGGCGACTACCTTGGCCTGACCCTGGAAACAGTCTCGCGCGCGCTGTCGCAGCTCCACAGCCGTGGGGTCCTCGGATTCTCCGGCGCCCGCCAGATCGTACTGCGCAATCGTCAGCAGCTGCGCAACATGGACGCGTGAACGCTAGAAATTCCACATCCGGATTTTCCGGACCGGTTGGCGGGTTTTGTCCGCGCCAACCGGTCCTTTTTTTGTCCTATCCGGTGCTCCGCCGCGTCTCCGGCATCACAAACCAGATCATGGCAAGGCCCGCCGCGGCGACCGCTGCCAGTCCGGTGAAGGCGGCGCTGCTGCCGAATTGGTCGCTGACGTAGCCGGCCAGCACGGTACTGAGCGACGCGCCGATGCCGGTGGCGGTGCCGACAATCCCCTGCGCCAGGTTGAAGTGGCCGCTGCCGAAGGCGACGTCGGCGACGATCAGTGGTACCATGACGCTGAACACCGCCGCGGTGATACCGTCGAACAGCTGGACCGCGACCAGCAGATACGGATCGCTGACGGTGGCGAACAGCACGCCCCGGATCGCCAGCGCGGCAAACCCCAGCAGCAACAGCGGCCGGCGCCCCCACAGCTGCGCCTTGCGGCCAACCGACGGAGACGTCAGCGCCACGATGGCTTGCGGCACGATGATGCAGGCGGCGATCAGCACCGGCGCCCACTGGCTCGACCGGGTCGTCACCACACCCGCCATCAGCGGCAGCATCGCCGCGTTGGCGAGCTGCAGCAGCAGCACGCTGCCGGCGAAGATCAGCAAGGGACGCTGGCGCAACAGGCTGACAACGCTCGTGGCAACGGCGTCGGGCACCTCCTGCGCAGCCGAGCCGTGCGCGCGGGCCGCATCAATTTCGCGCTCGCGGATCCGCGCCAGTGCGAGCAAGGTTGGAATAGCCAGCAGGAAGGTGACGAGAAACACCGAACGGCTCGACAGCAGATAGCCGCAAGTCCCCATCACCGCCGCGGCGGCTCCGTTTCCGAGCGATGCGTAGCGGGCGTTGCGTCCGAACCGCTCGCCGATCGCAAGCGGTCCGACTAGACCGAGACTGATCGCAGCGATCGCCGGACCGAGTACGCAACTGGCGGCGGCGTGCAGCGTCGCCGCGGCTACCACCACTGGAAAGATCGGCCATGCGGCATATCCCAGCGCGCAGACCCCGATCGTGGCCACCGCGAGGCCGGCAACCAGCCGCTCGGAACGGGCGGCGTCGACAATGGCTCCGCCCGGCATCTGCCCAATCAGCGCGACCATTCCGCCGATCGACAGCACAAGGCCGATCTGGCCCTGCGTCCATTTCTCCGTCGTCAGATAAACCGCGATAAACGGACCGAACCCGGTCTGCACGTCGGCGAGAAAGAAGATGAACCAGTCGAGACCGCGCAGGCTTTCGCGCGACGGCTTCGGCGGCTTGCGGGCGTCCGGTTCAAAGGCCGGCGCCGGATCGCCACCGCGCCCGGCCGCCCGGCCAGGTTGGTGATCGATCGGGTCGGTCGACGGTCTGGACGAGCGCACCAACAGCTTGCCTCTCCGAATTCTAGAGCCTTTTCCGCTTCGATGGAATCGAAGCGGGCCTCTAGATTCTTGATTTGACGCGTTTTCTTGACGCGAACCGGTTTCCACTTCGCTTGAAAACGCTCTAAGGGCCGGCCTGCAATGGCTGCAGGCTGCCGGCGGCGCCGAGCACCACGATCGGCGTATCTTCCTTGTATTCGGGCGCCGCGATTACCTGCTCTTTTGTCAATTCGAGCGTAATGCTGTCCCCCTTGTCCGCGACACGCCCGAAATGCAGCGCGCTCCAATCCACCACGATTTTTCGGCTGCCGACGCCGAGAAAGCCGCCGAAATCGATCACCGCCGCGCGCACCGCACCGGCGCGGTCGACGATCACATCGACGATATGGCCCATGTCCTCGTCCGCCGGACTGCGCACGTCGCGGCCGAGCACGCCGTGAGCTTCCCTGGCTCCGATGATGGTGACGGAAGGCGGCGGCACCGGCGGCTTCGGCGCGACCGCGTTTTTCTCTTGCGGCGTCAGCGGTGCCCCCTGCGGCACAACCACGCCATTTTGCGCCCGGACGGCGACAATGGCGAACGCCGTCAACGCGGCTGCCATGCAGATGAGGAGACGTCTTGCACGCATGTGGCCTTCCCTTCGGTCGGACGATCAGTGCACCAGCACCATCGACACCTGAATCTGTCCGCGCGTGCGCAACACCTCCAGCGACACCTCGTCGCCATGGCGGCGGACCCGAAGATCGACGCTGGAAGGTCCGAGCCGCAGGTCGCGCAGCACGACCTCGTCGAGGAACGCGGGCAGGCGCGGATTGCGCAGCCGGATTTCGCCGCGTCCGGCGTCGAATTCGAGCCCGAGCGAAGCCTCCAGCAGCGTGAACGGCGTCGCGCTCGCCCAGGCCTGCGGCGCGCAGGCCACCGGATAGAGCGTCGGTCCGCGCTCCTTTTCGCGCCGGAAGCCACAGAACAACTCGGGAAGCCGCCGAAGATCCATGTAGGTGGCTGCGTCAAACAAGCCCTTGAACACGCACTCGACCGAATGCTTGAGGCCGTAGCGCGCAAGGCCGAGTGCGATCAGCGCATTGTCATGCGGCCAGATCGAGCCATTGTGATAGGACATCGGATTATAGCGCGCTTCGCCCTGCGCAACGGTTCGGATGCCCCAGCCGGTGAAGAAATGCGGACGCATCAGATCGGCGGCGACCAGGCGCGCGCGATCTTGACGTACGATGCCGCTGAACAGCAATTGCCCGGCGTTCGAGCTGCGCACCCGGCAAGGCTGCTTGGCCCCATCGAGCGCGAGCGCGTAGGTGCCGAGGTCGTCGCACCAGAAGGCCTGTTCGAAGCGATCGGCGAGCAGTTCGGCTTCGGCCTCCAGTGCGCGCGCCAGGTCGCTCTTGCCCAGCCGCGCCGCGCAACGCGCGGCCAGCCGCTTGCCGGCGAAGACATAGCCCTGCACCTCGGCAAGCGCGATGTAACCCTCGGCGAGACGGCCGTCGGTGTGAAAGATCGCGTCGTAGGAATCCTTCCAGCCCTGATTGGCGAGCCCCTGCTCCGATGCGCGGCGGTATTCGACAAAACCGTCGCGGTCGGGATCGCCCGCACCGTCGATCCAGGCCAGCGCGGCCTCGATCGAAGGCCACAATTCGGCCAGCGTCTCGTCGTCGCCAGTGCGCTCGACATAGAGCCCTGCCAGCAGGACGAACAGCGGCGTCGCGTCGACACTGCCGTAATATTGCGCAAACGGCACCTCGCGCAGCTCGGCCATCTCGCCGCCGCGCATTTCATGCAGGATTTTTCCAGGCTCGGCGTCGGCCAGCGCATCCGCCGACCTGGCCTGATAGAACGCC
>Ga0302276_10002803_pt1 | contig 15225 bp, 14 predicted proteins | sample III_Bog_N2_3_FD_198768 | JGI IMG/M metagenome (GOLD analysis project Ga0302276, IMG submission 198768) | Peat permafrost microbial communities from Stordalen Mire near Abisko, Sweden - III_Bog_N2_3 | ecosystem: Environmental > Terrestrial > Soil > Wetlands > Peat | place: Sweden: Abisko...
TGCTATACCGGATGCGGAGCTGTCAATCGCATTCTCGCTTTGAGATCGGAGTAACAGAAAATCATGATCGAACTGAAGAACATTGAACGCAGTTACAAGACCGGCCACACGGAAACATGGGTGCTGCGCCAGGTGCGGCTTACCATCAACGAGGGCGAGTTCGTCACCGTGATGGGCCCATCCGGAGCAGGGAAATCGTCGCTGCTCAACGTCCTCGCCCTGCTCGACGACGGCTGGCTCGGCGAGTACTGGTTTGACGAGACGCCGGCCCACAAGCTCAACCGCAAGCAGCGCGCCGATCTCGCCCGCCAGCGCATCGGCATGGTCTTCCAGAGTTATCACTTACTGGACGATCTAACTGTCGCGGAGAACATTGACTTACCCCTAAGTTACAAGAATCTGCCCGCCAAAGAGCGTCAGGGCATGGTGGCCGATATCCTCGACCGCTTCCAGATCGTGGCCAAGAAGGACCTCTATCCCAACCAGCTCTCCGGCGGGCAACAACAACTTGTCGGCATCGCGCGCGCCGTTGTGCATGCGCCGTCGCTGCTTCTCGCCGACGAGCCAACGGGCAATCTGCACTCCACACAGGCGCGCGAGATCATGGAACTATTCTGCGAACTCAACCGCGCCGGCACCACCATCGTGCAGGTCACGCACTCTGAGGACAACGCCCGCTACGGCAAGCGCATCCTCGAGCTGCGCGACGGCTGGGTCACGCGCGACGAGGCCGTTGAGCCACGGACATCGGAGGTAGGCGCAAAGTGAATTCGTCCAACTCCCATTCGGCTCGTGCGATCAAGGCTGCTGCCGCCATTCTGCTGTTGCACGTCAATCTCGCCCTCGCCGCTGAGCCCGCGCTGCAACAGGCGCCTGCTTCTGCCGCAGCGCAAGGTAATCCCGACGCGCCGGCTCCCGTCACGGGCGCGACACCCGCGACTCCGCCAACCCTGGCCCAGCAGATGCAGCAGGCGCAGCAACCGGTGACTCCGCAGCGGCCGTTCCACATCGACCTGCCTCACTCGCATAGTCCGCTGGCGCCCTATCAGCCCAGCGACGTTCCCGCGCTCGACCTCACCAACTCCCCGCGCCTTGAGAATCTCATCCGCGACGGAAAGCTCTATATCTCGCTGCACGACGCCATCGCGCTCGCCATCGAAAACAATCTCGATCTGGCTTATTTCCGCTATAACTTTCCCATCGCGCAGACCGACCTTGCGCGCACCAAAGCCGGCGGCAGCGCCAACGGCGTCAATACCGGCATCGTGCAGTCGTCCACGCAGGGCGGGTTCTCCGGCGGAGGTTCCAGTTCCGCAGGGGCCAGCTCCGGCTCCTCTGCTGCCGGCGCGGGCGGCATTGTCACCTCTACGCTGGGCGCTGGTACGCAGGTTCCTTCTTTCGATCCCTACCTCAACTTCAAGGGCTTCGTCGATCACGATGTCACACAGGAGGGCAACGCCTTCAGCTACGGCGTCTCCACATTCAAGGAGAACACCATCGAGGGCCTCGCCAGCTACAGCCAGGACTTCCCCCTCGGAACCGGCCTCACCGTCAACTACGAGGGCCAGCGCTTCGCCAACAACAGCCCGTATGAAGCCATCAATCCCACGCTCTATTCAAACTTCCAGGTCATCCTTACCCAGCAGCTGCTGGCCGGTTTCGGCGTCTCCACCAACGAGCGCTACATGCACATCGCCAGAAAAAACCTGCAGATCACCGATCTGGCCTTCCGCTCCCAGGTCATCGCCACCGTCACCCAGGTGGAGAACATTTACTGGGACCTCGTCAACGCCTACCAGGACGAGCAGGTCAAGGAGCGACTGCTTGGCTTTGCGCAGCACACGCTTGGTGACGATCAGAAGCAGCTCGAGCTTCAGGCCATCCCCGCCATGCAGGTCACCAAGGATGAGTCCGACGTGGCCACCAGCGAAGGCGACCTTACCGTTGCGCGCGCCACGCTGCGCCTGAACGAGCTGCTCATCAAGAACGCCATCACCAAGACAGACGACCCGGCCATCGACGAAATGGATGTGATTCCGATCGATCGCACCGGCCTGCCCGACGCCAACTCCGATAAACCGATCGACGCGCTCATCGCCGAAGCGGAGAAGAACCGGCCCGATGTAACCCAGGATGAGCTCGCCATGCAGATAGCTCAGGCAAGTCTAAAATCCATTCGCAGCGAACTGCTGCCCACGCTTAACCTCTACGGCTCTTATGCCGGCGCGGGCATTGCCGGGCCGGCGAATGCCAACTGCAATCTCAGCCCCGCGGCGGAGTGCGTCTCCGGCCTTCCCACCGGCTTCGGCAGCATGCTCGCCAACACCTTCAACTACTCCTCGCCCGAGTATCAGGTCGGCATGAATCTGTCGATCAACCTGCGCAACCGCGTCGCCAAGGCCGATCAGTTCCGCGCAGCGCTTGAGTTCCGCCAGCGCCAGATCTCCTTTGAAGAGCAGAAGAAGAGCATCCGCTTCGATGTGCGCAACTCGCAGTTCGCCTTGCAGCAGGCGCAGGCCCGCGTCACCGCTGCTCAAAAGGCGCGCGACCTGGCCGCCCACACCTTCGACGTTGTACAGCAGGAGCAGAAGCTCGGCGCCAAGTCCAGCAGCGACGTCCTAGCCGCGCAGCACGACCTCTCCGTTGCCGAGTCCGCTCTGGTGGGCGCGCAGACCGCCTTTGAAAAGGCCAAGGTCGACATCGACCGCGCCACTGGAGAAACTCTGCTACAGACCGGCGTCTCCATCGACGACGCCAAAATGGGGGTGGTGACGCGTGTGCCGTAAAATCGCAGCAGCACCAAGGGAAGCCCGACGTGCCAACGGCGTGCAACAGAGCACAGGACCGTCTTCGCAATGACCGACTCTCGCAAGCAGGAAAAGATCCGTGTCCTGGTCGCCGACGATCAGCCGCATATCCTTGAAGCCGTGGAACTGCTGCTCTCTCCGCAGGGCATCGCGGTTGACTGCGTGCGCTCGCCGCACCTTCTGCTTGAGGCTCTTGGTCAGAGCGACTACGACGTGCTGCTCATTGACCTCAACTACACGCGAGACACCACCTCCGGCCAGGAGGGGCTCGATCTGCTGGCCCGCATTCAGGAGTTCGATGCGCGCCTGCCGGTGATCGTCATGACCGCCTGGGGCAACATTGACCTGGCCGTCGAGTCCATCAAGCGCGGCGCGCGCGACTTTGTGCAGAAGCCGTGGGAGAACGAGCGGCTCACCTCGCTCATCCGCGTGCACGCCGAGCTGCATTCGGCGCTGCGCCGTGCGCGTCATCTCGAACTTGAAAACCGCCTGCTGCGCGCTGAAGGCATGCCGGAGTTTGTGGCCGGCGCGCCAGCCATGCAGCCGGTGCTCGAGCTGATTGCGCAGGTCGGCCCGTCGGATGCAAACGTGCTCATCACCGGCGAGCACGGCACCGGAAAAGAAATCGTGGCCAAGCTGCTGCATGCGGCGTCTCCTCGCGCACGCATGGCCCTGGTGGCCGTCAATGCTGGCGGATTGCCCGAAGGAACCTTCGAGAGCGAAATATTCGGCCACGTCAAGGGCGCATTCACCGACGCGCGCACCGACCGCATCGGCCGCTTCGAGCTGGCCAACGGCGGCACGCTCTTCCTCGACGAAATTGCCAACGTCCCTCTGCGCCAGCAGGCCAAGCTGCTGCGCGTGCTTGAGTCGGGCGAGCTGGAGCGCGTCGGCTCCTCGCAGACGCGGCGCGTGGACGTGCGCATCCTCTCCGCCACCAACGCGCTCCTCCACGATGAAGCCAAGGCTGGCAACTTCCGCGAGGACCTTCTCTTTCGCATCAACACGGTGGAGATTCACCTGCCCGCACTGCGCGACCGCCGCGAAGACATTCCGCTGCTTGCCGCGCACTTCCTCAACCGCAGCCGCACCCGCTATCGCAAGCAGGTGAGCGGCTTTTCAGCTGCCGCCATGCAGCACATGATGCAGTACGCCTGGCCGGGCAACGTGCGCGAGCTCGAGCACACGGTCGAGCGCGCCGTGCTGCTCTGCCGCGGCGAGGAGATCGAGCCGGCCAATCTGGCCATCGCCGCCGCACGCTCTGCTCCGGTGTCGTTTGAGAACATGAGCATCGACGACGTCGAGGCGCTGCTCATCCGCAAGGTGCTGCGCCGCTGCGACGGCAACATCTCCCAGGCAGCCGAGTCGCTCGGCCTGAGCCGCGCGGCACTCTACCGGCGCATTGAGAAGTATGGCCTCTGAGCGTGTCCGGCGCCGGCGGCCACGCTCGGCCGTGCGCCGGGCGTGGCTCTACTGCCTGCTGCTCACGCTGCCGGGTCTCACGTTTGCGGCCATCTATTTCTACGAAAATCAGGTTTCGTTCGCGCCGGCGCTCCTGCTCATTTGCGGGCTGCTGCTCTATCTCGCCATCATCGCCGCCGCTCTCGTTGAAGGCCTCATTCGTCCGCTGCAAACCCTCGCCAACGTAGTCTCGTCGCTGCGTGAGGGCGACTACTCATTCCGCGCCCGCGGCGCCGGCATTCAGGACGCATTCGGTGAACTCGCCGGCGAGGTGAACCTGCTCGCCGACCTGTTGCAGAAGCAGCGCGTACGCTCGCTCGAGGCCACGGCGCTGCTCGCCCGCATTCTTGAGGTGATGCATGCGCCGCTGTTCGCCTTCGATCGCGAGGGGCTGCTGCAACTGGTGAACAACGCCGGCGTCAAGCTGCTCGGCCTTCCCCACGCGCGCTGCTTTGGCCACTCCGCGCGCGAGCTCGGCCTTGAAGACCTGCTCGCGGCGCCGGATCAAAGCATCCACTCGTTCTCGTCAAAATCCACTCGCTGGCTGCTGCGCCGCGCTGTGTTTCGCCAGGATGGGGTACCCCACACGCTGCTGCTGCTGGCTGACGTAAGCCTGCCGCTCCAGGAAGAAGAGCAGATCGCCTGGAAGCGGTTGATCCGCGTGCTGGGCCACGAGCTGTCGAACTCCCTCGCGCCTATCAAGTCCATCGCCGGCAGCCTGCTGGCGCGGGTTGACAACATGGAAGGCGACGACGCGACGCTGCGTGATTTCCGCCGCGGGCTTGGCGTCGTCGAAAGCCGCGCCGACGCGCTGCATCGTTTTGTCCAGTCCTACCGGCTGCTGGCCCAGTTGCCGCCGCCGCAGTTCAAACCGGTGCCGCTCGCCGCGCTGCTGGAGCGCGTTGTTCTCCTCGAGCAGCGTCTGCCGATCCGGTTTGACGCAGGCCCGGAGGTCACGCTCAATGCCGATCCCGATCAGCTGGAGCAGATGTTCATCAACCTGCTGCGCAACGCCGTCGACGCATCTCTCGCCAACAGCAGCGAGCCTGTGCGTGTTTTCTGGCGGCTCGACGAAGTCTTCGTCCTCGTGGTCATCGAAGATCGCGGCCTGGGCATCGCCAACGCCGAAAATCTGTTTGTGCCCTTCTATACCACCAAGCCAGCCGGCAGCGGCGTGGGCCTGGCGCTGGCCCAGCAGATCGCCCGCGCACATGGCGGCGAGATTACGCTGCTCAATCGCGATGACGGAGAAGGCGCGCGAGCAACGATTCGATTGCCACTCCTCGTGGCCGCGGAGTCTTAGGCCTTCGACTCTTCAGCGCTCTCTTCGGCCGCCACTTCCGTCGCAATCACACAGTTGCGGCCGTTGCCCTTGGCGCGATACAACGCCGTGTCGGCTGCCTGGATCAGCTTTTCAAAGTCGGAAGGAAATCCCGACGCCACGCCGAAGCTCGCCGTGATGGGAATCTCGCGCGCGCCGTCATAGATATGCGCCGCCTGCACCTCCAGCCGCAGCTGCTCGGCACGCAGCCGCGCGCCGGCAAAACCCGAGCCGGGAAGAATGAGCAGAAACTCCTCGCCGCCGTAGCGCCCCACCCAGTCGTACGAGCGCACGGAGCGCTCAAAGATGGTGGCCACTTCTTTCAGCACCAGGTCGCCGGCCGGATGTCCGTAGCTGTCATTCACCTGCTTGAAGTGGTCCAGGTCCACCAGGATCACGCTCAGCGTTGCGCCTTCGCGGCGCGAGCGGTCCACCTCCTGCCGCAGCCGGTCGATGATGATGCGGTGATTCCACAAGCCGGTCAGGTCGTCGTGTTCGGCAAAGTGGCGCATCTGCTCGCGGGCCCGCACCATCTCCACTTTCTCTCGCTCCAGGTCTTCGGTGCGCCGCTGCACGGCCCGCTCCAGGTTTCGCTTCTGGCTCACCAGCAGGTGGACGCTCCAGCGCCACGCCAGCACCACCCCCAGCGCCAGCGCCAGAATCAGCGCCAGCCGCAGCGGCCCGCTCTGCCACCACAGCGGCAGAATCACAAACGAGATCTCTGCCACCGGCGACACCGCGCCTCCGGTCGCATCCACCGCCACGGCCTGGAAGCGATACGCGCCCGGTTCCAGGCGCGGATAGCGCACGCTGCGCTCTGCCGTCTCCACCCAATCCGGCTCCAGGCCCAGCAGCCGGTAGCGGATGTGCACATGGCTGGCGTCGCGAAAGTTGAGCGACGAGACCGTGATGGCCAGCGGGCTCCCGCTCCACGGAACCTCGGCGTCGTCGGCGATGGGCTCGGTCCCAAACAGAATCTGCGCAATGGCCGGCTTGGCTGGCGGACCAGACGGAAGCGCCTCAGGCCGCATCAGGTGCGACACGCCGGCCGAGGTGCCGATCCAGAGAGTGCCATCGCGATCCTCGGCCAGCGCATAACTGTCCGTGTCGTTCCAGATCAACCCATCGTCCTGGGTAAAGCTGCGCCAGCTCTTCCCGTCGTTCACCGTTACTCCGGCATCCTGGCCCACCCATAGCCAGCCGCGATGATCCACCAGCAGGGAGACAACCTGCTCGGACAGCAAGTGCGGCCGCACCACGTGCTCCGACTCCACCACACGGTTATTGGCGATGCGCAGCCGGATCAGCCCCGGAAACGCGCCGGACGCCCAGAGGTTTCCCTTGGTGTCTGCGGCAATCTCAACCGGCGTCACGCCGGAGAGCCCGGGATCGATGGCATGCCATCCCGCTCCGTCGAGCAGGTAAAGCCCCTTGTCGGTCGCGGCCCACAGGCGATGCTGCGGGTCCAGGCTCAGGTCCGTAAACCGCTGGTGCGGGTGCGCGATTCCAGCGTCCTCCACGGGTTGCGGCGAGCGGTCGCCAGCCGCGGCATTCACCACGTAAAGGCCGCTGTCGGTGGCGATCCACACCCTCGTTCCGCCATCGCTCAGAACGCGAAACACCTCCGGCACCTTCCATTGCGTTCCCGCCAGGGTAACCGGGTCAATGCGCACCAGGGTGCCTGCCGCCGAGCCCATCCACACCGCGCCATCTCCGCTCTCGGCAAGCGAGACCGCGCGGGCGGTCAAAATCCCGTGCGCCTGCCACGGCTGGGGCGTGGTTGAGCCGGCGGGCAGATAATCGAGGCCGGATTCCGTGCCAATCCACAGCCGCCCCATCTTGTCGCGCAGAATTGCCCAGATGATGTCGTCGCTCAGCCCGTTGGCCGCCGTGTACGCCTCCCACTGGTCCTGGCCAACCCAGCGCATCAGCCCGTGGCCCACAATGCCGATCCAAAGCGAGCCCTCGCGGTCTCGAAACAGCTCGGAGATGTCGTAGCGCGACAGCCCGTTGGCCGCCGTGACCATCTGCCAATGGCCGCCTTTCCACAGCCCAAAGCTCGATCCCTGCGTGGCTACCATCCTCCCATGCGCATCCTCGGTCAGTTGCGCATAGGGCACGCTGTTGGAGCGGCCGGGAAGGTCGTGCTCTTCAAACCGATTTTCTGCAGGAATCACTTCGCCGACGTGCGTATCGCTACGAATCCACAGGTGCCCGTCACGCGCCAGGTGCAGATGCAGCCAGTGCTGCGCGGGCAGGTTGAGCGCCGCGCGCAGCCGCGTGGTTTTGCCGTTCGCAAGCCGGCACAGGTCGTCGTCGCAGCCATACCAGAGCGTGCCGTCGGGCGCGGCCAGCACGCTCCACACCTGCTGACCCTCCAGACGCATCGGTTCGGCAGCCCAATCACCGTCTGCCATGGGTCGCAGCAGGAAGACCCCACTCCGGTCCGAGGTCACCACCCGGTCCGGCCCCAGTGCGGTGAAGACCGATCCGATCCGCTGCGAGAAATCCGTCACCGGCGCCGGGGGGTGAATCTGTCCAAACTGCCCGTCTGGCCGCTGGTAAAAGATGCCCGTCGTGGTGCCCACAAACAGGGTTCCATCCGGCCCGGCATAAAGGCTCTGAATGATGTGTCCGCGCAGGCCGTCCGCCGCGCCAAACTGGCGAAACACACGGCCGTCGTAGCGGTAAAGGCCATTCTCCGTGCCCACCCACATGTATCCGGCGCGGTCCTGGGCAAGGCAGTTGATGTTCAGGTTGCCCAGCCCCTCCGTAATGGTGTTGAAGCTAAGCTGCTGGCCTGCAAGAGCCGGCGCTACAAGCCCCAGCAAGGCCAGTCCGCAGACCCAGGTTTTGAGTCTTTCCACCAGCTTCTGCCCCACAATGCCCAACGCAAACCCTTCCCCAAGGAATGAGTTCACTATATACCGGTGCTGAGTTCGGGCATACCCGCACGGGAACCCGCTGCGGGTATTGTGGTGCACCGTGGGGCTGCCGAGGCGCCAATCCGTACCCGCAGCTCAGTCGCAGACCAGCGCGCCCTCGGGAAATCCCTGTTGTTCTGCCTCGTCTTCGGCCAGGACCGCTTCGCCGCCGCCCTCGTCCCGCCGCGCCGCAAAGAACTGCTCCACCTGGTCCAGAACCTGCTCGCCGGTCCGGGCGTGGTAGATGGCCCCGCGCAACTTGGCCCCGCCCGGCACGCCGTGCGTAAACCAGGTCGCAAACTGCTTCATCTTGCCGGCCGTCTCGCCCATCCGCTCGCTGCGGGGCAGCTCCTTGGTTGCCTCCTGCTCGCTCAGCAGCATCTGAAAGTACGCGCGGATCATCCGATAGCGATCCTCGACCGTCGGCTGCTCATAGGCTCCCGTGGCCGTGTACTGGGCAATCTGCCGGAAGATCCATGGATTGGCCGGCGCCGCTCGCCCGATCATGACCGCATCGCAACCGGTCTTCTCAACCATGGCCGCAGCATCCTCCGGCGTGCGAATATCGCCGTTGCCGATGACGGGGATGTTGACCGCCTGCTTGATGGCCGCAATCCACTGCCACTGCGCCTGGCCGCTATACCCCTGCTCGCGGGTGCGGGCATGGAGCGCCACCGCGTTCAGCCCTTCTGCCTCGGCCATCCGCGCCAGCTCCACGCACACAATCTGCTTCTCGTTCCAGCCCATGCGGAACTTCACGGTGAAGGGAATTGTCACCGACTTCCGCACCGCGCGAAAAATCTCTCCAATCTTCGGCAGATCGCGCAGTAGCCCCGACCCGCCGTTGCAGCCCACCACCCGCTTGGCCGGGCAGCCCAGGTTCAGGTCAACCGTGTCAAAGCCCGTGTCCTCCACGATCCGCGCCGCCTCGGCCAGCGTCTCCGCATTCGAGCCGAAAAGCTGCGCGCCGATCGGGTGCTCGTCGTCGTAGAAGGTCAGGTAGCGCCGCCGCTTCGATTCCCGCATCCGCGACAGGCCGTCGGCCGAGGTGAACTCCGTCATCAGCAGACCGCAGCCGGACTGGGCGTTGGTGACGGCGGAGTCGATAGCGAGTGTGTTGTCGGGGCACTCCTGCGGCGAAGCCGCGCCTGCCGCACCGCAGTTGCCTGATCCCTCATCTGTGGTGAACAAACTGGCATGCCGAATAAACCGACGGAAGACTGTGTCCGTGACCCCGGCCATCGGCGCCAGAACCGTGGCGGGCGAGACACGCACCGAGCCAATGCGCACCTCCGCCGGCACCCGCGCCTCGGCGGGCATGGGGTGCTCAATGGGGTTGTCCCAATCCTTGTTGACGGTAAAGCCCTTGCCAGCCATGAATGAACGCCCTTCAATCGGAGCAGTTACGCCTTGCGGCTTCAACCTTCAACTCGGCAACTCCGCCGCGTCATACACAAACGGCTTGCCGCGCGACTCCGGGTCCCACCCCGCCGCAATCGCCTCGCGAATATGTTCAGCCACCTTCGCCGCTGCAATAGGCGGCCGATGCGTCAGCGCCGGCGCCGGGTAGATGTTCTGCTGCTTGCGCACGACCGGATACTCGAGATAGAGCTCCCGCCGAACCCGCCCGACCACCTGCACATGGATTGCGAGCCCAACTGCATTCTGGTCATCGGTCCAGTTCTGCTCGCGGTGCAGCCGCCACACCAGCGGCACGCCGTCAATGGTCACAGAGGCCTGAATGGATCGCTTGGTGTTTCGCATGGTTGAAAATCTCGATGCGTGCCTTCCCGGCTCGTGCGCGAATCTAGATTCGCACTTCGATATCCGGGCGACTCTTCGCCAATAGCTTGGTTTCGATCGCCTTCAGTTTTGCAGGATCGACACGAAAACGTTCCGGGACTACGGCCAAATTGGCTGTGGGAGGTTCCTCCCGCCTATCAGTGATCAAGATAAAACCAAGGCGTCCGATTCCGTCCTCGGGAAAAACGCCGAAATGGCCGAGTTCGTGGTAAACCATGCCGAAACTCTCTACTGGAATCGCTAGATAGCGATAGTGAGCCGGCATCGACATCAACTGTTGATGAATGCCATTCAGCTTCTCGCCGAACTCTGAGATCCATTTCAACTGATCGGGTTGCTTTGGGTTAGATAACTCCCACCGTTGGCATTCGAAAAGATCAATATCTTTGGCAAGTTTGATCTCAACCGCGTGCAGATCGCCCGCGCCCCCGCGATCCACTGCCAGTATGTCCGCCGAGATGAGAGAAGAAGGTGGCTCCAAATAGATATTGGGTACGGAAAGTTCGCGCCGCAGCAACTCCGCGACAGCATTGATCGCGCGCCCTTTCCTCTGGCGTAACGTCAGCTCTCGGGTCTCTTCCTTTACAGTCATCACGACACCCCTCCTACCCGCCTTTGCAGAGTCCGTTCCGCCCAGACCTGAAATCTCTCGGCAGCAACACAGAGTGCCTCAATCCTCTTAGTATCGACCTGCCTCTCGCCATACGAAATGTCCGTTTTCGCACTAAGAAGGCTTTGAAGGTGCGCGATCCCCTGGTGATCGACTCTCGCCCTCGTGCAGGCCCCTTTCAAAGCAGCGATGGCTTCCCGATGATTCTCACCGCGAGGTCGCGAACATCCCAGCCCCATCAGCACGGCGTCACTGTAAGAAATGGCGCTATGCACAGCCAGGAGTCCCGCAGCAGAAGCATAGGCCGACAGGTCGTCCCGGCAAAGCCTCATAGCCTCGGCGAGTTGCGTAGCGCGGCTGTGATAAATGGTGAAACGCGCCTCGATCATCCACATCATCATCGCATACAAGTTGGGCCTCCGCTGCGGCGGAGGCCCAATCGAGCTTACCGATTGAATCGGCTCCGGTTACTTGGCTGCCGCTGCCGTCTGCGAGTCGGCCTTGGCGTACTTGCGGCGGAACCGCTCCACGCGGCCAGCCGTATCCACCAGGCGCTGCTTGCCCGTAAAGAACGGGTGGCAGTTGGAGCAGATTTCCACGTGAATGTCGCCCTTATGGGTCGAACGGGTCTCAAAGTTGTTTCCGCAGGCGCACAGAACCTTCACCGCGGCGTAATTGGGATGAATCTTTTCCTTGGGCATCTACTTGACCTTTCCTGCAATCGTCCTCGTCTATTGTAGGGGTAATTCGCTCGATTAGCAATCACCGCAGAGAACCGGGACCAAGCGCCTGGTTACACCTTTCACTCGGGGCGGGAGCCACGACCGTCTCGATCGCGGGCTTTTTATTCCCTGTTCCCCGCCTTCAACGCCTTCTCGATCCCCGCCTCCACCAGCGGCGCCATGATCGCGTACCCGGCCGGAAGCGGATGCACCCCATCCTTGCTCAGCGTCGCCGGCAGCCCGTCGCGCTCGTCCTTCATGGCCGTGTGGTAGTCGACGTACACGGCGTCGTGCTCCGCCGCGTACGACCTGATCCACGCATTGATTGCGAGCACCTTGGGCGCCGGCACGAGGCCCGGCCGCCAGGGAAAATCAAACGCCGGCATGATGGAGCACAGTACCACGCGGATATGGTGAGCCGTCGCCAACTCAGCCATGGTGGCCAGGTTGCCCTCAATCTGCTCCGCCGTCTCCAGCCCGGTGTTGCCGGCAATATCGTTAATGCCGGCCAGAATCACCACCACCCTCGGATGCAGGTCGATCACGTCCTGGCGGAAGCGCAGCAGCATCTGCGGCGTGGTCTGGCCGCTGATGCCGCGATTGATGTACGGCTTGCCGGGAAAATACCCATCCGGCCCCTCGATCTTCCATCCCTGGGTGATCGAGTCGCCCATAAACACCACGCGGTTTTCCCCGGTGGCCGGTTCGCCCCTTAGCGCGTCGTCGTCCCTGAACCGCCCCAGCCATGGCCAGTCGACCTTGGGGTCATAATGCGGACCCGGCGGCGGAATCACGACCGGCGCGGCGGGCGGCGCCTTGGTTTCCGGCACCGTGCCCGGCTCCTGCGCGGTCAATCGGCCCAGGAGCACCATCACGGCCAGCGCCGCGAGCAGGAACGTTGCGATACGAACAGCAATTCGATTCACAGGGAGGGTCTCCAGTCAGGCGCGCAGCCGGATGCGGAACCCAAAAGCCCCCGCACCGCGCGCGGCTTCGATTGTAGGCAATCCCGCCGCAGGTTCGCCACTGGTTTTCCACATTCCGGCCCCCGCCCTGCACCGCGCCGCGCCGCCGCCCCATGCGCTAGGCTTGAATCCAGATGAGTGTCTGCCCGATCTGCGATGGAGTCGGCCTGGTGCGGGTGGTTAACGCGGCCGGCCTCTGGGGCTCGCGCCCCTGCGAGTGCCAGGAGATGATTCGCGAAGAGCGCCGCCTGGCTGCCGCCCACATCCCCGAGCGTTACCGCCATTGCACCCTCGACGCGTACGACACTTCTTTCCCCGGCGCAGACCCGTCGCTTGGCCGCGCCCTCCTCACCGCGCGCAAATTCGTCGAGGCCTATCCCGTCGACACTGCCGGTAAAGGCCTGCTTTTCGTCGGCACCATCGGCGTGGGCAAAACCCACCTGGCCGTGGGCGTTCTCCGGCGTTTAGTGCAGGAGCGCGGCGTCAAAGGCCTGTTCTGCGACTACCGCGAGCTGCTCAAAAATATCCAGAACAGCTACAACCCGCAGGTGAACACTACAGAAATGGAGTTGCTCAAGCCAGTCTTTGCCGCCGAGGTGCTGGTGCTGGACGACCTGGGCGCGCAGAAGCCCAACGAGTGGGTGTGGGACACGGTAGCCCTCATCCTGAACTCCCGCTATAACGAGCACCAGACCACCATCATTACTTCGAACTATCCCGACTTGCAGGCAGGCGGCGGTGCACAAACTGAATTGGAGCGAGCCGCCCGCGAGCAGACCCTCGGCGACCGCATCGGCGACCGCATGCTCTCCCGCCTGGCCGAGATGTGCGTCCGCGTCCAGATGAGCGGCATAGACTTTCGCCATACCGTCAAGCGCGCCCGCTTCGGCTGAGGCAGCCGGCGGTGTGCGCCCGCCTTGAGTGTCCGAATTTCAGACAGTTGACCCGTTTTCAGACGCGAAACTGTCTTAATTCCGGCCAAAATTAGCAGCATTTCATTACACTTGCGCGTAGAAGGATTCTCATGCGCAAGACCTTTGAAGCCATTGCCCTGGTCGCCATCGCCATCCTCATCGCCATTACCTGGCTGGCGCTCAACGGCGATAACCCGCTCCCCGGCCGCATTCCCACGCACTTCAACGCTGCGGGCGAGCCCAACGCCTGGGGCTCTCCGGCCACGCTCTGGCTGCTGCCAGTGGTCGCGGCAGGGCTCTACCTTCTCATCTCGCTGGTGGCGCTGTTTCCGGCGGCGTTCAATTTTCCCGTCCGTGTGACGCCGCTCAACCGGCCGCGGTTGGAGGCGCTGACCCTGCGCATGATCTCCTGCTTCAAGGCCGAGCTTGCCGGCCTGTTCCTCACCATTCAGTGGATGATCATCGCCTCGGTGCGCGGCGGGCGTGCCGGATTGTCGCCGCTCATCGTGCCGCTGTTTCTGGTGGCCGTGTTCGCCAACCTCGGCTGGCACCTGGTCGCGATCTTCCGCGCCTCACGCGCGGGCGGTTGAGCCGCACAGCCGGCGCCAGACTTCAAAACACCCAGAGGCTCCCCAGCAGCAGAAGAATGGCCACAATGGTCACGGCCTGGTAGGCCAGGTCCTCATGATTGCGCATCCGCTGCTCGTGCTGCTCGCTTGCGGCCATCGAGGCGGCCGCAGCTGGATTCATGTCTTGCATTGTGGCCTGCCCTTCTGTGCTCTGCACGTCGACCGCTGAAGTCTGGAACAAGAGGTGGATTGCGCTGCGGGTGCCGCGTCTTGTCCTTTAGACGTTTGAGCCCGGCAGGAGATTCTTGAAAACCCGGTCAACATTCGACCAACATTCTCACCCTTGCTCCACCTATCGGCCAATGGCCAAAAAGCGTCTCCTGATTAACAAGAACGGGGTACGCGTACCAAATCCTTTCGTAACGGGTGTAAAATCCGCTGGTGAGTACCGGCCCTCAACTCGTCCCTTCCGCCGCGCGTCCGGCCGAGCCCGAACCGCGCAACTGGATGCCGCTGGCCATTGCCGCGGCAGCTGTGGTCATCGTCGCTGTCGTCGTGGTGCTGCTGCTTGAGCACGGCAAGGCGCGCGCCACGGTCACGCCGATCACCGCCGCGCCGGACGCCTATGCGGCCAGCCTGCCCATCAGCGGTTTGCAGATGAGCGAGTCGTCCAACCTGGCCGGCGGCAAGGTGACCTACCTCGACGGCCACATCGCCAACACCGGCCCGCGCACCGTCACCGCCATCACCGTCCAGGTGCTCTTTCGCACTTTCGCCCATGAGGTGGCGCAGAACGAGACCCAGCCGCTGATGATCATTCGCACCCGCGATCCTTATATCGATGTCGAGCCGGTCTCTGCCGCGCCGCTCGCTCCCGGCGCGCAGGCCGACTTCCGGCTCATCTTCGACGCCGTCAATCCCGATTGGGACGGCGCTTACCCGGAGATTCGCGTGCTCCACGTGGAGACGAAGTAGCAAGCCGGGTCGCCGGTCGCGAACCCATATCTGTGTGAGCCAGATCACTCAGCCACCCTCATCCGCCCGTTAGAATCAAACTTGTATGGAACCCCAAAACCTCATTGCAGCGGCGCCGGATACGATCCTCGACGGCAGCCGCTTTGTGCGCGCC
>Ga0302276_10002825_pt1 | contig 15157 bp, 12 predicted proteins | sample III_Bog_N2_3_FD_198768 | JGI IMG/M metagenome (GOLD analysis project Ga0302276, IMG submission 198768) | Peat permafrost microbial communities from Stordalen Mire near Abisko, Sweden - III_Bog_N2_3 | ecosystem: Environmental > Terrestrial > Soil > Wetlands > Peat | place: Sweden: Abisko...
GCCGTAGTTGAAGCTGGAGGAGGGCTGGAAGAGAGCTGGGCCGGAGCCGGTTTGCTGGATGTCTCCGAGGCGGCCATCGGCGTAGATGTGTTGCAGCATGCCTGCCCAGGATTTCTGGATGACGGGGGTGTAGATTTTGCGGTCGAGGATGCCGTTGTTGACGCCCCAGGCCATGCCGAAGGTCATGAGGGCGGAGCCGGAGATTTCGGGCTGGTCGTAGGCGGCGGGGTCGAGCATGCCGGAGCGCCAGAGACCGTCGGGGCCCTGGAGTTTGGCGACGGCGGCGGACATTTCTTTGAGCTGGGTGATGTACGTGGCGCGGGCGGGGTCGTCCTTGGGGAGGTACTGGAGGGTGCGGGCGAGGCCGGCCATCACCCAGCCTTCGCCCCGGGACCAGAAGATCTTCTGGCCGTTCTTTTCGGTTTTGGGGATGAAGGTTGTGTCGCGGAAGTAGAGGTGGGTGGCGGGGTCGTAGAGCTGGGAGGACGTTTTTGCCCACTCTTCGTCGAGGTAAGTGATGTACTTCTTGTCGCCAGTGGCGGCGTAGAGGCGGGCCCAGGCGGGCGGGGCCATGAAGAGGGCGTCGCACCACCACCACTCGATGCGGCGGTTGGAGTTGAGTTCGATGCGGGGCTTCGCGAGGATGCCGTCGAAGGTGGTTTTGGTAGGGGTTAGCTCTTCGGGCTTCTTGTCGAGGAGGTAGAGCTCGAGGTAGGTCTGCGCGAGGCTGTGCTGGTTGGCGTCGGACTCGGTGGTGCTGAGCTCCCATTTGTAGGTGTTGCCCATGTCGCGCATTGCGTTGCGGTATTTGGGATCTCCGAGGGCGTCGGATGCGGCCATTAGGCCAGAGTAGAGCGCGCCCCAGGTCCAGATGCGGCCGTCGAGCTGGCGGGAGCGATCGAAGACGGCGAAGTATTCCTGCGATTGGGCTAGCTGCCAGTCGGCTACCTTGTGCATGGCGGCGGAGATGGCTTTCTGCGTCATTGCGGGGGAGACGTCTTTGGCGAGCGGGCCAGGGTCGTCGGGAGCGCTGCCGAATTTGCGGTCTACCTGGGGTCGGGGGGAAGGGCGGGTTGCTTGTGCCGCTGCGGCGGTGCCTGGGGCGGAGGCCGGCTGCTGGGCGAATGCTGGCTGCACAGATGTTACGAGCGCGATGCTTGCGGCGATGGCAAGCAGCTTGGACTTCCGCCGAACTGACATTGGCCTGACTCTCCTCGATTGGACGTGACGAAAAAGGCCGGATACACGGAACGGACCATGTATCCGGCAGGAGGATGATAAACGAACTACTGCGCGATAGTTAAGTTGCGCTAGAAGTTGAGGCGGCCGGAGAACTGGAAGTCTCGGCTGCCGGTGTTACTGGTGGCAGCAGTGACGGTACCGAACGACGCGTTATTGATGCCGGTGCCGATGCCGCTGAAAGTGACCTTGTTAGTGACGTTCTGGCAGTCGACGCCGAAGATGAATTTTACGCGCTCAGGGGTGATGTTGAAGGAACGGCGTACGCTCATATTCAAGTTGTAGACACCGGGGGCGCGGAGTCCGAAGGCTCCGGTTCGCGGGGCATCGCCGATCTTGAACTGACCGGGATTGCAGAAGGGCGAGGATGCGTCGGTGCCGCAGGCCTGGTTATTGGAATCGATGCCCGAGGTTCCAACGTAGGTGGTATTGGGAATGTAACCATTGATGTAGCGGACCGTGCCGAGGGTCTTGGCGGTTGTGCCTGCTCCCCAGCTTCCGTTTTGACGGACCGATTGACCGGTGAAGTTAGGGTTGAGATCCGGCATGCAGGTCCCGGCGGTGGGCTGGTAGGTGGTGGAGCAGGCGCTTGAGGTAATGGCCAGGGGGGTTCCTGAGAGGTAGGTAAAGACGCCGGATAACTGCCAGCCGCCGGCGAGCGTACGCGCGAGCATGCTATTGGCCCCGATGCCGTCTTTGCCAAAGGGGAGGTTGTAGACCGCGTATGCGGCCACATTTTCTGGGACGCTGTTGGCGCTGGTAGAACGGTCGATACGATTCACTTTCCAGGACTGACCGCTGAGCAGAACGCTTCCGGGAAGCGCCCAGCCGCTGCGCTGGGTTCCGGCATCGTCGATGTTATGGGCGTAGGTGTAGTTGACGTTGAAGGTAAGGCCGCGCGACAGGCGTTGGGAGAGCGATAGCTGGAATGAGTTGTAGACGGCGTTCGCCGACTGACTGCCCCAGGTGTCCGTTGATCCGGAGAATTGCGGCATCCAGGTGAGCGCGCGGTAGATGGTGGCTTGGCCGGCTCCGGCCTTGGTCGCTGCCGCAAGTGCGAAGCCAGGATACGGAAGATTAATGGCAGGCAGGCCGGCTGTTGCTGCTTGGGCGTTGGCGGTTACCAGGTTAGCGGAAGTGGCAGGGAGATTGAGCGTGGTACCGAGTGCGTAGTAAACGGGATTGATTTGGCCCGACTGCAGTCCGCGCATGTTGGCGGCACCCGCGATGAAGTGACTTTCGGAGCCGGCGTAGTTTACCGCAACTGTCAGATTATTAGTGATCTGGCGTTCCATGCCAAAGTTCCAGAACTCGAACTCAGGTGCCCGACCGGAGAGGTAGGGGTCGGCGAAGCCGGGAGCGCCACCGGCGGTGACGAAGGCTCCGGCGTTGTTGACGGTATTGCCGACGTTGAGGGTCTGGCTAACCGCTCCCGGGGCAAGGGGAGATGGAACGACATGGCCCGGACCGCCAAAGGTGGCGTTGCTGAGGGTTGCGTTGTAGCCGCTGTTGTTCAGGTAAAAGACGGGACCCGCTCCCGGTCCGGCAGAGTTGTTGGCAGGGAAGTTGTCGGTGATGGTAAAGCCGAGCTGCGATGGACCGGTTGCCGCACCGCCAGCACCGCCGGTGCCTCCTCCGTGGGAGTAGACGACCGAGTAGCCGCCACGGAAGACGGTCTTGTCGTCCACCTGATAGGCGAACCCGACGCGCGGTCCCCAGTTTTTCATGTAGGTCGACGCGGGAGATCCGCAGCCGCAACTGACCCCGGAACCTCCCCAGTTGCTGGCGAATTCAAGTGCGCCAAGATTGCCAGTGACTGGATTCTGAATGTTCGGATTGAGGAACGAGAAACGTCCGATTGCTTCCTGATAGGTGGGCAGATAGTCCCAACGAAGGCCGAGGTTGAAGGTGAGTTTGGGTGTGATTTTGTAGTTGTCCTGAACATATGGTGCAAAGGCGCGATATCGCCCGCCGAGGACTGAGAAGGGCTGGACGGTCAGAGCGGTGCTATTGATGGCTCCGAGCATGTAAGAGGCGTAGGAGTAGCCGCTGCCGCTGAGGTAGGAGGTACCGCTCTCCTGGGCGGTATCGTTGACGCTGTAGTTGAGGGTGATTGTGGAGGTGGGGCCGTCGTAGGAAGACTGCTGATCTTCCAGCCACTGGAACTGGAAGCCGTAGGTCATCGCATGTTTGCCTTTGACCCAGAGGAGGTTGTCGACGGCGGTGTAGTTCTCGGTGACAGTGGTGTTGGACTGACCGACTGAACCTCCGCCCCACTGGGTGGGTGCGTTGCTGCCGGCGAAGGCGTTGGTGGGGAACTCAGTGAGGGCCTGAGCGCCTGCGGGCACGCCAGAGAAGTTGATGCCCAGGTTGACGGCCTCATACGGAGTAACGCCCTGAGTCACGTTGATTGCGGGAGGCCCGCCAAAGTTGCTGAAGCCGAATTTGAACTGATTCACGACCTGAGGAGTGAAGGTGTAGGTATCGGAAAGGTCCGCCCAGTGGCCACCAACCTGGGTGTAGGTGCTGCCAATGTAGGGAAGGGGAAAGATTGAGCTTGGCACGCTGCTGACGGCGTTCGCGGTCCACGGGAAAGCCTTGCGATTTCCCCCGGTGACAACGGCTGAGATGGTTTGCCTGGGTGAGATGGTGTAGTCGATGCGCGCCGAGTAGAGCCAGTTATCGTAGCCGGAAGGATTGCCGCCGATGAAGTTGTTGGTGATCAAGGTATTGATGGGGGGAGGGAGGAACGACTGCATTGTCTTGGCAATGGGAGAGACTTCGCTAGCGGGAATTACGTTGGGCGTGGAAACGCCATTGAACATGCCGGTGAACTGGGAGCGCGTGCAGGAGGTGCCGGCGCAGACCGCCGAGAGAGGATCGTAGATGGGGTAGTTGATGCCCTGTGAATTATTGCCGGCAAGCAGTTCACTGAAGTTACCCTGGCGCATGAGCAACGTGGGAACAGTTCCAGATGAGTAGGCTGGAGCACTGCGTGTATGAACGCGATCGTAGGCACCAAAGAAGAAGAGCTTATTGCGACCGTCGTACAGGTGGGGAATGATGATGGGGCCACCTGCACTTATCGCCAATTCGTTTTGGTGATCGATCGGCTTGCCTGCAGGAACCTGGGTTACGACGCCATTGACAAGTGACGGCACTGTCGCAGCAGGCGCGCTGAAGCCCCAGGTGTCGAAGACGGTGTTACGGACGAAATCGGCTACCGAGCCGTGAAAGGAATTGGTCCCAGATTTGAGGGTGTAGTTGACGGAGCCAGCACCTTGATATTCGACGGAAGCGCTGCTGGTGGTGGCTCCAAGTTGTCCAATGCCTTCCGCGGGAACGAGATTGAAGATGGGGCGATTGTCGCCGATCTGACTGATGGTGGTGAGGGGAATGCCATCGAGATAGACTTCCTGCTCCCGGTTGGCCGTTCCGGAAAAGAGCGAGGACCGCGAACCGGGCTGGGCGCCAGGCAGGAGGTTAGAGAAGCTGGTGATATCGCGCTGCTGATTACCTGCGACCAGAAGAGGCAGATCGAGAAACTCGTTGCTGGAAAGGGTGGCACCTAAGGAGGCATCCGCTGTGTCCAGTTGCGGAGGTGCGGCGGAGACGGTGACGGTCTGAGCACTACTTCCGACGGTAAGAGTGACGTTCAACCCGAAGCTCTGGCCTTGATTGATGACGACGTTTTGCTGCTGGAATGCTTGAAAGCCGGAGGCCGTAGCGGAAACTGTGTACGTGCCGACGATCAACGGGCTGATGTCGTACACGCCTGCACCGGAGCTGGTGCGCGTGGTTTCGACCCCGGTTTCAGTGTTTTTCGCGGTCACTTTGGCGTTGGGAACAACGGCGCCGGTGGAGTCCTGGACCGTGCCGGTGATTGCTGCTTCGCCGCCGGTTTGAGCGGACAACCCCGGGCCGAGCGCGAGTAACGAAACCAGTAAAGCAAACCCGGCGAGTCTATTCTTGAGCGGGGGCACCCGCATGCAATCCGCAAGGGGGTTGCGCTTCTTTAAGTCCGTCTTTAGCACGGTATTTCTCCCAACAGGAGCCCAGAGTCACCTTGCGTGGACTTTTAATTTCCACATTCCTCTGCCTGTATTCAACATTCAGGGAATTGGACGCAAGTGGGTGCCGGTTGGATGTCAATAGGAACATTATTTCTATCTGATCAACAAGGATGCAATGGGATTTCAATCGACAGGGTCGCAACGCGAGAGTGATTTCAGGCAGCTATTCTTCGCGGAGGACTTCGAGAGGTTTCTGGCCGAGGATGCGATGGCTGGCGATCCAGCCGGTGAGGACGGTGAGCGTCGCGGCGGCGAGGAGGGCGGCGAGGTTGAGGGGTATCTCGGCCTTGAAGGTGAGGTTGAGCGGGGTAAATTTTTCGAGGGCCCAGGCGATGAAGTTGGCGAAGACGATGCCGACCGCGCCGGCGACCAAGCCGAGGATGGCGAACTCGATGGAGAAGATGGTGGCAATGCGGGCGCGGGTGGCGCCGAGCGTTTTGAGGACGACGACCTCGCGGATGCGGCGGTACTTGGTGCCGGCGATGGAGGATGCGAGGATGATGATGCCGGCGAAGATGGAGAACGCGGCGAGGAACTGCACGACGTAGATGATTTGGATGACGACGGAGCGTACGCTCTCGACGACCTCGGCGACGTTGATGATGGTGACGGTGGGATAGGCGTGGTTGAGGACACGCTCGAGTTGTGCGACCTGGGCGGGAATGACGTGGACGCCGCCGTACCAGATGACGGGCGAGCCTTGGAGCGCTGCGTGGTTGAGCGTGTAATCGGCGCGTGAGTAGGCGTGCTGGCCGTTCGATCGCGTGATGGCAGCGACGGTGGCGGCGATGGGCTTGTCCTGCGCGATGAAGGTGATAGCCGAGCCGACATGAACGCCGAGGCGCGTGGCCATTCCCTGGGAGATGGCGACCTCAGGCTTTGTCTCAGCGGGTTGCCACCATTGGCCGTCGACGATCCGCGTGCCGGGGGGCAGCGAGTCGTTCCAGGTGAGGTTGACGGAGCGAAGGGCGCGGCGGGGGAAGTTCTTGAGCTTGAGGTTGGCGGAGGAGATGCCGTCGATTGAGTCGATGCGGGCTGCGGTGATGGGGAGGAGTTCTGGCTCGGCGGTAACGAAGGATTGCGAGTGGAGGAGAGTTTTGACGCCAGCGATTTCCGAGTCGGCAATGTCGATAAGGAAGACATTCGGGATGTTTGGCGCGGCGGAGATGTTCATCTCCTGGATTGCATCCTTCTGCACGAGGTAGACGGTCATGATCTGCATGATGCCGAGGCCAAGCGCAGCGAGCAGCGCGGCGGATGGATTGCCGGGGCGATAGAGATTGGCGAGGCCGTGGCGGAGCGCGGAAGGAAGATGCAGCCGGGTGCGATTGAGGAAGAACTTGAGCATGGCCAGAAGCGCACTGGATGCGCCGAGCAGGACCAGCAAGACCAGGACGAGGCCGATGGAGAACCACTTGCCGACTTGATAGGAGTCGGAGAGGGTCATGGCGATGGCGGCCAGCCCGACGAGGATTAGGACTGTGGCCCCGATCTGCGCGATGTTATTCGAAATAGTTTTGAGCGCAGCGTGGATGAAGGGATCGTCGGAATCTTCGACGGCGCGGCGGAGGATGAGGATGGGGCGCACGCCGCGGATGTCGAGTAGCGGCGGCAGGGTGAAGAGAAGGGTGATGAGGATGCCGGCGCTGAGTCCGGTGAAGACGGCGCCGAGCTGGAAATGAAACTCGGGTGGGACGTTGATGAGTTTGCCGAGGACGAACGGGAAGGCAAGCTGCACGGCGATGCCGCCAGCGACTCCGATGAGTCCGCCGAGGGTGCCGAGGAAGAGGGTTTGCAGCAGGTAGATTTTGATGATCTGCGAGCTGCGCGCGCCGAGGGACTTCATGATGGCGATGGTGTCCAGCCGTTGCTGCAGATGGGCGCGCATGGCCATGGCGACGCCGACCGCGCCGAGGACGAGGGCGACGAGGCTCATGAGGGAGAGCAGGTTGGTGGCAGCGTCGAGGCCGTTGGTGATGGCGGGGCTGCTCTCGCGGTAGTCGGTGATCTGGGCGTCGGGGAGGGCTGCGACGAGCTTCGCTTTGAGGTCGGCTACGGTGGCGTCTGAGACGGGCTGACCAGAGGCGGCAGGGGGAAGTTTGAAGAGGACGCGCTCGGAGGCTCGGTTGCCGGGAGCGAGGAGGCCAGTGGACTCGAGTGCGGCGCGCGAGAGAAAAACTCGCGGGCCGACGGTGAAGCTGCCGGAGAGGCGGTCGGGCTCGTTGACTACGGTGGCGACGATGCGGAAGGTCTGTTTACCGAGCTTGACGGAGTCGCCGAGGTGGAGATTCAGGCGGAGGAGCAGGTCGTCGCCGACAGCGACTGTGGTGGGCGTGAGTGCGGCCGGGAGAGTGAGGGCGGGAGCGAGATCGACGCTGCCGTAGAAGGGATAGAGTGCGGGATCGATGGCCTTGATGGAGACGAGTACTGGGTCGGGGGAGCTGGGCGAGGAGGCCATCGAGAGCATTTCGGTGACGGTGGTGGTCTGGACGCCGGTGGAACGGAGGGAATCCATACTGCGCCGCTCGTCGGGCGTGAGCTGTTGCATGGTGCGGGCGGAGAGATCGCCGGCCATGATGGAGCGGGCGCGGAGGAGCAGGGTGGTCCGAAAGGAGCCGGAGAAGCCGCGGACGCCGGTGAGTGCAGCTACGCCAATTGCAACGGAAAGCAGCACAAATAAGAACTTGCTGGGGGAAGAGCGCATTTCGCGGGCGGCGATTTTGGCGGCGGAGGTGTAGGAAAGGTTGGCCATGGCTTAGACGCCCATGGCGACGGGAGTAGCTGGTGGGGGCACCGTTTGGCGGTCGGGATTGAGTTCGTCGGAGATGATGAGGCCGTCGCGGAGGACGATGCGGCGGCCGGCGTAGTCGGCGAGAACTGGATCGTGGGTGACGAGGACGAGGGTGGTTCCTTCGACGCGATTGAGGTCGAGGAGAAGTTGCAGGACGTGGGCACCGTTGGTGGTGTCGAGGTTGCCGGTGGGTTCGTCGGCGAGGACGATGGGCGGACGCAGGACGAAGGCGCGGGCGAGGGCTACGCGCTGCTGCTCGCCGCCAGAGAGTTGCACGGGGTAGTGGTCCATGCGGTCGCCGAGACCAACGCTGGCGAGTAGTTGACGGGCGCGCGGCAGACCGTCTCCGTCGGCGTTTAGCTCGTGAGGGAGGAGGACGTTTTCGAGCGCGGTGAGGGTGGGGATGAGTTGGTAGGACTGGAAGACGAAGCCGACGGTTTTGCCGCGAACCTGCGCGAGCTTGTCTTCGGGAAGGTAACTGATGGCGGTGCCGTTGAGGTACACGTTGCCGGAGGTGGGCGTGTCGAGGCCCGCGAGCAGGCCGAGGAGCGTTGACTTGCCGCTGCCGGAGGCGCCCATGATGGCGATGAACTCACCTTTGGAGACGCGGAAGTCGAGGCCCTTGAGGATGTCGACGGTGCGAGGGCCGTTGCGGATGGATTTCCGCAGTCCGTCTACTACGATCATTGCTTGCGTACTGCCTGCGTCTGTACTCACGGGCCTAGAAGTCTCCCTCTGCGTTGTGTGGAACGACGCGGGTGTTGCCAAGTGATACGTTGGAACGATGCGGAAAGTTTATTCGCTATCGATTCTAGCTGGTTTGTTGTTGGTGGCGTGGGGATGTCACGGGAACAGCGCACCGAATCCGGCGGCAAATCCAACGCCTGCAGCGGATACATCTGAAGCTCAGGCGTCGGAACCTGATGGGCCCGCGCAGTCTGCGGCGTCCGTGCCGGTGCATAGCGATGGGCAGAGCAAGGACTCGCGGCCGGTGCTGGTGTGCTTTGGCGACTCGTTGACGGCGGGCCTGGGGACCGGGCCAGGCCAGAGTTATCCCGACTATCTGCAGGCCGATCTGGACAAACTGCACTATCACTACCGCGTCGTGAATGGGGGCATCAGCGGAAACACGACGAAGGATGGGGTCGAGCGGCTTCCGGAGATTCTGGCGCTGCATCCGGCGGTGGCGGTGGTGGAGTTTGGCGGAAACGACGGACTGCGGGGACTGCGCATCGACGATACGCGGGCGAACCTGGACCAGATTGTGCGGACGCTGAAGGACGCGGGGACCAAGATTGCGCTGGCGGGCATTACGCTGCCGCCCGATTATGGGCCGGACTATATTAAGCAGTTCGACGAAACCTACGCGGTGTTGGCGAAGAAATATCGCGTACCGATGCTGCCGTTTCTGTTGAAGGATGTTTATGGGGTTCCTGGGATGATGCAGCGGGACCAGACGCATGCGACCGCGAAGGGCAACGTAGTGGTGGCGCAGAATGTAGTGACGCTGGTGGTGCCGCTACTGAAGAAGTAGCTTTGCTTGCATTGTGAGTGGGAGCAAACCTCCGCAGGCGAGCCCTTTGCATCTAACGGACTGAACGCAAGAACGGAGACCCTCTTTGTATGAACGCTCGAACTGGAAATTAAATCTGCTTGCAGGCGGTATTGCCTTAGTCGCTTTCGCCGCTCCTGCCATTGGCCAAGTCCATGTTTACATCGGTGGGACACCGCCGCCTCTGCGCTATGAAGTCCGTCCCGCCATGCCCGGCGACGGATACGTCTGGACTGAAGGCTACTGGGGCGACCGCGGCGGTCGCTACGTGTGGATGCCCGGTGTCTGGGTGCGTCCGCCCTATGCGGGCGCTTACTGGAGCCATCCGCATTACGACCATTACCGAGAGGGCTGGCAGATGCACGAAGGCCACTGGGACCACGAAGACCACGACAACCATCACGACTACGGCCACCACTAAACAGCGAAGCTGAAATGGGGCGCCCGCATCTTGTTCGCGAGGTGCGGGCGTTCTGTCGTTGTGAGGGCTAGCCGAGTACCACGACTGGCTGCATGAGCGTGCCGGCTATGCGCTTGGCGATGCAGAGCAGGTCAACGGGACTGGTGAAGACCTTGACCAGAGGCGCGCCGGAGAAGTCGGGTAGGTTGACTTGCATTCCGTTGCGAAGACGGCCAGCTAGTTGCTCGTCCACGGTGACAGATGGCATCTCTGGAAGCAGGGTGCGCGGATGCGGAAGGCGCTGCTCGATGGCGTGCGGTTGACCGGCGAGCGCCTTGAGTTCGTCTAGGCAGATTGCCTGCGCCAGCGTGAAGACGCCAGCTTGCGTGCGGCGGAGCGTGGCGAGATGCGCGCCGCATCCGGCGAACTGACCGAGTTCATGCGCGACGGAGCGGACATATCCGCCGGCGGAGACCTGCATCTCGAAGCGCGCCTCCATTTCGGTCGGCGACGGGCCGTCGAGCGAGAGCAGTTCAAAGCGATGGATGAAGATGCGTGCGGGCTTGACGTCGACGGGCTTACCGGCACGGGCGAGTTTGTGGGCCGGTACTCCGCCGATTTTCTTTGCGGAAAAGACTGGGGGCATCTGCTGCATTTCGCCGTGGAAGGGTGCGGCGAGGGCGCGCAGCTCGTCGAGGGACTTGGTAAGGGGCTGAGGCTCGGCGGCGGGCGTGCCCTCGGCGTCGAAGGTATCGGTGGCGAACCCGAAGCGGATGGTGCCTTCGTAGCTTTTTTCCGCAGTGCCGAAGAATTGTGCGAGACGGGTGTACTTGCCAAGCAGCAGTGGGAGCACTCCGGTGGCCATGGGGTCGAGGGTGCCGAGGTGGCCGATGGAGCGCTCGTCCGTGGCGCGGCGCACGATGTCGACTACGTCGTGCGAGGTAAGTCTTGCAGGCTTGTCAATAACCAGTAGTCCATTCATCGTGTACCAGACTACGTGGTCTTGCGGTGACGCGCTTAGATGGCGCTTCCGTTGCGGCGGACCAGCGAGAGGAATTCGTTGCGGGTTTGCAACTGCGTTTTGAAGACGCCGCGCATGGCGGAGGTGACCGTGGCTGAGTGCTGCTTTTCAACGCCGCGCATCATCATGCAAAGGTGCTGGGCCTCGACGATAACGGCGACACCCTGGGGATTGATGGCGTCGGAGATGGCGTCGGCGATCTCGGTAGTGAGGCGCTCCTGGACCTGCAGGCGACGGGCGAAGACGTCGACAACGCGAGGGATTTTGGAGAGGCCGATGACCTTTCCGTTGGGCAGATAGGCAATGTGCGCCTTGCCGAAGAATGGGAGCAGGTGGTGCTCGCACAGGGAGAAAAACTCGATGTCCTTAACGATGACCATCTCGTCGTACTCCACGTCGAAGAGCGCGTCTTGAATGACGGCGGTGGCGTCCTGGGTGTAGCCGCGGGTGAGGAAGGCCATGGATTTTTCCATGCGCTCGGGGGTATCGACTAGACCGTCGCGGGTGGGATCCACGCCGATGCGCACGAGAAGTTCGCGGTAGAGTTCCTGGGTGGTCAGCGATGCCGCCGAGATTGGTTCCGAAGCTGTGAGTGGGCTCATATGGGTTAGCCTTTCCTGAAGCCGGGCTGTACTTGAAATCGATCTACGCTGAATACTCGAACGAATTGTTGCTGGTCTCTTCGATCCGGATGCGGGTCAGCTTCGCGCCGGGGAAGCGCTCGAATATCCGGTGTACTTCTATCGTAAGGTTTTCCGTTGTCGGAACAACGCTGCGAAAGATGTCGAGCGTATTGAGATTCATAGCGTCAAAGCGGTCGAGCAGATTTGTTTGTGCGAATGCATCGAGTTGGCCTAGGTCGCAGACCATTCCGGTGGCTGCATCGACGGGGCCGCCGACTGTGACCTCGACTATATAGTTATGGCCGTGCCCATGCGGATTGTTGCACTTGCCGTAGGCGGTGCGATTCTGGTCCGCGGTGAAGGTGTCGGAGTGCAGGCGATGCGACGCGCTGAGGCGATAGCGGCGGGAAAGGTAGGCTCTCGGTTGCGGGTTGGCGGCGGATGTGGTCATGGCTCACCATAGTAGTCGGCGAAGAGGTCGGGCATCTCGTATACGCGGACGCGGTGGAGTTTGGCGTGCGGGATTCTTCCGTCGAGGCGCTGCCAGATGGAGATGGCGATGTTTTCGGTGGTGGGGATGCGCGTGGTGAATTCGGGGACCTCAAGGTTGAGGTGGCGATGGTCGTAAACGCTGATGACCTCGCGCTCGAGGATGGCTTTTAATTCCTTCAAGTCGACGACGAAGCCGGAGACGGGATCGACCTCACCGGCGACGGTGACTTCGAGCGTGTAATTATGCCCGTGGCCGTTGCGGTTGGCGCATTTGCCGAAGACGCGCTGATTTTCTTCCGGCGACCAGGCATCGTTCCAGTAAAAGTGAGCCGAGGAGAATTCTGCTTTGCGGGTTAGGAGGATCATAGGAAAGTTGATAGTTGCCGGTGGTTAGTTATTAGTCGAAGCGGCTGCAAGTGCGTGGGCCAAAAGGACTCAGCCACCTACAGTTTAGATGTGGCGGCGGCCATATCGATGCTTATCGCCCGATGTTATAGCTGCGGCCTTTCCAGCCGACCGACTTAAGGATGCGGTGGTTGAGGTAGCTGCGGAGGAGCAACGAAACGAACAGCGGAACACCGAGGATGGAGATCGCGGTGTCGGCGACTGGAAAGTGGGCGCGGGCGACGCGGCCGTAAAAGCCCCAGGTGGTGCGCAGCCATACCACCAAGATTGCCCAGCGCTGCCAGGAATACTCGAGCGGCAACAAGAACGCGAGCACGGGAAGGCCGAAGAATAGCAGGAGTTGGAGGATTTGCATGCCAGCCATGAGCAGGGGACTAGAGAACAGTAGCGCAAGGTTCTTGGTCCAGCCCTCGACCATCTCGGGCAGTGTGCGGTACATCCGCGTGGAGAGAGCGTCGGGTGCGTAGCGGAAACGGAGGCCGTACCGGCGCTTGATGGCTCGTGCAAGGGCTACGTCTTCGAGGATTTCGCGGCCAATCGCGCGATGGCCGCCGACGGAGAAGTAGGCGTCGCGCTCGACCATGAGGAACTGACCGTTGGCGGCTGCAAGCGGGGAGCCGGAGGAGCTGACCTTTTTCGGCGGATAGGCACTGGCCAGCTCAGAGAAAACCAGTGGCATGACCGCGCGTTGCCAAAAGCCGGTAACGATCTGCCGGGGAGAATAGGAGAGCAGCGCCGCCTCGTACTTTTCCGCCTCGTGGATGGCGCGCGAGAGGTTTCCCGGTTCATGTACGGTGTCGGCGTCGGTGAAGAGCAGCCACGCGCCGCGGGCTGTTTGCGCTCCGGCCCAGCAGGCGTTGGTTTTGCCGGTAAAGCCGCCGCGGTTGCTGAGGTCGAGCAGCGGGGCTTCCAGGACGACTAAGCCTTCGCGCCCGGTGGCTGCGGCCTGGGCGATCTGCTGGGTTCCGTCGCTGGAGTCGTCGTCGATGATGATGAGTTCCCAGTCAGTTCCGAGGGCGAATCCGCGTTCCGATTGGGCGAGGAGCGAGTCGAGGCAAGCGCCGAGGGAAGCCGATTCGTTGCGGGCCGGGATGATGACCGAGAGCCGCATCTCCGGCTGGGAGGCATCGGGGGTATCGTCGTTCTTGCTGGCCACTTTCCGCGTAATCTGCACAGATTCGTATTATAGGAAGCAGGAGCACCGCGTGCCTTATTGGAAGCAGAAGTGCGGCAGGTTTTTCGGGAAGCGATTATCAGGGAACAGGTCGGCCGTGAGGCGGCGGGCGCGGTCGATGCTCGCTTTGGCGCTGTGCGGATTGCTTGCTACGGCGTGCGATCGGGGCGGCCGCCCGACACGGATTGGCTCCAGCGCCCCGGCGTTCACGGTTTCAGACGGCGGGCAGACAGTAAGTCTGGCCAATCTTCGCGGGCACGTCGTGGTGCTGAACTTCTGGGCGACGTGGTGCATTCCCTGCATTGAAGAGCTGCCCAGTCTGGTGGAGTTGCAGCAACGGATGCCGCAAGTGACCGTGGTCGCCATCAGCGCGGATGAGGATGCCGATGCCTACCGCAAATTCCTGGTCGACAACCATGTGAACTTTCTAACGGCGCGGGACCCGTCCAGCCGCGTTCCCAAGCTATATGGCACGATCAAAATTCCTGAGACGTATGTAATTGACCGCGAGGGGGTCCTACGGCGCAAGTTTGTGTCTGCGCAGAACTGGACCAGCCCGGAGGTTCTGGACTACCTAGGAAAGCTGTAGAGGCCCGACACCAATTGACATCGGCGGGCACCGAGCAAGACAGGTAAAATGGGAGTATGACTCAGCTTGATGTTCTCTACCGCTACGGCGTGCCGCCCACCGAGCGGGTTGTGCTGGCACTCTCGAAGGCTCGCGACGTGTATGGCGTGCGTAGGATGACGTTTGATGAGGCGGCGAAGACCGTTCGCGTGGAGTACGACGCCAGCCGCCTTACCGAAGCGGTGATTAACCAACTGCTGAGGCGCGCTGGGCTGGATATTGTTGAGACGGTTTCGATGATTCCCGAGCCGGTAGACATTGCGCCGCCGGCTCCCTTGCAGGCTTCGGTGGCATAGGCAAGGGAAGTGGGCCTGTAAGATTGGTACGCGGATGAGGTCGTTCCGTAGTGTGCGCCCGTAGCTCAGCTGGATAGAGCATTTGGCTTCGAACCAAAGGGTCGGGAGTTCGAATCTCTCCGGGCGCACCATAAAATCAATAACTTACAGGAAGACGAGAATCAAAGTTGGCATCAATTGGCATCAATAAGGGCTTGTTTTCCAGTAGAGGGCCTCTGAATCTTCTTTGACTTTGGACAAAGCATAGGCACCCGAAGGTGGCTATGAATGTGATGAGTGACGTCCTCATGGTATGAGTTGGGACTGATCTACGAGCAGTACGGTGCTCGCGTTGCAGCGCTCGATGCGTGTGGCAAGGTAGAGGCGCATGAGCTCGACGATCACACCTACATCGATCCGGTCTCGACCTACGTGCTGGCGCAGGCAAGAATCAAGGCCCTCGCTTCCGCGAGGAAATGATCCT
>Ga0302276_10002847_pt1 | contig 15079 bp, 10 predicted proteins | sample III_Bog_N2_3_FD_198768 | JGI IMG/M metagenome (GOLD analysis project Ga0302276, IMG submission 198768) | Peat permafrost microbial communities from Stordalen Mire near Abisko, Sweden - III_Bog_N2_3 | ecosystem: Environmental > Terrestrial > Soil > Wetlands > Peat | place: Sweden: Abisko...
CGAGGGCTGCAGGACGGATGCGCGGTCGCCCCGATTGATGTCCGCATTGAGGAGCTTTGCCGTTGAGTGAGCGCTATGTCGCTGATTCGTTACGTGCGGAATTCGGACCTCGATTTTCTACAACTTTTGCCTGTTATCCACCGGGAGACCTGTAGGGACAAACTGGCTCGGTTGGCGTAGATTGAAGGTATCCCCCGAGGTGCCAAACGATGTCGACCGAGAATCCTCTTCACAACAAATACAGCCTTGTAAAAGGCGCGGCGCGCCGGGCACGCCAGTTGCAATCGGGCGCGTTGCCGTTGATGCCGACCAAGAGCATGAAGGCCTGCCGTGTGGCCCAGGACGAGATCAGCCAGGGTCGCGTGACGTTCGTCGTAAGCCACGTTGAGCCGAAGGATCTGACGCTGCTCGAGCCGGAACTCTAGCCAGCGCAATGCAAGGCGAAACTGGGCCGCAGTTGCGAGCATGGGTCGAGTACTTTCGCGACCTCGGCGTCTATGATTTTTACCGTCGCGGCGAGATGCGGCCGCCAGTGGTGGAAGCAGATCCCGATCCTCCAGCAAGAGCGATTGCGAGCGCGGCCCCAACCGAAGTTGCCGTGCTGGCCCCAGCCGCTGAGAGTCACGCGTCTTTCGCGGCGGAGCCTGTCCCGGCGCACGATCTTGCAGTCTCTACCGAGTCGCAGCTCATGAAACTGATTTCGTTCAACGATCTCGCCCCACTTTCTACGGAGCGCATACCGCTTGGGGAACGAGACGCCGCGCTGCGCGCGATCCAGGAGGAGATTGGCGACTGCACCCGTTGCCCGCTGGCGTATGCGGGGCGGCACAAGATTGTCTTCGGCGACGGCTCGCCTACGGCGCGGCTGATGTTCGTCGGCGAGGGGCCAGGGGCGGACGAGGATGCGCAGGGGCTTCCGTTTGTCGGCAAGGCAGGGCAGTTGCTGAACAACATGATTCTGGCGATGGGCCTGGCGCGAACGGAGGTCTACATCGCCAACATTGTGAAGTGCCGCCCACCCGGCAATCGCGTGCCGGAGCCGGTGGAGGCGAACACCTGCTCGCAGTTCCTGCTGCGCCAGATCGACGTGGTGCGGCCGGAGGTGATCGTGGCGCTGGGGGCGACCGCGGCCATCTATCTGCTCGGCGTGAAGCGGTCGCTCGGTTCGTTGCGGGGGCAATGGCACACGTGCCGCGGGGCCAAGCTTGCGGTCACCTATCACCCCGCGTTCCTGCTGCGCGACCCGCGGCAGAAGGCGGAGGCGTGGAAGGACCTGCAGATGGTGATGGCGGAGATGGGGCTGACGCCGCCACCCCGCAAATAGGCTTAGCGCTCCGGCATCACGATGAACGGACTTGAGTCATCCGCCAGTCCGCTGTTCGGGAACGCCGGAGTGAGCAGGCTGGGCAAAGGAAAGGGGAGTTCCCAGACCGGCGATTCCAGCTCCGGCATGGGGTTCGCGTGGAAGAGCTTCTTGCATTGGCGGGCAGTCCAGCGAGCCCAACTCTTCGATTTCTTTCGGCGCGCGCTGTCGGTCGAGATTCCTGTTCCCGCGTACATCTGCCGGTAGAGCTTGGAGAGGAACATAAAGGCGATCCGCGCCCGCAAGTTTGGCGTACAGGCTGACCGCTGCCAGATTGCGCTCCAGTTGTAGAACCTGTCCCACACCTTCTGCGTGCGCTCGCGAATCTCGTCGGAGCTCATGGAGGGATGGGGCGTGAACATCTTGGGCCGGACCTCGATGGGAATCAGCCAGTAGCGGGTGATGGGCACACCGTCGACCAGCGTGGGGTTGGCGTCCTGCTCTTTCTCCCAACGCGCAAAGTCCACGGTGCCGGGAAACGGCGTCATCATGACGAACTGGGCAAAGGTAACGCCGGCTTTCAGTGCCATCTCGACGGTGGCGTCGAAGGTCGCGGGCTTATCCGTGGGGAGGCCGAAGATGAAGGAGCCAAGCACATGGACGCCATGCTTTTTGAACGTCTGCAACTGCTTTGCCAGAGCCTCGCCAGAGTAGTTCCAGTCCTTGAAGACAGCCTTCAGGCCTTCGGGCGTTACGGCCTCGACGCCGACCAGGGCGCCCTTGATGTTGGCGCGGCGCATGGCGTCCAGATACTCGCCGTCCTCGCCCGCCTCCATCGTGATCTGGGTGAAGAAGACCATGTCTTTGGGCAGTTTCGCTAACTCTTCCATCAACTGGAAGCGCTCGGTGCGGATTGCGATCAACTCTTCGAGCTTGGCAGTGTTGTTTTGCTCCCGGGCCAGACGTAGGTCGGTTTGGGTGACGGGATAAAAGTTGTCGTCGGCGAGAGCGATGTAGCGGAATCCAATGCGGCGCAGATCGATGATCTCGTCGACCACGCTCTGGAACCGGCGCTGCCGGGGCTTCTGTCCGTCGGTGCGCCAGACGCTGCAGAAGGAACAGTGCTTTGGGCATCCGCGAATGGTCTGCACAGAGGCCCACATATACTTGTCCGGCTTCATCAGGTCCCAACGCGCGGCGAGGAATTCGCTGCCTTCGAGTCGGCCGCCCTCGTAGATGCGTTGCGGCTTGCCGGCGAGGAAGTCGTTGACACAGCGGCCCCAGGCGACGTCGCCATCGCCCTTTACGACGGCGTGGCCCTGCCCGACCTCTAGCGTCTCCTCAGGAAACAGGGTGGCATGAATGCCGCCGTAGACCACCCAGGCGCCTCGCTCGCGCGCCATGCGACCGACGGCGTATCCCCGCAGCGCATTGCCGGTGTGGACGCTGATGCCGACGATGTCTCCAGGGTGGATACTTTCGGGGACAATCTGTTCGAGCGACTCATCGACAAGGATGGGGTCTCCTGCAATCCGCGGAGTTGCGGCGGCGAGGACGAATAGCCATCGGGGAGTTATGACCGCGGTGCCAAACGAGTTGTCGCTGGGATTAACCAGGTGAACGCTCATCGAATCCAACCTTTCCTGGTGCGGGTACGGTGGCTTCAGAGAGCATGGTCGGCGGCGGCGATCGCGTGCGAAACGGCTTCGCGGGAAGATCGGGGCGACGAGGGCATTCCCGCCGGAGTTGTGTCGACTATCATACAGACAAATCGCGTCGAGTGTATCGGCGCAAGGCTTCGGCGGAGACATCTGCAACATCTAGCTCAAAATGTGCCGGTTCGCTCTCGAAGTGCCGCAGGCGGCATACTAGAAACTGCGACGCAACTCTGTCAGTCTACAGTAGGCCCTTCTTCGATGATCCCAGGCGCACGCCGCTACAAGTATCTCGACGCACTTACCACGATGTTCGTGGTGATTCTGCTGGTGTCTAACCTGGTGGCGCAGAAGATCTGCATGATCGGGCCGTTTGCCGTCAGTGGTGCGATCCTGCTGTTCCCCATCACATACATCTTCGGAGATGTGTTCACCGAGGTGTACGGGTTCTCCGCGTCGCGGCGCGCCATCTGGTTGGGCACGTTCGGAACGGTGCTGCTCTACTTGATGGGGGAGATTGTGATTGCGCTTCCGGGAGCGCCGGGCTGGAATAATCAGCAAGCGTTCAAGGTTGTGTTCGGGTTTCTTCCTCGCATCCAGGCGGCGTCACTGATTGCGTTCTGGGCGGGCGACTTCGCCAACTCCTACACCCTGGCCCGCATGAAGCTGCTGACCAATGGCAAATGGCTGTGGACGCGGACGGTCGGATCGACCGTTGTGGGCCAGGGAGTGGATACGACGCTGGTCATCGCGCTGACGTTTGCGGGCAAGTACCCGCCGCTTACCCTGGTCAACATGATTCTTACCGGGTACTGCTTGAAAGTGGCGTATGAGGTGCTGGCGACGCCGCTTACCTACCTCGTCGTTGGTTGGCTGAAGGCGAGTGAGCATGCGGACGCCTTCGACCGCAACGAGAACTTCAACCCGTTTCACCTCAGTGAGCGAGACGTAGATAACGGATCATAGGCGGCGCATTTCAGGCCTGCGACTGAGCCGCCTTTTTGCATTCTTTTCGCATCGGGGCGCAAACGCCTAACATCAAACTAGTTGCCCGGCAGATTCCGATGATGTTTCGCAGGCTGTCGGGTAATGCCGTATCGCCACGCGAATTGCAAGCGTCGATCGGCATGAATTCGTCGATCGGCATGAATTCTAAGGAGACAAGCTGTGCGTTGGTTGCAAAGATTCTGCGATGTCCGGCGAGTGCCGGTGAAGACCCTTGCCGGAGTGCTTGCCGTTTCAGTGGCCGCACTGGCAGGTGGATGCAAACAAGCGCCAGCAATGCCCGATGCTGCGCCCCCGGCGACTCCGGTACAGGTGCAGCAGGTATCGCTCAGTCCTGTTCCTACCTCCGACACCTACGTGGCGACAATCAAGAGCCGCCGCTCCGCCACCTTGCAGCCGCAAGTCGACGGTAACCTGACGAAGATCCTGGTCCAGTCCGGCGACACGGTGAAGTCCGGCCAGTTGCTGATGCAGATCGACCCATTAAAGCAGGTGGCGACGGTGCAGGCGCAGCAGGCGGCGGAGCAGCCGTTGAAAGCGACGTATGACTACAACCAGGCGGACATAGCGCGCCAGGAACAGCTTTATAAGGCCGGTATCATCTCCAAACAGGCCTACGACCAGGCGGTGCAGTCGTTCCAGAACTCGAAGGCTGCTTTGGATGCGGCCGGCGCACAGACCAAAACGCAGCGCGAGCAACTCGCGTATTACGAGATACGTGCGCCATTTGCTGGCGTCGTGGGCGATATTCCAGTTCACCTGGGTGACTATGTGTCTCCGACGACGATGCTGACCACGGTGGATGAAAACAGCGACCTTGAGGCCTACATCTATGTCCCGACCGAGCGCGCCGGGCTGGTCAAGATCGGCCTGCCGGTGGACCTGCTGGACGAGAGTGGGACGGTTCTGGCGCACTCGGACCTCTACTTCGTCTCTCCCCAGGTCGACAACGATTTGCAGGGAATTCTGGCGAAGGCGCCGATTCCGAAGTCTTCGCAGCGCCTGCGCAACGGGCAGATTGTGAACGCCCGCGTTACCTGGAGCACGGCGCAGACGGCCACGGTGCCGGTGCTTGCCGTCACGCGCATCGGCGGCCAGAGCTTCGTGTATGTCGCCACGCCACACGGATCGGGATACGCCGCCCACCAGGTGTTGGTGACTTTGGGCGAGCCGGTTGGCAATGTGTACCCCGTAGTCGCTGGATTGCACCTGGGTGACAAGGTAATCCTCTCCGGGATTCAGTTCCTCCAAGAGGGTGCTCCGGTGCAGCCGATGGAAGCGCCAGGCCCGACGACAGCGGGAAACTAGCAGGCTGCAATGTTGCTCTTTAGCGCGACACGAAAGGTAGAGTTTCTTGGTTGAGTTCTTCATCCGCCGCCCCATCTTCGCCACGGTATGCGCGCTTCTGATCGTGCTGGCCGGGGCAGTTTCGATGCCGACCATCCCGATCTCGCTGTATCCGCAACTTGCGCCACCGCAGGTGGTAGTGAGCTGCAACTATGTGGGCGCAAACTCGCAGGATGTGGAGTCGGCGGTAACGACGATTCTTGAGGAGGCCATCAACGGCGTCGAGGGCATGCGATACATGTCGTCGACCTCAGCGAACGACGGCACCTCGTCAATCACCATCACGTTCCAGACCGGGTACGATCTCGACATTGCGGCGGTCGATGTTCAGAACCGCGTGGCCACTGCGCAGGGCCGGCTTCCCGCCGCAGTCAACAACACCGGCATCTCCATCACTAAGGCCAACTCAAACTTCGTTCTGGCTGCGGGGTTCATTTCGCCGGACCATTCGCTATCACCGGCATTCATCTCCAACTACCTCGATGTGTACGTGGCGGACGCGTTGAAGCGCGTTCCTGGAGTGGGCGCGGTCGTCGTCTTCGGCGAGCGCAAGTACGCCATGCGCATCTGGCTCGATCCGACCAAGCTCGCGGCGCGGGGCCTGACTCCTCTCGATGTGACCAATGCGCTGGCGGAGCAGAACGTCGAGGTCCCCGCCGGGCAGCTTGGCACCCCGCCCTCGGACCCCAAGCAGGCCTACCAGATGGCCGTGCGCGTGGTCGGCCGGCTGACCGATCCCAACCAGTTCGAAAACATTATTCTCAAGTCGAATGCCGCGAGTGCGCCCGCGGGGTCGGTGGCGATAGCCGCGCCAGACAATGGCTCCGGCATCGTTCTCCTGCGCGACGTTGGCCGCGCCGAACTGGGTGCGGAAACCTATAGCACCAGCCTGAAGTTTGGCGACAGCGATTTCTCCTCAGCAGACGCGGTCGGAATCGGCGTCCAGCAGCTTTCGAACGCCAACGCTATCGACGTGGACAGGCGTTGCCGCGCGGTGTTGGCGGAGTTGGAGAAGTCGTATCCGCCGGGCATGAAGGGTATCATCGCCGTCGACACTACCACCGTCGTTTCCGACTCCATCAAAGAAGTAGAGAAGACGCTGGCGGAAGCGATCATTATCGTGATCATCGTCATCTTCCTGTTTCTTCAGGACTGGCGCGCTACTCTGATTCCGGCCATCACTATCCCGGTCTCGCTGATCGGGACGTTCGCATTCATCAAGCTGTTCGGCTTCTCCATCAACTCTCTGACGCTGTTCGGAATCACACTGGCGACCGGACTGGTGGTCGACGATGCGATCGTGGTAATCGAGAATGTGCAGAGGCATCTGGAAGGCATGGTGATTATGGGCGCGGAGGATTGCGCCCACGACCCGCACAAGGCAACTTCGGTCGCGATGGCCGAAGTTACCAGCGCGGTGATTGCGACGTCGCTGGTGCTGATCTCGGTGTTTGTCCCCGTGAGCTTCTTCCCGGGAACCACCGGCATCTTGTATAAGCAGTTCTCGCTGACCATTGCGTTTTCCATTGCAATCTCGGCGTTCAACGCGCTTACCCTTTCGCCTGCGCTCGCGGCGCTCTTTCTGCGGCCGGAGACACGGCCGACCGGCTTGCTCGGGCTGCTGCTGAATCCCGTTGAAGCGGTGATCCAGAAGACTATTGCTGGATACGTCGTCGCGGTAACGTGGGTGGTGAAGTGGCGGTATGCGTTCCTGGCTCTCTTTGCTGCCGGCCTCGGCGCCACGGTTTATATGTACAACCACGTACCGACGGCGTTCGTTCCGGTGGAGGACCAGGGCTACTTCATGATCCTGGTACAAACACCGCCCGGCGCCTCGCTTGCGTACACCGCGGAGTTCGCGGATCGTGTCGCGGCAAAAGTAACCCAGGGGAACGAGAAGGATATATTCGGTACGTTCTCTGTGATGGGATTCTCGCTCGCGGGCGGCAGTTCACCTAACTCGGGGCTGATCTTTGCCCCGTTGCAGCCGGTGGATGACAGGACGAAGCTTGGGAATGGACATTCGGCGCATGACATTGTTGCGAAGATTGCGCCACAACTGTTCGCTGTGCCGGGCGGCGTCGCGTTCGCGGTTGAACCGCCCGCGATTCAAGGCATCGGTACGGTCGGCGGTTTCCAGTTCATTCTGCAGGACGGCGGACGCAACACGTTTTCCGACATCGATCGCATCGCCCACACTATGGCCGGTGCCGCGCGGGACCCCTCCGTGGGGCTGGTGAACCTGAATACCCAGTTCACCGCAAACGACCCGCAGCTAACCGTCACCATCGACCGCCAGAAGGCGGAGGCGATGGGTGTTCCGCTGTCGCAGATCACCGCGGCGATGGGCACGTTTATGGGATCGAGTTACGTCAACGACTTCAACTTCAACAATCGCTCGTACCGCGTTTACGTGCAGGCCGATCAGCAGTTCCGGCGCAATGCCGGCGATCTCCGCGAGTACTACGTTCGCTCGAACGCAGGGCAGATGGTTCCGCTCGGCAATCTGGTCGCGCTGTCGGAGACAACCGGGCCGCAGGTCATCAACCACTACAATCTTTTCCGCTCGGCGGAGATTGACGGGTCGCCGGCGGAGGGCCTCAGCTCTGGGCAGGGCCTGGCGAACATGGAGAAGCTGTTCAATAAATTCAAGATGCCGGGCATGACGTTTGAATGGACCGGCCTAGCGCTGGAGGAAGTCGAATCGGCCGGCAAGGCGCTGCTCATCTTCGGGCTGGGACTCCTGGTGGTGTACCTTACGCTGTCTGCTCAGTACGAGAGCTTCTTCTTGCCATTCATCATCCTGCTGGCCGTACCGATGGCGGTGCTCGGCGCATTGTCATTGGTGGCGGCACGCGGCATCAGCGACGACGTCTATGTGCAGATCGGGCTGGTGATGCTGATCGGCCTCTCGGCGAAGAACTCGATCCTGATTGTGGAGTTCGCGGAGCAGCAACTGGAACTGAACAAGTCGATTGTCTTGGCTGCGATTGTGGCTGCTCAACTGCGGCTGCGGCCCATTCTGATGACCAGCTTCGCGTTCATCCTGGGGGTGTTGCCGCTCTACTTTGCCAGCGGGGCGGGCGCGCTGGGACGGCACTCGGTGGGGACAGCGGTGGTAGGCGGGATGCTCGCTTCGACCCTCTTGAACATCTTTTTTATACCAGTCCTATACGTGCTGCTAAAGACGTTTCTTGGTCTGTTCAAGAGGCAGAAAACCGGACCTGATTTGCCGCCTTGCGACGACCCGGTAACTGCCGCCTAATCTGGGTATAGAGCAGCCCAGGCTAACCCGAAAGTTGTAGCCATATAACCCGAAGGTCCGCCACTGTGGGCCTTCGGTGGGATGGGCTGCGTGGGTGCTGCGCGCCATGCTGTAAGAGCAGGTGCAGCCCTCCCTGAAGAAAGTTGAGACGACCCCATGCATCAGGCAACGGTGGCCCTCCTGTTCATCGCGATTGCAATGCTTCCGTGCTTCCTCGCGGCGACCACACCGGAGTAGTCGGTTCCGACAATCAACAAAACAAGTGGAAAGGACCGTCGCTTAGGCGCACGGCCCTTTTTGTGTTTTGGGGGCTTTGATTTTAGCGGTAGGCCCGGCTGTCATCAGGGCACAATGAAACGGGCTACAATCGGCCTATGACCTACTACGGAGCCAAAGAAATAGCCGCCAGCTTCCGCGTTGTTCGCGATAACACGCTGAAGATCGCCAACGATATACCTGAAGATAAATACACCTTCCGCCCGGCGGAGGGCACACGCACCGTTGCGCAGACGCTGATTCATATCTCCAACGCGCACAAGTTCGCGTTAGCAATCCATCGCGACGAGGTGCGTTCGACGATGGTGGGGTTCGACTTCATGACGTTTATCGGGCCGATGATCGCAAGCGAGCAGGCCCCGATAACCAAGGCGCAGATTATCGAGCGTCTGACCGCGGCGGGCGAGGAATTTGAAGGCTGGGTGAAGACTCTGCCCGAAGACTTTCTGGGCCAATCGATCATGATGCCTCCGGGTGGGAGTCCGCCGTCGAAGACTCGGTTCGAGCTGCTGCTTGGAGTGAAGGAACATGAGATGCACCACCGCGGCCAGCTCATGCTGGTCGAACGGATGATCGGCATCACGCCACACTTGACGCGCGAGCAAGAGACTCGCAGGGCGGCGATGATGGCGGCTGCAGCGGCTAAGAACTAGGAAAAGCGCAAGACCCACTGCGCGTGGGGCGGTCACTTCGTGACCTATGCTGGGCTTCGCGTGTTCCTCCCGCGGGTCGGCACAGAATCCCGTTTGCGACCATCGGGAGCTCAGCGCGAAGCCCAATACGCCTCACGAAGTGACCGCTGCCCGCGCAGGGCGCATTTTAGTTCTAAAGCGCTAGAAGAGGAGCTTAAGGCCGAGCTGGATCTGGCGACTGGTGTTAGCGGTCGCCGAGATGACGCCAGGTGAACCGAGCGCGGCAACCGTGTTCTGGTTGGCGGTAGTGCCTTGGGTGGGGCCGGCTGAGTAGACAACTTCGTTCGGCAGTTGCAGGTTGGTATGGTTGAGGATGTTGAAGAACTCAGCGCGGAACTGGATGCGGGTGCGCTCGGTGAGAGCGGTGGACTTCAGCAGCGAGATGTCCCAGTCCGCGAACCCAGGACCGGTAAGTGAATCGCGGCTGACATTGCCGACGTAACCGGCTGTAGGCGCGGAAAAGGCGGCGGGATTGAAGTATTGGGCTACCCGCTGAGCGGTGGTGCCGCCGGGGTAAATGGCGCCGGAAAATCCAGTCGCTACGTTGGGGCGGACGGGGTTGCGTGAGTCGCCAGAGCCCGTCGGGTTATAGCCCAACTGCGGGCTGAAAGGAAAGCCCGAGAGCACCGTCGTGATAGACGCAACCGACCAGCCGGATACGATGTGGTCCGTCAGATTGCTGGCGTTGGCGAAAAAGGCCTTGTTCTTGCCCAACGGAAGTTCGTAGGACGCGTTGATGGAGGCGACATTGCGGATGTCGGTCGCAGCCGGGCCATAGTCGAGGTGAGGCAGCGACGGGACTTCGACAAAGGCCGGGGTGTTGGACGAGACGGAGGTGTTCCAGGCTGAGCCGTCGTCGAGGTTCTTGGACAGAGTGTAGTTTCCGCGGAGTTGGAGGCCGTGACTGAAGCTGTGGCGCAGGTCGACGACAAGGGCGTTGTAGTTGCCCGATCCGCCGGCCCACCAGGAGGTGGTATTCGCGACGGCCGGATTCAACTTGACCGGTGCGGCCGGCGCTGAGGTGGGAGTTGCATAGTAGGCCGGGTAGAAGACCTGTCCGTTGGCCCCGATGGTGTAGGTAGGTTCGTTCAGATCGCCGTTGAGAATCTGATGATAGCTGTGCGATCCGCTGTAGCCGATGGTGAGGGATGTTGCCGTGGCGAGCTGCTGCTCGATCTTGAGATCGTAAGAGAACAGCGTGGGCGTGTGGATCGCCGAATCCACGGTGGATGGTGAGATCAGCGAGGTGCCTCCCGTAGGATTGGCAACGGTTTCGGTGGAGGCTGTGCCGCTATAGGAGTAGACGGTATTGTAGGGTGCGGCCTGGTCGAGGCGGTAGTCGAGAGCATCGAGGAGGGTATGGTGCAGACCTGCGCCTCCGGTCAGGCTGGTGCGCCCGTTGCCGAAGACGTTCCATGCAAAGCCGACACGCGGTTCAGGAAGAAACAGAGCTTTGTTGTTCGTGAGCGCGTTGGAGAGACCGGAGGTGGGGTTGGTACTGATGATCCCATTGGTAAAGGTGTAGACGCTCGCACGGTTTTGCGATTCGCTCCAGCCGGTAGAGGTCTCTGTGCGGAAGCCGATTCGAGCCTCAAACGTAGGCGTGATGTGCCATGTGTCTTCGAGGAACGCATCTGCGAAGAGCGTGCGCCAGCCGAGTTCGGTAGTGACTGGCGCGTAAGTGAAGGTCTTTATCGCGCCGTTGAGGAACGTGGTGAGCGAGGCGAAGGAAGCCTGGCCGTACTGGTCCTGGGCGAGGTTATCGTTGGACTGCAGGCGCTGCAGCCAGACTCCGGCCTGGATGGTGTGTTTGCCGACGGTGTAGTAGGCGTGATCGTCGAACGTGTAGAGGTTTCGCGAGATGCCGTTGTTCGATCCGACATTTGCCCCTGCGGTGGTGATGGATGACGCGCCATTCGAGGCCGTTGAACCGGAGATGACCACGGCATAGGTGGGGGCACCGGGTCTGGCACTGGGAGCGAGCGCCTGCTGCGCGGCCGGAACGTATCCGTAGAAGTAGAAGTTGGAACGCGAGAAGCCGACACGGGCGATGTTTACCAGGCGCGGCGAGAAAACATGCTGCTCCTGGAAGCTCAGGACTTGCTCGCGCAGATTCTCATTATCGTAAGAGTAGGGGTCGGCCGAGGGACTGGACGCGTAAGAGTCGTCTATGGTGAAGATGGCGTTGAACGTGTCCGCCCCGCCGACGGTGTAGTCGAAGCGTGTGGTGCCGAAGTCTTCGCGGATATGCTGGGGGGCAGTGCCGATATACTTGGCGATGCCGGTCGGTACGACCAGTGTTCCCGCGGGATTGAGCTGCGTGACTTCCGGACCGTTCGCGATGGGCCAGAGATTCAGCAACTGTGCAGACACCGGACTGAAGGTGGTTGGTGCATAGATGCCGGTACTTGCGTTGGGAACGTTTCCGAGGCGCGCCTGGCTGTCCGGCACAAGCGTTACGATGGACTCGCCCAGGTTCTGGCGATAGCCTTCATAGTTGCCGAAGAGGAAGAGCTTGTCCTTCTTGATCGGGCCGCCCAGCGATGCGCCGAAGTTGTTTCGCTGAAACTCGGGGATGCGTGGGCTGTCGAAGTAGTTGCGGGCGTCGAAGAAGCTGTTGCGAAGGAACTCATAGGCACTGCCATGCAGCGTGTTGGTGCCGCCGGTGGTCGAGATGGATACCTGGGCCCCGTCGCGCTTGCCGTAGGAGGCTGAATAAGTGTCGGTGACCACATTGAACTCGTGAATGCCATCGATTCCGAGGAGTTGGCCGGAAGTTCCGCCGGGCGTGGTGTTGATCAGCGAAGCGCCAGTGTACTCAATACCGTTCAGCAGGAAGAGATTGTCCTGCGGACGGCGGCCCGAGGCGGAGAACATACTGCCCACCGAAGAGTTCGACGTTCCTGTGCCGCCGGAACGCTGGTTGGTGTAGTTCACCGTGGCGGGGTTTAGCAGGAGGAGCTGATCGTAGCTGCGCCCGTTGAGTGGGAGCTCCTTCACCTGGCGCGCGTCGACCAGGCCGGAGATCTGGTCCGACGACAGATTGACGGCGGCGGGAACGTCGCGCACCGTGACGGTTTCGCTGCCGGTGATCGTTACAGACAGGGTCAGGTTGAGCGTTTGACCGACGGTGAGCGTGATGCCGGTGCGCTTGTAGCTGCCGAAGCCGGTGGCCTCGACGGCAATGGTGTAGTCGCCAATGGGGATGGCCGCAGCGGTGAACGTGCCCGCGTTGCTGGTGATCAGAGTGCGCTGCACGCCGGTGTCGTCGTTGTGAACAATGACCTTGGCGTTAGAGATGACCGCGCCATTGGGGTCAGTGACGGTCCCGGCGATAGTGCCGCTGACTATCTGTGCCGGGGAGTGGATGGCCAAGGCTGAGAGAGCGGCAAAAAGGACAAAGAAGCGGGACAGGCACGTGAGGGCGGTGCGGGTCATGCGGTTCTCCTGAAATGTGCGGGTGCGCAGGTTTCGCGGGTCGTGGCGGCGAAGCGGGATTGCGTTTGGGCGAGCGTGCGGCGTGTTCTCGCTAGTGGCGACAACAACGGCGTGGTGCGGAGATGGAGCGTGCGGGCGTCATCGAGCGACTCCGTAGTTGTAGCTCCAGAAGACGAGGCCAAGCGTGATTAGAGCGATGAAGACTTCGCCGAGAATACCCACTACGAGGGGCCGCCAACCCTGACTGACAAGGTCTTTCATGTTGGTGCGCAACCCTACCCCAGCGAATGCGGGGAGAAACGCCCATTGCGACAGACTTGAAAGGCTGTTGAGCTGACCTTTGGTGAAGAATCCGGCCGTCGCCAGGATGGAGATGGCCAGAAAGCCGAGGATAAACTTGGGGAACTTTTGCCACAGGAAAAGTGGCTTGTTCTTGACGTGCGCGGCCTGACCCTTGGAGGCCCAGTAGACCGCGTAGCCGAGGACGACGAATCCGATGAAGGACGAACGCGCAGTTTTTGCGAGAATCGCCCATCGGCCTGCATCCTGACCATAGAGAGCGCCGGTGGCGACGGACTCCGCGGTGTTATCGACGGCGAGGCCGGCCCACATGCCATAGGCTTGCTGGCCCAGGTGCAGCAAATGCCCAATAGCGGGGAAGGTGACCAGCGCGATGGCGCCCAGAGTGAGGATGGCGGCGATGGCGGTCGAGGTGTCTTCGTCGTCGGGATCGATAGCTCCCTGTGCGGCCATGATGGCGGTGACGCCGCAAATGGACGAGCCGATGGCGAGCAGGCTGGTTAGTTTAGGCGACAGCCGGAAGATGCGGCCGAGCAGCGTCATTACTGAGAGCGAAAGGAGCAGTTCGACAGCAACCAGGACGAGCGAGAGTCCACCGATATGCACGACGTCCTGCAACAGAAAACGTGCACCGACCAAAACGATGCCGAGCTTCAGCCAAAGCTCGTATGTTGCGATGCCGGCGCGGAAGATGCGGGCGACGCCAAAGAAGTTCGAAACGACAAGCCCGAGAACGATGGCCCAGACTACGTACTCGATGTGCGGGACCGGCAGGCGATACCTGGAGCGCAGAAGGTTGGACGCGCTTTGCAGCGCCTTGCCCAGCACGCCGATGCTGAAGAGAAGGGCAATGCCGGGAAGAAGCGCAACCAGGCCCGCCGGTTTCGGAGGGACTGTCGCGTCCGGGTAGGCCGCGGAACTTGAATGGCTGTCGGCGGCAATGGGCATTGGGATGGTTTGGGTCGACATAAGACGGGCGAGTGAGATTCCGAGTGCGGGACTGGCCAGTTCGTCCCCGCAAAAGCGTGTTGGCCTGATTAGAAGGTGATCTGGTGGATGACGCCGAAGCGGATCAGCACGGCAAGCGTGAGGCCGATTCCGATGGCAAGCAGATCCACGCTGATGGGCAGACGAAGGCCGGAATGGGGCTGCGCGGGGCGGTTTGTTTCGGGGGTTGCCATAAGTCTCCTTGGTGAATCCGCTTGCTCTTCTGATTTCTCTGGTTTCGGGGGGCAAAGGAAAAAGCCCACATATCGCGCTGTGCGCTGATACGTGGGCTCCTGGAATTCTAAGGCTTCGGTGTTTCTAAAGTTCGCCTAGGAGGAGGATGCACCCGCGCAACAGCGGCTCTTGCCCATACAACAAGGGCAACAGCTACACATACACGCGGTGAGGCACATCACTTCCATGGATTCGACCTTACCTGTTTCCTTGCCGCACGTCAAGTCCACTTCAGGGAGAAATATTGTGGCTTAAAGAGGAAACCCACGCAGCGCGGTGGGGGCTGTTGCGTGGGTATTCCGGTAAAGCAACGAAGTGGGTGGACTTCGTTGTGACTGACTCAACCCGAAGGGAGTCTTGCCACTTCCATAGAGTAGTGCGGAACGCCGATTGCGTCAAGGGGAATTCGTGAACGGGCGCCGCAGGAATCCACAGTGTGACTCGGCTGGATCGAATCCCGCTCTGGCGCGTTCTCTAGAGCCGGCAGATCAGTAGTTCTCGCTCGTAGATCATCTCCGCCGGCAGGTGGTCGTGGAGGTCGATGAAGAGCTCCTCGTGATGCATTACCTCGCGCTTC
>Ga0302276_10002861_pt1 | contig 15030 bp, 12 predicted proteins | sample III_Bog_N2_3_FD_198768 | JGI IMG/M metagenome (GOLD analysis project Ga0302276, IMG submission 198768) | Peat permafrost microbial communities from Stordalen Mire near Abisko, Sweden - III_Bog_N2_3 | ecosystem: Environmental > Terrestrial > Soil > Wetlands > Peat | place: Sweden: Abisko...
GGCCGCGTCAGGCTCTCCGGAAGCTGGCCGAGGGGCTCGTCCACAATGTTGAGCAGATCCAGGAAGGTTTCCTTTTTGGTGTCGATGTAGAACACGCCGGTCAGCACTTCGTTGTTGGCATGGGCTTCCATCAGCGTCTGCACGGACTTCACCTTGTCGGTGGGATCGAAGTCTTCATGCAGTTTCTTCAAGCGCAGGCTGGAGCCGTCATGCATCTCGACTTCATACACTTCGCCAGAGGCGTAGTCGACTTCGATGTCGTCGAAGCTGGCCACGAAGTCAACCTCATTGATGGGCTCGTCGTGGTCCTGCATGAATTTGTAGCTCTTGGTAGAGCCCTCGTGATCGTTGAAGGTGACGCAGGGGCTGATCACGTCGAGCATGACCGTGCCCTTGTGCGCGATGGCCGCCTTGAGCATGGAGAGCAACTGCTTCTTGTCGCCTGAGAAGGAGCGGCCGACAAACGTTGCGCCCAGCTGAATCGCCAGCGCACAGGTGTCAATGGCCGGCAGATCGTTGATGACGCCCGTCTTGAGCTTCGAGCCGAGGTCGGCCGTGGCCGAGAACTGGCCTTTGGTGAGGCCGTAGACGCCGTTGTCTTCAATGATGTAAATCATGGGCAGATTGCGGCGCAGCAGATGGACGAACTGGCCCATGCCGATGGAGGCCGTGTCGCCGTCGCCGGAGACGCCAATGGTGGTCATGGTGTGGTTGGCCAGGATGGCGCCGGTCGACACCGACGGCATGCGTCCGTGCACGCTGTTGAAGCTGTGCGAACGGCTCATGAAGTAGGCCGGGCTCTTCGACGAGCAGCCGATGCCGCTCATCTTCATCACCCGCTCCGGCTCCACGCCCATCTGGTACATGGCGTCGATGATGCGCTCGGAGATGGCGTTGTGGCCGCAGCCGGCGCAAAGCGTCGACTTGCCGCCGCGGTACTCCACAATCGGAAGGCCGATGTGGTTCAGTTTTGGTGCTGGTGCTGTTGTAGCCATGGATCAGATCCTTTTCTCAACTGCTTCTTCATAATTTCGGTGGTTCGTGCTTTCCCAGGTCCCATCCGCCGCGGCGGAAGGGACCTGGGGCACCCAGATAATCGCCTACGAGGCAACCGCGCCTTCATGCACTTCCACGTCTTCAGCATGCGTGGCGGTCACACTCGAAAGCTTCTCGGCCGCTGCGTAGGCATCCGTCACTGTCTCGGCGTCCAGCGGCAGCCCATTGAAGTGCAGAATGCTGCGCAGCTTCACGGTCTGCTCCGCTGGCAGGTCGAGCTTGAGCAGGCTGGCCAGTTGCGCGTCGCGGTCCTGTTCGACAACGTAGATGCGCTCGTGCGAAGCCACAAAGTCGTGAATCTCATGAGCAAAGGGGTAAGCGCGGATACGCATGTAATCCACGTCGTGCCCATACTGCTTCTTCAGCTCGTCCATGCTTTCGCGAATCGCAAAGTCCGACGTGCCGTAAGCCAGAATGCCGATCTTCGACTTGCCGTTGGAGACAGTGACCGGCGCGGGAATCAGCTTGCGGGCGTTGTCGAACTTGCGCGCCAGCCGCTCCATGCCTTCCACGTAATCCTCGGGCTTTTCGCTGTAGCCGGCGGCGTCGTTGTGGCCGGTGCCGCGGGTAAAGTACGCGGCCTTGGGATGCATGGTGCCAGGCAGCGTGCGCCAGCCTATGCCGTCGCCATCCACGTCGCGGTAGCGGGCAAAGCTGCCCAGGCGCTCAAGATCGGCAGCGGACAGGACCTTGCCGCGATCGAGAGGCTTGGTTGGGTAATCGAACGGCTCGGACATCCAGTTGTTCATGCCCAGGTCAAGATCGCTGAGCACAAAGACCGGCGTCTGAATCCGCTCGGCGAGATCGAAGGCGGCATAGCCGAACTCGAAGCACTCCTTGACGGACCCGGGGAGCAAGACAATGTGCTTGGTGTCTCCGTGCGACAGGAACGCCACGCTGAGCAGGTCAGCCTGCGAGGTGCGCGTGGGCAGCCCGGTCGAAGGGCCGGTGCGCTGCACGTCGAAGATCACGCCGGGCAGCTCGGCATAGTAGCCCAGGCCGGCAAACTCAGCCATCAGCGAGATGCCAGGGCCTGAGGTCGCGGTCATGGACCGCGCGCCGGCCCAGCCCGCGCCCAGCACCATGCCGATGGCCGCAAGCTCGTCTTCAGCCTGGATCACGGCAAAGGTCGCCTTGCCTTCGGGCGTCACGCGAAACTTCTTCAGCATGTCGGTGGTTGCTTCAACAACTGAGGTCGAGGGCGTAATCGGATACCAGGCCACGACGGTCACGCCGGCAAACACCGCGCCCATGCCGCAGGCCGCGTTGCCGTCGATGATGATCTTGCCCGCCGTCTTGTCCAGCCGCTCGATGAAGTACGGGTCCTGCTTGGTGAACGTGGTGGCCGCGTAATCCCAGCCCGCCTTCACCGCGCCAAAGTTCAGCTCGAAGACCTTCACCTTCTTGGCGAACTGCCGGCGCAGCCCCTGCTCGACGACCGCAAGGTCGATGCCCAGAATCTGTGCGGTCACGCCGACGTAGACCATGTTCTTGACCAGCTTGCGCAGCTTGGCTTCAGGGCAGATGGCGGCGGTGATCTTGTCCAGAGGCACCGGGTAGAACACCACGTCGTCGCGATACTGCTTGAGGTTCAGGTTCTCCTCGTAGATGGCCACGCCGCCGGTGGGCAGCGAAAGCGCGTCCTGCCTGGCCGTCTCAGGATTGATGGCGATCAGCACCTCGGCCTCGCGCTTGCGCGCTACGTAGCCGTCCTTGCTGGCCCTGATGGTGTACCAGGTGGGAAGTCCGGCGATGTTCGACGGGAAGAGGTTCTTGCCGCTGACAGGAACCCCCATGCCGAAGATGCTTTTCAGCAGCACGCTGTTGGCGGATTGCGAGCCGGACCCGTTCACCGTTGCTACGTTGATGCTGAAATCGTTTGTCACGCGCGGGCGCGTGCTTGTTGCGGTCTCCGATTCACTCAGAGCTACCTGGCCTGTCGCCATGGGTCGGGATTCCCTTCCGAAGAATTCTTCTCGTGCCGGCGGCTCTTTTCGAGCGTCCGCTGGCCACGTTTGCCGGTTCTCCAGGCGATCGCGAGGTCGAAAAAAAGCGCTCGTTCCCTGGCCAGAATCGGCGGTTTGCTCCCTTGTGATTATAGTCACTTCCGGGAGAGTGCGTACCAATTCCAGGCATACCGGTTACCTGTTTGAGTCCCATTGAGCAGCCGATGGTTGCTCCATGCCCAAAGCAGGACGGATCGGCCAAGGGACGAAAGACTGTCCCTCAAGTGTCGATTTTGTGACCAGATCGACCGGAAATGCCCATCCGGCCGGCCAGGCCAGGCCTCCGCTCCGGGGCCTTCCGGCACGCCGCAACGCTCACCCCAGCAGGCGTTTCGAGTCCCGGTTCCAGCGCAGCAGCAGGGCGGTCGCAATGACCACCAGCGCCAGCGTGAGGCCGATCCACAGGCCGTAGATGCCCCACTTGAGCAGGAAGCAGAGGCTCAGACCCAGCGGCAACCCCACCACCCAGTAGCCCACCAGGTTGGCCACCATGGGGGCGCGCGTCTCGCCCAGGCCACGCAGGGCGCCGGTCGAGACAGTCTGGATGCCGTCGAAGATCTGGAAGGCGGCTGCAAGCAGCAGCAGGCCGGGGCCGACGGCCATCACCTGCGCATCGCGGGTGTAGAGCGCGATCAGCGGCCCGGGCGCGACCAGAAATACCACCGCGGCCAGCAGCATGAAGCCGGTGCCGAGTCCCAGCGCCAGCCAGCCCGCGCGTCGGGCGCGCGCCGGGTTGCCCGCGCCCACGGCATGGCCCACGCTGACCGCCGCGGCTGCCGAAATGCCCAGCGGCACCATGTAGGTGAGCGCCGCGTAGTTGAGCGCGATCTGGTGCGTGGCCAGGGCCACCGGCGTCAACCAGCCCGCCGCTACCGTGGCCAGGTTCCATGCGCCCACTTCCAGCACAATCTGCCCCGCAGCAGGCGCGCCCAAGCGGATCAAATGCTTGAGCTTTTCCAGGCTTGGCCCGGCCCAGTGGGCGAACAGCGGATGGCCGCGCTTGCGCTCATAGCGCCAGGCAAAGCCCATCAGCGCCAGGCCCATGAACAGGCGCGCGATCACCGTCGACAGCGCCGAGCCCGCCACACCCATGCGCGGCGCGCCCCACTTGCCGTAGATGAGCACCCAGTTCCCCAGCCAGTTAAGCAGGTTGGCGCCCACAAAGGTAACCGTGATCACCCGCACATGGCCCACGCCCTGCAAATAGCGCCGCGAGGCCGCGTAGATAAGCAGCGGCAGCGCGCCCCAGTTGAGGATGCGCAGGTAGCTCGCGGCCGGCACGGCCACTTCCGGGGCAATGCCGAAGCGGGCATAGCCAAAGCTCGCCAGCCAGATGGCCAGCATGATCAGCGGCGTGATGGCCATGGCCAGGTAAACGCCCTGCGCCAGCCAGCGATGGCAGCCGTCGTAGTCCTTGCGGCCGTAGGCCTGCGCCACCAGCGTGTCCAGGCCCAGCAGCAGGCCGATGCCGAACAGCGACGGCGTGTAAAACACGGCATTGCCAAGCGCAACGGCGCCGATGGCCGCCGGACCCAGCCGGCCCACCATGATGGTGTCCACCACGCCCTGGGCCATCCAGCCCAGTTCGCTCAGCACCACCGGAACCGCCAGCGCCACCAGCGCGCGCAGCTCCCCTCGCCACTCCGCTTTGGAACTCATCTCGAACCGCTCTTTCGTTGGTCCTGGTCGAAGGGTACGGGCTTCAGCCCGTACATCAAAGTCAATCACCGCAGCGGGCTTCAGCCCCAGAGAAAGCCCTTCGCGGATTCCTGCATTCCCTCGGCGGCTAAAGCCAAGGCTCAACAATGGCTGTGTCGTACGGGCTGAAGCCCGTACCGTTCAATGCATGACTGCGTGTCGTACGGGCTCAAGCCCGTACCCTTCAATGCATGGCTGCGTTACGGCAATCAGAACGACACGTCCGCCGGCTGCGTCACCCGCAGCACCGACAAGTCACCTGTCTGGCGCTTCCACGCCGTGCGGATGGCGTCCACCTTGGCGCGGTTCTCGGCCGTATCCGCATAGTCGATCAGCAGCAGCTTGGAGCGCAGCCGCTCCGGTGCTGTCTGCCGCTTGCCCTGCCACTGCCCGTAGACATCCACCACGCTCAACCCGTTTGGAAACCGCGGCGTGACTTCCTTGTCGAGAAAAGCACGCCACCTGGCTTCGCTCACGCCTTTGCCGGGTTGGCCGGCCGGTCCCAGGCCGAAGTAGAGCTTGGTATCAACCCAGCCGGCAGTCTGGCCGGGATGCGCCGCATCGCCCGTGAGCGTGGGTGTGGCCTGCGGCCCGGCACTCTGCGACCAGCCGGCGACCGCAACAGACAAGAGGGATGCAAAGAGAAATGTGCGCAGGCGCATTCCAGCTCCAGAGGTAGAAAATTGTGGATTTCCGCGCGGTGCGGAGTGGGTATTTGGATCGACTATGCGATGAGAGTATGCGTGGTCCGGGGCCAGCCGCCCTACTTTTCTATCTCCACGCCGCGCCAGAAAGCGACGTGCCCCTTGATCTTGCGGGCCGCGGGCTTGGGGTCGGGGTAGTACCAGGCAGCGTCCGGGTTATCCTGCCCATCGATGACGATGTTCAGGTAGCGGGCCTGGCCCTTCCACGGACAGGTGGAGGTGGCGCTGCTGGGATGGAAGTACTCCCGCTTGAGACTGGACTCGGGAAAGTAGACGTTCCCCTCTACCGTCTCCGTCGTCTCGCTTTCGGCAATCACCTTGCCGTTCCAGATCGCTCGTGCCATGGTCGATTCCCAATGCTATCCATAGTTTACCTGCACCCCGGCAGCAAAGCCGGGGTGTGCAGGCAACGGATATGACACTACCAGAGATTCAACGCGTTGGCGAGCCGGGCGACAGGAATGTTCGCTGCCGAATGGCCTACTTCGCTTCCGCGATCGAATCGATGTGGACGCTCTTCTTGCCCGCGTCGGCTGTCGCCGTCACGGTCACATGGTCGCCGTAGAAGGCCTTCACGGCATCGGGATTGTCGATGGTCCAGACTTCCTTCTTGGCCTCATCCACAAACACCGGCGCTTCTCCACCGGCGATGCACTTCTTGGCACAGGCCGCGCCGGTGCCGGCGTGCTTGGCGCCGCACATGGCATCGGAGATCCAGCCATTGATGGTGGAGTCGGCTGCCAGGGCCGAAAGGGGGGCGAGGGCGAGAACGGCAGTGAGCACAGCAGCGGTACGTTTCACGGCAAACCTCCAGGGGATGATCAACTCTCGAACAGCTAACATCATGCTCCCGCGACCCGGCTTTCGGCAAGTGCTTTGCGCGCGGTAATTTGCCTGTAACAGATCCAGCCCGCAATCCTAGGCGTTGGCCTGCTCGCGAGCTGCCATAGCCGTCCGCCGGGCCTCCATGGACTTCAGGGCCACCTCAAAGCGCTGCGAAGCGGCCGAGAAGCGGTTGGTCAGCTCGGAGGTCTTGATCAGAAACCCCGGCATGCGGGCGCGGATCTCGGTCAGGATGGGGGTGAACTTGGCCAGCAGAAAGAACCCCTCGCCGTTGCAGTCCACAAACAGCTCCGCAGAGACGGCCCCGTGCAGCACCATGGCCGCGGCCATCTCCCAGTAGCTGATCACCTGGCGGAACCAGGCATTGTGCGGGTCGGCAGGGTTGCCGGAGACGGCGAAGAACTCCTCCGCCGTGGCCGGCCAGAACTCCCCGCCCAGCCAGGCGCGCGCCTTGCGCATCTCCGCCTCGGTGCGCAGTTCATACAGTCTCAGGACGATTTCAGCGTCGGCCGGCGTTGCGAGCATTCGTTCCATGGGGGTCATATCTCCGTGCCCCATACTAGCGGATCAAGCCCCTGCCGTGCTGCGCGGGCGATCTGCGGCTAGGCCGCGCTGGCTTTGGAGCGCTTTGGGGGCGCCGGTTTGCCGCCTGTGGCTGCGCCGGCGGCCAGCTCCTCGTCGGTGAAGTAGCGGCCCGAGCCGTCCAGTTCGCCGGACTCCAGACGGCGGGATACTTCGGCCATACCGCTGTCTACAGCTTGGAAGATCTCCTCCACCGTCATCCTGCTAATCGCTTTTGCGCTCATGGTGTCAGCCTCTCGATCTTGGACCAAAGCTCCTCATCCACCACTCTGAGCGGAGCGTTCGGAGCCCGCCGCGCGATGATGCGCAGCGCACGATCTCTATTATCGTAAATTGTCGCATCATCCGCCAACGGCAAATAGAGATGCCGCATATTCCATAAACCAGAAACGTAACGCCGCCGGATTACTTCTTCCGGAATGCTATGTCCGCCATGGCTCACACGATGCGCAACTCGAGCAATGGAATACTCCGGAGACGGCACCCAGAGGTAGATCAGAGAGATTCGCCAACCAGAGTTGCGGCAGTCTTGCAAGAGTCGAAGATATGACTTGCCTGAACAAGTTGTTTCGAACGCAAAGTCCCGGCCTTCGCTAACCATCCTGCGCATCCGCTCAATCAATTCCCGGCCTGCGGCGAAAGCTACTGCATCCACATTCCCCGGCGACATCTCCCGCGCGATTTCATCGGCATTTAGAAATCCATCGACCCCAAGCCGCAGGGGGAGCAAAACCTTCGCTGCGGTGGTTTTGCCGGCACCGTTGGGACCGCCAAGAATGAAGATGTTCTTCCCTTGATCCGCCAATACCTCGCTCCCCGCAATTCGTTCGTTGCCGGCAACTCACGTGCCGCCCTACTTCGCCACCACCGGCCCATGCGTTGCCGCAGTTGGCGGGGGCGGAGCATCGCCGATGCGCTCGGAGAATGTGCACCCGTCGCTCGCTTCAAGGACGGCTGTTCCCTTCGCTGGCCCCTTGGCCGCGCCTTTGGCTGCGCGCTTTTTGGCCGTTGCCTCTTCCTCGGCACCCTTCTTCTTGTTGGGGCACTCCAGATACACGCCGGAGCGGAGAACCTTCTCGACCAGGTAAGGGCTGTCGCACTCCGGGCAGCGCTGGGCAACCGGCTTGGAGTTCGACGTGAAGTCGCATTTGGGATAGTTGGTGCAGCCCCAGAAGACATTGCCGCGCCGCGCCTTGCGCTCCGCTAAATCTCCAGTCCCGCACTTGGGACACTTCATCCCCTCAATCAGATTCTGCTTCACGTACTTGCACTTCGGATATCCGGAGCAGGAGACAAACTCCCCATACGATCCCTGCCGCAGCACCAGCGGCTTGCCACACACCGGGCAGCTTTCGCCGGTTGGCACCGGCGCATTCTGCTTCTGCTGCTGCTTCTGGCTCAGCTTGCGAATGGTCTTGCAGGGCGGGTCTTCGTTATACCCGGGACACGACATGAACGGCCCGAACAGGCCGCGCTTGAGCACCATCACCCGGCCGCAGTTATCGCAATACTCCTCCTGCTCGCCCGCCTCCTGGATCTCGGGCGTGTTCAGGTCCGGCTTGCCTGCGGTATTTTCTTTTGTAAAGTCGCAGCTGACCTGTTCGACGGTGATCTTCTTGCCCTTCGCCGCCGGCACCTCAACCGCCTCGCCAATGGCGGCAACCAGTTGCTTCGCGTCCGCTACCTCTTTCACGAACACGTTGGCATCGTCAGCGCTGACGCGAACCGTCATGGGAAAATCGAGCGCTGCGGTAATCTTCTTTGTGACCGCCTTCTGATCCTTCTTCCACGGGCCCATCGCCACCGTCACCGGCGTCTTCTTGCTGAAGTTCGAGCACGAGTAGAAGCTGCCGAACTTGCCCCACTTCAGCACCAGCGGACTGCCGCACTTGTCGCAGATCTCCTTGGTCGGCTCCTCCATCCGCTTGATGCTTTCCATCTTCTCGCCGGCCACTTTCAGCTCGTCCTCAAAGTGGTCGTAGAACCCGTTCATCAGGTCCGTCCACTTCTCCTTGCCCTCTTCAATGTCGTCCAGCTCTTCTTCCAGCCGTGCCGTATACGCGATATCGAAGATGTATGGAAAGTTTTTTACCAGCAGGTCGCAAACCACCATCCCAATCTCGGTCGGATAGAACCGCGCGCTGATCTTGGTCACATACTCGCGGTCCTGAATGGTGTTGATGATCGACGCGTAGGTCGACGGCCGCCCAACGCCGCGTACTTCCAGCTCCTTCACCAGCGAAGCTTCATTGAAGCGCGCAGGCGGCTCGGTGAATTTCTGCACCCCATGCACGGCTGAAGGCCTCAGCTCGAGCGCGATCTCCGGCTCCACAAACTCCGGAGCTGGCTCCATCTCGCTCTCCGAGTCGGCCTTTTCGTTTCTCGCTTCAATCTTTGCCACTTCGAGGGCGTGCTTCTTGCGCGCCTGCTCCAGCTTCGCGTTTCTCGCGTCAACGGCCAGCTTCTTCAACTGGTCGGCAGTGGCCAGCGGCAGCCGCGCGCCCTGCGGAATCACGGGCAGCCGATCCTCATCTTCGTCGTCCGCGCCATAAACGCGCAGGAAGCCGTCAAAGCGGAGAACCGATCCGCTAATGCGGAAGTTATAGGTCCTGTCGCTGACCGCGTCGATGTCAATGGTGGTCACGTCATAGATCGCCTGCGTCATCTGCGACGCGACAAACCGCTGCCACACCAGTCTGTAGAGCTTCAACTGCTCGGGCAAAAGATAGCGCGCAATCGATTCCGGGGTCCGCGCCGGATCGGTCGGGCGAATGGCTTCGTGCGCGTCCTGCGCATCCTTCTTGCCCTTGTAGAAGTTGGCCGACGAGGGGAGATAATTGGGACCCACCTGCTTGCCGATCCACTCCCGCACCGCGGAGATGGCCTCCGGCGCGACACGCGGCGAATCGGTTCGCATGTAGGTGATCAGGCCGGTGGTGCCCTCGGCGCCCAAGTCGATGCCCTCATAGAGCCGCTGCGCCACGCCCATGGTGCGGCGCACGTTGAAGCCCAGCCGCGCCGCGGCCTGCTGTTGCAGAGTGCTGGTGGTGAAGGGCGCAGAGGGATTCTTCCTGCGCTCCTTCTTCTCAAACGAGCGCACCGTCCAGGCAGCGCGCGTGGCCGCTTCAATCACCTGCCGCGCCGCCGCTTCGTTCGCCACCGCCGGCTGGCTTACGGTTTCAACAGCCGCTTTTTCACCATCGATGCCGACAAAGCGAGCGGTCAGCAGCGTGGGCTCGGCCGCAGAGTTGCCTTCCGGCTTTAGCTGCAAAATCGCATCGATCGGCCAATACTCAACCGGATTGAAGGCGTTGATCTCGCGCTCGCGCTCCACAATCAGCCGCACCGCAACCGTCTGCACGCGGCCGGCGGACAGGCCGCGGCGCACCTTGTCCCACAGCAGCGGCGATATCTGATAGCCCACCAGACGATCGAGAACGCGCCGCGTCTGCTGCGCGTCCACCAGGTTCTGATCCACGTCGCGGGCGTGCTTGAACGCCTCCTGCACAGCCTTCTTGGTGATCTCGTTAAAGGTCACGCGGCGAATCTTCTTCCTCTGCACGGCTGAGGTCCCCAGCTGCAACGCCAGGTGATACGCAATCGCCTCGCCCTCGCGGTCCGGGTCAGGCGCCAGAAAAATCTCGTCCGCACTGGCAGCTGCTCTCTTCAGCTGCGCCACAACCTTTTCTTTTCCAGGAGACACAATCAACGTCGGCTCAAAGGTCCGGTGTTCCAACTCCACGCCAATATCGTTTTTGGGCAGGTCCATGATGTGCCCGACCGAAGCCAGCACCTCAAACCCCTTGCCCAGGTACTTCTCAATCGTCTTGGCCTTGGCAGGCGACTCGACGATTACCAGTGATTTGCTCATTGCCATCCTTATTTCCTAACCCACTCTACCCTGCCCGGCCTGTTTGACGTGCAGCCGGACCATTCTGATTAATTTCTGTTCAACCCAAATCGAGCAGCCGGCCGGGGCCCAATTTCCCAGTCCGGAAAACCAACCCACAAAGGATGCACCCTACCATGGAACACCGTCCGGTTTCCACTCTGCCGGATGCATCAACGACCGTCCGCGCACCATTTCAAGGCACGCAGGGGCTCCGAGTGCGGTCCCAAAACCACGCATAAAGCGGACTTTAGTTTTGCAGGGAGTCCCAAGAAGAAAAAATACGCATCCGCGTTGCCAAGCGACAGAATAAATCCCTCAAGGTGTCCGCACGGACGATCGCCCCGTTTGGCTTTTTCCGGATCTGAGCATTCTGCAAAAAAACCGATCAGGCGGACAGCAACTGGCTGAAGAGCGCGGGCAAGTCTACATAAAGCGGAGCCCCCTTCACCTCAAGCCGCGCCGACTCCACCCACTCGGCGCCCGAGCACATGCGCCCACTGCGGGTCTTCGGATCGATGATCCAAACCGTCTCCACGCCCATCGCACGATAATCCTGAGCCCGCTCCTGGGTGTCGGAGTAGCTGTCGTCGGGCGAGAGAATCTCGATCACCAGCAGGGGTGGATCAGTCAGCACGTCCGGTTGCGGGCCTGCGGTCAGCACCACGACATCTGGCACCCGGACCCGATTGTCCGACACGCGCACCCGCTGCTCCGTGCTGCCGGTGATGCCCCACTGCTGTTCATGTGCGCCAAACCAAACAGCCAGCAGCCATTGCACCCGTGCGTGCTCCCACTTGCCCACGTTGCGCTCCCTGATTTCTCCATCCACGTACTCGCGGTCCGGCCGGTAGGTGATGGCGAGGTATTCGGAGAGCGAATTGTGTAAAGTGGTGGCCATATGCAGAAGACGTTAGCACAACTCCTATTCGGATGCCCGGCAACGATGCAGACCCGGCCTACATCGTTCGCACGTAATTCTTGCCCGGCAGGCAGCGGATCCGGCCAGCCATTTCGAGCTCAAACAGGGCCGTAAATACCTCGGATGAAGTCAGCTGCGTATCCAGCACATCGAGAATCTCGTCGATCTGCAGACTGGCGTCGGTGCGCAGTACCTCCAGCACCATCACCTCCTGCGGCCTCAGCACCGGGTCCGGAAGGAGAGATGCCGCGGATTCCGATTTGGATTCAGCCGGCGCCAGCGATTCCAGTTCCAGCCGCACCTGCGAGGGCAGATCTTCCCACACGTCTTCCCAGGTCGCCGTCAGCTTGGCGCCCTGCTTGATCAGCGTGTTGGGCGTCCACGAGCCCTTGCTGGTCACGTTGCCCGGCACAGCATAAAGGTCGCGATTCTGCTCGGCCGCGCAGCGCGCCGTTACCCGCGTCCCCGAGTTCTCTGCCGCCTCCACCACCAGCACCGCCACGCTCAGCCCGCTCAAGATGCGGTTGCGGCGGGGAAAGTTCTGCGGCGCGGGAAACGTCCCCATCGGCACCTCGCTCACAATGGCTCCCCCAGCGCCGAGAATCTCCTCCGCCAGCTTCCTGTTCTCTTTCGGATACACCACGTCGACGCCTGTGCCCCACACGGCCAGCGTGGGCATGCGCGCGGTCAGGGCCCCCTTGTGCGCACAGCTGTCGATGCCCCGCGCCATGCCGCTCACAATCAACAGGCGCCGCGCAGCCAGATCGCGGGAGAGCATCTCCGCCACGCCCGACCCGTACGGGCTGGGATGGCGCGTGCCCACCACCGCAATCGATGGCCGCTTGAGCAGCCCCACATCGCCCCGCACCCACAGCACCGGCGGCGGATCGTAGATCTCCCTGAGCCGCTCCGGATAGGATTCGCAACCATACGTGACCAGGTTCGCGCCCTGCGCAACAACCCGCGCCCACTCCGCCTCAGCAACGGCCCGCGCCTTGCCGTCAAACAGAAACTGCGCCGCGCCGGCAGGAAACCGCAGCGCCTCAAGCGCCGTCAGCGGCAGCGTGAAGACAGCGCCCGCGGAGCCGATCTCCCTGACTGCGTCGACAATGCGCTTGGGACCCAGGCCGGGCGAGAGCGTCATCGCCAGCCAGCCGAGGCGATCCTCACCCAAGCGTGAACAGTGGGAATCTACGGCCGTCGCCTGCGTCGGAGCAGGCTTCGGAAGAACGCCATCCTCAAACAAAGTCGCCATCGCACACCGGCTCCCAAAGAAAATTCGCCTGGTTTGCGCAGATCTTGCTTGTGTCCGGGAAAAAGGGGTGGTGCGGGTGAGTCGTTCTTGTCTTGTTTTTTTTGCCAACGTTAGCCCCGCTCGTGCTCGCTGTCAAGCGCGACACCAGGGACATGCGTCCGGAGGGAGCAGGGGCATTCATGCCCCTGAACAGCACAGCAGTGAGATTGGCCTTCAGGCCCGGAGCTTTGTTTCGCTCGGAACATCGAGCCCTGGGGCTAAAGCCCTACCGCATTTCACATCGATTCCAGGGGCATGAATGCCCCTGCTCCCTCCGCCGTGCATGCCACGCGCGCCGCCTTGGTATCCTGATAGAACGCGTGAGCTCGCCTCCTCATCCTCGTCTGCGCATCGCCGCCATCAACTTCCTCAACCCCGCGCCGTTGATGTGGGACTTCGAACATCCGCCTCTGGACGCCTTGCTCGCCCAGCGCTACCAGATCGACCGCATGCTGCCCTCTGAATGCGCCGACCGGCTGGCCAGCGGCCACGCCGACATCGGCCTCGTCCCCATCGCCGCGCTCGCCGTCAATCCCTCGCTGCGCATCTTGCCCGGCTGCACCATCGCCGCCAAGCAGCGGGTGCGTTCGCTGCTGCTGGTCCATCGCGCCGGCCAGCCGCTCAGCCGGGTGCGCTCCGTTGCCGCAGACACCGCCAGCCGCACCACCCTGGCCTACACGCGCATCCTCTTCCACCACTGGAGCAACCCGCAGGTCCCTTTCCTGCCCGCAGCCGCAGATCTCGACGCCATGCTCGACATGGCCGACGCGGCCATCCTCATCGGCGACCCCGCACTGCTGGCGCTTGAAGAACAGGCCAACCGATTCGAGCGCACCCGCGAGCCGCTCGTCTACCTCGACCTGGCCGAGGAGTGGAACCGCATCACCGGCGTGCCCTTCGTCTCCGCCGTCTGGGCGACGGGGCCGCGCAACTCCGCAGGTGCCCCAGGGCTCGTCCGCAGCGGCGGAGAGACCTGGGATTCGACTCGTGCCATCGCGCAAGATTTTATTCAATCCCGCATCCACGGCCTTCAGAACATCGACACCCTGGTCGCCGAGTGGTCCCACCGCCTGCCCATCTCCGAAGAAACCATCCGCGCCTATCTCTCCACCAACATCCACTACATCCTCGACGAGGAGTGCGTCGAGGGCATGCGCGTCTTCTTCCGCACCGCCGCCTCGCTCGGCGTTCTTCCCGAGTACAGCTTCACAATTGATAGACTGGAACCATGATGGGTGAACAGGAATTCCGCCAGGCAGCCGAAACGGCGCTCGCCGCGTTGTTGCAGCACTTGATTGCGGCCGAAGAAGCAGACGACGCCGGCTTCGAGGTGGAAGGCGGCCAGGGCGGCCTGCTCAACGTCCTCTTCGACGATCCGCCGGGCAAGTTTGTGATCACGCCCAACGCGCCGGTCGAGCAGATCTGGATCTCCGCTCTCTCCACCAGCTTCAAGCTCGACTGGGACCAGGCCGCAAAGGCCTTCGTGCTTCCCCGCACCGGCGAGCAACTCACGCCGCTGGTCGACCGCCTGATCGCCGACCACCTCAACAGCTGAGCCGGCCAACCAGGCGAAAGGCCCGGCAACCATGCCGGGCCTCAGACCGTATAACGGACATGTCTCAAGTTATTGCAGCGAGTAAACCGTCTTCAGTACCTTGTCGGCCACGTTCTTGGGCAGCGGCGCATACGACAGGCCAGGCGCCTCGCTCTCGCCGGAGTTGATGATCCAGCTCAGCAGGTCCTTGATCACCTTGCCCTTGGCCGCGTCAGGCGACTTGAGCGGCACCAGCAGCCACGTAAAGCTCGAAATCGGATACGCATTCGCACCCGGTGCATTGGTGATCGACACGCGATAGTCGGCCGGAAGCTGCTTGATGCTGGCCGCGGCCTCCGTCACACCCTCGATCGTTCCCTTCTCCCAGTTGCCCGCCGCGTTCTTCACCGCGCCGTAGCTGATCTTGTTTTGCAGCGCGTAGATCAGCTCCACGTAGCCGAGCGCGCCGGGAAGCTGGCGCACCAGGCCGGCCACGCCCTCA
>Ga0302276_10002864_pt1 | contig 15028 bp, 10 predicted proteins | sample III_Bog_N2_3_FD_198768 | JGI IMG/M metagenome (GOLD analysis project Ga0302276, IMG submission 198768) | Peat permafrost microbial communities from Stordalen Mire near Abisko, Sweden - III_Bog_N2_3 | ecosystem: Environmental > Terrestrial > Soil > Wetlands > Peat | place: Sweden: Abisko...
TATGTCGATGCTAGTGCCGCGTCGCGGCAACAAGTTCTTTGTCTACGGCAAGCTCAACCTGCTGGATTCTCCCGGCGAGTGGTATTGGGATCCGAACGCGCAGATGCTCTACGTCTGGACGCAGGATGGCGCATCGCCGGCTGGCCGCGTCGAGGCTGGAACCGCTCCCGCTGTATTGAATTTGAGCAACCAATCATTCATTACCGTCAACGGACTGCATGCCCGCGGCGGATGGTTCAACCTGCAGAACAGTTCTTCCTGTACGATCAAGAACTTTCTTCTCTATGCGCCCAACTGGATTCGCGGCTACGACGGGTACAACGTTAAACCTGAGTTCTATGGCGGCATTGAAGTCTCCGGTTCAGGCAATGTGATCAACGGCGGACTGATAGAGTTCGCCGGGCGCGCCAGCATTTACCTGGCCGGCTCCAACAACACCGTCGAGCAGGTGACGATTCAGGATTCAGGACTAACCTGGAGCAACGATGCGGGCATCGTCGCATCGGATGGCACTCAGAATCTGATTCAGAACAATACCATTCAGCGCACCTCGCTGGCAGGCGCTACCTTAGGAAGCCAACTGAAGGTCTTCAACAATCTAGTCACGACCCCCTGCCTCTTCATGGAAGACTGCGGCAACCTCAACGCCTGGAGTGCGGATGACCAGGGCACGGAGATCGCCTACAACATCCTCAAGGACAACCAGGTCCGTTGGGGCGCCGCAATCTATCTGGATGCGGGAAGCCATAACTTCTATCTCCACGACAATCTCGCGCAGCAGATTCTTTGGAGCGGAGCCAACATCACCGGCATAGACACCATCGAAAACAACACCTTTCTCGACGTGCAGCATCAGGGAATCAACTTTGTTCCGGGCGCAAATGTGATCGGCGCGGATTGGTCGGCGGGAATTGCCGAACACAACCAGCTTGGCGAACCTTTCCCCATCGAAGTCGCGCTGGTGCAGCCCACCAGCATCATTCCCGACTACGCCTATTACTTCGCCTATGTCACGCTGACGCCCTCACCCGGCCCGCGCCGCGTCGAGGTGGATTTCTCGCAGATGGCGCAGCCAGCCTGGAGCCAGAATCAGTTGCCGATGGATATCTCCCAGGTGTGGGCGATCACCTTTGCCCTGGATCCCATCGCCAACGATTTCAATTACATCGTCAGTAACCTTCGCTTGCTGCCCGCCGGCGCTACGGGCGACACGGGCGCCGTCCCAGTTTCCGGCGGCAACTGGACGGTGAGCTGCAATGGAGGTTCGACCTGCGCGCTAACCAATCCCTCGCCGAGCACCTGGGGCGACACAGGCAGCAGCGTCTTCGACGGGCAGAATGTGCTCACCGCGCCTCTGCAATCGAGCCTGACCAACTTGAATGCATATCGCGGACTCGCCTTCGAGATCGCCGGCTCGGCGTCGAGAACCTACAATTTCCAGGGCTATCAGGATCTGGACAACGGTCCCAGCGCGGCTGCTGGCCGCGGCGCAACCCTGCCATCGAACATCGGCGCAGACCCAAACTATGTTGCACCTTAGGACTTATCCGTAAATAGGTAGCGCCGACCTCCAGGTCGGCTATCGTGCGGGCCTTCTGGCCCGCGCTGGGATGCTGGCGGCGAGGACGCCACCAGAGCGGCGTTACTCAAATGCGCCGGGCGCCCCATCCTTTCCACAGTCTCATCGTGGAAAAGGTGGGAGAGCACATATCTCGACGATCCGAAACGGGTATCAGACCTTGTCGCATCCCACCCTCGCGACAAAATCGTCGATTGGATCGAGACATCGATTCCCTGCAATCTTCGTCTATTGCCTCAGCTCCACCAGCGTCGCCCCCTGGCCGCCTTCGTTTTGGGGGGCTTCGGCCAATGTGGCTACGTGGGGATGGCCTTTCAGGAATTCGCGGACGCCGCGGCGGAGAATGCCTGCACCGTGGCCGTGGATGATGCGGACGCGGGGCAGGCCGGCGAGGAAGGCGCGGTCGAGATACTTTTCAAGTTCTTCGGTGGCTTCGTCCACGGTGCGGCCAATGAGGTTGATCTCCATGCGCATCTCGTCGGTGTTGGCGCTGGTGACGGTGACGTGGATGTTCTTTTGCCGGCGAGCGGCTGCGAGCGGGTCGTACTTTGGATTTGCCTCGGATGCACAAGAAGGCTGCGGCTCGCAGAGCTCGTCGCGCTTGACGCGCATCTTGATGGGGCCGAGGGCAACTTCAAAGATGTCTTTCTCCACCTCGCGCTGCACCACGGCAATCTTGTTCATGGATTTGATGCGAACCTGATCGCCGGCCGCGATGTGCTTCAGCAAATGCGGCTGAGCGTTGGCGTCACCCACATCTGCGCCGGTGCGATGGGCCACCACGGTCTGGTTGAAGCTCTCCTGAAACTCGCGGCGCAGGCGCAACATGCGGCGTTCGGCTTCCTTGGAAAGCTTTTGCTGCGATGCGCGGTCTTCGATGGCGCGCACCGTCTCGCGCATCTGAAATTCGAAGTCCTTGAGCAGCGAAGCCAGCTTGGTTTCAAGGTCGCGGGTGCGATTGCGCAGCTCCACGTCGCCCTCGCGCGCGAGACGGGCGCGCTCCTGGTTGAGGGCGTATTGCTGTTCGCGTGCGTTCTTCCTCTCCACTTCAAGGGCGGCAAGCTCGTTATGCAGCTTGTCGAGAAAGCGAGCGATATCCACCTGCTGGGAGCCAAGCCGCTGACGGGCGGCGGCGACGATGCTTGCGTTCAACCCCAGCCGCTCTGCGGTCTGGATGCCGGCCGAAGCGCCTGGTACGCCAAGGCGAAGCTGGTAGTTGGGCGCGAGCGTGAGTTCGTCTACACCGGCCGCCGCGTTCAGCACGCCCGGAGTGTTCGCCGCGTAGACCTTGAGCGATGTGTGATGCGTCGAGATGAGCGACCATGCGCCAGCCGTGAGAAAGTGGCTGGCAATAGCCACGGCCAGCGCCGAGCCTTCCTCGGGATCGGTCGATGAGCCCAGCTCGTCCAGCAGCACGAGCGCGCTTGCATCGGCCAGGCGCGAGAGGCGGTCGAGGTTGGTGATGTGCGCGGAGAAGGTGGAGAGTGCCGCCTCGATGGATTGGGCATCGCCGATGTCGGCCAGGAACGCGGTGAAAACAGGAAAGCAGGCGGCGGCGGCAGGGACAGGCAGGCCGGCCTGGGCCATCATGGCCAGCAGGGCGGTGGTCTTGAGCGTGACGGTCTTGCCGCCCGTGTTGGGGCCGCTGATAATCATCTGCCGCGACGCTGCAGTCAGCTCCAGCGTGAGCGGAACGACCTTGCCGCCGGTTGCACGAAGCCGCTTTTCGAGCAGCGGATGACGGGCCGATTCAAGGCGAAGATGATCGGGCGCAATCGACGGAGCCACGCAGTCGTAATCGCGGGCAAAGCGGGCGCGGGCTTGCAGGCTGTCAACCAGAGCAAGCACTCGAGCGCCGTCCACCAGCCCATGGGCATAGCCGCCCACCTGCCTGGTGAGGGCGACAAAGATGCGATGAATCTCAGCCTGCTCGTCTTCCAGCAGGCGCACCAGTTCGTTGTTTTGCTCGATGGTTTCGAGCGGCTCCACGTAGACCGTTTGCCCAGAAGAGCTGGCGCCGTGAACTACGCCGCTAATACGGCGCTTCAGTTCCGCGCGGACAGGAATGACGAAGCGGTCGCCGCGAATGGTGATGAGGTCTTCCTGGGTGGCTCCGTCATTGGAGAGCTTGCGCAGGGCGGCACGAAGACTCTCTTCGATGAGGCGCTGCTGCCGCTCCTGCTCGCGGCGAATCCGGCCCAGCTCAGGCGAGGCATTGTCGGCCAGCGAACCGTCGGGCTGAATGGTGCGCTCGATGGATTCCGCAAGCTGGCGAAGACTCGTGGTCAACGCCGACGAAAGCGCCGACAAACCCGGCAGCTTGCCGACCAGGCGCGCCGGAGGCGATTGCAGCAGCGCCTGCCACGACGCCACGTCATTAGCCAATCTGGCGACAGCTTGCAACTCGTTGGCTTCGAGCGCCGCGCCGGGAATCTGGGCCTTCGCGGCCAGTTGCGTGGGATCGAAGAGACCGCCCAGCGGGATGGAAACCTGTTCGCCAAGCACCAGGCGGATTTCGCCCGCGAGCTGATGCTGGCGTCCGATCCAGGCTTCGTCTGTAGAGGGTTTGAGATCGAGGATCGCGTGCCGGCCCACGGGCGAGGCGGCAAAGCCGGCCACAAGAGCCAATAGCGGCTCCCACTCCAGAGCGGCATAGTCGGCGTTTTCTACCGGAGACGGAATGGGATCGAGCAGCGGCATACCCAGAAACTATCTTAGCGGGCCGGGGGCATCCCGAAGGAACCGCCCCACATCTTCAGGTTGCGGGGCGGCAAAGTACATTAGGGGCGCTGGGCGACCGCTACGCGCGGAATGGATTGCAGGTCGGGGATGAATTCGATTTGCCGGAAGCCGGCGGATGCAAGAAGCTCGCCGATGGCTTCTGACTGGCCGTAGCCGATCTCGATGGCGATGAAGCCGCAGGGGAAAAGACAGGCGAACGCTTGCGGAATGAGACGGCGATAGATATCAAGGCCGTCGTCCCCGGCAAAGAGCGCGAGGGCCGGCTCGTGGTCGCGAACCTCGACGGCAAGCGAGTCACGGTCGGCTGTTGGGACGTAGGGAGGGTTGGAGACGATGATGTCGAACTGCTCGTTTGCTACTGGGGCAAGGAGATCGCCTTGGAGAAAGTGAAGGTCAACTCCGTTGCGCTTTGCATTTTGCTCTGCTACTGCCAGCGCTGCCGCTGAGAGGTCGATCGCAGTGATTGCCGCGTCGGGCAGATGATGAACGAGCGCAACGGCGATGCAGCCGGAGCCAGTGCCCACATCCACGATGCTCGGCGCGGGAAAACCAGCGGCTAACTCGATAACTTTCTCGACTAAGTGCTCGGTCTCAGGGCGCGGAATCAGCACATCGAGCGTGACGCCGAAGGGCAGGCCATAAAACTCCGACTCGCCGAGGATATATTGGATCGGTTCGCCGTTGAAGCGCTGCAACAGCAATTCTCCGTATCGCTGAATCAGATCGCCCGAGAATTCATCCATGAGATGCGCCATCAGCCACGCGTGATCTTTTCCCAGCAAATGCAGCAGCAGTAACTCCGCGTCCTTGCGCGCTCGTTCCGTGTGCGGACCTGCGGTAAGTTCGCGTTCTGCCGCGCCTATCAGGCCCCGAATCGTTGATGGCTTGTTAGCCATTGTCATCGGACTTCAAAAGCTGGGCCTGGCTGTGGGCGATGAGCGCATCGACGATGGGCTGCAGGCGGCCTTCCATGACAAGGTCCAATTGATGAAGCGTGAGGCCGATGCGGTGGTCGGTGAGCCGGTTCTGCGGGAAGTTATAGGTGCGGATTTTCTCGCTGCGGTCGCCGGTGCCCACCTGCTGCTTGCGCTCCTTGGCCAGCTCCGCATTCTGGCGATCCATCTCCTGCTCGTAGAGCCGCGAACGCAGCACGCGCATGCCCTTTTCGCGGTTCTTGATCTGCGATTTTTCGTCCTGGCAACTCACCACGGTGTTCGTTGGGATGTGCGTAATGCGGACCGCGGAGTATGTAGTGTTGACGGACTGGCCGCCGGGACCGGAGGAGCAAAACGTGTCGATGCGGATGTCCTTGGCTTCGATCTTGATGTCAACGTCTTCCGCTTCGGGAAGCACGGCGACGGTGATGGCGGAGGTGTGCACGCGCCCTTGCGTCTCGGTCGCCGGCACGCGTTGCACGCGATGCACGCCGCTCTCCCACTTCATCTGCGAGTACACGCGCTCGCCCTCGATGATGGCGATTACTTCCTTGAAGCCGCCCACGCCTGACTCCGACACTGAAAGCAGTTCGATCTTCCAGCGGTGCTGCTCGGCAAAGCGCTGGTACATGCGGAAGACTTCGGCGGCAAAGAGCGAAGCCTCGTCGCCGCCGGTGCCTGCGCGAATTTCGAGGATGACGTTCTTCTCGTCGTTGGGGTCCTTGGGCAGCAGCAGCACCTTGATCTCTTCTTCGAGTGCTGGCTCGCGCGGGGCCAGGGCGGCAATCTCCTCTTCGGCCATGGCGCTCATCGCGGGATCGGAGAGCATGGCGCGGGCTTCTTCCAGCGCCTGGCGCACCAGCTTCAACTCGCGAAACTTCATCACCGGAGTTTCAAGGTCACTGAGCGCCTTGCCGGCCTGCTGGTACTTTTCGCGGTCGTTGACGATCTCGGGCAGCGAGAGCTGGGTAGAAAGCTCTTCGTAACGGTGCTCCATCTGTTGCAAACGGTCAATCACGGCTATGCCTCATTTTGCCCGCTGGGGCCGGTTTCTGAGTTCTTTTGGGAATTTGAAAAAGGGCAGGGAACGAGTATCGGCGGCGGGCGCCGCTAGAGGAGGGCCGGGATGGGGTGATGCAGGGCCATGGTCCAGATATCATTCTAGCGCGAAGCGACCGATGAAAGGAACTCCTGTCCGCATCTCCACAGCAGACCGCCGCCCAGCTCGTGTATCTTGGCCCCAGAGAGTGATTCCCCTGGCCCGGAGAGCAACGCAAAACCCTATGCCTACTTTTGCCGCTATCGACGTCGGTTCCAACTCATGCAGGGTGAAGATCGCAAAGGTTGTTGCACACCGGTTGCGCACGCTCGCCGAGGATCGCGAAGTCACCCGGCTGGGCGCCAGCGTCTTCGAGTCGGGCTTGATTTCGCCAGAGGCGATGGCGGCAACACTGCAAGCACTGAAACGGTTTCAGCGGGCTGTGCAGGACCACGGGGTCGATCAGATCCGCGTGGTCGCCACTGCGGCCATACGCGATGCCCGCAACGCCGCGGCATTCCAGGCATGGGTCAAGGCGGAGACCGGCTGGACGCTGGAGATTATTTCGGGGCTCGAGGAGGGCCGCCTGATTCATCTTGGCGTCATGGCGAGTGCAGCGCCGGACTTGGAAAAAGTCGCTGCCGGTAAGGTGCTGCTGGTCGACCTCGGCGGCGGAAGCTGCGAAATCACCCTCTCCGAGCACAAGCGAATCAAAGAGACCATCAGCCTGCCGCTGGGTGCGGTGCGGCTCACCGAGGAGTTCCTGCCCGCCGACCCGGCGCCAGCCGAGGGTTTGGCGCGGATGCGGCAGTGGATTGGCCGCGAGCTGAGGCGCGCGCACAAGAAGATCCAGCCCCAGGGTGTGAGGTTGGCGATCGCCACCTCTGGCACAGCGGCGGCGCTTAGCGAGGCTTGCGCGGACGGGGCAAAGTCTGCAAACGGCAAGGCGGCCAGGGGTTCAGCAGGTCCAGCCCGAAGATCGGCCGGCAAGGCGGGTCCAAAGCCGATTCAGAGGCTGACAGCGGGAGCGCATGTCTCTGCTCAAGACTCGGCTGGGGCGGGCCTGGCGTCGACGCGCGATGTGCGCAAGCTGGCCACAAAGCTGGCGAAGATGACCCTGCCGCAGCGGGAAGCGGTCCCTGGGATTGGTCCGCGGCGAGCGGAGATTATCGTGGCCGGCACACAGGTCTATGCAGAACTGCTAGAGAGCTTCGGGTTGGCGGGATTTCACTACTCGTCGCTGGGGTTGCGCGATGGGATTCTGGCGCAGATGCTGGCCGAGCAGGACGCGCGGGCGACGGCGCATCGGGAGTTCGAGCTGGAGCGCTGGCAGAGTGTGCTCGCCACGGCCCGGCGCTATGCGACGGATCTGAAACGGGCGGAGCCGGTACGCGCCCACGCGGTCCAGTTATTCCGAGAACTGAAGGCGTTGCATCAGTTGCCGCTGGAATATGAAACATGGCTGGCTGCTGCCGCCATGCTCCGCGACACCGGCAAATTCATCAACCACCAGGGCCACCATCGGCATACCCAATACATCGTCTCCAGCTCTGAGATTTACGGATTCACCCAACTCCAGAGGACGATCGTCTCCGCGATTGCTCGCTACCTGGGCAAGAGCCGGCCGCAGCCGGGCGACCGTGCGCTGCGCAATATCCCCGCCGACGAGCACAAGCACGTCCATCGCGCCGTGGTGCTGTTGAGGCTGGCAGAGGCGCTAAATCAGGATCGCGCCTCTGACGTGCTCCGCGTGGCCGTCAAAGTCTATCCCAAACGTGTCTATCTTGAGTTGGAGCAGGGGCGGACGGGCGCCGAACTTGAGCTTTGGAGCCTGCGCAAAGAGGCCGGCTACTTCCGCGAGGTCTTCGGGCGGGACCTCTTTGCAACACTCAAATAGATAGAGCGGGCCATGCGGGGATCGATGAGCCACTGCAACAGGGGCGGATGCCGATCCAGGTCGACGCGCGCCACCGAGCCCTTTCTCATGCGGATCGCGGCCCCGCCATTGCTGGTGATCAAGCGGCCGAGGAACTGAAAGACATTGGGGTTGTGGCCCACCATCAGCACGCCCTCCCTATCGGCATACTTGGCCAGCAGATCCTGGAAGTCGGCGTAATCGGCGTCTGGCGCGAGAGCAGGGCTGATTTCCACTTTCCCGTCGTAGCCTAGCTCCGTCCCGACAAACTGCGCGGTCTGTAAGGAGCGCTTGAGCGGACTCGAAACCACCACATCCACCTGCACTTTGAGGGCGCTCAAGATGCGGCCCATCAGCATGCACTGTTCCTTACCCTCTTTGATGAGAGCTCGCTTGGCGTCGAGCGCCGGGTTTTCGCGAGCGAGTCCGGCATTGGCATGGCGCATGAGGTATAGGTTCATGGGTTGGGTTCAACAGGAGGGCGATCGTGCGTCTTTCTGCTCCTTGAGTGTCGATTTTAACACGAATTTAACATTTCATTGGAGATAGGCTGGTCTCGGCCACAGCAAACGCATTTGGATTTCGAGTCGCCGGTAGAAGCAGTTTTGAAAGGGCACGGCTTGAGCCGTGCCGAAACAGGGCGCGAAAAACGGAACGGCTTTAGCCGCTGGGGGATGTTTTTTGGACGAAAACCCATCCCTCAGGGCCTAAAGGCCAGGGAACATCGTCAGCAATTGGCACGGCTGAAGCCGAGCCCTTTCAAGACAGAATCATCCCGCAATCTGAAATGCGTCTGTCCTGCGGTCTTGGCGTGTGCTTTCCCGAGGAATGAGGCGAGCTGGCGGACCAAAGTTCGCTGACCAGAAGGCCGCCCAGCCACGCGCGGCGCTGTTGCAGCGCGAAGCCGGCCGCGCGCAGGGCGGATCGATGATCCGGCAGGCTGCGAACGCTGAGGCCGGTGAGCCAGGCAAAAGCCAGGTAGAGGCCCGAAACCAGCGGCGCGGCAACCAGGCGGCCAAACCAGCCAGCCGGGATGGCGAATTCAGAAACCAGCCACAGGCCAGAAGGCGACACAATCGCCCGGAGCTTCGCAGCGAGCGACTCAACCTCTTCGGTGGTCAGGCAGTCCAGGAAGAAATGGGTGACGATCAGGTCGCAGGGCGAACTTTGGGAAAGCGTGGCTGCCTGAACTTGGCGGGCGTCGGCGAGGTGGGTCCGGATGCGGTCGCCGTGGGGGCCAGCGCGGCGGATGAGAGCGCGAAGCATCGCGGGACTGGCATCGACCGCGTCGATTTGAACGACGGGATTTGCGTCTAGCAAGCGGGCGGTAAAGCGGCCGTCGCCGTCGCCCAGGACCAGGGCGTTCCCGCTCTTCGCGATCTCGGGAAGAAAGGCATAGCGGCACCGCGAAAGCCATGTGCCAAAGCTCGCCATTTCCATCCAGCGGTAAATCCTGGCAAGCCGGTCGAAGTTGGGAGGCGCATTCATCTTCACAGATGTGCAACCGGGAGCAGCAACACCGGCGTCAGCAGCGCCAGGTCGGCGCAGGCGCGCAAGGCAAGTGGCGTAAGGCGGCCTCGCACACGGTCCAGCAACGCGAGAAGCAGGGCGGCGACAGCGCCGGCCAGAAGGAGTGCTGCCGGTCTGGGCTGGAATGGGGAAAGGATGGCTGCCAGCAGGATGCCAATTATGCCAAGCAGGGAGCCGAAGAGACAGATCTTCCTGCTTCGGGAACCTTCCGAGGAAGATTCCCAGTACTCGATGGCTTGGCAATTGAGCCATGCCAGCAAGGCGAAAAAGGCCGCCGGTGCGAGCGGTCGCCAGGCACCGTGGGCGGGCAGGGATCTTGACCAGGCGGGGAGAACGCAGAACGCTGTAAAGATAAGGCCGACCAGCAGCTCTTTCGATAGGAATCGGGGGAAGCGCGGAGAACTTGAGGTTGCCAGAGGCGGCGGCTGGTTGCCTTGGGAGTGGACTCGGGTGAAGTAGGCAAGGGCAGCCACGGCCAGCACCGAGTTTCGTTCCCGCGCGTTCGGGGGCATTAGGACGAAGACGATCACGGCGGCGGCGCAGATGGCGGCGATCGCCAGGGGGACGAAGATCTGGCGATGACGCCAATGGAAGCGATGGCGCAAGCGGAGGCTACGGGATTCGCCGATGCGCAGGCACAGCCGCGCATCCAGAAGCCGGTCGGCGACATAAACGGCCCAGGTTGCCAGCGCCAAAAGGACAGGAATCCACGGTGGCAGGCGAACGCTTGCCGCCCAGGCAAATCCGAGAGCCCAGACCACCGCGACGGTGGGGGCATCGAGGCTGGCCAGGTGCCACAGGCGCAACGGGACTGGCGCGACCCATTGCCTATTTACGAAGCATTTGAGGCCAATGCAGGCAGCGGAAATGCTCGTTCGGGCGGTATGCCGGGACTTTAGTCCCGGCATAAATGCAGCAGAATCAATGCGGGCTCTACAGGCTGCGGAAAAACTCGATCCGGAGGGAGACGGGGGTTTCAACCCCCACAGAAAGCCAGCCGAATCAGCGTCGGCTTTAGCCGCGGAGGGACGTTTTCCGCAAACTTCATCGAAAATGCCGAGTTTTTCCGCAGCCTCTATAGCGCGTTCAGGGGTTAGCGAATTGGCCAGGGTTTGCGGCATTGATCCGATTCTAGGAGATGGAAAGGACAAACCATGCGGTGTGGAGGCAAAGGGATTTTGGCGTCGTTTGCCATGCGCCTGCCCTGAACGCTAACCCGGCAGCTTGGTCAGATAAAAGCCGAACAGCACGAGGATTCCCACCACCATGGCCACAGCGATACGCAGCCGCTCCTGGAAAACGGATAGGGGCGAGCCCAGCCGGGGCACCAGCGGAGCGGCAAAAAGCAGCCCGCAGGCAAAGCCGCCCAGATGAGCCATGTTATCGATGCGCAGCCCCGCATGCATCGCCCTGGCGCCAAGGTTGACAGCAAACGGAATCACTAGATTGATTGCGGCAAAATAGATCACCAGCCTGCGCAGCTTGCGCAGTTCTTGCGGAGGCACCGGCAGCAGCCGGGACTTCAGCAGCACAATCAGAGCCCCGGCAATGCCGAAGACAGCTCCAGACGCTCCTGCCCCCGGTGCAAAGAGGCTCAATAGCTGGTCGCCGGGAAGCGGGCCATGGTATTTCTTCACCAGTTCCATCAGGTCGGGGTATGCAGCCCACCAGCTCCTGAAGGTCGAAAGCAGGTTGCCCGCCGCCCCAGTGAGAATGTATACCGCCAGCACGCCCGCCGAACCCAGCAACGGCTCGGCCAGCAGGCCCAGGTTCCACAAGCACCACATGTTGGTAGCCAGATGCAGGATCCCCACATGCACAAACATGGCTGTGACGATGCGCCACCATTGGCCTTGAACCAGCACCGAGCCAGCGTTGTTCGCTCCCCAATGCATCAAGTTCTCTGGTGTAGGGTCCCAGAAGCTCACATGGTTGGCCACCATGACCACAAAGACCGCGCAGTTGATCCCCACCAGCAGATATGTCGCGGGAGCAAAGGCCCAAAACGACCGTCTGCGGCGAACGGGCTGCGGCGTACGGTTATAGCCGGGGTCCGGAGGAAGAATCTCTGGTTCGATGCCCGGGCTCCCATGGGGGAGGGCTTGTCCATGGGATTGAGATGTCGGGGGATAACTTCCCATGACTCCACTTTAATGCATTTTCAAAAACGCCGCCGACGGATGCGCGGATTCCAGAGCGTGAGCGCCGTTGCGGACAATTGCGAACGCAGGATATGAGATGCGCAGCCAAAACCACGATGTACTCTGGAGTTTGGTCCTCGCGAAACGCGCCGCGGCTCGTCTCCGCGCATGGACAATCGAAGGCATACTAGGAGCAAAACCGTGAGCGGTGAAAAGCAGATTCGGCGGGCGTTGCTGAGCGTTACTGACAAAACCGGCCTGGTGGAGTTCGCCCAGGCTCTGGCCGGCTTTGGCGTGGAACTGGTCTCGACCGGCGGAACGGCTCGGGCGCTGCGCGAGGCCGGCCTTACCGTCAAGGACATCAGCGACCTCACCGGCTTTCCCGAGATGCTCGACGGCCGCGTAAAGACGCTGCATCCCCGCGTCCACGGCGGACTGCTCTACATTCGCGGCAACAAGCAGCACGAGGCTGCTGTCGCTGCCCACGGCATCGAGCCTATCGACATGGTTGTCGTGAACCTCTACGCCTTTGAAAAGACCGCTGCCCAGCCCGGCGTAGCCTTCGGCCACCTCATCGAAAACATCGACATCGGCGGCCCGTCGATGGTGCGCTCCGCAGCCAAGAACTTTGAAGACGTGGCCATCGTCACCCGTGTGTCTGACTATCCCGCCCTCATCGAAGAAATGAAGAGCGCCCACGGCGCCACCCTGAGCCGCGAAACCCGCTGGCGTCTCGCCCGCCAGGCCTTCGCCACCACCGCCGCCTACGATACCGCGATCGCCAACACTCTCGACCAAATCGCCGATGCTCCCGCCCCAGCTAGCCCCGCCGCACCCGGCACGGGCATCCTGCCCAAGACCCTGCGCATCAACTTCCCGCTGGCCCAGTCGCTTCGCTATGGCGAAAACCCGCATCAGCGCGCCGCGCTCTATTCCGATGGCACGGGTCTCGGCATCGCCGGCGCAACCCAGATCCAGGGCAAGGAACTCAGCTTCAACAACCTCGTCGATCTCGACGCCTGCTGGGAGCTGGCCCAGGAGTTCGACCAGCCTGCCGTCATCATCGTCAAGCACACCAACCCCTGCGGCGCGGCCACCGGCGCAACCATCCTTGAGGCCTACCAGAAGGCCCTCGCCTGCGACCCCGTCTCGGCCTTCGGCGGAGTTATCGGCATCAACCGCCCCGTCGATGCCGAAGCCGCCGCTGAAATTGCCAAGCTCTTCGTCGAAGCCATCGCCGCCCCCGCCTTCACCGCCGAGGCCCGCGAGCGCTTCGCCGCTAAAAAGAACCTGCGCCTCGTCGAGGTCCACTCCGCCCCGGCGCGCCCGGTCGTCAAGCACGTCTCCGGCGGTCTGCTCTTGCAGGATGCCGACACCGGCCGCGTCAACGAAAGCGAGTTGAAGGTGGTCACCTGGCGTCCGCCCACGGCTGACGAACTGCGCAGCCTGCTTTTCGCCTGGCGCGTTTGCAAGCACGTCAAGTCCAACGCCATCGTCTACGCCAAAGACGGCCAAACCATCGGCGTCGGCGCAGGCCAGATGAGCCGTGTCGACGCAGCCCGCTTCGGCGCCATGAAGGCCGCTCTCCCGCTTGCCGGCTGCGTCGCCGCCTCCGATGCCTTCTTCCCCTTCCCTGACGGCCTTGAAGCCGTAGCCGCCGCCGGAGCCACCGCCGTCATCCAGCCCGGAGGAAGTGTGAAGGATCAGGACGTCATCGCCGCCGCCGACAAGCTCGGCATGGCCATGGTCTTCACCGGCATCCGCCACTTCCGCCATTGAGTTGTTTAGGGGGATTCGCCTCTTCCGGCACTAAATTGTGATCGCTTGAAGGACGGCCGCTCCCGGAGCGCCTCTCAAAAACCAGCTTTGTGTCAGGAACCGGCTTTGCGTCAGTCGTCCACTGTCTTCGCCGACCCGCGGGGGATGAAACTGCCTCCATCTCTGTCGTTCGCTAACTTGCCAACTTGCTAACCCCGCGCAGCGGGAGCTAACTCGCCAAAACGTTCGACCGTTGTCCGGTCCTTTTGTTGAGATTGTTCAACGTGCGGAACAGACGGGAACCCTGTTTCTTTTTCGGAACCAGCTTTGCATCTGGGCACGACTTCACAGGCTGCAAATAAGTCGAATTGGGAAGCGTTTTACATCAAGGAACGACCTCACAGCTTTCCGAAGAACTCGATTCGGAGGGAGGCGGGGGTTTCAACCCCCGCGTAAAGCCAACAGAATCAACGACGGATTTATCCGCGGATGGGGCGTTTTCCGCGAATGTCCTCCAAAATCCCGAGTCTTTCCGCAGCATGTTTAGCCACCGAGGAATGGTTTCCAGCGGATTTGACTCTTGCCACGGGCTGATGGGCTCTTAAACGAGCTTCCTTGAAGCGTCAAAGCGCGGAGCCGGACCGCGCCCTGGCCACCGCATCTTGAATTATCTTTACGTTTTGATCCAATGTAGTGCTGACTGAATCGAGCACAAGATGCCCGCGATTCCAGGGAGCGTACTCTCGGGCGAGCACCTCTTCCCAGGTGGGCAGCCGCAGTCCCGGAACATCCGATACTCGGGTTTCCACGCGGCGGCGATGTTCGGCTGCGTCGGGGCATTGGACCTCGATTTCAATCGCGTGAGCACCGGCGCGCGCTGCGACTTCAAGCCAGGCATCGCGCGTCAGCGGGATCGGATTCACCGAGTCGGCAATCACTGTCAAACCGATTCGCAGATTGTCCACGGCGACCGCGTAGGCGACACGATATCCAGCGTCGTCAAGAGACGTCGGCGGGCTTTGAGAAGTCCGGATCGCTTGCTCGATCGAATCGATACGCAAATGAACTGCGCCGGTCTGAGCAGCCAGTTCGCGCGCAATCGCCGTCTTCCCCACGCCGGGCAATCCACTCAGGATGATGAGCATTGCACTCAAACTCGATCCCGATTTCTCAATCGCCAAATCGGAAACCGCACCTTCTGGGTTTGCCAATCCAGTCGAGTCCGCGTAGAAACTCGCTCGCATCCTATACTCGGTCGAGCTCGGCGAACAGCTCGGCCAGCACAATTCTGAGGGGCGAACCAGGGATTGCGAGTTCACCGGAGCGCGCAAGTTCCAAGCCGTTTTTTGTGCCCTTGTATCCAACGCGAGCGTACGGGTCAATGACCCA